>ERZ1292642.56-Hain-H14-01um-R1-56-length-58930-cov-9_pt1 | contig 58930 bp, 100 predicted proteins | sample MGYA00564403_ERZ1292642 | MGnify/ENA primary metagenome ERZ1292642 (study PRJEB36523, sample SAMEA6512643) | groundwater metagenome | collected 2019-01-09 | study: AquaDiva: Metagenomics assemblies of 32 groundwater samples
CCAGAACGGATACTATCCTCCAGAACGGATACTATCCTCCAGAACGGATACTATATTTTTTCCTCTTCTAATTCCTGGTAGATTTTGTCCTTTATATCGAGGGCAACGTCGTCTAAGTCCAAGTCCAGGTAGCCTTCCGCATCTACGTATTCTTTTCCGCTCTTGTCTTCGCGTCGGTAGCCATATGGCGCTTTATATCTAAAGCGCCCATTCGACAGAACTTCAAAGACCCCCAGGTCTAGAAAGCGTACCTTCATTTCTTCGCTGTCTATATCAAATGGTTCGCGTCCATAAAATTCCCGCGAATAACCGCCAATGTCGTAACGAAACCAAGCCGTCCACTTGTATCGTTTTTTCATTAAGTTCTTTCGTAGATAACGTGGATTGTAGACGTGTTAGGGCCGACGTTATTTTTTCTGCTGTAAATTTGAAGTTGCTCTTTGAAAAACGCTCCGATGTTGGACCCCGTAGTAGTAAGGCTAAACGACCCGGACGTATTCCCATAATCCACGGTCAGCCAACCAGTAACCGAATTCGTATACGGTACTTCTCCAGAAGTAGCAGAGTCTAAAACAAACTCAGTAGAAGTTGTGTCTAAGGCCGGGGAACTTGTCACTCCTGCCGCTAGAAGTCGACCTGACGCGGCGACCTCAAGAATTGTAGCTGTCGCCAAACCCGCGTGAAAAACACGAACCTTTGTTATTAACCCTATCGGCGAACCACCCATAGATACCCACGCTCCATTTTCACGAAATTGAAACTGATTTGCCGTAGAATTGTAAAGAGACATTCCATTAAAACCTGTTAACGCATCTCTTTGAACCGTTGTGAGCCTCGGTAAAACGATCGTTCTAGCTCCAGAGAATTCCACGGAGGCATCGGAATTAAATGTCGTGGTCGCTACTGCCGTAGTCCCTACAGCGATGCACAACGCCGTAGAAGTTCCGGCAAGACTTCTGGTGTAAATCGTTCGCCAATAGGCGGTTGTCGTTCCGAGATCGTGAACAGCGTCAGTCGTTGATCCGGCGCTCATAGGAACAAGAGAGCCTTCTAGCCAGTCAAATTTTGACTCAACTTCCGAGGGTCTAGCGGTTTGCCCGTCATTAAGAGACGGCCACGATGTTCCAGCCATGTTAGATTTGCCTCAACTTAAAGGTAGTTGAAAAAGTATTTAGATCGTGCTTCTGTGAAATTACGAAAAAGGCTTGCGTTGAGAATTCAAAATTAACGCCTTCCTGCGCCCAACGATCCCTACCCCAGACAAAAACACCCCATAAAGACTGATTCGCTAAATCGTAGGACCTGTAGGACACGTCAATCCGGTCCAGTACGTCGAGCTGAGGAATGAATAGACATTTCTGTGTTAAATCAACTGGAACAGAGGTCGAGAGGCTAAAAAGGTTGTCGACTATCGCTTGAGCTGACGCTGTGTTCTGCGGCAAACGATTTTCAAACTCATAGACCCTGGAGCCATACGCCCAAGATACGTTCGAGGCGTTTAAAACCGTCGTAGTTCCAGCCGTAACAAAGCTCGTCGATGTATCCGCTTCCAGATATTTTAGCCTATAATACGTGTAGTATTTGTCCCAGGCTTCTTTGTACTCGTCTATTTGAATTATGTTAGGTCGAGAAAAAGTTTGCCCTACGAAGCTAAACTGTGATGAAGCCTGCCTGGCAGTTCGCGGTCTAAACTCAATGCCTCCGGCCCTGGTAATCATGATAACGTAGCCTTCGGCCTCGGCTAAAGTTTCCATTAATGCCCAGGTTGTTTTTTCTTCCAGTACGGTTGTTGTCAGAAGGTAGTTATTCGTCGTTGCCGTAATGGTCCATGAAGTAGAAGTTATGAATTCTCGGAAGACGTTTGTCCCCGATCCATCTGAATGATCTCTTACGACCTCTACGATTTGAGAGGCCGTCCAAACTGTTGAGGTAAACAGGCGCAGAATATCCCGTGCCCTAACCTCGTCAAAAATACTTTTCAGACTAGCACATCTAAGATAAACGTCGTTGGTGGTACTCTTTATAGAGATTTCACTGTCCAGAACAAATACGCCAAGGGTCGGGTCCGTCGGTAGCTCCGAAGTTAAATTCGTATCGTAGTATCCGGCCTGGATTCGTACCAAGGTTCTGTATCTGTTAAGAAATCCGAACCAAAGACTGGAGGCGTTAGAATGATGATTGAAAGAACCGCTATCGTTATCCACTGTCAAATTTATGCCGGAATGAGTTATTCGATTAAACCTAACATCGTCAACGCCATTTTCTATAGCCCCCCATTGCCGAACCAAGGAAGAGATATCCCGCCAAACACCATCATATAAGCCAGTCGTAGCGCTCCGGCGTTGGATAGCAGCCCTGCGAAAAACAAAAGAATTAGGTCGCTCTATTTCTGTAACAAGACTCATCTATCCGCCCGTTGTTTCTCGAAACAAGACGCTTCCTCCGAATCCCTGAGACTTGGAATTGTCGCCGTGCTTGAAATCAAAATCGCCAGGCCATAGAACCTCGTAAGCCTGGCCGTCCCATGCGCTTGTCGTCGGAAAAGGGACGAAATAAAAAGCGGCCGCGCTAGAGTAGATTGTATATAGATCGTTGCGGAACGTTTCAGTAATAAACGACCATTTTAGCTTCGTCTGAAACTTGTCTCGTATTTGGTACGCCTTTATCCCGCCATCGGGCATTTCATGAATAAGCTGTTTTCGTTTAAATGAAGGCGTCCAGTCTTGTACGGAAGGATTCCGCGCAAAAACAAGCTGCCTATTGGCGACAATAATTTCTCCAAAGGTTTTCTCAATATCCGCTTGAACCGCTCCACTGCTCATTTGAAGTTCCATTTCCAGCTCTATATTGCTTACGGATACGGTCGCAAAGCTCAGATAAGTTGAAGTTGCGGAGTTGCCCGCAACAACCGCCAAACTATTTGCCGTCACGCTGTTGTAGTAAGCTCGAAACTGTCTTAAGTTGTGATTTTGAATCAGTATATGGCTAACGGGCGTTGTCTGAGAAAAAACAATAGAGAATCCGGCAACTGTGCTGGAAGAATAACCTACGGTCGAGTAGCCTAAGCGGATGTTTCTGTCAAAAGAATACTGAAAGGTTCCCGCTCCGTTGTTGGCTGTCGTAGTTATTTGAGTAGTCGTATTGAGCAAACTTTGCTGCAAAATTTCCATTAACGCCATTAGCCCGACACCGCTTGACGATTTCTTTGAAGTCGAAAAAGCTCTTGATCGACCCTACGAACAAACTCCTCAAAGCCCATTTGATCGGCGACTAGTGTTCCTATTTGAATAATAACAGTATCCCCCCCTATAGTGTCTTTTAGCTTTTCTTTCGTCGAAGGATCGTCTAAAGGTATGACAGCTTCGGCTCGTCCGCCTTCCCCTATAGTCGCAGAAACGCCGCCTGCTGTAGGAAGAACCATGCCTCCTTCCGCCATCATAAATGACTGAGCAGCAATAAGGGCTGCGCCAGTTAAACCTAAACCCAAAGCAAGTTTTGCTTGTGGGATTGATAGGGGGGGAAATGGGGGGGCTGCAAGGGCTGCCGTATAGCCAAGCCATGCGTAAATAACGGCTTCCGCAAGAGCGGCCGCTTTCGCTGCATAAAATAGCTCTTTGCTTTTTGCCGCACCTATAGTAGCTATAATATTCCAGACATTTGCCCGTATATCCTTTAGCGTAGCGCCTCGTCTAGCTTCTAAGAGTTTCTCAGCGTCCGCATGTCGTCCGGCGCTTCTTAATAGGTTAGCTTGATGTTCGTCCGTTATTTGTTGAACCTGAAGTTGAAAACCTCGTATCTCCAATAACTTTTGTTGAAACTCTTCTGCATCTGGAAGACCTGTTAGTCCTGGCAGCTTTACTTTACCAGGAGCGGCTGGAGCTTCCGGCGTGGCTTCAGCAGCAAAGGATTCCTTGAACGCCGTCCATTGATCTTTAATACTGACGATAGCCTGCCCTGTCTTATCTAAAAGGTCGGAAAACGGAGCGACCAAAGCGGCAGAAAATTTGTTGACGCCTTCCGTAGCGGCCTCCATTGCGCCTTTAAAATCGCCCTGAAGTAGTTTATTTATTGCGGCACTGAAAGTTGAAACGGCACCCATCATTTCCGAAAAACTTCTAACGATAGAGTCTTTCGTTACGAAGATAGCAACGCCTAAAGCTGTAATGCCTAGAATAGTTAAAGTAATTGGCGAAGTCAAGATTGCAAAACCAGTAGCTAACGTAGCTAGAGCTGAGCTTAAGACAACTAACGCCGTCAACAATCCCGTAAATCCAGCCGCCGCTAAAACAACGACGACAATGGCAGCTTTTATCCCTGGACTTACTGATTCAAAACTATTAGCAAGTTGAGTTAGTCTTTGTACTAATGGAACCAGAACAGCGGAAAACCCCCCTCCTAGCTCCTTATACACATTTGCTATGGCCTGTTTAAAAATAGCTAAGCTACCAGGAACCGTTTCCCCCGCAGTCTTAGCCGCCTCTTTAAAGTTAGTATCAAGACTTTTTAAAATGCCTGCAAAATCCCTATTTTTTACAGCCGCTTCGTCTATCGCTATTCCTGACCTTTTTAGTGCGTCTATACTTCCGCTCTGAATTGCCTTAGCTACCTTTAAAGCTGCATCACCTAGGTCCATCTTCATTGCAACAGCTAAATTTGCAATCCTTGGAGTAAGTTGCTGGATCGCCGCGCCGTTAAAACCTATATTGGCTAACAAGGCCTGCATGCTCAAAACAGACTCGTCAGAAAACTTTGTCGTTCGCCTAAGACTGTCGGCAAGAGCTATTAAAGAAGAAACCGTGCTTTTAGAGTCTCCTTGTACAGTTACGAGGGCGTGAGTAAGTCGCGCTACAGCTTCTTGCTCCTGACCAAATTCCGTAACCGACTTAAGGACGAAGGTCGACAACCCTGCGAAAGCGCCAGCTACCTCTACGATACGACTTCTAAGGCTATCTATATTTCCTTTGAATTTAGCGAGGGCTTCGGAAGCGGCGTCTTTAAGCTCTATAATTAGAGACGCTTTTTTTTCAGCCATTATTTTTCAACCTTCTAGCTTCTATCTGTTTTCCACTAGCGAAAATAAAAAGATCAAACATTTGAGCCTCTGTAAAACTCAATTCGTTGTCGGCGAAGACGATTTTACTTGGTCTGATTCCGTATTCTGCCGCCATTGCATGTATAGCGTATACCTTATCTTCATTAACAAAAAAAAACCGCGTATCCCTCGGAACCGATTTAATGAGTGAGCCAAAATTTCCCAGTAGAGCTTCACACCAGTATCCATGTCTCGAAACAAGTCTTCAACTGTTACACCTTCGTTGGTTTTAGCTACCGGCACCAATTCCGGTTTAATAAGGCCCGCCTCCACAATCGCCATCATGTCTTTCAACACTCGTTCTTGATTTACTTCTTGATCTTGAGGCGTCTTCCTTCTCGACTGGAACATCGTAAATATTTGAGGCATTTTGCTAGACTCAAAATCTATAAGAGGGTTCAACTTTCTTATAGTAAATCGAAGTCCGTTAACCCTCACGAATTTTTTTCCCTGCAATACATCCTTACAGTTCGTCCTCGAAAAAGGCCACATTTTGCCTCTTAGTATGACGCCGTAGAATTGCGGAACGTCATTCCTATCTCCCGCCCCGTCGTCGTATTGGGATTGTCAATCAAAACATCCCATTCCGTCTCGTTCTGAAGAATGTCGCCCGACGATTTAAGCTCCGAGTCGCCTCCGACCTGCACAACTTTAGGGAATCGAATTTCCGACGTAAAGAAATACTCTGACGCTGTCGTATTGGCAACTATTGCCGCGCCGCTAAAAGCTAAAGCGATAGCCCCTTCAGTCGCTTGTATAAATCTCTGCCAAACAGTTGTCGTATCAAATCGCTGCGTTGTTTTTAGCTGAACGTTTCTTTTCGTTCCAGGCAGAACGCTAACCGTATTAGTCCCAAGGGTTCTAACCTCCTTGTCCATCTTAATACCGTTGTCTATCGTAAGTTCAAACGACTGAATTTGCTCAATGCTAACAGCTCCTTCACTTCCGCCGTAGCTGAATGACCCTTGAACGAACGTAAACGGCTGTACGCTGGAGATCGACAAAATAGCGGAAATATCGTCCGCAGTTTGCGTAGAATCCCTGAAGACGAAATCGTATGAGCACTTTACAGGCTCGCCGATGTTCGCGCTGATCTTCAGCACATTGCAACGTCCACCGTGATAGCGCCATGTCAGGGCGGCTGCGGCAGGATTTCCGGCTGCACCGCCTTTGCGAACGTTGAACGACAGGGAAGCGATTGAATTTAAGAAATTCCCTGCGCTTATAGAATGGAGAGTTGAGTTTGTCTGAGACGTTGAACTGATCTGACCCCCCATTGCCTGTGTTATAAGAAGCACGGATTCTTGAGGATGAAAGTATTGCTCCAGGGTTCCTTTAACCTCTTTCTCCAAAGCGACACGCCGAGCATAGCCGCGTTGAACAAACATGGCGTCTAATTTCATGTTCTTCACTGTCGTCTTAAAGGAGCATGAAATGGCCTCTATAGCGGTAGTCGCGGAGGCATAGGTGCTGAAAGTCGCCTCCTTTCCTAGCGCAACATATGAATGAACAACCGGATTAGCTTGATCGCCTACTGCCATAGTGCCCTCCTAGATGCGTTTAAAGAATCTTGACTAACTACGAACGTTGTCATTGCACTTTTACAAATTTCGTATTGCTCCTTAAGCCTAGAGGTTGCACTCTTGGAAACTTTGAGCTTAGAAAGAAGCTCGTCTAGTTTCCTTTTTCTTGGAATATCCAATATTCCGCGTTCGGAGCAATTCGTTACCGGTAGATTGTAGGCCGTAACGTAGGAGTACATCCATTTCGCTGAAAACAGCAAATTTTCGCTCGTATGGATGTAGTCTCCGTTGAAATCCAGCATCGTTCTATGCTGCATGTAGAATCGCTTGGGCTTAGGGTCGTTGAAAGCATAATAGCTGCCGGTCTTGCATTTAGCCTCTAGGCCGTAGGGTCGCCATGAGTAGTCGTAACCTGTAAGAAGATAATGTTCATAGCCCGCCCAATTCTGACGATTTTCCTCGTCAATGCCTACAAGGAAAATAAGCATTGCATTAGAAACGTTTGATCCGGCAGGGATTACGCGAACCTTCTTACTAGGGATATTTAGAAATTCGGCCTCAAAAGATTTGAACTCTCCCATAAGCTGTATAAATTTTCCTTCCGTATGGAGGGCGTCTTTGTTTGCGTAAAAGTAGATAGGCCCCCTCCATTTTGTCGTCCATTCTACATTCGCGTAGCAAGTGGCAACAAGCTTAACGTCTTTAGTCTCGTCGACATAAGGCTCTAGCCATTTGTACGAAATATTGCAGTCGCAAAGCTGGACAAAATCTGGTTTTATGCCTCGTTCCATAAGTAAAGCAAAGCCTTTATCGCAGGTAACTAGATCGAATTTTTCCCTATGCTTTTTGATCGTCTCTATGTGCCCCTCTAAACTTTCGCCCATTGCTGCAAGAAGAGCGACTTTTCCCAGCCCACATCCAGCAAGCTCTTCCGGGTCCCGTCGATTAGTCAACGTCATGTTCATTTTTGTGTAAGGCATCCACTTGGATTCTCCGAACTGGCCAAAAACAGCTTCGCTTTGCCTCTTAACGTCTTCGTAACTTAGTATATTCCCCATGATTTCCTCTACCTGAAATGATAATGCGCTTCTACGTCCATTACAACAGCTTTTATCCACATCTGCCCCGTTTGAAACGGCCCGTAAAAGTCCGTCGATACCGGCTGACACCACATCGCTGTCCCAGACAATGTATATTCGGCTTGAAGCACGCCCTCCATGTTCTCCGCCAGTCTTTCTAATTCCAGCATAACGTTTTGCTGAGAGCTTGACGCGCCGTCCTTCATATAGAACCCGATTACGTCATAGTGAACCACGGCCAACTTTCTGGCTTGAGTCGGCCCCGTCGCTCCAAGGCCTGCAAATTCTTCCTTTTTCCCGTTGACACGAACAAAGATTGCCGGATAGATATGCGCTCGCATGTCCACGATGCTAGGGTCGGTTCTGTAAACGTTTCGTACACGAGTTGTTAGACCGCTAGACAGGTCTGGATTTGCCGTTGTCGTATTATAGCTGGAAGTTCCCGTGAAGGCGTTTGTTATAGCCGAAATATTTGCTTCGTAATCGAAGGGCATCAGTCCGTTCCGCCAACCTGCTTTAAAAGTCCTTCCATAATCGTATCCACAAGAATTTGTTGAGCTTCGCCACCAAGCCACATAAAAGGTCTGGCGGGCATCTTGTTTGTTCCTTCGTCCAAGTAGCCCGACCAAGGAACTGGAGAAAAGGCTCGAATACCTAATGGAAGTTCTTCTACCTGAGGTCTAAACGCTGTTTTCTGCCTAAGTTTGCCGCGTATCTGAAGGAGTCTATAGCCCGCCCCTTCTTCTTTCGCCCTTCTTGCAGCATAAACAGCGGACAGCGAAGGCCAACTTCCTTCTGGGCCTTCTTCTTTTTCAAAATGATCTTGGGCTTCCTTAGGCCAGACAATAAGAAACGCCTTCTTAAAAAGTGTATTGGCCGTACCTAAACCTAGACGTAATCTTGCAACAAAAGCCTGCCAGCCAGAATCGTCAAAATGAAACTTAAAACTAGCCATTAGTCTCTAGCGGCCGCTTGATCGTCTATTTCGTCCGGATCGCGTTTCCATTTATCCTCGTCGTCAAGGCCAGATATCGGCGTATAATCCTGAGTGCTATTAAGAAATCTACCGCTGCTACGAGTTACTACCAAGCTGCCCCCTGTATCCGCCAGCTTAAGTCCGCCTTCTTGAATCTCTTTAAGGATGTCGAACGCTTGTTTCCATGTCTCAAGATTTTGGTTCTTTATTTGACTGTCTTGAACGGAAGAGCCTCTAAAAGCCCAAAAACAAGTAATATCCTCTGCTAGTTTTCGGACAAGCGGAGGGATCGTAGTTGTAGTCCAGCCGCTCGGATCATAGCGAGACACTAGCGCCGCGTTTACATACCCTTCGGCTCTATCGGCTGTGGCGCTCCACATATCGGTTGCGTTAGCATCCGACGTAGTAGTATTGCCAGAAAGCCAGTTAGGAGCAATGTTAGAAATGCTCGTCGTCGTAGCATACCGACCCATACTATCCTAACTCCTTTTTACGCGCCTGGAACCCCCGCCGCCCTGAGTTCATTTCGGAAGGTCTCGTCCTTTTTCTTCCGTTCTTTGCTTTCTGGCGAATCAGACCGATATTTCGTTTTAAACTGATAGACAAAACGCCGCTGAACTCCGCCATAGCCCCTGAGCCACTTTAGCAAAACCCCGTCTCGTGTAACCTCATAACGAGGTTCTCCGTCTTTAACGATAGCGTAGCTCTCTGTATGCTCGGTTCCGTTGGTAAGATGAACGACCCTTTCCTTGATAGTCGTATTGCAGGCGGGCAGTTTATCCCTCCCTTCAAAAGGCAGCCATTCCCTTTTGTATGCCTCTTGGCCTTTTGACTTTTCAACTACGGCTATTGTCGTTCCATTTTCTTTCTCAACGCTAACCTTCTTGTGTCTTCCCATGTGCGTTCTCCTCAATCTTTACACCCAGGAGCCTCGAACCTTCTCTCTAGAGCTCTTGGCCCCTGGGCGTAGAAGAATTATCAAACCTTACTGGATCGTGTTCCAGATAAGATAACCGGCTGCGGACAAAGGCGCGACATGATCGAACATTCTAGATACCTCAACCATATCCCCCTCTGACTGTTCCTCTCTCCAACGCTTAACCTTAGCCGTGGTTCCTTGATCTCTGTGGACGAATGAGTACAAGGCCGTAGGCTTTCGGAACCCTGGGCTCTTTTCGACGTAAGCAACGAACGCCATGTCGGTCCAAATGTAGGCGTTAGTTGTTCCGTCGGCCAGGCCTTCGGGTCCGGGGTTTTGCACTCCCTGCGCGAGCAGCACTTCGCTAACCCCGAACATGGCGGCCAACATTTTCTCGTCGGCGGACTCTGCGGACACATAGCGAGTCCGTTCGACGATAGAGACGTGAGTCCGACAAGCGCGGTAGGTCCTATCGTCTAGCAAGACAACGTTAGGGGCCATTCCGCTTGCTTGCAGGATGGTCGTAGCTGCCGAATCCACGAACAACAGAGGATTCGACAACGTCGTATTGGCACTCCATGCGAACGTTGAAGTCAGAGAAGTAACGTTAGCCCAAGCCGCTGCGCTTGCAACGAGACTGGCTAGGTCGATCTCTTTCCTCAACGCAATCTTCCGCGTTAAGTCTTCAACGACGGATATCTCAAGCTGGACGGCCTTGTCCGCGTTGTCACGCAGTCGATCTGGGATCAAGTCACTAAGCGAATGTTGATCCAGTCGGTATGTCAAGGTGCTGAGCGAGAAGCTCGACCTATTCGATACCGTGCCCGGCGCTCTGATGGTCTCCGGCACTACCAAGGAATCCCTGGAGAAGATGTAATATACATCACTCTCTTTTAGCACCGGTACTATAGGGGCTAGCTTATCGGAAACAAGCCCCTGTGTTTGATACGCGACGGAGATATTCTCTAACGCCGCGTCGCGGTGAACTTGCGAAGCTAAAGGCATTTAGAATACCCCCTTATGCGACTCTAACCCTGCGATTGGAAATCTCAAGAAAGACTTCCATAACCGCATCGGTCGCTGATCCTGTCTGCAACGCAATACCTACCTGCTTGGGCATAACGGACCCAACAGTGCTAAAGGCAGTGGTCGCAAACGTCCCTCCAAGACCAGCCTCTATTAGATAGCCGGTCGTAGTTGCGAAAGTCAAGATAGCTCCAGACGACACACTCGCCCCCGCCGCCCCTCTTGCATAACCGATTGAGGCGACTGGAAACGCTTGGTCCGTCGTAGCACTGTCTTGCGAGATACCGAAAATATGAGTCGTTTCCGTAGGGATTTGAATCAGTCGAACATACCCCTGGGCAGCGGTTACAGTATCGAACCCTACCACTCGGAACGCACTCAGAGTCGCGGCAGCTCTAAAGGACTTTGCTAAGTTTACAGAAGGTCCCCAAGATGACATTTACAACTCCTTCGTCTTTAGGCCGTTTTTATTCTACGGAGGTCATCCGCAGAACTTATCGGCTTTTACTGAGCCTTCGCTTTTACTTTCTGCTCAAGCTCTCCGGCGATAGTGATTAACGCCTCTTTGTAAGAGACTTTATTCTTCGCCGCAAACTCTAACGCTGCTTTTGCTAAACCTTCCCGATTTTCTAAAGTCAGAGAAGGAACGCCATTTTCAGACCTTTCGTCCGTAGGCAATCCAAGGCCATTACCGACCTCGATGAACAGCTTTACGAGGGCCGCATAAGAGTCATACTCTTTAACGCCAACTTTAAATTTCCTGACTCCACTGTCTTCAACGTTCATAAGGAGTTGGAAAAGAACTTCTTTCTGCGCGGGCACGACTTTCTTCTCGGCAATGAACTTGTCGATTGTAACCGCTATCTCTTGAGCTTTTTTCTCTTTATAAACAACTGTAAGCCCTTCTTTAGCGGTAACAAGTTCGACTTTCAACGCTTCGTTCTCCTTCATCATCTTCTGCTTATCATTTAGCAGGCCTTTCTGTTCCATGTCGTACTCAGCCAGCTTTTTCTTCGCGCCGTCAAGCTCGCCCATAGCAGCCAAAAGGCGCTTGGGGCAATCATCGGCGTTATCCATCGGTGGCGTACCGTCTATAGGCATTTTCTCGCCCTCCTTTCCTGGGATTATTTCGTACGTCCTTACTTCTACGCCCTTTTCGTAGGCCGTAATGCTAGGTTCGACGACATAAAGGGCGAGAATATCGTCCAAATTCTGCACGGCCGGGGTCTCTCCGCCAATCAAACCAATCGCTTTTAGGGCCTTGCCGTACTTCTTTCCGTTTACGACAATATCTATGAAAATTTCGGACGATACGCGAGCGTACGCCTTTGTCTTAATAAGCTCGTATATCTTCCGAGGTATACGATGGATGTCGGCATAAAGTTTATTGCCGTTCCTGTATACGTTATATATCCAACCAGCCGCCGGGAGTTCGTCCATGTGCAATAAATACTGATCCGCTCCATGACCCAGCTTTAAGTAGGGTTTAAGATAGTCTTTTGTCGGCTGAAAATTCTCGGCTATTTCGTCCAAGTCTGAGATCGTATACTTATCGCCGTTCCACTTTCCTGTGGCGAATATTTGCACGCCTTTTATTTCGTAAAGCTCGGTGAATTTTTTTGCTTCGACTTTTTCAGAGGCCTCAGATACTAAGCCATGGCATTGTTCCTTTAGCCAGTTGCAAAAAGCCCTAATGTCTCCTACCTCTATACCGGATTCCGTGCACTTTGTTCGGAACTCTTCCACGCCGCCAAACTTATCGCAGAGCCCAGCCAAAGCCTCCTTAGACATCTGATAGTTTTTGCTTCCATCTTCTGAGAAAGAGAACTTAACCGCTTTCATACGCTTTTCGCGCATCTTATCGGCGCAAGGCGGGCAGATTTCAGCCATTTGCTCCTGCGTCAGCGTAAGCGTATGTTTAGCAACCTGGACAGCACGCTCCTGCTCTTTGGCTTTCTCTTCCGTAGGATGACAGCCAAGAACTTTACCGGTCGTCTTACCGATTAGGCACCATTCGGCCCCTCGTTTTTCGATGACGTAATTCTTCTCCTCGTCGCTTTGCGGCGTTGCCGACGGCACATGGATTTGACTTGGTAACGGCATCTTGTTATCCTTTTTGAACGATCTGATAAATCACCTCAACTCGCGCCGTTGGGGTAGAAGCAGCCGAGACACTACACCTAAAAAGCAAAGCTGAATTGGTGGCTAGGAACCAAGGCGATGCCTGCATATCTCGATCTAATGTCGCTGCCCCTAAAGAAATGCCAATCGCATTAAACATAGGTGTTGCAGTTGTCGTGCCATCGAGAAAAGCAGTTTCAACTTGTCCAGTCGTGGTCGTCATTAAATAGACTCGCATCGTCTGGACGGCAATTTGCCTTCCGGCCCCCGGCGCGGCAACAAGTGAAGTCGCGCCTGTCGCTGTTATCGACAATCCAGTTGCTAACGGCAACGACGCACTAACAAGATCAAGTAATGCCATTCTGTTCTCCTTTTAATAAACGAAGTTTCTGGAGGTTAGCAACAAGCCCCCTATAGGAAACCAAGTATCGACGCCGTTTGAAATAAATTGCTGAGAGGAACCATAGCTTTCCAACGGCACGGCGTTCAGACCGACCTTAGAATGAGATTTCAACGCTATAGTATCTCCAGCAAAAGCTAAGACTACGACGGGTGTATCGCTTTGGTCCGCCTTAAAAATTATCGCGGTAAAGCCGCTATCTACGCTTGAAACCTTCGGAAGCGTTATGCTGGAAACCGCGTTTGTTTGCGACGAAGCGAATACAACACAGTCTTGCACAGACATGACGTAGCTGGAGGTCTGAACTGAAATTCTATAGACTAAACTCCCTGTTATTTTCATCTTATCGCTCACGGTCAGCTTTCCCGCGCTAAGTCCTGTTGCGTCATAAGAAAGATCGCTTCCTGTAAAAGCCAAATTCCGATCCGGTCCGTCACTGGATTGATACAATAAACGGCCCAGATTGTTGAACGTATTCGGTAAAGTCCAATACCACGAAGCTACTGCTGTTGTAGGCCCACGAAGCCCTACATTGCGATTATCCGTCGTCCTAAATCTAATCTGCCCTGACCCTGTAGGGGCCGGATTTCCACTAATGCCGTTAACGGCTGGATACAAAGTCAGCCCTCCTCCTTCGGAAAGAGGACTCCATTCTCCGACTCGTTCAAATGTCGTATCGTCGTAGGCCCTGCTATTTACGGACATATTTTTACCATTAAGGGGAACAGCCCAAGGCTCCCATTTTCCGAATCCACGAGTGTTATCGGCGGAGGTACAGACAACCTCCATGTTCGGCGCTTTCGCGTCTATCCTTATTTGCGGACTCGAATTGCCGGAATTGTTGTCGATAATTCTAACAAGCGGGTCATTCCAATTCAAGGCGTCTTGCCAAATAAGCAATGCCGAATCACCAATTTGAGGGGAGTCTATGTTTGAGTTAATCTCTAAAGCAGGCCCGGTTGTCGTTTTAGTAAGTATCATCTGGCCCTATCCAGCAGCCTAAACCCGACTGTGACCTCCGCCCCTGGCGTCGAGGCAGCGGTAATAGAAAGGACAGAAAGGAAGGCTGTATTCGTATCGATTATCCAAGGAATGTTAAACTCCTTCTGGAAAATAATTGTACCTAGTGAAATTCCATGGCTCCTGTAGCGCAGCGCCCCTCCTGCGCCTTCCCGAAAGGAAACTTCTTGTCTACCTGTCGTAGTTGTGTTCAACAACACATGCAACGAGTGAACGACGATAGATATATCCCCCCCAGGGGCGGCGACTAAAGTTGTCGCGCCCGTAGCGGCCATCGTCGCGCTTGTGTAAAGCGTGCGCGTCGTGTAGTTTCTCTCGAATAGACTCACGTTCTCCCCCTGCGATCCAATATCCTGTACCCAACAGTTATTTCTACCGTAGGTGTAGAAGCGCCAGAACAAGAAAGCGCCCCTACAAAGGCCGTATTCGTCTCCAGAATCCAGGGAATTGTGAACTCCTTGCTTAATATTTCTCCGACTGTCGTTGATCTACTTCTGTACTGAGAAGCGCCGTTAGAATCTTCTCTAAAACTAATTTCGCTTCGCCCCGTCGTTGTTGTCATTAATGTTGCGTATAACGAATGGACGACAATAGATAAATTGGTTCCAGGAGCGGCTACCAACGAAGTTGCGCCGGTCGCCGTAATAGACGGCATCGTAAACAAGGGCAAGGTCGTATACTTAGTCTCTAAAAAACTCATTAGCGTCTTCTGTTCAGCAACCTATATGTAGCCTGAGCTTCTACTGAGGGAGTCGAGGCCGTTGTTACCGACACAACCGTTCTTAAAGCTCCGTCAACGATCCAAGGCAATGAGAACTCCTTGTCGAACATCACGGTCCCTATTGCTGTTGCATGTGATCTATACCACAAACTTCCGCCTAAGGCCCCCGATGTTAACTCCTGAAAGGATAGTTCCTGTCGTCCTGTCGTTGTTGTATTCAGCAAAACCCGCAAACTTGTAACTACAATAGACGAACCAGTAGCGGGCTCGTTTATAAAAGTTGCAGGGCCAGTTACCGCAAATGTAGCGCCAGTAAACTGAAGTAACGTTGTATAGTGCTTTTCAATCAAAGTCATCGTCTTCTGTCCAAAATCCTATAACCTACTGTAACTTCGACCGTCGGAGTCGAAGCGGCGGTAACTGATAGCCTTACTTGAAAGAGAGTATTCGTATCGAGCAGCCAAGGCGTAGAAAATTCCTTGGAAAAACATTGTCCTATAGTCGTAGTATGAACGCGAAATTGCGAGGTTCCGTTCGTATTTTCCGCAAAGGACACCTCCGTTCTGCCAGTTGTCGTGGTCAAAAGCGAAGCATAGATAGAATAAATAGTTAAAGCTAAACCCGCGCCTGGGGCCGTAATAAGTGTGGAACCGCCAGTAACGGAAAATGACGCCATTGTAAAATCAGGCAGACGCGTATATGCTCTTTCTAAATTTTGAATCATGTCAATACGCACTCAACTAAAAATTGCCTTTGAATAACGTCGGCGTAAGCCGCGCCAAATCCTGTTGATGCGATCAAAACAGCTTCAGTCAGGTTTTCTACAGGAGAGCCTCGGAAAGTCGTTGCAGGATAAGCCGTATCGTTAATAACAATCTGACCTATAGCTTCCTGAGAAGTAGCGCTCAAACGAACTATATCCATCTGAGCGCGCCAAACTTTATTGGACGACGTTAAAACGCCCGTATCTAAAACGACAGCAGAGCCGAAGTAGAGTTTAATTTGTTTCTGAGCGGTGCTGGCATTGAATGTACCAGCAAAAGTAATGCGAAGGGTGTCGCCATCTTTTTTAAGAATATTTGCAGGTAAAATAAATTGACTTAATGTTGTTTCGGCCCCCGCGTTGGAGTTTCTCTGAACAGGATCATTATAGAGGCTTCCGGATAAAATAAGCCCGTCGAAACCGCCGATAACCTGATTAGACGCCCCGCCACTCAAATCGATTTTGTTAGTACCTACAAAACGCGGGCTCAGAATCGTATTGCCGATGCCTTCCTGTATGTAGATCGCTCGTCCTAGATTACTTTCAGCGCCCGGAGAGATAAAGGAAAACGAACTGCAAACGGCCCCATCAACATGCTTGGCTAAATGATAGCCGTCGCCGCAATTTTGATCGCTGGCTGAATTTATAAGCGTGCAATAAGTCTGCTTGCCGTCAAAGAAATATCCATGCCTGCCGCATCCTTGGGCGTAGGTTGTTTGAAACACAGTAGAAGTGCAGGCTCCATAGACTGAAAATCCGTCATTCTTGCAGCTACTAACCCTAACATCTTTTACGGAAGAGACGAAAGGAAGTTCTAGCCGTATTCCATCCATATGTCCGTTGACGACCACGCGCTCTATTTGAGCAATAACTGCGTCGCCGGTTCCGTTAAAATGAACGCCGTGCCCTGCTGTTCTGACAGCAACAGTGTCTTCGATATACAAATCGGCAATATGAATATATCGTGATCCTCCTGGAGAAACAGTTGCAGAAAAAGTCGTGGAATTAGCGGCATTACGAATATGCGCCCCGAACCGACTCGCGCCGACAAAAGATAGATTGGATTTAAGAATCAGAGGGGCCGAGATTTTGTAGATTCCGACAGGTAGAAAAACAAGACCTCCAGACATTGGAATTGAATCTATAGCACTTTGTATGGCTAGAGTATCGTCAACAATACCGTCGCCGACAGCCCCAAAATTTTTAATGTTTGCGACAAGACCGTTATTGCTCAAATAGGCTTCTAGCGCAAGCATTTTTTAGTTAAACCTCCAGGCCGCGCCCAGGAACATCTTTAACGACCCTTTCCAATCTTTGGCTGGCTCAATAACAAAGCACGGCCCCAACGATACCGAAATATCTGCCTCGCCTGCGGGCACGGGCGCGACAAGGCCCCGCAAATTCTTATAGCTTTCCAGCTTGGAGAACTTGTCCAACCCTTTCCTTATAAGAGCTTTTAGAGGTTCGACTAGATTTGCCGAAGCACCGACGGCGAAAAAATGCCCGCCTGAAAGGTTGCCCCCTCCACCTATCATAAGAGGCGTCCAGTCTTCGCCTTCAAAAAGCACATAGCCGTCCTTGGAGCTATGCGTCACTATGGGGATCGTGACCCCGGTTGATTTCTCGCCAGTGTTAACGTCGATAAAAGCGCCGACGTTTGCCTGTTTGCCTTGCTCTCCGTTCAATCGAAAATAAGGTGAAGCCGATACGCTCCAAGGCAAACAAAGCAGCAAGGCAGACAGCAGTAGTTTCATGCGTTTATCAAGCCTCCTCCCTTCTCTATAAGAGAATCAAGACTTGGCTCGTCGTCTACTTCGTAGTCCTCAAATTTGCTTACTGGAACCAAGACACTACGACAATTAAAGTGAAGCGGTGGAACAACTTTGTTTACGAACTCGCCTTTCGCAAAAATCTTGCCGTCAAGATAACGGCATACCTCAGAAGTCCTGTCGTCCAAAATCGCGCTATACTGATACGCCTCGATAACCTGCTGCGCCAAAGGATCGTTGTCGTAGTAGGACTTTCTGCCCCGATTGTAAATGTCGGTTGTCTTCGTGCGAACGATAGTATCCAGCCATTTGTCCGTAAGATCGGGCATGAGTTCCTTAAGTTGATCGACGATATCAGACTCAGTAAGGCCTTCTTTCAGCCCTTTGACAATCGTGGAATTTAAACGCTTTTCGTAGAGCCCGCGATAATTCTCGACAAGCTTGAAGGATTCCGTCTCCAAAACACGAAGCATGTCCTCTAAATTAAGTTCTCCTTCTTCCAAGCCGAACTTAACCTGCCTGGGCGCTTTAGGAAACATTTCCTGCCTAGCTTCGCCGTAAGCGTCTTCGGCCAACTCGGTAAAATACGCCTTGAAAACACGATTCATGTCTCTAAGAAAGCGAGGTTGAAGAGTTGTCAATCTTTCCGGCCTGAATCCTCTAATCAAACCACTTTCCTTGACTCTCTGAATATGGTCCGACCAAATTGTCCGCGCCGCTGCACGCAGTCTTGCCGTAATTTTTTCCTCGCCCTTATCCAACTTCTCCTCTATCTGTTTGAAGTCCAGATTCTTTTCATAGGATGTAAGAGCCCTAAAGATAACAAACGGAGCAACCCCATTAGCCGCCTTGGACCGCTGAGGAGGCATTGGTGTAGACGACATTTGAGGCTGCTCCTCAATAAGTTCAACAGGGCCTTCAGGGAACTTAAGCTGTCGTCGAAGGTAGTTAATTTCCTCAGGCGTAGGCTTAAAAACCCTGCCCTTAACAACATCGGACCACAACTTCAGAAGTTCAACTTCATCGTCTACGTCATAAGGCAAAAATTTAAACTCGCATTTATAATCGCCAAAATTGGCCAAAACCAAAGGCTTAATAAGGCGAAGAGTTATTTTTCTAGCAAGAGAATCCCTGTCCTTCTGAATGGTGCTAAGAAATAGTTTGAACTGCTCTTTGCCCAAGGAATAAGACCCGCCCCCTGTTTCCGACCCCCCTATGCCCATAAGATCGGGCACCAAAAGCGATCTGGCAATATGCATGTTGTAGTAATTCAACGCTTTGATATAGATATCGGAGGAGTCTTTCTGCGCTTGAACGAATTCAAAATCTACGTCACTAGGAATCGCTAAAGCGGTTGTTTGCTGTATCTTCTTTAGAAGCTCATGAAAAGCCGTTATTTCGTTCGTGTCGTAAGTCGCAGGAAATTTGCCTACGACAGTAGCTCCGGCGTATCTTTCCAAAAAGATAGCCAAAAATTTACTTATGAACTTTTTAGCCTTCCACGCCGTATGAGTCGCGCGAAGATCGGATTTTCCATAAGGATTTCCGAACTCTTGCTGATAGACGTGATGCAGAACACGGCGCGGATCGATAACGATATCGCCAAGGTTCCCGGCTTGGGTAATGCTGAGCACTTCGCCTCTAGGATCAATGACAAAACGAAAACTTTGAGGGGGACGGACTTTTAACTTACTAAGTTCGTAGTGAGCGCCTACGATTTTGTAAACTGGCTCTGTAATCGTAAATCCAAAATCGTAAGAATTCAATATATCTCTAAGCGCGTCTTCAAAAGATACGTCCAAAGCGCCGCCTTCTTCTAATTGCTTGAGATTATTTGTAATGAATTCCTTGATCGTCTCCATGTCGCAAACAATCTGCCAGCCGGAATTAACGACAAGGTCCTTCTTAAAAGACAGAGCGACCTTTACTTGGTCGTCGTCCCGCATCTCCTCGTATATGTTGTAGTTGTTGCCACGAGCTAGAGGGTCTGGGTTCCAAGGAAAACTATAAGAGTCGGGAAAATAGGGGGATTGATAGAGAGTATGCGCCTCGCCTACGGAGGCGATTAAAAATTGATACTCAGTAGTCTTCCTTTCCTTTGTCTGTGGCACTCTCTAAACTGTTCCCAAAGCGAATAGCTTTAGGATCGTACGCCTTAGCGAATCTCCCCGCTACTTCGTACATTCTGTACGCAATAGCGTAAGCAATGACAATATCGTCGTGACAGCCTGCCTTAGCCTCTATTTTATCGCCCTTTTCCACGACTGACAAGGCTTCTTCCAGAAACCCTACGTCTGGAATGTACATTTCCGATTCAAATTCGTTTTCATCGTATTCGGAACTCCCCTCGACAGCCAGTTTAAGACGGTCCAGAATAACTGTTTTCGTAGCTTTGTTCGTTTCCCAGCCTTCTGTTATCAACTTGTTATATTCTACCCTCACAAGCCTTCGCTCCAAGGAAGGCCGATACAAATTTCTATACTTATGGAGCAGGGCCAAGCCCATAATAACGCCGATTCCGTGATTGTTTTTCTCAACCGCTAAAAGGGCATTATTATATTTTACGCCCCACTCCGCGCAAACTTTAGCGAAAACATCAACGCCAATCCTAGCGCGATACCTAAACGCCGCTTGCTTATGCTCGGTGCACAGGATAGCTAAAACGCTGTAATCTCGATTGCTTTCCGCCCCGCTGTCGGTTTTGTCCTTTCCTTCCGCAACGTCCGCCCCTGCGACATACGAGCATTTCTCCGTAGGCTTTTCCCACATTACAAATTCGTCAGTTGCCCGTATTGGCTCGACTTTCTTAGCATCGTTAAGCAAGATAAGGATTTTCGGGCTGTCGAAAAAACTACCGCTTGGGTCCAGCCAACATTCTACGTCATTCTCTGGAAAATTCCTGAAGAAATTTTTACCTTGCTTTATCTTGGTCCTGCGTCGCCAAAATAGCTGCTCATCGCCCAGAAAATCTAGCTTCTTTTCCCCCTTAGCCCGAACTATGGGCGTACCGTTTAGCGCTAATCTATATTCGTCTTGCTCCCACCAAGGAACGAAAAGTACGTCGTAGCCGTTTATCCCCTCCTTCCCTTCTATATAAGTTCTGTGAGCGTCGCCGCCCGGTCCGTTGGAGGTAGTCTCGCCGCTTATATTTGTACTACGTCCGCAAGCGGCGAGGGTTTCGGCTATGGCGTCGTCGGAGCAAAAGGCCCATTCGGAGATATGAAGATTATGAAGGGCGGTCGCCTTAATACCTAGTGAAATAAAAATCCTGGAGTTTAGTTGAGGAAAAGAGAGGACGGTCTTGGAGTCGTCACCAAGGCGAGGTTGAAGCGCCGTTGGCAGCCTAGAAAATGCCAGTCGTACAATATGCCAGAGATAGCCGAGACTCTGCCAGCTATCGGCGAGTATACCTGAAACTGTGTTTTTATGGAATATCGTGTCGTCGAGCCACCACAACAGCCAAAACGTTGAGACGCCGCCTTGCCTGTACTTGAGGTCAAAGTGCCTGATAACCGGCGTTTTGATCGCTCTTTCATAAATTAATTGTTGAATCCTGTTGAACTTAAACCGAACAAGTCGTCGGTCCTTGTCTAGTATCCAATAAAAGCGTTGCAGCCGATCCGCCTTCTTAAGCAAAAACTCCAGGCTATCCGGCCTCCTGCCGTCGCTACCTCCTTGCTCGTTTGCCTCTATCAGTGGGGGCATTTCTAAAAGCCAACAACCAATGAGGAACCCTCTCCCAGAACAAAAATTCGCCGGAATTGCTAAATACTTGGCGCACCTGCGTTAATTTTCTTGTGCCGACGTAAAAAGGTAATCTTTTGTTTACCATTTGCCATTTTCCTTTTCGTACTCCTCTATTTGCTTAACTATTTCCATATTAAGATTCACATTCTTACTGTTTATGTTCTCCGTCGATTCGCCTATAAGCAATCTTTGGCACAGAACGCTATTTTTGAATGTGGCCGCAATGCTTGTCAATTCCGCCGCATCAAAGGGCCGCTTTAAGGTTCCGTTCGCCCGCATATTTTTTCTAAGGATTCGCAACACCTGTCGATCCAGCAACAACCAAGTATACATATGCTCACGCCACTCTTCCGGCACTTTTTTAAGAATAGAAATTTCCGACCCTTCGACGGCCTTCCTTATCTCTTGAGTCTTTAGTTTATCAAGAGCCTCCAACCGTTCATCTACCTTCTTCTGCCTGCTATCTACCATGTCTCGGACGAAACTTTTCATCGGCAAAAGTTTCTTTTTAACTTTTCGTCGCATTTTCCATTACTTTGTCCACGAGTTTTGGCTCCATAACTCCATCTTTACGGGCTTTCTCAAAAAGCAACTCTTTAGCTTGCGCTAAAGCCCGTTCGTCCCATGTAGGTAAACTGGCGGCTTCTTTAAGGATAAGATTCTGAGCTTCGGTCCATTTCCTTGGGTCCATAACGCAGGCAATCTGGTAATTCTTTATCGCCTCTACAGACTTCCCAAGCTGCCCGTAGCAAAAACCTATGTTCATGAAAATATCCTCGTTAGGCTTAAGAGCGACAAGCTCCTCAAAGATTTTCAAGGCTTCAGTCAATCTTCCTTGCTGATAGAACCATTGACCCTTTACTAGTCTAAGACGGCTACTCATCGGCAGTACTTTTTCCGCTTCAGCGAACAAATCCGCCTGCTTAGACAGGTCCTTAGTCGCTTTTAGGAAAATCATCTTTATCCATGCTTCGGGAAATCTAGGACAAAGCTCGTAAGCCTCTCTGTACTTCCCTTCTAAGTAAAGCTGAATCGCTTTATGTCCAACGAGCAACTTTTTCTCTACTTCCGTCCAATCTTCTTTGTGCATCCAGTCCGACGGCCTGGTTGTACTTTCTTTGCTCAAAAGATACGTCTGACCATATTGAAATTGATCTTCTTTAACTATGGATAGGCCCGCTTTAGAAAACAAGTTTGTAAGGCTTGTTCTGGAGAAAACATTAATGTGATCCTTGTGAAAGTGATGCTCAAATCCAAGAATATCCTCTCCGCTTGCCTGCTCCAGCTCGTCGAACCATCTAGGCGTAGAAATCAGAACGTGCCCGCCGTCGACCAGCATACCGACGTATTTCTCCAACTTTTTGTCGGGCTCAATCAAATGCTCAAACACATGGTAGAGCACGATAAGGTCGTATTTGTGTTTGGGCTCCAACTCTTCCGTAAGAGGGATACCGTAGTAATGCTCCGACATCCTTCTGTATGTGACAGTGTACTCCGATCCGGTGGCTTTGTGCCCCAGCATCCTGAAAAAGTTACAAAGATACCCAGTCGCCGCGCCTACATCGCCTATCAAAAGCTGCCTCCCTTTTCTCTCCGCTAGAAAATCTCGCAGAAAGACGGAGGTATAGTTTTGCTTGTGCGTTGTAGTTATCAGGTTTACTATTGTCGGAGCCGGTCTATACTCTTTTCTGTAGTATTCCTTGATCTTGTCCTCTTGATCGGGCTCTACATTAAAGCAACATGAACCGCACTCTTTACATATCTGAATCGTTCCTTTGGAATGAATAGGTAGTATGTCATCGCCCTTTTTTATCGTCGGCCTGTGCCAACTCTCTTTGTCGCACACATAGCATTTCATCAATCGCGCTCCTTAACGGCATTTTTTTTATACTAGCTCCCTGCCCAACTTTCCACTTCCTATACGCGCCTATGCAAAGGTAGAAATTTACCAAGCTAGGAATTAAAAACCCCCACAACCTTTTCTGGTAAATAAGAATCATCCACGGCGCTATACTGAGCATCTTGACTATCCATCCGCTCCTTAACTTGTTGCCGAGCATCCATGTACTTAACAGGCCCATCGCAGCAATGACCCAATCCATTATTTCGTCTTTCTTTTATACTCGCTTAGCTCGCTTTCTAACTGTTCGATTTTGTCTAGCGCCGCCATGCAAAGTATTTTCATAAGTTGGTACACCTTCAAATCGCCTTTGTCAATCTTCTGCTCTATAGCTTGATCGTTAAGCAGCTTTTCTAGCAATCCTGCCTTTCGTTTAAAATAATCCAGCCTACCCAACGGTCTTCTCCCACAAATCTTCTAGCGCGTTTTCTAACCTAGCAAGACTAACTTTTACGGTGTCTCCGTACTCGTTTGACAAAAAAACATAGCCGTCATCTTCCATAAACAAGGTCCAGCCGCCGACTACTATGCTTTGCCTTTTATCTCTTTCAGCCATTTGTCTATGCTCCTCACGCCTTGCGGCTTTAGCTTGGAACCCCACATATAGTTATGCAGCACGATGTACTCCGCCAGAATTATAAAAACGAATTCGGCCATCTTGCAATACTCGCCCTCCATCGTATACGACAAAGCATAGTTGAAAGCAATCGGCTCCGGCTCAAGCCCCTGAACAGAATAAGACAGGTGCGTCTTGTTGACAAGATAGTGATCGAATTCCTCACGAAGATCGAGCCCTAGCATGAGTTGCCGAAGTTCGTGTATGGAAACCTCCTCGCCCGCCAACAGCTTTGCCAACCTCGACCTTCCGAAAAGCCGGACCGCCGTAGCATAGTTCGCTTCCCTGTCAGCAACCCAAACGGCAAAAAATTGCCCGAACTTGCTAAGATACTTGCGGAGAGTTACAACATGCACTTCTATCCTCTGCGTATACTCTTTCTGAGTAAGCACGCCGAATTTAAACTTGCGCCGGAATTTAGCTCGATGCTGGGCTATCTTCATTTGTCCCAAGGGCTATGCTCAGGACAGTAATAGAATTCCTTAAAGCGCTTAAGCATATCGTCCTGCATTTCTTTGTAAACTCTGCACCATTTTTTAGGTATTTCTTCGCCCTCTTGCATCGTTCTTTTTTCGTAGTTTTCCGAGCAACCATCCTCGTCGCACTCAAACCTATAGGTTACAATCAACATTCTTCGCAAGCAATCGCCGCGTTCGCCGTCATAACGGCTTCCCTGACTTTTCTCAAGGCCGCCGTCCTATCGGCGCTTGGAGGAACGTTGTCGAAAATTACCTTAGCTAAGTTTTTGGCTGCTTCTCTAATAGCTACATAGCGCGCAGGTTGATCCCCTTTCGGCGCATGATATGTAAACCATTTTTCCAGCGATTCTGTTTCTGCTTCAATATTACAATCAGTCGAAGTCGTCGCCATTTATTCCTCCCTTAACACTTGTCTTAGACTTTGCGCTTTTGTAACTAATCCCTTTAAGCCTTCTAACGGATACGCCTGCTCCGCATCGCTCAAAGACCTCTCTGGATCGGGGTGAACCTCCACCATAAAACCGTCCGCCCCTGCCGCAACTCCGGCAAAAGTCATCGCCTTAACAAGATCGTGCCTTCCTGTTCCATGACTAGGATCAATTAGCACCGACAATTTTGTCATGCTCTTTAGCGCAGCTATCGTGCTGACAGAGAGATCCCACCTAACATGATTCATATGCGTAGACGATCCGCGCTCAACAAGAACAACGCTGGGCTTTCCTCTAACTAAATATTCCGCCGCCCCTAGAAACTCGTCCAAGGTCGCCCCCATGTTTCTTTTCAGAAAGACGGGCTTCGTTGTCTTGGCAAGCTCTGAAAGCAGGGCGTAATCCTGCATATGTCTTGCGCCGACCTGAAAAGCGTCGGCGAGCTTGTCTATATCTTCTATCTGGCGAATGTCTAAAATTTCAACGACGACTCCAAGGCTTACTTCGTGGCATTTTCTAGCCCACTCTTCCGCTAACTCTTTCTTAAATCCGAACGCTCTGCCAGGATAAGTTCCTGCGCGATAAACCCCTCCTCTGGCAAAAAGAACGCCGCACTCCCTAAGAACCGGAACAATCTCGTTCATCTGTTCGCCGTCTTCTACAGAGCAGGGCCCGGCAACAACTATAAGATTAGGTCCAAAGGTTGATTTGGCCTCGACAACTTTCGGATAGGTCGGCAATGGCCCCCAAGTTCGTCTCATGTTAAACACGGTCGAACTCCTCGCCAAGTAAATTATAGTAGAACGCCATTAGCTCTTCTAGAGATATGGCGCACTCTCGAATTTCTAACGCAGAAATGGCGCGTTCAGCGTATAGCACTTTACCATCCTTGATCCGTTCTCTACGAATTATGACTCTATCAAACATCGTCCGCCCCCCCCGTCCCTACGGCTACCGTCGTAAAAAGATCGTCCCATTTCAACCTGCCTGACCTCAACGACGAGCCGCTAAACGCAGCGACGATTTTTTTCCTGATCTTCGGCCCCGGCCTGGCAAACCCATTTACAAGACGTCTGACAAACGTTGGAGAAGAGCCTATTTTCTCGGCAAACCAAGTATAGTCGACGTTCTTTCTGGCTAAAAGAGTCTTAACTGTTTCTTCGTTAAGATAAACCTTAACTTTCATCTCCAGAGCACTCCTTCTCCTTTGCACGAACGGCACTCAACAACGTCGGAGGCAATAGAGGCGATTGAAGACCTGTGAACTTTCCCGCTTCCGCTACAAACAGGACAACGATAGGGTGTCTTCGTTGGACCTCCAGCCAAAGCATGAACAGATCCGTGGGCAGCTATGTATTTATCCAATAGTATTTGTAGTGTGTCTACGCGCCCGCACAAATACTGAATAGACGAATTAAGTTTTATTAGACTTGTTCTAAAATTCTCCATGTCCTCCTGATGTAGTCGTCTTCTCAACCCGGCATACTTATCCATTACCATCAGTATCTATACCTCCTCAAAATTCCCTGCTCCCATTCCTGCCGCATTTGAGATTTCAGCCACTTATCTGCTATCTTCTGTCCTTCTTTCTGACCATGTAACGCAATACGGTCCCTAAGTACGAACCAATAATGAGTGTCGTTCCTGCGCCGCTTGTTATATTCCCCCGCCGCGCCTGGTTTCAAAGAGTACATATTTCGTTCGCCGAACATATACATCCGCCAGGCCATAGTTTCCAGAAGTCGTATCTCCCGAAGATACGTCATCTGAATTTCATCCATAGAATGTGTGCGAGCATATCGCGCCAAGTCCATTTGCCTTTCTCGCATTTCCTGCAACATATCGTTGTGAGTAGGGCATTTTATTTTTAGCTGGGCCCACAGCAAGCGGCCGGACGAACCGGACATGCCGTGCAAAATTATGTCGTCGTAGGATCGCATTGCCCAATTTCACGCTTAAAAATAGCGTTTGGTTTATAAATAAAATCTGACCTAATATCGACAAGCTCCCATCCTTGCAGTCCTAAAACATTTAGGCACTCAACGTCGCTGAAGTCTAAAGCCGGTCTAATGTCAAATATTTCGTATTCAAACTTTTTCATGTTTGACTGTGTTTCTGTTCTTCGGGAAGATCGTGCACCGGCAGTTTTTTTTCTTCAAACAACTCCCCTTGAACTCCTAACTTCTCTTTTTTCGCAACTATAATATTTCCAGCAATAGAATTTACCCACGATTTTGGAGCTTCATTATACGTAGATAGTCTCCGAAGCAGTGGCCCCCTTTTTTCCAACGGAATCAACGAAGCTCCTTGCACCAAGCAGTGCCCGCCGATACATCCGTAAGGTGGAGTTAAAATCGGGCGAACCAAGCGGTCATGGTCGAGGTCTCTAAAGCCCGCGTTGTGCGTAGCCGTATAGCGCATTACGGCTTCGTAATAATCAACCCCGTATTCCCGGCACAGCTTCGCCATTTCGTCCGCGAACATAAGGCTAACTCCGTAGGCCGCGTTGTTCAGAATATGGGCAAGCTCCGTTGTCTCGGACTTTCTGTGAGTAATACAACGGATTCCCGCTCTCTGGAAATATCTCGCTACGATCTTTGCCGCCCCTCCCCCGATATGCTTTGGAACATTGAGCAAACCTTCCGCCAGATTCGGATGAAGACCCCTGGTTGTAGAGTGGACAGCCCCGGGGCCAAAAAGTCTAGTGGTCCCTGGAGGGACAGTGGAGCATATATCGACAAATTTTGGTTTGTACTTGTCTGCATACTCTTTGACGACCCCCATAAACCTTTCATGTCCGAGTGCATGGTAGTTGAGGCACACATGCAGCATCTCAACCCCTTCGGGAGTATCGGCCTCAGCAAAGTCTTTGCAATAGACCTCGTACTTTTTCGAGAGGATTTCTTTGAGCGCATTGCCAACCTCCCCCATACCGACAATCAACGTTCTCATTTAGACCTTTCAACCTTCTAAAAGCATGAACTAAACTTTCCACAGTTCGAGCATTGAGTTGGAGTAAAGCCGTAGCCGTCTACAATCCATCCGTCAAACACATCTATATTTTTACAGTAATCACATTTCCTTTTTTGCTCTATTTTTGGCGGCCCGTAAATTAGGTCAGCCATTTCTGTTGAGAAGAAGATACGCTGCTAAACCAAAACACGTCATGCCGATTAATTCCTGCACAAAGCTATCCCAACTTAGGTCGACGTTCAAGTTCTGCACAAATCTCTTCGCCCCACACCATACTAGAATACCCCCTAAAAAATACTCCATTTAGTCTTCTATTTTAGCCTCCGGCTATCGCGACAAGCCTTAATAATTTCTTCGAGATCTACGTCGATATAATAAAGCACTGTACTCCAGTGAGAAGTTTCTCCAGAGCCCGTAGCTCCGCATCCTCCTTTCTCTGTTTCGCACATCCAACCCGATCCGCAATCCGTACGCTTATGGCGAGGATGAACGCATTTGACTTCAATTCTCATTTTATCCTTCGTTCGCCATCAGAATGTCCTCGATCTTAACGTCTTCGTCCCATTGAGCTACGAAGAACCTGTCCTTGCAACCATCAACCCTGCCGAATAAGATAGGGTCCTCGACTTTAACAACGTGCGCTATCTCGAAGTAGTCGAAGCATCCTCTTTCTTGAGCAACTTCCAACGCTTCTAACGTTGCCGACGGCGGAATCTCTCCGTAGTGCTCTAGCCTCGTAAAGGCAAGAGTTTTATAGCCGCCACGCCTGTCTAGCGTTGCCTTGCGGAGCTTGGTTTGATACTCTTCTATTTTCTCCGGTCTGACGAACCTATAGTGTTCGTAAGCAACGGCCAATTTCCTTTTCAGGGCTTTTCCTTTCTTCAGCCGGTTTGCGGCGACGGTAAGTCCCAACTTTTGCAGCCTCTCTTCGTCCGACAGCGTTGCAAACTCCATTTCCATTTTATCCCCCCCCCTCTATCTTATTTGTACCCACGATGACACTGAATTTACAAAAGAAAACCCACTCATAGTCGTCCCAAAAACAGCAATAGGGATACCCAAAGTTGTACCGCCCGCTCCTGACGCTAACTGATATTCAAGAATAGAAGTCAAAACCTCTTTGTCCCTTTCCGGATTACATTCCAGGTCGTTAAGTATCTCTTTGGGCAAAGGGATTTCATCCATTTGGTTTAAGCGCCTCTCTTGCAGGAAGTTCGCTCAAACTTCCACGTCGCTTTCTGTATTGCCATAGCGCTTCGCGCTCGAAATAACTAATTGAAGCGCACGCCTTCGCTCTCTGATAAAGTTCTAGTCCGTCCCAATGCCTGAGCCCTTCTTTAAATCGCATTTCGTTCAGCCAGCCTTTCCGCATAACGGCGCAGCCCGCATGATGCGTTTTGTCGGGAAGAACGCGCTCGTCTATGACAGTGCCGTCTTCATCTATCGTTTTGTACGCCGGATAGACGATATCGTCCTGCTGATCCAAAATTCTGGATCTAAGGAACGGCCACATTTCTTTAAACATACCGGATACCAAAAGGTCGTCGGCATCGACCCTTACGACAATTTTCCCACGCGCCTCCGCAATCGCTTGGTTAGAAGCCGAGGCCAATCCTTTCGATTCGTCGTTTACTATCAAGGAAATTCTTTTTTCATTTAGAAATTTGGCGATTTCCAAAAGAGTGTCGTCCTTGGAGCCGTCGTCTACAATAATGTATTCCATGTTCGGCGTATCGGTCCGTAAAACCGACAACATCGTATCATGAACCCACTTTTCCATATCCTTAGCGCACGTATAAAAAGAAACGTCTGGCAATTTGTTGACATCCAATATATAGGGCTTACTGTCTATCAAACGGCACGCGGCTTCCGCCGTTGCGTCCGGGCCGAGCGCCCTAAGAATAATTTTCAACGCAATCGCGTCTTGAAGATAGTCCAAAGTTAAACGATATGAACGCCGTATGCCGGTACGCGCGGGAAGAGCAAGCGGGCTATCGCCCTTAACGAAATAACTTATGAACTCTGTCGGCTCTTTCCTTGTCAAGGCCGCCTTTCTGAGAACATCAGCACGAATAACCTCGACGCCCGCCCCCTCGACGATTCCCTGAGAATATCCGTAAGAAGCGTTTTGCCCTTCGCACTCCTGCAAAAGCCGCAGCATTTCCTGACAATCAATCAAAATATCGTCGTGCGTTATGCGAACTATCCATTTCGTCGGCCAAAGCGAAGAGGCATAGGCCATACGATGCAACGGACTATCGTTGTTGCCCTGTGTTAACCGTATCCCTTTTTTCGGGCTGCAAAGATATTCGTAAAACCTGACATCCGTAGAAGGAATAGCGAGAATAACGCCCAATCCGCTAGGCTCAACCCTTTTAAGAATATGCTCTATGACCGAGCGGCCCTCCAACTGAAGGAACGCTTTGTGTGGAAGCCTCCTACTTTCAACTCTAGTACAGATAATTATTTGAGCGTCGATCATAGATGTATAAGTTTCTGCCCAAAAATAGACCTTCCATGAAACACCGGCATTTCGACTTCGCGCAACGACAAGCGGACACCAAAATCGTAAAGTCGGTTATAATGCTCCTTGCCGCTACACTCACATTTAAAAATCTTGAATCTTTGACCTTTTATCGTCGCCGTAGCAACATATCTCTGTTCTACGGTTGTTTGAGCGTAACGGCAAAAAATCCATTGAATTTTTGGTTCGGATTTGACAACCCGACCCGCTATCTTTTCTTCCGACATGCAAGTCCCTATTCCCGCCAATGCGCCCGCCTGCATTGCGGCGCTAAAAGTCGTCGTCTGGCTGCTTTATATTCGCGCTTTCTCTAAAGCGCTATTTGCGTTAGCATCTTATTTGCATTTCTCCATCATCTTCTGCATCATCGTCGCTTGACTGTTTAGCACGGACACTAATCCGATGTTAAGATAAAGAAGCAGCCCGACCCCTATTGCCAGGATCATCAACCACTGCCAAAAGTCCGTCGTCTTATTTATTTCAGCGTGGGCTTCTAGTTTGTCTATTTGTGTTTGCTGATGCGCATCGATTTCATCCATTTTTTCATCCTCCATAGAAGGCCTGGCCCCGACCACAAAAAACCGGAATCACAATCTGGGAACGCCCCATTTTTCAAGCACACATGGACGTTATAAACATGGTAAATCGCATCCGCACAAGCCCAGGGAGAATATCCACATAATAAACAATCCTTTGCCTCCATTTCGCTCATAAAACTGATTACTTTGACTGTTTAGCTTCCTCTAGCTTTAAAGGCAAGATACTCCGAGATTCCCGCACTTCGCCGCAATCTTTACATTCATAGAAAAGAAGCGACCGATATGTGTATATCCCATCTCCGTAAATCGTAGCCTTTTCGTCTATTCCGCCCAAATAGCGTTCCGAACATTCTTTCAACTGAAAAAGCTGCTTCCACCCCGGCAACTTGTTGTAATCAAGGCATTTCATAGGCAACCTCTGGAACCCCTCTGTTTAGCCCCACGATGCGCCAGGGCCGCGTTTTGCCCCCTAGACGGCCTTTCGGCCCTGCGGAGCAAGTTCAGCCCCTTTTGAGGCCGAAAACCCAGTTACCAAAGGAATAGGCGTTCCGTCGTATAAAATCCCTATCGTTGGTATGGAAGCAAAGTCAACTTTAATTAACACGCAAAACGGCGCTTTGATAGAGATCATAATCGCTAATCCTATAAGGCCGCGCCCACCTAGCGGCGACAACTGGACGAAATTCCAAGCACAGACAATCGCCGCAACGCCTTAGCATATCGGGATCATATCTAATCGTCAGGAGCAAAGCGCCGCTCCACAGATCGACTCATTCTTCTCCTCCTGAAGGCAAACTCCGTGCCAAGGCGGACACATGCAAAGCGCCTCTTGCGCAGTCGTTTGCGTGCAGGCGCATACGCTACACGCATCTTTTCTGTATTCAAACTCCTTCCCCACGAGCTCTTGACTTTGCAGCTTTACCCACTTCGTCTTCACTGCGTTCGCAATCCCAAGCCCTCCTAACAGCAACGCTACGAATACCGCTATCGCTCCCATGTTATGTCTCCTTTGCTTTTAGTCCTCTGGAGGAGGATAATATCCGCTATCGCGTAATACAACTGTCTTTTTCTCGTTTCCCCCTATCTGAATTTTCCCATTCCGCCATAACTCGTATTGCTGTCGCAAACTCTTCGATTTGCAAAACTGGTAATCTTCAAGCTCCATTATTTCAAGATAAACGCTAACGTCATCTACATCATACCCAAGCTCTTTTATTTTGCAGCCCGATTCGACTCCTATATGCATTTCAATACCCTCCTTCTGTAAGTGTTCCAACACTCGTTTCCACTTCTTTGATCTGCTCTTGTTGTTGCTTTGAAGATTTTAGTTCAACGTCCCCTACATACTTTCTCTGAGGAACATCAAACGCCATCCAAGATTCGCACTTCCTACACGCTTCTCCCATCTTCGTTGCGTCATTCGCCCTTAGCACCTCCCTAAGATTTCGCATCGGCCCGCCGTTCCATATTTCCATAAGCGACTGCTTGTTGAAATCGCCCACTATAAGGTTTTCGTACAATGCCAAGCAGCAAGGCATCGCCAACCCCGACGAAGAAATAACAATTCTCTGGGAAGGGTAGCCGCAATAAGTTCGCTTTGCCTCTTCTGGAGATTGCCCGCAAAACACGTACCGCTCTAAAACGTTGCGATCGAAAACCATATGCTGAGAAACATGGAACTTTCCATAACGTCCAAACTCCCTCTGGCAATCTCCGTAAAAATCTTCGTCCTTATTGGTAGAGCAGACCACGCGCCTTAACCAGACATTCGGATGCTCGTATTGCAGCACCGCTTTAATATTCGCTTTTACCCTAGCAAGGTCCGCTCCGACCCGCATTTTTCTGTGAGTCTCTGGAACCAAGGAATCCAGCGACACCATAATCTTTGTCGCTTGCAGCGCGCCGTCTAACGCGTGGATTTTGAAATTGAAGTTGCTATTGATAAGCAACTCCTGAAATACCCGCGTCTTTTCTTCTATAAAAGGGTCGTCCACTGATCCGGCATTAAAAACAACTCCATCGGCGCCAAATAGTTTTCTCTTGGCGTAGTCGAGGATAAGGCTATATTGCGGATGCAGCGTACTCTCTCCGCGCCAGTTGAATTTTAACGCGGGCACGCCTATCGCCGCCGCCTCATCAATCACCCTCAACGCCATGTCGACTTCCATCAGCCGGGCACGCGGGCGGCCGTCGTTAGAACGCTCATGAATCATTTCTTCAAATTTAGGATTAGGGATGTAGCAGAAGGGACAGCGAAGATCACATAGACTGGCAAGCTCGATATCTACGTTGAGCGGAATAGGCGGGTCTTCCGTATAGGCCCTGCGCCACGCTTCTCTATACTCGACGTAATCCATAAGAATTCAGCCACCTTTGATAGGCCCCTGGATCAAGGCATTTCGTGCATTCGCAATCGTCGTCAGATTCACAAGACCAGCATAACAATCTCGTAACAAATATTGTATCACAGCCTGGAAGGATGTCAAGCGAAGAAAATATAGGTCTAAAGGCCTATATTGTTAACAACCTGGGTCTTTGAAGTATTTTTCCTCTAGGCCCCCCTAAACACGAAGGCCAGCCGTGGAAGTCGGCTGGCCTAAACTCTCTACGGCGCTTCCATCGCCGGCCCTTGATCGGGGACTAGATCATTGCAAGGCTGGAAAAAACACGGCAGGCGAGACGTGGAACCTCTTGCTCAAGCGTTCGATCTGCTCTTTGTTCAGGTCTCTCTTCCCGCTTAGTACGTTGGATACGTTCGGCTGCCCGCCTAAGTCCGGCGCGATATCGGTTTGACTTAAGCCGTGTTCTTCCATCAAGAATTGTAAAACATCCCTAGGGGAAGCCTCTTTCATCGGAAACTCCCTGCGTTCGTAAGCCTGGATCAGCCCCGCGACGACATTTAGGAACTCCTCGGCCTCCTGCTTATACCCCTGCGGCACTTCTTTTAGGATGAGCGCCTCCATGATGACCTCAACGGCCTTCTTATAGCGGGCGTGCATCGCTCTATTCTCGATAACGCGAGGCGGGAAATGGTCGTAAAGCCAACGCAGTAGGGGGCCGTGCGCCGGAGCCTCGTAAGGCTTTAATTTCTTTTCCAGGGTCTCTAGGGTCATCGTAGTCTCCGACTCCATTTCATGTACTCGCTGTGCGTCATCACTTCTTTCACGGCAACCTTCCCTGTCTCGTAGTGGACAAGGGCCGCGATGCGGTAGTTGTTGCCCCGTATGTCAAATACGGTGTACGGCGGCACGTAATCCGCAGAACGAAAGGTCTGCTTTAGCTGCGAGAAATGCCTAAAGGTGCTTTCCTCCATGATCTTTTTCCAAGTCTCTAAGGCTGCCTTCGAGTCTGGATGATCCCTAATAAACTCGGCAGTTGTTGCAGAGCCTAGAAGAATCACCTAACTATATTATATCAGATTGATATACCTTGTCAAGGGTCCCTCGGGCTCCAAATAAAAAGCCGCCCTGGAGTCGAGCGGCCTATTTTTCCTTGATCGGGGGCACTAGATTGATAAAAAAGATGACCTCCCGCTTTGCTCCGTCTTAAGCAAATGCATGAACTTAACGAACGTAGGAAGGGAAGGCTCGGTCGAAGGCCGGAGCAATTTATGGTAATACGGCCTCGATACCCCCATCGCCTTCGCGCCCTTGGAGCGATTGAGCGTATTTAGGTGAGCGCGGTATATCTCAGTAACAGCCTCGTAGTCTCCCTGCGCCAGGGCTTCAAAGATTGCCTTCCGAATAAAGACGGGATCGCGGAGCCGGATCGACGGGTCATGCTCCTTAACATTCGCTCCAGGCCGGAGTTTAAGTGGCTTCCCGAGCCAAGAGAGCCCGCGCTTTCGCAATGCTCCTGTTTTGGTCATTTTTATCGCCTCCTAATAGCATCAAAACTGCACGGCCCTGCGCGTCTTGCGTGTATCCAAAGTACGCCCTGAGTCCCTGCCTCCATCTTAGCTCAAACAACCCTTTTCCAAGGGGTTTTGAATCACCAAAATGACCGCCGTCTCGTATGCGTCTTAGCCTCGATTCTACGAGGGCCTGAAGGTATGGGCTTAGGCCGCTTAGCCATTCGTCGAATTCGGCGGCCTTAAGGACCCTCATTCCACCCTATAGTGTAATCTATAGAATACAGTATTGTCAAGAGCCTTCCAGCCTCCGCAAGGAGCCTTTTGGGACATGCAAATGGGACATGCAATCTCAACATGTCCCGCCCCTCCCTCCGACGAGAAATGGGACATGGGGACATGTGGGACATGCCCCTGGGGAGGAAGGGGGGTAGAGGGGCCTTTTTAGCCCCCCTAATTTATGAAAGTTTTCCTCGTCGTGAGCTGCGGATTTCAAAACAAACCGGAAAAATTCGACGCTTATATCAGCCGATTCCAGCCCTTAAAATGGTTCTATTCAAGAATCGCTATGGGATTTCCCGCCCCCTTTGTTGTCTTCCTCGTCGAGAAACTTTTTGTATATGCCATATATATATATATATAATATATATATATATAAGAATTTATTTTATATATTTAGAAAACAAAAGAGCAACTCAACATATATCGTGTGCAAGTTGTATTGATTCGCCCTGCTATAGCATTCCCCTGACGGTAGCGCCAACAAAGGACGCCCTTTTTCTCGGAGGCCTATCTTTCTTTTGCGTTATTCTGCCAGGAAACCGCCAAAACAAAATGAACTTTCTTCGCTTCCGCTAAAAACTGCCCTGTTTTCGCAAAAATCAAAAAGTTTTTTCAGCCAATCTCGCTGTTTTTTTGAAAATCGTTTCCGCTTTTTAGCCCCTTTTTGCGTCTTCCGCTTTTTAGCCTCTTTTTACGGAAATCACGTCGATGAAAAATGCCGGTATTTCCTCGATGGGGAACAGGGGATTTCCTCAAATAGGCCACAATTCCCCCCATAATTGTGCCTTTTTCCCTAAGATCTCGTCGAGCGATCCTCACGAATTCGGCCAAAAGACTCAGTTTTACCCCGAAAATTGCCCTAAAATCGTCCTCCTTTTTCAGAAATTTGGGCTTTTCCCAATCGAATTTAAGCACTTTTTTCAACTTTTCTTTTGCCGAGATATTCGGCTCCGATTTCCCGTGAATCCAATTTGAAATCGTCCTCGAACTTACGCCTATTCCTCTAGCCGCCTCCGTCAGCTTTATCTTATGCCGGATTAAATACACCCTAAACAGATAGCTCGTCTTTTCTTTTTTCATTATCCTCTTGCCCCCATACTCTTGCTCAACAAGTCGGAGGCCGCCGGGTTCATGGTCGACGACCTCCTTTTTAATCGCCCTATCAAGCCACGTCTCGTCGCGTCGCGTCTCGTCTCGCCGCAACTTGTCACAACTGCCATAACACGTCTCGTCCCGCCTGGTCGAGTCTCGCCTCGCCAAGCCACGCCGCAACTGCCGTAGCGCGTCTCGTCCCGCCTGGTCGAGTCTCGCCTCGCCAAGCCACGCCGCAACTGCCGTAGCGCGTCTCGTCCCGCCTGGTCGAGTCTCGCCTCGCCAAGCCACGCCGCAACTGCCGTAGCGCGTCTCGTCCCGCCTGGTCGAGTCTCGCCTCGCCGCAACTGCCGTCACGTCGTGCCTTGCCGCAACTCCCATAGCACGTCCCCTATCCGACTGCGAGATTTCTTCTTTGCGGCTCCGCCGCCTTTGCCGCTCTACGAAGGAGCGCTCTGGTTGCGTGCAGCTCGGGTAATGCGGCGTATTTCTGGAAGAACTTTTCCGAAAATAGCCGTATGTCTTCGTAGGCGTCCATTTTTAGCTGGGCTCGCAATTTTTTATCCGACAGCACAGCTTTTAATTCTCTATAGCCTCCATTCATAGTTCTATCTTGTCTTAGGGAAACGAACATCCGCAGTTTCTTGGGGCCGTCGTAGGTAGCTACTACGTTGACATAGATGCGGATAAATCTCCTGGCCTCTTCCAGACGATACGCATGGCCGGCGATCCCGTCGTCCCATGTGAACTTGTCGTGCAGCGGTGAATCTTCCGGCTCAGCTTCTTTTACTACAACTTCCGGCAGGATCAATCCGCCATTCTGCTTTCGTATTCGTTCGAGTTCAGCTAGTATTAACTCGTCCATTTTAGCGACCCCTAACTACGTCGAAAGTCCCCCATCCGCATCCGACGGAGTTTGGAGAGCTTGGCCTTCCTTCCAGAATTCCGATCTGTAGCCCTGCCCGCATCAGCAGATTGCTAACGTCTTCCACGGAAAATAGATCGGCATCGAAACGAATACGTACAGCAGCCGACCATTTATTCCACATAGGCCGAATCCGTATATCGGGCTGACCATTACTGTTGCGCCCATAGCCTTCGTGCTTATGCGGAGCCCCATTGACTCTAATAAGGGCCGTTCCATCCGACTCAATCCCGTCGGACTCGACAAACAGTGCCACTTTAGCTATTGTCATTTTGTACTCTACGAGTCTGCAAGCTCCGACCAAGGCCGCTTTAATGGCCGTAGAAGGAATCCCGTCCCATCCTTCCGTAGACACATGGCGTGCCCCTTGATAGGCGGCCTCGAAGTCCTTGGGCTTTCGTTCCTTTTTGCTTTTAGCGGCTTTTCCGGCTTTTTGCGTAGCCATGATTTGTTCTCTAGCTTTCTGGGAGAACTTATGCATGACCAATGGCGCGTTGCCGGCGATCTCAAAGATCGCTGTCTTGAAGTTCGGCGCCGTTATCGTAATGCGTTTCTCTGCTACAGGCGTCAACGATACTTTAGTTTTTCCTGCCTTCATTTTATGCCTCCTTTCCTTTTTGTTTTACCTGTTCAGCTTAACCTCAGAAAAATCAGCGCGGAATCCGTAAGTCCTTCCGCGTGTACGGCCGATATCCATTCTTTAACGCCTTGCTGTAACAGTTCTGGCAAGAAACGAACTCCAACATGCTAAACCCCCTTACCCGCGCAGGCACGCAATACTTATGCTTCGGTCTGGTAGGTACGAGCAAATCACAGAGTGTGCGGCCCCTCTTCCGTCCTTTTCGTTCCGCTACGCTAAGGTGCACCTTCGCCCCTCTAAATCCAGTTCCACCGGCTCTGTTTTTACAGCCCCAATCGTGCCATTCCTTTCCTCGTTTCCCCCTTCCCTTCAGGCACTTCCCCTCCGCCTTGCAATCCTTTACTCTTAGTCCGCACCATCGACATGGGCATTTGCAAGCCCTTCCTTCCCTGAAAATCCGCAGGAATGTAGCCCGCATCGTCCTCATGTTCTCTTGCCCCTCCGTCGGAAGTATTTTTCTATCCGAATGCCCAGGATCGTTCCTAAATATATTGCTAACAACGGCGCTAGTAACTTAAAAAACAACGCAACAACCATTTCCCACATCTAACTTTCCTCTCTTCCTGGGGCTATGCCTGTTCTCACTTCTTTTTCCTTTGTTCCAGGTTTTGTTGCACGGCCAGGGACACGATAGCTGTGATCGATCTGTTTTCCTGCACGGAAAGTTCTCTTACTCTCTCCGCCAAATGCCGCCAAATACGAACGCTAACCGTATGCTCTTTGTCTTTCATTCGCTTCCTCCTAGTAACTTATCGCCACAACCTGTCTCTTCCTTATATAGTAGCTGTATCCATAAGGTCCATAGGTCCTATAGGTCCATATTTCTGTAGTTCCCGCCGCCGTAAAAAGGCTATGAAACGACCTGCGGTTTCTTTCGTTTCGTTGCGAAATATCCAATTCCTCCTGTGACATACCAATCCACACTTTGCCTTCCTTGAGCGCTTTCTTTTCTCCCTCAGAAAGCTCCGGTCTTTTCGCCAAAAATGCCTCAATCTCTTCCGCTAATGCCTTTTCCCGCGCCCTCCATTCTTTAGCCACTGCCCTTAGTAGTATTAGCAACAGCATTAATCTTTTCATTTTGACCCCCTCCTCCTACGATCTCCGCAACAAGCCGTATTTTCTGCCACGCGCCTAACTTGCCAAATTTTAACGTTTGCGGATCGGCGCAGACTAGCCCTTTAGTTTTAGCGAGAGCGATCGTTGTATAGTAGTTTCCAAGAAACCAAGGGTATCCTTCGCCTAAAATAATTCTCTTCTTTTTCATTTAGCCTCCTTCTCACGAGCCCGGCAAGCTAGCCTCGCCTGCCGAGCTCCGCTTTGTTAGCTTAGTCTTCCCGCAGCGCCGGACCTTTATAGCTGGCCCAGTCTTCGACGGTTGGCATCCCTTTAGTTTTCGGCAGGGCGTCCACGTACAACTTCTTCATGCGCTTTTCCTCGGAGAGCTTCAGGAATTGAGTAGCGCTGTTGTCGTACTCGTCATTGCACGCTACTGCTCCCCCCTCCCTTACGCAGCCTTCCGACACCGTCCTATCCAACCCTAATTGCGGCGCGGTTTTCTTCGTAAGCGTTCCTCGATACTTGAGGAACCCTACCGCGAACACAGTCACGACGATTAACGGCACCAGGTCTATTTTTTTCATTCGGCCTCCGTTAGTCGATCTTCTTTTTCCTGCTTGTAAAGGTCTGGCTCTCGTGGACTCCCACAATCCGTTCGCCGTCGCCCTCCGCAATCAGTGCAACCGCAAACGCACCAATAATCCTTGCAAGTCCAGAGTTTGCAGACGCACTCCGGTTCGTTCGGCGGGTCCAGCCATCTATCTTGTCCTGGGATGGGTTCGATCATTTAGTTCCTCCAGGCCAGCTTTATCCGGATCCAGCGTAGCAACCCGCGCCATCCAGTCCATTTATAGACCATGTCCAGATGACCGCCTTTGGCCTCAGCCAAGGTGGAGTAGCGCCGCATATCCAAATCCTTCCAATCCCGCTGCCCGAAAACCATCGTCTCAAATATAAGTGGCGGTCCATGAACTGCAAAGTTGTGGTCCAAACCCAACCAAACCGTCGAGATAAAGAATAGCCTGCCTTCGGTCTGGCAGATTATCCTGTCTTTCGAGCTAAAAGACGTAACCAACTCTTCCAAACTTATCGGCCTGCCCTGCATATCGTAATAAAGCGAGGTCATCGTGTTGTCCAGTGCACGACGTGGGCCGCGAGGTACGCGAGGTACGCCACGACAAACCAGGAGATAGCTTTGCCGACAATTTTGGCTTTCCCGGCGTAGATTAAGGCCCATATTTCACACGGGTCGGAGCAAAATGAATTTCCGCCCCATCCTGGCGTCGCGCAGCCGCATACCCGACAGTTCATTTGGCCCCCTTTGCTTCTGCGGAAGCGATGGCTTCTTGTATTTTCCGTTCGATTCCACGCTCCTTCACCAACAACCAAGGGATCTGTTTCAGCTGCCAGGCATGAAGCTCAAGCAAGCCGTGCGTTCCTTTCACGTCGAGGTAGCAAGCGAAGTGGGCATGATGTCGAATGCCGTACTTCAGCATCTTCGCACTGTCGTCGTATTCATATTTCTTGCAGTATCGGCAGGTCATTTGGCCCCCTTTGCTTCTGCGTAAGCGATGGCGGCGCGGGCATGCTGTAGGATTGCCTCTTGCATGCCATCTATTGGTACGGACATGCAGATCTCCTCGATATCTTTTAACGCCTCCACCAATTTCTCATGCAAGCTGACGGCGCGGACGATGAATTCAACCTCTTGCCCTGGATACATTTCCATAACATCACGGATGTCAATGATAATCTCCTTCAACGGCGCGAGCTTCTCTTCTTCTTCGATCATGTCGTTCTCCTCCTTACCTTATATAGCCTCCTGACGCTCGGCCCGGAAAGCCTCTAATACAACGGCGTGAAACATGGCGTGGAAGAGAGGGATATGCAGGAGCTTGGGGTTCTTGCTTATTTCCCTTTCGCACGATTTAGCTATTGCGATTCCTAGGGTCATAGGCCTGTCTTCCTCTCTTCCTTCTATAGGGGCAATCAGACCCCCTTCCCTTCCCGCGCCATCCTGGCATCGCGCAGCCGCATACCCGACAGTTCATGCGGCCTTCTTGGATCTCGCGACGCGGCATAAACGCTGTCCAATCTGTATCGTCCGCCAGTGTCTTGATTGGCACGGGCGGAAATGCCAACGTGTCTCAATACCATCGTTGACCTGCAAGACATCGAGAGCATTGACATAACGGATCGCGCCCCGCACCATGTCCTTTACGTCATGCCGATAATACTCCCCTGGCAGCTCAACGTATATGTCTGGCAAGCGCTCCCACATCCAGCAAGTTATTCCACGCATGGCCTCCTCAATCCCTACCGACTCACAGCCGGAGGCTCCGCCATAACGCACCAACGTCACGCTCAAACGATCCCCTTGCCGAGCGAGCGTAACGACCACCGCCGACAACGGCACGGCATCGTAACGGCGCATGAAATCAACGAGCGGGTTAATCATTGAGCACCGCCCGGGAGGCTGCCTCGCTCCACTGAGCCTGCATGTCGGCAACAACCTTGATTGCATCCTCTCCGCTCTCGATCCGCTCGACCGCTCTGCTACCAGCCGCGCTCTTGGCATAATTGGCCGCTTGGACGTAGCCGATGGCGAGAGCGTAAGCCTTGGCCCGCGGGAGTCTCTTGCCGACGAGCTCAAGCTCCCCATCGGCGCGAGCCATTGCGGCCGCCTCCCGCGTGGGATACCCATGCTCGCTGGCGGCATCATAGGCGCCCCTGGCATTGATAGCATCTCCTTGGATACGCTCGTACTCGGCCCAGCTTATCTCCTTAAGTACTTGCTCTCGCTTGGCGATGGCGGCATTGTGCGCCGCGAGTGCTGCCTCCAGCTCAGGCCGCCCACTGATTTTGGCGCATACGCGGACTCCGGCGCGCACCCCAAAATCTACAACTTGCGCGCCATTAACCACGGCGATCTTGCCGTTGGTGTAAGTCCTACCCGCGAGGCGTGGATCGACGCTCGCCGGGAACGTATAGGTTATGCCATCGGTCATTTGACCTCCAGTGCTCCTCTCTTCCTTATATAGGGGCATCAGACCCCCTCTTTTTTGTTAGATAAGAGATGCTCCGCATAATCCTTTGCATTTGCGTATCTGGCGTCGCTGCCGTCGGCATCAAAGTAGACGCATCTATCGAGGACCTGCCGCAGAGCTTCGCAAAGCTCCTCTTTTGAGACTTTCGTCATATTTCTTCTTTTCATTTTGCGGCCTCCTTTTTGCCTCTGCTACAATTGTAGCAGATTGTTACAAATTTGTCAAGGATTATTTTAAAAATCGCATGGCCTTACTTTTCTCGTCGAGAAAACGCTAACACGTTGCAAAATATGCGCCTCCGTTTTGGCCCTTGTTTTCCGCTTGTGCCCTTTCCTATAATAAAGCTCTTCAGGCCGCTTTAGGGCTTTAGCTAAAGAGGCTTAAATACAGCAAGCATAGGAGGCAGACCTATGGCATACCAGTTCATGGCGCTGGAAGAAATCGAGCCAGGCACAAAGGTTGTAAACTGGGCTCAAGACGGCGTCATAAAAGTAACTCCCTACAAAAATTCTCAAGGCGAAATCGGCTGCATATCCTACACTCTCGACGGCCAGAAGACGGAAGTGTATTACATTAAGCCCTACTACCCGGTCCGTATAGATAAGAGGCTGTGCCGATCTATTATGGAAGAGTATCGCCGTAAGACGGGACTCGAAAAACAAGACATAGAAATAACTCTCTAGCCACCTCATGCCAAGTGCTCCATCGGTATACAAAGAAGCCGGCGTCGTGCCGTACCGATTGGAAATTAAAAGGCGCCGGAGACAGAAGTTGTCGAAGCTGCCGACAAAAAGAGAGACGGAGCGTATAAAGAGCAAAAAGCGGGAAGGATATGCATAAAGTGTCTAACGTAACTCTTAGGTTTCGTTGGCCTTTCCCAGAAGGCGATAGATGGGTTGAGGCGGAACTTTCACCCGATCCGCCCAGGTTGTTAAAAGTTATGATGGACGACAGAACAGACATAACGGACGAGCTTTCATCCGACCCCGCGTTCATCCGTTTATGCCTTCGTCTTCTTCGCCTGGAGGACTTGCCTTGACCGGCAGACAGTTATTTCCTCATCAGGAAAAGGCCCTAGCCTATTGCCGATCCGCAGGAAATCCGGCCTTATTTATGGAGATGCGGCTAGGCAAAACACTGACCCTGATCCGCTACCTCACGGAGAAAGCCAAGCCGCCCTACTTAATCGTTGCGCCCATGACTGTAGTCGAGGTGTGGAAGGAGGAGCTATTGAGGGAGACCGAGACAAGCATAGTTTGCCTTCTCGGAACGCTGGAAAAACGTACCTGGGCCTTTAACCTTCGCGCCGACTGGAACATCATAAACTACGAAGGACTTTTAGCGTTCCCAAGAATTACGGACAGAAAATGGGGGGCTGTTGTGCTCGACGAGTCCACTAGGATAAAAAATCCGAAAGCGAAAATCACGAAGTTTCTATGCAGTAACTTCCGATACGCCCCCGTTCGAGCGATAGCCTCCGGCCTCCCTGCCCCAGAAAGCCGCATGGATCTTTTTTCACAGTTCAAATTTCTAGACGATACGTTCATGGGCTTCAATAATTTCTGGATGTGGCGTGAGAAGTTGTTCTATCCTGCGGGCTTTGACTGGCTCCCTAAAAAAGGGACGATGGAGCGCATTAAAAAAGAGGTCAACAATCGGGCTTTTTGGGCTACATTGAAAGACGCAAAAATGGGGAACGTTCATATATACGAGAAACGCTTTATCCATATGACAAAGGAGCAGAAAGCGGATTACGATAGGGCGGAAACGAGTTTTGAAATGAAGGTCGGAGACGAATTAAAGTGGACACAATGGAATCCGGTAATGTGGCTATGGCTATGCAGGATCGCTGGGGGTGTGTATGACGGTGTCAAGGCCGAAGGGAAGATTAAGGAGGTTCTTAATTTACTGGGCGGAGAGCTTCGGGACAAGCAAATTGTTATTTGGTTTCGATTCAATGCGGAGCTTAAAGCGGTTAGTGAGGCATTGCAAAAAGCGGGAATCCGATCCAAAAAAATTACAGGCACTACTCCCGTCGTTAAGAGAGCTTTACGTGTTTCCTCTTTTAATAACAGAAAATATCAAGCTCTTCTTGTACAAATTAAATGCGGTAAGTTTGGACTCAATCTGTCCGTGGCCTCGGCTGCTATCTATTTTTCTAACTCCGCGTCCCTGGAGGAAAGGAGGCAGTCGGAGGAACGGATAGAACACATGACGAAGAAGGAGCCCCTGCTCTATATCGACCTAGTCGCCAAAGGCACGGTAGACGAAGACCTTGTAAAGCTCCTACAAGAAAAAGATTTTGAAGCGAAACTATTGCAAAACAAATTACTCGAAGGGTTCAAAAAGAGGAGGCGCAATGCAGAATTGTTTGGCTATTGACCCCGGCCTGGAAGGGACTGGGTATGCGTGCTGGATCGACGGAAAATTGGTCGAGGCGGACTCAATTTATAGTTCCAAAGAAGAGTTCACGGCCAAGTCTAAAGATATAGCTGTCAAGCTAAGGAGGCGCGTAGGCCGGATATTCGGGCATAGAGGCTTTAATATAGCCGTTGAATTTCCGACTAACTGGACAGGCTCTCGGAAAGGCTACGCTGCAACGGCAAGCGGAGCGCTCTTAAAGCTGTCTTACCTTATTGGAGTTCTGGCCACGAAAATTAATGGCGTGCCGGAGGCCGTTCCAGTCGCTAAGTACAAAGGCACTTTGCCAAAAGATATTGTCGCAAACAGGGCGCGGCATTGTTTGGGCCTGGACGTCCGTAAAGTTCATAGTAGAGCTTCGCATACGTGGGACGCCGTTTACCTAGGACTTTGGTATCAAGGACTGCTAAAACCCTAAGGAGATAAAATGACAGAAGATAAGAAAAACGAAGACTCGGCATTTCCTCATTCGAATCACTTAGAAATTCAAGGCGGGACGACCCTCCGAGATTGGTTTGCGGGGCAGACCTTAGCTGGACTTTGCTCAAGTGAGTATTGGCCTAGCTACTACGATCCTACTCGTCGGATAGAAGACAGAGAAAAATTAGCGGGTCTAGCGTATGCACTCGCCGACGAAATGCTTAGAGCTCGAAAGCTATGAATTCATTTAGGTCGGGTTTAGCAAGTTTAATTTTTCTTTTGTGCGCTTGTGGCTCCCCCCAAGAAAATCTTGTCTCTCTAAAAGGAAATCTGGAAATTCCTTTTTCTTCTCGGGGAGGCAGATTAAAGATTTGCGGCGATGCGCCCCCGGTTTGCGGATACTTTGCTATCGCGGAAGTTATAAAACGAGCCACTAAATTAGAGAACAAAAAGGTAGAAAAGCAGATAGCGAAGCACGTCTTGGATCACGTAGAGGGTTCAAAAGTATCAGGCATTGCAGTGGGCGCCGGAGTAGGATTTTTAGTTGCTGGACCTCCTGGGGCTTTATTAGGAGCTATCATGGGCGGAGACGAAAAAGAGACCTACAAAATAGTTAAAGAAAAAGTCGTCGTTGATATAAGCGTATGTCAGTACGAATTTATCGACGGAAGAAAGGCGATCTTGGAGAAAGAAGGTCCGTCGTGTCTTCCATAAAATAAATATGAACTTTACTCTTAACGACTGGAAGCACTGTAAGAAATGCAAACTAGGGAGATGGGCCTATTCTCATGTTTTCGGACGCGGCCTCTGGCCAGCCGATATTATGTTTGTAGGAGAAGCGCCGGGCAAGAGCGAAGACATTTTAGGAGAACCATTTATAGGCCCAGCCGGGCGCCTGTTTAGTGAGGCAATCCAGGAAGCCGAACCTGGAAGACTTCGACTGTTTTTTACAAATCTAGTGGCTTGCAGGCCCTGCGACGAAAAAGACGGCCCGAATCGCCAACCTAGTCATCTGGAAATAGAGAACTGTCGCCCTAGACTTGTGGAAACTTTCGAGCAGGTTAAACCCAAACAAGTCATCTTAGTGGGCAATGTCGCCGGAACGAACTACAAAGCCGCGTATTCGGCTTGCATAGTTCATCCTGCCTATATACTTCGGAACGGAGGAAAGCAGTCTAAACTTTGGGAGGAGTTCGTAAACAGCATCAAGGCTGTCTTTAAGAAAGCGAAAAATGAATGACTTTAAACTATCCGTTCCAAAATTAAAAATTGAAAGGGTTTGGGAAATGCCGAACCGGTATACGTTCAAACTAAAAACAGTTAAAGAATTGCTGCAAGAAGAAATGGCGGGACTATGGCTTGATCCGTTTTGCGGAAAAGGAAGTCCGGCCAGAATACGGAACGATGCAGATAGGGCTTTAGATGCCGAGTGTCACATGGATGGGCTTAAGTTTTTACGTGCATTCCACGATGAAACAGTTCATGGCGTTTTGTTTGACCCTCCATATTCTGTCGACCAAGCATTGCGTAAATATACGCCGATACAAAAAGGCACAGCGGGAAGAGCGGAATACTGGGCTAAATGTAAAAACGAAGTTGCCCGCGTTATACGTATTGGCGGAAAGGCTGTATGCTTTGGATGGGACTCAACTGGAGTAGGTAAGAAGCGCGGGTTTCAGCTAGTTAGATTGATACTTATATGCCATGGCGCGTGTCACAACGATACGATTGTTACGGTGGAACAAAAATACAATGCCCCTTCAATACCATTATAAGAAGCACGGCATAACCCAGTCGATCCTAACGGCCTTCCTTAAGTGCCGCAAATATTCGGAACTTAGCCTAGCAGGTTGGCAGCGAAAGGGGCCAGAAAGTCCGGCGTTGCTTTTTGGCTCCTATTTCCACGAGCTTTTGGCGCGAACCTACGTTAAAGGAAAGCATCCTTCCAAACAGTTCCTAGTCGAGCTTAACAAGGAAGTCAGGAAGGAGTGGAAGCTACAGAAAGACGAGCTTACACTTATGGCCCGTATGATGCTGATTCAGTATTTCCAGCATTGGCGGAACGATTTTGCCAAGGTCGAGTGGACAGGAATAGAGCAAGAATTCGTTCACGTCCATCGCGGCCTTCCCTTAAGGGGGAAGTTCGATGCTGTGTTCAAAATCAATAATCGCCTCTGGCTAAAAGAATCGAAGACGCGATCTTTCGTAGACGAACGCAACCTGATTGAATCCTTGAATTTCGATACGCAGGTAATGTTCTATCTCTTCGCCCTCTGGAAGATAACTGGCAAGATTCCGAAGGGCGTGATTTACGACATTATAAGAAAGCCTCAGCTACGGAAACGAACAAACGAGAGTGTAGTTGAGTTCATACAAAGATGCCGTCAAGACGTTAAGAAACGAAGGCGTTGGTACTTTCTAAGGTTTGAGGTCGTCATAGGAAGAGAGGAGCTAGAGAGCTTTGAGAAAGAGCTTGACAATATTTTAGACGAGTTCACGGCCTGGCGCAACGGAAAAATGCCGACGATCAAAAATACAACGGCCTGCTTTAACAGATACGGAGCTTGTCAGTTCTTGGGGATTTGCTCTAGAGGAGACTTTTCCAATTACGAAATTCGTAAAGAAGTTCATACGGAACTTGAGAAAGCGGAGGTTTAAAATGGCTGAAGTAAGAGAGTTGATACCGACCAAGCTAAGCAAACCGAAGAAAAAACTTAGCGACTACTTGTTTCTGATCTATGGCGTCGCCAAGATAGGAAAAACGTCGCTATTAGCTCAGATGCCCGAAGCCCTGTTTCTGTTCTTCGAGCCAGGAGGAAAAGCCTTGCGGTTACGCCAAATCGCTGTAAAGAACTGGCGGCATCTGAAGAACGTTATAGATGCGCTCGAAGAGGACAAAAAAGGCGTTAAGAACATCGTCATAGACCCGATAGATTACACTTTCAGGGCGTGCGAAAGTTACATTCTTAAAAACAAGTTCGGAGGAATTACCGACCCCTCCGAAGCTCCTTTCGGCAAAGCCTGGAAAGCGATAAGATGGGAGTTCACGGATCAAATACTTCGGATTGCCAACCTTGGTATCGGAGTATTTTTTATCTCGCATGTATCGGAAAAGGAGATAGAGCCAGAGGACGAAGCCGCATACAGTAAGATCATGCCTAGTATGGCAAAACAGCCCAACGAAATCATAAGCGGAATGGTCGACATAACGGGGTATTGCCGCTACGGAAAGAAAGGGCGCAGGGAGCTTATCATAAGAGGGAGCAAGACTTTGGAGGCGGGACATCGTTTAAAAGAACGATTCAAAGGAATAGAGAAAATTCCTATGGGAAATAGCGCAGAAGAGGCGTATCAAAACCTACTAGCCGCGTTTGAAAACAGGCTTGCAGAAACAGGAAAGGAGGGGTAAAACGATGAGCAGACTAACGAAGAAGCTGGAAGGATTGCGGAAAATGTGGAAGGAGGCGTCGGAAAGGGAAAGCGACGAGTCAGCAGTTCCGGACGGAAAGTACGAAATGCGGCTTGCAAAAATGACGGTAGAGGAGTCTCAAAGTAGCGGGCGTGTTCAAATCCATGTCGAAGCCATCGTTACGGAAGGCGATTATAAGGGGGAGCATAAACATACCTACCTCGGCCTAGAGAGCGAGGATAATATGTTTTATACGCGGAAAGCTCTTAAGCGCTTAGGCGTAGAGGAGTTGCCGGAAGAAAACCCCGCCGACCTGGAGGAGATTTGCGCTACTCTGTCCAAGGAAAAGCCTAAGTTTAGGGCAACCTTGATAACTAAGGGGGACTATCAAAACCTGTACGTAGACAAACTTCTTTCGGACGAAGAAGCTGAAGAGGACGAAGACGAGGACGAAGAGAAGTCCGCCCCTAAAAATAAGGACGAGGACGAGGACGAGGACGAGGACGAGGACGAAGAGGTTGAGCCAAAGAAAGTCAAGGTTAGCGTAGGAACTATTGTCAAAACGCCTAAAGGACCTGGGACGATAGAATCGACCTCAAAGGAAAAACAAACGGCCATCATAAAGTTGCGAGGCGGAAAGCTGAAAGAGTTTAAGGTTTCGCAGCTTAAGCTAGCTTAAGGGCTTCCATAAGGAAGATGATCGGTCTACTCCAAGTGGCGATGCCCGACATGCTAGGCAAGCCTGAGCTTAGCCATGCCCACAGAAAAGGAGAAAACAATGACTAAAATAGAGGAATGTAAAAAGTTGGCGCAGGAGCTACAACTAACCGGAACATTGGAGCATATCGAAAGCCTGAAAGATGCTCAAGTGTTGACTGCCCTGAAATTCCGTCCGACTACGATGAAGGAAATTGAGGCCAAAGTTCTCATGGATGTCCGTAGCTCCACTAAGCAAATTATTACTAAATCGCGATGGACTATAGTGTTACTATCCATAGGCGGGTTGTTCTCGGGCGTTTGTTTGGGGTATCTATTGCCGCATACTGGGCCGCACTTAAATTCAATCGCTGATTGCGCGCATGCGCGCATGCTTTTTTTAAGTGTGCTTATTGGCATGGTCGGATTGGGCATTGGGTTTTCTCTCTATGAACCAGGCTTTTGGAGTAGTTTTGTTCGGGTTAATATATTGCCATTGAAAAATTGGAAAAATGGGCTTCCTTATGGGGCATTGCTGGCGGTATTGCAAGCAAAAGAGGTCGGTTTAAAAGAATTCAGGATTGCTTTTCCAACTCGCGCTAGTGACTGCATGCTCGAGGATGACCCCGTAATTTATGCCGAGAAAAACGGCGTGCTATACGAGGTTTTCGCTTGGGCCGACGGTAAAATTTACGAGTAAGGAGGGCTAAGAAGTAGAATCTATGATACCAAATAGCAAAGGCGGAGAAATGTTAGTGGTCGGGTCGAAGGCGAAGACGACTATTAAGGGCCTGGGGTGCAGCACGGTCAAGGACGCTCTCGATGGACTCAACTGTTGGGTTCATTGGTTGATCGAACAAGCAGTCAAACGAGCCAAGACTAACGGTCGCAAGACGGTTCAAGCGCACGACTTTATCGTACTCTAGCAAGGAGGCAGTATGGGCCATGTTGTCTACGTTGCCGGGCCGTCCTTTACAGAAGAGCAAAGGCAGACTATGAACGAGCTAGAAGAACTCTTAGACGAAATGAAAATAAGCTACTTTAGTCCTAGACAGCGATGCTACTGTCCGCCGAACGCTTCGCAAATTGAACGCAACCACTCCTTTCAAATGAACTGCACAGGCGTTACAGTAGCCGAAGTTGTGCTTGCCAGGATTGACGGCTACGGTGCAGGAACAATGTTCGAGATCGGCCATGCCTATGCCGCTAGAACCCCCATCGTAGCTTTTTCTACGGAGCCTACGACGAAAATAAACCTAATGCTTGCCTGCGCCTGTCGAGGTTTTCTTAGCGGGATAAAGGAGGTTAAGGCCTTTCTGAAACCCTATCATTCAACAAATCAATTCGACTGGACTTCCGCGAACCGATGGCGAAAAGAAGTTATTTAAAAACCTGTTCATGTGGAGAGCTTCATTCCAGAAACCAAGACGGGTTTTACGTAAGCGTTGTTGACGGCCCTAAAATCGGATTACTTCTAGGACCGTTTAAAAAACATAGCGATGCGTTGAATCAAATAGAGACAGTGCGTGAGAAGGCCTATATTCTAAATCCTATGTCGTGGTTTTATAGTTTCGGTACAGTTAGAATGAAATCTAGTTATCGCAAAAGCGGCACGCTGAATGACTATTTTCCGCACATAGCTTCTCAACTATGCAAAAAGTAGCTTTTGACGTTGAAAGCACAGGACTCTCGCGCTGGCGAGGGCATCGGCCTTTCTGTATTAGTTTTTACTTCGAGAACGAGGAGTCGCTATACTTTTCCTGGCACGTCGACCCTTTTACCAGAGCCGTAACAATAGACAGAAAGACGAAAAGAAAGATTGAGGAAATACTACTTGACCCCAACCTTCACAAAGGCGGGTGGGGCGTTAAGTTCGATTACGGAATGTTGCAGCATCTTGGGATTCCTTTTAAGGAAAGGTTGAACAAATTTTGGGACGCAATGCTGGCGTTTAAGTGCCTTAAGAGTAACGAGCCGGCCCAACTTAAACAGTGTGCAGCTAAATACGCTGGAATATCTCAGGCGGACGAAGAGATTTTAAGAAAAGTCGTTCTCCTAGCAAGAAAGACGGCGGCAAAAAAAGGCTGGGCTATAGCGACAACTGAAACGCACCCAGAAGGTTCTAAGCCCTATGCTTCCGATTTTTGGCTATGCCCGGAAGAGTGCGAACGTTACAACGTTATAGATTCTAAGCGCGCCCTTATGATGATGCTGCTTCAAGAGCCTTTGCTGAAGGAAGAAAGGGCCCTAGGAACCTATAAAAGAGAACTCGGCTACGCCCCTATCGTCTACCAAAAAGAAGAGCGAGGGCTAGCAGTACGTCGCAAGTATATAGTGGATGAAATCGCTCAACTAAAGCTCAAATACAGGAAGGCCGAAAAAGAAGTTCTTGGTCATGCTTGGAAAGGGTTTAATGTAAATTCGCACAAGCAAGTTGCTAAGTTACTTTTTGACAATCTAGGCTTGGAACCTTTGGCGTATACTGAAACGGGGCAACCTGCTACTGGATTCAAAAATATTCAGCACCTAAAGCACCCCTGTATAGAGGCCTTAATACGGCACAACTCTTACGAAAAATCCGTAATGGCTTTTGAGAGCTACTTAAGAAACGCCGTATGGGACAAAGAAGCTAAATGCTGGATCGTCCATCCGAATTTCAAACAGATAGGGGCCGACACAGGCAGGGAGTCGTGCAACAATCCGAACCTTCAGAACGTTCGGAATGAAAGAAGCGTTCGTTCTTCCGTCCCTATAAACGTTCGCGCCGCTTTCAAACCTCGCCCTGGCTACGTCAATCTGCACTTCGACTACTCACAAGTCGAAATATGGCTTTACGCCGCCGATGCCGAAGAAACCTACATGCTGGAGGCCTTAAAAAGAGGGGACGATATTCATACGGCCACGGCAAACAAAATTTGGCCCGCGGAGCTAAAAGCGGCGAAGGACGACAAAAGCATCCTCTATCAGATACGAACTCGAAGCAAGATGGTAAACTTCGGCATAAGTTTCGGCGCAGGGGGGCAAGGTATAAAAAATATTCACGGCTGTACGATCGAAGAGGCCGGAAAATTTATCCAAGATTATTTTACCGCTTTCCCAAAATTAGAGCGCTACATGACTCGAACAACAAACGAAGCGACGAAGCGGGGCTATATACGAACAATGTGGAGCCGCAAGCTGATCGTACCGGAAGGGCTGGCCTATAGGGGCATAAATTATCGCGTCCAAGGCAGCGCGGCGGAAGTACTAAAACAGGCAATGGCGAAACTAACTTGGTTCATCCAAGGATGGGGTCGAGTAAAAAAAGAGTTGCGGGAAAAATATAGCAAATTGATATACATACTTAGGGGGAAAGACGCCAGAGTCATACTAGCCGTTCACGACGAGATCGTGCTAGAAGTAAAAAAAGAGCAATGCACATCGAAATTTGTCGCGGCCTGCAAAACCCTAATGGAGGATGCAGAAGGTAAAGTTCCCAACATCGACAACAAACTGCCTGTAAAGGTGGAAATAGTGCGAGAAAATTGGGGCAGTAAGGAAAAGTATGCATTTACCGGAGCTTAAAGGCTACGCATTTCACGGCGTCAGCTTCGACAGGCTTGTCGGGAACGAGGCCGTTGGCGCCTGTTTTTCTTGTCAGAAAGAGGGGCACTTGTACGTAAATATTTTAACGCGGCTTTTCTCCTGCAAACGATGCGGCAAGGCCGGCAACTTTACAGCGTTCCTAGGGATCATAGCGAAGGAGGCCGAAGAGTCTTTAGGGCCAGAAGAGCTGAAGGCTTTAGCCGCTAACAGAGGGCTTCCTTTACGAGCTTTTGAGAATCTAGGGATAGGTTGGAACGGAGCCGCCTACACTTTCCCCGTGCGCGATTTCAAAGGAAAGCTGGTAGATGTTCGTCAGTATAAATTAAGCGGAAAGATGCTTAGCACTCCAGGAGCTAAAGTTGGCCTCTATCTGTCCGAAACTCTGACTAAGGAAGACTGGCCCGTCTACATATGCGAAGGCGAAAGCGATACGATAGCGCTACGCTGGCTGCTGAGAAAAAATAAATTAAACGCTTTTGTCGTAGGGGTTCCTGGAGCGGCGACATTCAAGGACGAATGGGCGCCGGAATTTGCTGGAAAGAGTGTGCAACTGCTGTACGATAACGACTTTGCCGGAGAGCAAGGAGAAGCAAAGGCGTATGAAAAGCTAAAAAATATAGCGGCGAGTGTTCGTTGCATACAGTGGTTGTCCGAACTTCCGCAAGGCTGGGACGTTAGGGATTGGGTTGTTAACGGACGTAAGCAGGGATTTAAGGTAAAAAAGATTTTCCGCAAACTCTTTTTGCTTACGACAGACAGGCCCAGAAGTGGAGGCGGAATAGGATCTGAAAACAAAGATTTGCCAAAAGAAGAAGAGGAGAAAACTTTGTCGCTCAAGCCTATTTCCAACAGACAGTTGATCCAGGAATACAAACGCTGGTTACATATGAAAAATATAGACGTACTTAAAGTTCTGTTCGGCATGGCTTTTGCAAACAGGTTTCAAGGAGAGCCCCTCTGGCTCTTCTTAGTCGCTCCGCCAGGAGGCATGAAGAGTGAACTTATCATGAGCTTTAGCAAAAGTTCGTACGTTTATACTCTTAGCTCCCTAACACCAAGAGCTCTAATCTCTGGATTCTCAAGCCCTAAAGGAGAGGACGCATCCTTACTGCCTAAACTCGATGGGAAGATTTTAGCCATAAAAGACTTTACAACCATCCTAACCATGAACCCCATAGCCAGAGACGAAATCCTCGGGATACTCAGGGATGTGTACGACGGTAAAATTGAAAAGAGCTTTGGAACTGGCGTAACGAGGAGCTATAAGGTTAGGTTCGGTATAGTTGCCGGAGTTACGTCGAAGGTGGAAAGTCTAAGCCAAACTTTCCAGTCGTTAGGGGAGCGATTCTTAAAATTAAGGATAGCTACGGACAGGACGAAGTTGACGGAAGAGTCAAGGATTAAACGGGCGCTTATTAACATCAACAAGGAAACGCAGATGCGCGAAGCTCTGGAGGAAGCGGCTAGACGATGTTTAGCTAGAGGCCTGCCAAAGAGACTACCGAAAGTAAAAAGATGGTTCATGCGGAAGATCGTCGCTTTAGCTCAATGGTGCGCCGCTACGAGAGGGGTTGTCGATAGAGACAGATTTACACAGCAGGTTCAGTTTAGGCCTATGATAGAAATAGGCACGAGACTAGCGAAGCAGTTTACGAAGTTAGCTATAGGCATAGCGATTTTTGAGGGAAAGAAACTAATTGACGACTCTATCTACGAACTCATAAAAAAAATAGCTAAGGACACCGCGCCCGATAGGGTTGAACTTATCGTGCGAAAACTGTGGCAGAATTGCCCTAAAAAGTTCGATACTCTCAACACTCAGAAAGTTAACAACACTACCAGACTTCCGGCTTCGACCTGTCTTCGCCTTCTTCAGGACTTGGAATTGCTTAAGGTAGTAAACCGTTTAGGGACCATGCTAAAAGCTGAGTGGAGTCTGCATCCAAAGATAAGAAAGTTTATAGAAGAAAGTGAAGTTTACAAGGCTACCAATGGCTTCGAGATTCAGGGGCGATAGGTATAAAGGTAGCATCGTCTGTGGGTGCTGCGCTAAGAAGGTTGTCATTAAAACGAGAAGGTCGTGGTGCGTTGAATATATTGAGCTAGAATTTTCATGCGTGTGTAGAAACGAAGAAAGGTGTTACTGGTGCGGGCGGTGCGGAGATCATTGCCTATGCAAGGAGGCGAAAAATGACGGAAAGCGGATTAAAATACGACGATGGAAAGTTGCCTTTCCACCTGATGCCTTGGGATTCTTTGGAAGAAGTCGTGAAAGTAATGGATTACGGCGCGAAAAAATACTCGGAGAACAACTGGAGGAAAGGCTTTGCTTGGAGTAGAGTTTTATCGGCCTGTTTCAGGCACTTATCATCATGGATACTAGGAGAGGATAACGATAAAGAGACCGGACTTTCCCATCTTGCTCACGCTATATGCTGCTTGCTTTTTTTACTGTGGTATCAAAAGCACGGAGTAGGGGTTGACGACAGATATAGAACGGACGTATTGGCAGACTCATCGTATAGAGGCAAGTACGAAAAGCTAAGAGCCTTGGTTGGCATGCAGCACGACGGGCATAAGATGCACGGATGGTCGGATGCGTGCTTTGCATGCGCCGCTTTAAAAGCGGCAGAAGAATAACGTTCATAAAAGGGGGCTACCGTGCCGAAAGAAAATGCGTTGCAGAAAATAAAAGTGTGCTTTAAAGACGTAGCGGGCATGACGTTGGAGCAGGTTTACGGTATAAAACCTATTCCTGTGACCGAACTCGCGTCCGCCATTTGGAGGGTAATTAAAAAGCACAACTTACGGCAGAAATAATACACTATCGGAGCAGCTTGGATGGGTTCTTCATGTAACCCCTGCCCCTGCTAGTGGCTCGTCTTGGTCCAAGCGAGACGTGCTTAGAATCAAGATTTGGCAGCTAATGATGGAATTGTCTAAAGCAATAGAAAATAAGACGGCAATGCAGACGCCCAGCAAGCTCGATGGTTCGCCCTGGAGTCTTGCTTATCAATCACGGCAGAAAGAGGGCAACGTGAGACGCCAAATTATTATTAGCTACCAGCCAAACAGCGCGGCGACGGGCGCTGGAAGCCGTTAAAGTCGGCATCGTCGCAAGATTTGGCATCGCAGCACGGCAAGATGACGTGCATTGGTTGGCGTAAGACATGGTTAGTCCGCTTGCTGAATGGCCAACTATACAGGACTAACAAGCTAGGGCGGGACTGGCCGATGCTAATAGATATGATACAGAGACATGGCAATGTCTGGTAGAAAATGGAGTTATCGTCAACCCTCGCATGCTTGCCAGTCAGCGAGGATAGGACGATAGCTCGGCGAGTGGGGCCAGGGGCTTCGGCCTTGTCCTGGTTAGGAGCCGGGTGGGAATCCGGCCTGTGTCATGATGCAGATAACCCGAAAGGGCGGGTGGCTCCGAATACGCCTAAAGTCTGTGCGGAAAGCACAATTGGAGGGTAAACGATGAAACTGCCGAAGACAATATATGTAAGACTCGAAAAACAGACCGATGGAAATGAGTATCTTATTGCGACTGAAGTCTTAGACGGAGCAAATGGAGATATTATTGGTGTCTATGAATTGAAAATGCATAAGCGTCTGAAAATAACCGAGGAACTTATTTAAAGCTAGTGCGGAGAGGTCCGTCAGTAATGCCGGACTTGGTAGGCTTCTTTCTGGAGTCTATTCTTCATCGCTCCGCATTGGCCGACAAGGAGAACTAAATGGGCGAGTGTGCAAGGTGCCATAAATCCTTAAGTTTCATGCAAATATGGTTTGGTCATGCGTGTTTGCCTCCACCAGAACAGCCTGCCTGGAGGATTGAGAAAAATGAACCGTTAGCTCAAGTGGAGGGTAAATGAACAAAAATAACCTGCCTCATGCGTGGAAGGAGAAGCGCCGAAGGAAGGCTAGGTTGGCTAGAAAATTCAGGAGAAAGAATCGACGATGAAAAACTTAGCTCCGCGCGGCATAAAAATAGACGAATCTGGGCCGTATAATTTCATTAGGGATTCGCCGAAAGCATGGCTCTATCGCAAAAAGAAATATATTGACGTTCATCTTCAAATTAATTGCGTCGATGGGATGAAGCACCTTAGTTTCACTTTGAAAAGATGAAGGACCATGGACTCGGAGGATAAATGAAAAAGCAATTGAATTGGAAAGAGATATGGGCTAAATTCGATCATTGGTACTCCCATCAGAGTCACAATAGCGTCCTCACAATGGAGTGGATTAGCCAAAAAAAGAAGATACAAAAATTGGTCGATACCGCCATAAACTTGGAGGGCAAATGACAGAAGACGAAGATAAGGAAATGATTGAAATAAAACCTGCTTTAAACTTAGCTGATAATTGTCTTGATATTAAAGGCAATATCCTTACTATGCGTCCGTCTACGCTGAAAGCTCTCGTCCAAGCCTACCGTCAAGCGCATAATGCCAAGATTAAGGCCGAATCCCAATGTCTCGCCTTCGCCGCGCAGGTGAAAGAGATGAGTAAAACTGTCCAATATTTTTCTTGTCCAGAATGTAAGTCTTCATGGTTTAGAACAATTGGACTTAGTACGCAATTGGAGTGCCAACGCTGCGGCTGGCAGGGTCCGAGGGAAGAAGGGGAGTCTTTGAGATTCTTAAAACCATTCGCCGCCTACGAATCTCTCGTGACGGCGTATGAGGAGTTGGAGGAGGCGGCGAAGTTAAATCAAATACTAGGCTCTACTTTTGGCGCCCATGAAAAGTTGGGAGGTGCCCTCGAAGCCGTCAGGAAGGCGAGAGAATGAAAGAATCATTGATGTGTTGTCCTTTTTGTGGGCATCTTGAGGTCGAGGTATGTAGAACAAATCCCAAGGCCTGTTGGATTCGGTGTGCATCTTGCGGAGCAGATGCAGAGTCAGCGCCTAAACGTAAGGGTGCTTTTTCTAATTGGAACAGGCGCAGTGTGGCTAGAGAAGGGAGGATGCTCGATGATGATGACAAACGTTGGTTTTCATGAAGATGAATTAGTTTGTTGTTGCGGACATTCAAGAGAGGAGCACGAAACAACTTCTGGATCGTGCCAATTAAACGACGGCTCTCAGGATGGTTGTCTATGTGCTGGCTTTGAAGGGGAAGAATAGCCAAAGAAACCATCGAAGTCGTCAGGGCAGGAAGGCTGCATGTTGTCAAGGGATAATTAAAATATTAAATGAAAGAATTCGGCATAATAGTTAAAATAGGAGGGCGATCCAAAGCCGTATTGAGAGCAGTCCGAAAGATAAAATATTCCAGAGGTAAATCTTATGGCCTTACTGAATATTATGGCCCAGAGAAAGGGCCCCTTGGTGGATGCAAAATTTGGATTTATAGCCGCCAAAGCCCGCGCGAAATAGCTGATACTTTTTTCCATGAAATGACACATGTTTTCTTGCAAATGCTTGGCGATATCAGGAAACAAGGCGACAAAGAAGAGGTTTGTTGCCGAGGGATAGGGTGTCTAGCAAAAGAAATGCTCACTAATTATGACCAAAAGAAATACGGCAGGAAGGCGCATGAAGCCATATAATCCAAAAGCTGTTTGCCCTAAATGCCAGCATAAAGTTGTCTCTACCGTCTACTATTCTGCCGACTATTTATGTTCAGGATGTAAAGCAGATGGTAAAGAACATCTTGAAAGAACTTGTCAAAAATGCGGCTATGGTTGGCCTGAAACCATCAGGAAGGCGATGGAGAAATAGGATGATATATTATCGCTTTGAGATCAACCTATATTCAGAACCGAATAGAGACTCTCTGGATCAGTTCTACAGAACAGTAATGAAAATAGCTAAGCAAAAATTCGGAAACAACCTCATGGCTGTAACTAATCACTGGGAGGAAAACGATGAAGAAAAACAAACTCAAGACAAAGACAATGCTTTATAGATGGACGGACAAAAAATCTGAGCGGGTTAAAGCAAAGGAGGAAAAAGAGATATATAAAGCTGCTCGCTGCATTAGAGAGGCGCATTTGGAGTACATGAACGCCTTGATTGACTACAATAACCTTGTCTTCAAGAGATCGTCAACGATAAAAAACGAATACGTTTTTTCAGCCAAAAGCGGCCGCTAGGCCGAAATAGGTTGGGGGTTTAAAAAAGCCATGATTTGCGCCCCTTGGTGCCGCCCAGCCTGCTTGGGCGATCTTAGGGCAATAAATTCCCCACTTTCCGCTAAAGATCATAGGGCCTTCGGGATAGACCAAGGCGACATGGCCTGATTTTTTCGAGTCGGGATTCTTCCAAGCAGCTAAAACGACGACGCCTTCAAAGGAAAGTTTATAGGCCGTATCTGGACTGTACTTTTTATGCAACTTTTCGCAGGAATCAAAAATCTGGTTCGCGCGCATATGCTCAAATTCTTTGTTGTCGAATTCATGGCAAACTGCCTGCACGAAAAAATTGCAGAAAGTTCGCCCGTCTTTCGGCTTGAATTTCGGCATTAGAGCAAGGCAGACGATCTTAAACTTTTCTACGTCAACTTTTTCCATGCTTGGTAAGCGACTGAGTTGAGTTAGCCAAAGCTCCGTTAGAGTGGCGTCTACAGATTTTCTTAAACTTAAAGTGCCTGTATTCAACGTAACCAACTACGCAGCAAAGTAAACCCAAACTTATGATTTCAGGAGTCATGGTCATGATGCGCCCCTTTTAATTCGATAAGCAATTCTATGATCTTGTCCAACCGCTTATCAGTCCTGTAAAGGAGCCAACAAGCGAAAAAAGCTGGAAAGCCTACTATTTGTAGGACTTTAAGCAGTCCGTCTATTACTTCTTGCTCCATTATTATCCTCCAGAACGGATACTATCCTCCAGAACGGATACTATCCTCCAGAACGGATACTATCCTCCAGAACGGAT
>ERZ1292642.60-Hain-H14-01um-R1-60-length-57609-cov-6_pt1 | contig 57609 bp, 94 predicted proteins | sample MGYA00564403_ERZ1292642 | MGnify/ENA primary metagenome ERZ1292642 (study PRJEB36523, sample SAMEA6512643) | groundwater metagenome | collected 2019-01-09 | study: AquaDiva: Metagenomics assemblies of 32 groundwater samples
AACCAATAACATTCCCTGCTGTTCCTGCTGCTGTTGACGCTCTTCCTCCATTTGCAATAGAAGCAGCTTGTCCTGTTGTATCTAGGGGTTCTGGTGTAACAGCTGTCCAAGTACCTGCCGTGGTTTGACGTTTCGCATCCACTGTGTAATTACTATCTTCTGCTGCTGCGCCTGGTCCCACTGACCATTCATAAACTTTAATTGTGACAGTTGGAGCAGAAGCATCTTGATCCACTTTTACAATTCCCGCCGTAGCTGCTGTTGCTGATGCTGCTCCCGCAGCTCCACTTATATGATATTTAGCCATAATTTATCACCCCATTTCCTTTTTTAAATCCCATATTTTTATAATACTACACCGCTTGGATATAGCCTTGGATGTCTATACCATGGGCTATGGCAGACGATGTCGTAACCGTAACTGCCGTATTTGCTGTAATATGCTTTTTAATCGGCCCTGAAACAAACCCTCGTCCTGCTACTGCTTCAAGATATATAGGGCCAAAAACTGTTGATGCTCCTTCTTCTAAGAAAAAGTTTAGGGCCGTTGCTGCTCCCGTTGAAACTATTATTGATGTCATTACGATCTGAAATCCAGCACCTGGAGCTGCCTGTACGGAAGTATCTGTTAGAGCAGAGGACGAGTTTTCATGGTAACTCCACCAACGGGGATGTTCGTCGTTAACAAAATGTCGTCCATCTAAATCGGATTTAGAATTCGACCTATCAAGTTCAGCAACAGCAGTCCCTGGGGTTGTTCCGTCAGGAGAATATGCTATTGCCCCTGTTTTTACAGGCTCTCCAGCATCAGCAGCATCATGAGCAACATCGCCAGAAACTGAAGCTCCATCTGAAGCTGCGTTATCCCAGTCATCCATAATACCTAATGAAGTTACTTCGGGTGAGTCAGAAGCTGCTGTTACCCTTAGTGAACCGGTGCCAGTAGCACCAGCACCCATCAAAGGAATAACTCCGTTAATTTGAGATATATTGAAAGGCTGGTCAGCAGGAAAACTATCTATATTCACAGTAAATATTGTGTTATCCGAAGCTATAGCTACCCTTTGAACACCAGTACCAGCAACCCCGTTTCCTGTAGCAATATCGACTGTGTTTATTTGTTCTAGGTTTATATCCTGGGTTCCAGTAGGAGTAGCAGTAACTGTCCCAGAAACTGCAACCGCCGTACCTGAAGCCACACCTTCTATAAGCATTGCCCTCCGTGTTGAAATTCTTACTGGTGCAAATTGATTTTCAGTAACGGTTCCTGTCGCAGTATCATCAAATTGACCCACAAGTCCTGCTGCCGCAATTCCAGTTCCAGTAGAATCTAACGCATTTACTACCGCTCTTTGCCTATCAATCGTAGTGGCATTCATTAAAAGAGGAACTACTCCTACAGTAGAAGTAGTAGGAGTTGCTGAAGCTGCATCTGCCAAAGCTGCAGCAGTGGGTAGCTCAGTATCGATTGAGCCAGTTATTGAAACAGAGCCATCAATAGTGATTGAGTTTCCCCCATCTTGAATATTTACAGCAGAAGCACCACTTGCATTATTTATAGTTACATCCCCTATATCTACACCGGAATTAGCTCCAAGGGTACTTCCAGAAATATCTACTTTATCAGTCGCAAAAACTAAGTCCCTAATGTCAAGATTTGTTGCAGTAACAATCCTAGAGGGTTCGAAAGAGGTACCATCTGTAACTCTAACCGGTAAATAATCAGAAGCTGAGGGAGTGGTAGGGGTAATATCAAATACCCCAGTTCCCGCATTTGCCGTAATTGTTCCACTAACTGGTAGTGTTCCAGAAAGAGCAGTGGCTGTTCCTGGTGAAATTCTAGCCATTAATAACTTCTCCCTCTATCAACTGTTCAACCTTAGATTCCTCTGGTTTTACTAGATCTTTTGCAATAATTAAAACTTGGGGATCAACTATCTTATTTCCTATTATTTTTATGAAAGGTTCCATTTGACAATTCTCCTCGGTTAAAATTTGATTTATCCTATCTATACATCTTTGAGTCCTATCTTTCTTTTCTTGATCTTCCATTTCTACTCACCTCTTTTAAAGAATTTAAGATTATTTAACATTTATTTATTGGTTGCCATAATTTATTTTCCTATCCACCTATATCCTCATTCGATAATTCCATAACACGCACATCTGAACTACTTGATGCAGTTCTACCATAAAGAATCATTCTAGGACCAGCATCTATAGCAGGAGAATACGTACCAGCAGGAATTGGCATTCCATCGGAAGTTGTCATTGTTGATCCACCAACAAAAACAGTGACAGAGCCATTATTATAAACCACAAGAGACCGCCTAAATGAAAGAACTTCATCAGGTAGGGGAGTTAGAGCTGTAGTAACAGTAATAGCTCTTGTCTTTACCTCGCCCCTTAAAGGATTTATATTAATATTGGTGACAGGCAATGGGTATTTCTGGGGTGGGAAATTGTCAATAGAAATATGCCTTGGAAATTCCAGTTCTGGAATATTCTTAGGAAGCTTTTCAATTAAAACTTGTAACTTCTTAATCTCTTGAACTAATTGCTTACCTTCTGCTGTTTCAATAACCTTAGGCATTGCAGGAATTTTAATATCTTTTTGCGGAGGAACCTCTAATTTTAGATTAGCAACCCTTTCTTCTAACCTCTGTAAGAGATCGATAACTTGATCTAACCTTTGGTCTTTAGGAATCTTGACATCCCCCGTAACCCTTTGGACATTTGGAAATTTAATATTTGAAGGAATTTTTTGAAGAGATTTTATTTCATTTATTGCAGACTGAATTGATTTATCAAGCTTATCTACATTTTCAGAAAAAGAACTTGTTATTTTATCCGAAGTATCAGGAAATTGAATTCCGGCTACTTCTTTCAAGATATCTTGAACCTGTTTTAATTCTGGAACTAAAACTTGTTCCAAGATTTGCTTGTGGTTTTCATTGTTTACCACCTTCACTGAAGTTACACCTGAAACTATCTTTTGAAGTTTTTGGACTTCATTCTGAATTCTTCCTAAAGCACTATTATAATTCTTGGAATTTTCTACATTAACCTTAAAGGTTTCATTTTGTACCGTCTGAGAAATTAGACTTTGAAGAAGCCTTTTAAGAGAAGCTAAATAAAGAGAAACCTTGTTTCTAACTAAAGGATATTTACCTTTAAGTCCAGAAAAATTAAATGTTTGTCCGTTTATGGGCATTTAAGGATTGTTAAGTCTCACTGCTAAAACATAAAGGTTTGCAGTTCCACCACTTGTAGATGCATATAATTTGTTGAAATTAACCCTAATTCTAATCGGTTGATTTGCGGTTAATAATGGAAAAGAACTAGCATCGGTTGGTTGATCAAAATCAATTCTAACTGTTGTTGCATCTGCAACCACAACTATTTCATCAATCATTGGACTTCCAAAATCCATCACTTGATCGGTTGTTGTAACCGCTAATACTCTTGTGTCCGCATGTTCACTTGTTGCTGCCATTTAAATCGTCACCTCCCTTTGGATGTTTTCTTCTTTTTAATTGCTCCTTTTAGTTTTTTAAAAGATCTTTCTGCTCTTAATTTTTTTCCAAGACTAGAATAACCACCTAACAACTTTTTCTTCAAGGCTGCTTCGTTTTCCTTAATTATTTTCCTAAATTCTTTTTCCTTTTCAAAAAGATTCATATTAATTGTAGTTTTGAAACATTTCTATTTTATTCCAGATCTCAAAATCATAAAAGTCGTCATTTACCTGTAATTTATCACTCTTTTTCGCCTTAATATGCCCCGCTATTACATTTGGCAATTGATCTATCTGAATGCCAACTTTATTTAAACTCATTCCAAACCAAATATCATGACCACCATATTTATTAGGAATATCTTCCTCTATAACTTCAAATGGTTCTTTACTGACAATACGAAAAGTCTTGTCAGTCCGAAAATAGGGTTTTTTGATTTTCTTAAAAACTTTAGTATTTATTAAAGTACATCCCAACCCACACCACAATATCTTTCCATTTTTTCTACAGATTGTCGAGCACCTTTTTTCCCCTACTGGATAATCAACCGCTATTACGTCAGCATTTTTATCCAACATCTTTTTAAAAGTACCTTTTGGAATTAAATTATCCTCTTCAATAAAAAATAACCAATCTGCTTTCCAATCTAATACTTTATCTACCAATTTATTTTGAGCATCTGGAATTGGCAAATTGTGTGTGAAAAAGTACTTAATTTCATGTGCCTTTAAATCTGAAATATTTTCTTCAATTGATTCAATAGTTCTTGAATGGATTAAACCCCTAGATGGTACACAAATACCTATTCTCATAAACTCAAAATTTCTTAAAAGATTCTTTCAGGCCATCAATTAAAAGAACCCATTTATGTTTTACGAGATCTGTAGGATAACTAGATGGAATTGAACCAAAAACCCTACCAGAATCACTTAAACCTAAAATTTCATTATCATGAATTACTAATTGAATTATTTTCTCGTTTAATTTTAAATCCCCAGCCATTAATTTATGTTCTTATCTTATCATCTCGCCAACTATCCTTCATATCTTTTCCAAGGTATCTTTTAGAGTATTTATCCATATACTCACGTCCCTTGTTACCAGAAAGTATTTCTCCCTCATGAGTTCTTACCCTTGAACGGATACGGGCAATAGATGATTTACGAATAAAGTAAGTTCTTCCTGGAATTTTAACTTTTACTTTTTCTGCGTGAATTACTGACATATTTGTTGGAAGGAGAATGTACTAGCTTAATTCTCCTCCCTGCAAATAAGCCAAAAATATGACAAATTCGCTAACTGCGCACCTCAACTCCGAACGTGGCCCTGATGGTCGTACGTCCGTAAATTATGTCTACTACAACCAAGTTACCAATGTACTCAAGTATATAAGAACTTTGTACACGTGGTGCTTGCTGTAATGCAAGTGCAAATGCTTCTTTATGGAAAAGCATATTATGCAACTGAGTTGGTGTTCCTGCGGTTGTCGCAACCTGATTGGTCCAATAAGTAGGAATACCGTAGATATCTCCAAAAAGATATCTCATATTAGATGTTCCTGCTCCGTGACCCGTAACAGCTGGTTTAGCATATTGGTATTCACCCAAGTAGTCAGCTCGGACAAATTTATCAATCTTCATCAACGCAGTCTTTTGGGTTGGATCAACAACAAACGCTCTGTCTTCGGCTGGAACATCATTTAATTCTAATGTTTCAATAGCAGCCAAAACAGTTGCATCTGTTATGTCAGTTCCGTAAGTTCCAACATCAGTAGTAGTCAGACCCGTATAAAGATCAGCTATGTCTGTATCTACTCTCTGAGCAATCGCATAACCCAAACTGTTAACGCACTAAATGTGCTGCTAGATTATTTCTATCTAGCTCTTTTCTTTCAATTCAGAAAAGTTCGGACTTTCGCATACTTCTTATCGAAGCCTGAATCGCTAAGTCTCTGTACCTGCACAGCTTTCGCTTGCTTGGTAAGGGTAGGCATCTCAGCCGTTCCCAAAATTAGATTCAGTTTTACAAGGCCAGTTTTTGTCGGTTTAGCCTTGCTCGTATATTCAGCGAGGAGGTCGTAATTACTCTGTACCCTCGCTATATCCTCAACTAAGAATGAGGCTTCCCAATGTTGACCGATAGAGATCGTTGTCTCCGTTTCAGTCGGTGCTTGACATACCAATTTTCATTGGCTTGGACTGTCGCTTCAGTTAATATAACTGTTCTCTCGCTCAGTCTCTGCGGCTGCGATGGTTAAAAACCAGCTTGCTTCGGGTTGGGTTTCTAAACCGTTCCCGTTATTCAGAGAGAATTTATTGTCGCCCCAAGCTCTTTTAAAGCTAAGCGACACCTGCGTATTAGCAGATTTGCTAGATGCTGTTAAATTACTTAAATTTGGAATCGAAAATGTTATCGTATAGAGATTTCTTCTATACTTCTTCATATTTCTATGAAGTCCAGACTATATCATCACTTATTAAAGTGTCGAACTTGTAGTCGTTGGGGAATTCGGACCTCTTTTATTAAGTTCTCGAATATTCTTAGATATTTCAATCTCATCTTCAGAATACCGAGATTTAGCATTACTACCCTTGTTAATCTCTAATTTGGCTAATCTTTTATTTACGAATCGCAAAACTAATTCTGCCTGTGCCTTTTTACTAATAAGATAAGGTGTAATTATCTCTAAAAACTTCTTAATATAAGACATTTTTCTAGTAATCAGTTGATAACTAATAGAGTGTTTATCTCTTTTACTTTTAGGAATTTTTCTTTCCATTAAATGAAAATTAATTCCTAATAGATCAGCCAGCTTTTGAACTTCGTTAATAATAGTTAAATCTGTATTAACAGCACAAATGGTAGGACAGTATTTTATGGCTCCATTTTTTTCCGCATATTTAAATACTGTAATAGAACCTTCACCGTCCCAAATACCTGCTAACCAACCTAATTGTCTTTCGGTGAGCATATCTACTCACCTATTATAGTCCTTGACCTGCTGATTGTCCAATCCTTGAAATTTTTACTTAGTAGTATTCAAGGCTCTAAGGAGTTTCCAGCATTTTGTTCGATTTTCAATGTGCAAACATTGCCACTATCCCTTTTTAATGGATTGTATCTCCTTTTCCGGTAACCAAAGCATCATAGCGCTTTACGAGTGGGGCAAAAACTAATGCCGACTCGGTTGCTCTAAGCACTTCAGGACTCCAGACCTCTGGTATAAAGACCGCTTCAGTCGTAATTGTCATTTGCGAAGTTCCTAAAGGCATAAATCATTTCACCCCCTTTCTTTTTTAGAGTTTACCTTGAGACATGAGTGTTAAGATTTTATCACGATTTTTTTCGTAATAATTTCTCCACCCAGCCCCTCCTTTTGCTTGCATTTCAGCAAGCGTTTCACGAGTTATTAAGTTCTCCTCAGCCTTGCTAGAAGGGGTAGGAGAAGCTGTATAAGCTCGTTTTTTAGAAGAAGAGTTTTTCAGATACCAATCCAATAATTCAGCTTCATGCATCGCTTTATATGCGAATTCTGGTTGGTAAATACCATTATCACGCATATATTGCTCAACCGAAGCTGCGTTATACTTTGGGCGTCCGTCTGATCCGTCATAACTTTCACCCAAACGAGTGTGTTCTGTGTCCAGAATCATTCGGTCTTGGACAATTTGTAAATCAGCCTTTTTGACATAGCCCATTTTGTCGAGCATGCCCCCAAGCTGATCCATTACCCGTTGTACTTCGGGAGTTGGCCGATAGGTCTCCTCAGGAGTAGGCATTGGAGCTGTTCTTTCTTTACTATAATTTTCTTCAAGCTTCAACTCCAACTCCTTATTTTTAGCAAGAAGTTCGTTAATTCGAGCTTCTGCTCCCCTTTTTGGAGTTTCCTCTTCCTCTATTGTCTCGGAAGTCCTAGCTTCTTCAGAAGCTTGTTCTTCCGAAGGTGCTACTTCTTCGCTTGACGAGGGCGATTCTTTTTTGATGTCCTCTTGGACATCCTCAGTAGGTTTATCTATGGTTTTTCACCTCCTTTCCCTACTGACGATTTAACGTCAATACATCTCTAACGTGGATGATTCGCTGGTTTTAAGTTTGACCAGAAAACTTCCGTCTCTAATGTGGACGACCCATTTTAAGAATCTATAAAGATCCTCACCTGCTCGGCTACAAAAAAACTAATGGAAAAATTAGCCGAACAAGTCAATTCTTTATAAAGACATCCTATATTTTTCAACGGATTGCTTTTCAGAACCCTGAATTTTTAAATATCTTCCAGGTCCACAATATCCAGGAGAAGGTTTAAGTAAATTAATATCCGTTTTGGTCTTTAACATCTTTCCCTCTCCACCATGTTGTGGATATGAATAATCACTTTTCTGTTTCATAAATTATTCACCTCCTTCCTTTAGTCTTGTCTCCAATATTTAAAAATAAGAAAGACAAATGAATCTTATTTAACATCATCTACTGGTTCCCAGATAACGGTAACCCTAGCTGAATTTGTGTGAACTGAACCGCCATTCAATCTAAGCCCTAAACAATTAGGACCTGAGAAGACAATTTCTTTTGCAAGATCAAGTCCTGCTGCCGCTACTGGTTGAGTAAAGTTCCAGGCTACTTCTCCAACTGCAACGCTTCCCATACCAGCTGCATTTCCTGGCTGAGTTCGTGCATCGTGAAGCATAGTTCTTTCGCTATTTGCGGGAACACCAAAAATTACTTTTTTAACATAAACATCTCTACCGGCTCCTGCACCAGCAGCTTCATCTCTTGCTTCAAGATTAGTGGAATCACCAGCAGAATTATCTGAAGCAACATATGTAAAATGTTCTGACATATCTATATCTCACCCCCCTCCCTTTCTTTTTTATCGATAGGTATATCTAAACCATATCTTCTTTTTACATCTTCTATTGATTTTTCGAGATTATCTTCTCCTTTAACAAAATCTGTCCTTGCTCCCGTTAAATCAACTGGAATATATTCTGAATCTTTTTTCATATATTCCGTCATTTCCTGATCTTGTTTTTTCTTTAAAGCTAATAAATCTGATGCAATATATCTCGGCATGTAAACCACCCCCTAAAAATCCAGTTCCTTCATCATTTTTTGTCTTTTTTTGCTGGCAGCATAAATTTCTTGACCTGCATTCTTTTCTTTTTCTTGCTTAACAGATTTTTTAAAAAATTTAGGAACTTCAAGCTTTGGAATAAAACTTTTAATCTTTTTTTCAATTCCGAACCATTTTTTTCCAAAACTTACCATTTTCCTTCCAAAAGCGTCAGAGTCTCTTAAAGTAAAATTTCCTGGTGCTAAAGAACTTCTTGGCATTATATTTTCACACCCCCTTCATGATTCATTAATTTCCCTTTCAATATTCTTAATAATCTAGGATTAGGATATGGAATTCCTCTTTTAAATCCCATATACATATCTCTTAGAGTATGATTCCCTGGTGCAAGAGACGATTTATTACTTAAATCCATTTCTAGTGCTTCTCCAATTATTTTTTTTGTCATCTTATTAAGGCTCTTTTGGGTCTCATTTTCCTTTCAGCTTTTAAGGGTCTTTTTCTTTCTTTTCTTTCTAAAACTGCCTTTCTAATATCTCTTCCTCGTTTTGTAACCTGTCGTCTAAATCTTTTTACAACAGGCCTCTTTGTATACCTAGCCATTTGTTTTCAAATTCATACCTGGTCCTCGATAACTAGTCGATTCATTATCCCAATTATGCTTAGGCGCTTTGGGAACTTTGTAACCTTTTTCTCTAGCCATAGAAAGTGCTACAGCTATTCTTTGTTTATTAGAAACCTTTTTCCCCTTCATTTTACTTAATCCCTCCTCCTTAATTTTGCTAATTTTATGAGAAATGTATTTTCTTGCTTCTTCAGATACTTTTGTCATTTAAGTTGGTATTCCACCTCCTCCCATTCCAGCTAAAGTTGTTGCTAATCCTGGTGTTGGTGCTATTTCTCCAGCTCCACTCATAGGCGCTTCACCTTCAGCTCCCATTTCTTCTGGACCCAAGGGTTTTGTTTCTTGTGATCTCATAAATCTGGATTGATTAATGTGCTCATTCATATGTGCTCTTACTATATGGCCAACTTTTTGTTCATCAGCAATCTCATTGTGAACAGTGATGTGAACTTCATGATCATCGTCTGGCTCAACTGGTTGAACTTTTCCTTCTAACATCAATTCATTTTCGGCCAAAGCTAATTCTTCATCATCCATCTCTTGACCAGTTAATCTTGTAACAGCTGCTGATGGTCTACCCGCCCTCATTTGTAAAAGTCTTTCCTCTCTTGTTCTTTGTAAAATCCCATCAATATCACCAAACTCAAGATTTTCTAATAAAGTTTTTTGGTCGATTGCTCCCAGTCTAAACAATTCTTTTACTCTTTCTTGTCTTGCCTCTTTAGTATAAGCAAGCCAACTTCCAACCTTTACTTTAACCTCATTATCAGCTCCAATTATGGCTAGGGGTAATTTCATTTCTCCAAAAGTAAATTCTTTCTTTTTGGTTTTTCTAACTCTTTGTGCCGTCTCTCCAATAGCCATAAAATATTCCGGCTTACCCCCAATTCCTGTTGCGTTAATGAGCTTACTTGTATTCCAATTTTCAGCAACAATCTTCAAGATTTTCCTTCCACTCCTTGAAAGAAAGTCCTCAAGATTGTCAACAAGGTCTGTTTGATTAGTAGAATCAGCTTGTTTAAGCTCTGCAATGCCTATCCCAGATCTAACACCTGCTGGAATTCTTCCATAAGATACTTCATGTAACCCTGAAAGATCCTCAAAATACCTGCGCATAGAAACATTTTGTTCAAAAGGTGCTGAAGGTAATGGTGAAATAGGCAGAGAAGTAACAGTAGATCCTCTATTCTTCTCAATTATTTGTCCATGCTGATTAACAATCAGCCTTACTCCTGAATTTTTATCAATTACAAATCTTCCTCTTGCAAAAAGATGATTATATTCAAAGATGTGGCTCTCAAGAGAATCTATAACTCTATTAAGTGGGATAAGGTGTTTTGCCCAAGATTCTCCATAAATTTCAAGAGGTGTTAAATCTCCTTGATAAACTTCATAATTATAATCTGAATCTTCTGCAAGCTCATTTCTTAAAGGAAATTCAAGCTGATCTGTAAATGTAACTACTCGTCTTTTGAAGGTTCCATCCTCTTGCCTTTCCCTCATTTGAAATTCATAAACAGTAAGAGTAGGAGCTTCCTCGTTTTCTCTCTTAGCCACCTGTCTTGTTACCTGCATTAGAAATCTCTTATATTCGGCACTAGCAACCTCATTATCAGCCTGAAGTTCTCCTTCTATTTTGTAATTAGGATTTTTCCTGACTACATCTAGAGGAAGCTGCATCGTTTTACCTACAAACTCAGCTCCATACTCAGGATCGTTAATATCTGCTGATCTTATATTAGGATCAATATAAAAGTCATAAGGATCAACAGATCTTATTACCACATTTCCATTATTATCTATATCAAACTGCCAAATCCCAATTGAATATAAAAGAGAATGAGTTACTATTTCTTTTATTGATCTGTTAATGTGCGACTTTTCGTAAATGTAATCAAGTACTTTTCCAGAATATCTAGCATTTTCAAAAGCCGACTCGGTAGTTACATTTGGTAAAACTTCCCATTTCGGTTTAAAGCTAGTAACTTGGTTTCTGACCCCCCTTAAATGCGCATAAAGCAAATTAATTGGTATTCTTACCCCAGTCCTATTACCTAAAGTAACCGTATTTGTTCCTCGACTGTAAGTAGCATAGTGATATCCCCGATAAAATAAATTTCTAACCAGCCAATCCCAATCATATTTTCTTCTCGATTCTTTTGCGAAATTAAAAAGACTTTTGGCCTTAGCTACTAATTTTTTTCCTTCTTCCTCGGTTTTAGTCTGCTCATCGGTTTTCTTTTTTTCCTCTCTTGCCATTTTTAGTTCATTTCATAAGGAGAAAGAGCGTCTCCACCCTCAATTTCAATTTTTACATCTTTTGGCAAATCAAGAGGATTCCCTTGAGAAAACTCGACAAATTCATCATCGGTCTGACTAATAGTATTAGGGCCTTCAGCAGGTTTTTGAAATTCTTCTTTTTTTAATATCTTAAACAAACTTTTATTAACCTTAAACTGGAGCAAAATAAAAGTAAGAAGAAGAACTGTATTTAAAAGGATTATTAATAGTTCCATAAAACAAAAAAAACGACACCTTTGTGTCGCACGGGTACTTCCCTTAGACTAATTTAAAAATACAATTTTATTCTTTGGCTGTCAAGCTCATTTCTTTGTTATTAATACTATCTTGCTTAATATGAAACTTGTCAGTTAAAACAATATTATTTATCTTACCATTTCTAACAATAAATTCAGTTGTTACTGAACCGAAACCGTATAAATCAGCCATTGTTCCTATCCTTTGGTCAACAATAATCATTACCTTAGACCACCAAGATAGAGGCATATGTAACTTAACTTTAGGAATTTCAGAATTTTTCATCAGTCATTAGACCTTCTTCTCCAAATCGTCCTAATACATCATCTTGGTGATAACCCTCTGGTGAGTTCTGAGCCATATCATTAGCATGTTTTCTCTCAAAGGGAGTAACCAGTTCATATCCATCAGGTTTACGAACGGGTGAAGGAAAACGAGACATAATTATATATCTGCTGCAATCCACAGCGTGATCCATAAAATCCCTTGGTCTTTCATAAACATTCCTTTGAGTTAAACTTCTCACCTTTCTCCACTGGTAACTTGGAATTTCACTAATAAAGTTAATACAATTTGAAAATATAAACATTCTAGGAGATCCCAAATTCCCCGTAATTGGGTGTCTTCTTTTAGGATCAATCCTCATAAATTCACGAACTCTATTTATTCCTGCTAAAATTTCGTGATTAGCTGGTGTTGGATAAATACCATAATCTTCATATTCCTCTAAAACAGACCAGGGCATACCATCCTTTTCCCTAGTTTTAGCAGTAGTAGAAGGATCAATTAGCCAAAAAGAAATATCTTCCCCTTCAGCCATTTCCAAAATGGCTTTAGCATGAACTGAAACTATCCCAGGTGAATAATATTCCTTATAGAAAAAAACATTTCCATCATAGTCAATAGCACAAAAAAGAGCACAGTTTCCACAAATCATAACTTTTCCATTATGTCTAACAATTAAGGTGCCATTGGGTACTGTCACACAATATACTTTCCCTTTGTAGGATTTAATTTCTAACTTCTTTTTATTATATATAGCATATTTACGTTTCAGAATTCTTAGTTCCCATAAATCTAATTTTTTTTCATTGGCTTTTCGCTTTAAATAAAAATGTGTTGGTTTACCCAAAATTGTTAAAATTGCTTGCATTTCTGACAACAGTCTATAAGATGTAGATGAACTAGTGAAACCATCCTTCCTTCCATCTCCAAGAACATATCCTCCCCATAATGCTTCTAGACTTTCTCTATCCCACTTCCACACTTCATCTGGTATATATTTATTTTCAGCAACTCCAAGGGGACTTAAAAATTCATAAAGTTCTCTTGAAGAAATTGAAAATTCGATCAATCCATCTGACCTTTTATATTCATGCCAATTCCATTTTAATTTAGATAAATTATTTCTCACTTTCGAAATATATTTTTTTTGGGCTACTTTTACTAAATATTGATATCCTCTACCCGTCCAAGATTTAGACTTACTTCCTTCAGCAAGCCAAAATCCCAGAAACCAAGCAAAATCTTTAGTATTAAACCTTTTTAATCTTTTACTATTTTTCAATCTAGGCAATTCAAAAATTTCTTGACCAACCGTTCTCGGTAATTTCTGTTGATTAAAAGATATCGGCTTTACAAAAATAGGAATAGCTGCTGATTTAGGAAGATCTTTAAGTTGTTTTTTAAGCAATCCTTTTTTTCGATTTAATTTTCCATGTGACCATTTAGGATAAGGATTATTCTCATAAACAAAATTATGATCGAGAGTTGTTGCAAACGAAATTGGTCCTGAATCATAAAAGCCAATTTCTTCATTTATTTCTTTTTCAATATAAGAGATAGGTTTTTGCCATTCCAAACGTCTTTGATTATCCATTGTTGCAACTTCTTCCCTGTCCAGTTCTCTAAATAGTTTCCAACCTTCTTTTGTCAATATCTCTGTTTGGTCATCAAAGCATGTGGGGTTTACCATTCCGTGATCTATACCTATTAACCTCTCCCATCCTTTAGGAATATCAAAAGGCCTAATTATATGAACCCTAGGATCAAATTCCGTCAAAATCTGATTTTCATAAACCTCCCAAAGTCCTTCTATATACTTTTTCTGTTGTTCTTCAGGAAGTTGGGAAATCAAAGTTGGAATATAATCAGGAGGAAGATTTTCTTTGTTGTCCCAGGTCGAAGCTTCAATTAATTCATGGTCTTTATCCAATTCCCCCCGATCTTTTGGTTTTTTAAATCTATTAAATATCCAGCTTCCAGGTTCAGGATTACAAGCAATAAAACCATACCTATTAGGAACCCTATTTAACCTTAATCGGGAAATTAAAATGTTATAGACTTGTTCAGGAATTTCTTCTGCCTGATCTATAGCAAACCATCCTAAATTTAGAGATAAAAGTTCTTTTTCTGCTATAGTATCTAAATGTTTAAACATTATTTCTGAACCATTGGTCAATCTTAATAAGTTCTCGCTTATTCTCCACTCTCCCCCCTGTTCTGCATCAAAATATTCGGGAGGACAAAGTTCAAAAAATGTTTTTCTAGTAGTTGTAATAAGTTCTGGGTAATTCAATCTTCCAATTAAACCAACATTTCCAGGATAACTTGAAAGAGCTAAAGCCCTCAAACACAAACCACTAGTTTTTCCATTACCAAAGCCCCCCGAAAAACAACTAAATTTAGATCTTGAAGTTATAAACTCAATCTGCTTCGAGGTAGGAGTTATTCTAAAATTTTTATTAACATCCTCATCCATTTTTAGACTTTTTCTACATCTATTATTTCTGCATTTTCAACCTTTTCGTTTTTCTTGTAAAAATTAATCGTTTCTTCAGCGGCCTTATCATATTCTTTAGGAGTAAAAAGAGCATCTAACTTTTCTTGAGGAACACCAATCATAAAGAACGGAGAAACCGGAGACTTGGGACGATCTGTTTCTAACTTTTTACCGATAATCTCAACAAAAACTCTAGCATCAGCAGAAGAATTTCTCACTGCACGTTTATAAATTGAATAAACTACGTCAGGAAATTTGTCAAACATCCAATTCCAAAAATGCTTGAGTCTTTTGGCTTGAAAATCCTCTCTAACCTTCCACTTTACAGAAATATATCCTTTTGGAAGTTTCCAGATTCTTTCAAATTCACTTTGCGTAGCCGGTTTCCTTACTTCTTGTGGTAGAGCAGCCCACCTACAGAATGCTTCGTAAGCACTTTTATGCTTAATCTTTTTTCTCCTTCTCAATCTAGTATCAAATTTTTTTCCTAATTGAAGAAAGTCTGGAATAGGTATTGGAAGCCGTGGAGTTTTATCTTTCTTTTCCATTGACAGTAGAATATCATATTCTTATATATAAAAAGTTTTGTCAACAGACCCCTTTTTATGTATAGAGGAGAGATTCTTTTTCCTCTTTTTTAATAGGAATTATTTTCACGAATGGCTTATTCCTTATAGTAACAATTAAAGGTACTTCTTTCCAAAACTTATATGGATCGCTAGAAAATGCTTTTATATTTATTTTTTTCATAGAATATCATCTATTTTAATAGCAGAACATTTTTCAGCTCCGCAAATATTGAGTCCACATACTTGAACATCTACTATTCCTTCGGGAAGGCCACAAAACTCAAAAGATTGCCCTTTTATATCTCTAGCGTTCCAATAATCTTTAGGATTTTTACCTGTTGGACCAACATAGATATTGTACCTATCTGCATCTGTTGTACTCCATTCTATATCTGCACACTCACCTTTTTTAAGAGCCTTTAGAACAGTAGGAGTATATTTTAATGGATCAGCAGTACAAATTGGTGCACCCGCAGAACTTAAAGGAATAGAGATTACTTCGGTTGAGTCAGATCCACAATCATATTCAAGGTTCTCATAACTATACCATTGTTCCCCTAAATTCCATTGTTTACCCCAAATTCCCACTTCTGCAGGAAACCAAAAGGTTTGAACTCCATTTCCATTTAAACCACAGAAACATTGTAGAAATTTTCCATCTTCTAGGTTGTAAACATCATCGCTTCCTTCTAAAAGTCCATTACCTACAATTTGATGCCAACCATAATCATAATGTGCCCAATCACCATTTCCTTGTACATTCTCACAATTTAAACCATTATTACCTAAAACAACTCCTGCTTGCCAAAAACGAAAAACAATTACTCCTAAAATTATACCTATTGCTAAAGCGATCAAGAATTTTCTCCAAGTCATTTTTTGTATTTTTTAAAAATTAGGTAAATTTATCTTACTCCAAGTACCAGTTGTGGAGTTTCTTTTCCAAATATTGCCTCTATTTGTAAGTGCCACAATACTTGATGAACCATAAAGACTTATAAACTTTTCTATCTCTGGAATTGGTATTGGTTCTGGTTGTGGCTGTGGAATAGGTATTGGTTCTGTAACAATTGATCCAAAGAAATTACCCAAAAGCTTACCTTTATCATTAATTGAATAATCTGAATTAAAAATTGATTCAAGCGCCATAGTTTTCACCTCTTTCAAATTGTTGATATGCTTCCGAGGCTTCCTTAACATTTACAAAATATCCTAGAAATTTATGTTAAGGAAATAAAAATCCTCATTATCTATAAGAGCAACCTTGTTATGATTTAACTTAATTTTTCTCATTAAGGCCAACCACTCCAATCCGAATAACTTATAAGAATATCTTCATCAATTAATTTCTTGAAGGTATCATACATAATTTTACAATTATTAAGGTTTGTTTGAAAATCTGAATCCCAGATATTTTGCCATTCCTGTAAAAATACTTTCTTTCCCCGCTTGGAGTATATTCTTTTAATATCGTCATACATTTTAATAGGATCTCGTTGGTAATGATCTACTACTAATACACCTGCTTTATCAAAAACCGATTGTTGAATCCAACCACTATCAACTTCAGTAAAGTTATTAGCAGTCATCCCAACCTCTACATTTTTACCAATACTTTGAAAGGCAACCTTACTCTTATCGACCAATTGATTAAAGAAATCGGCATAATTTATTTGAATTCCCAGCCCATCATAAGGCAAGAAGCTTGTTACATCTTGGAAAATTCCTTCAGTTCTTTCAGGTAAAGGTCCCCACAAGTCCCCATCAACAAATAAACCTGAATTAGTATTTATATAATCAATTGTTTTATCTAACCAAAAAGCCATCGCATTAACTGGTCTCAAAGGACCTACTAATTTAGTTTGTCCATAAAGTCCTTCAATTTGGTTCCATGTACCTCTAAATAAAACCTTTAATCCTGCACCATGAATAGTATTACACCACTTTAGTGCGTAATCAGGATAATCCAAAGGAACAGAGCACTCTAAATGTGTAACACCCAAGTCTTTTAATTTATTAACCACCAAATTCATTTTTTCTTGAGGAAAAGGACTGTTTACATTATCCTTCTGAAGTTTCATTAAACTAATACTTTTATATCTAAGACTCGGCATATCTATAGGTTACCTACGATAATAACATAAGATTAACTTTTGTCAAAATCCAGATATTTTACTGATAAGGGTGGAGTTGGTGAGATTTGAACTCACATTTCCTCTTTCAAGGCGGTCTTTCAATTGTACCTACAACCCCTAAAAATGGGAAGCTATAAATTCATCTAATAAGTTTTTAGCAAAACCATGTGGATTATTGTTTGTATCTATATTTAGATAATATTTTGCTACCTTTTGCATTTTTTCTAATAAAGCTTCTTCTTCCTCCTGATAGATTCTCATTCTAGTTTCATAATGAGCAATCATTTCCAGGCGTGTTGAACTATTTCTGGTTTGGTCAGTATTAATCCTTTCCCAAGCTTTTTCAGGAGAGATATGTAAAGATAGCAATAAGTCAATTCGCAAATCATGTTCATCTAACCATTGAGCTAAAGAAACAGCTTCACTCATCTTTCTTGGAACCCCATCTAAAACAAAACCCTGGTTCTCTTCTTTTGCTTTAAGAATATATGGGGCCACAATACCAACCACAAACTCTGGTAGCCAAGTCTCTGATGTCTGAAATTTACTCCGAATAATATCAGCCATTGGCCCTCCATCTATGAGTTCACGCCTTGTGACTTCTCCTAATGATAAATAATTAGGTTTAATAGAAAAACTGTCCATTAAAGATGATTTGCCTGATCCTGGCAATCCAATGATAATCGTGTTCAGTTTTTGAAATTTTTTCTCAATATCTTCATGTGCGATATATTCATTCATGTTTAGGAAAAATGATAGGCAAAGGGTCTGTTTCCCATTTCATTCCTGAATAAACTGCGCCCCTTTCCAGCATTGTTGGTGTATAAACCATAATTCCTGAAGGAAAAGCGTCTCTCAACCAGTCACCTACAAAAGCTTCACTGGAGGCAATAATTTTTGACCTTTTCAATATTTGTTCTTCATTCCAATCGAAAAGTTCATAGAATTTTTTTCCTCTTTCTATGATTCGATCAAAAACTTCTTTAGGTATATTACTTAATCCCTCATTACCTTTAAAACCTATAGCTTCTAAGAGTTCAGTCCTTGAACTTAATTTGATAAATTTTATATTAGATGGTAATCTTCTTTGGAAATTAAGAATATTTTGATTTAAATCAGATTCCCAGTTTTTTTGTCCAAACACTTTTTCGGGTTGTTCTATTGCCAAATCAAAAAATATTGCAACAGGATAAGCCACTGGAAACCCCAAATCGTTTGTTTTTCTTGTAATTAAGGAGAGATTGTTAATTCCCGCAATTGTTGTTTTACCAACATCATCTGTCCTAAATCCAAATGCTCCCTTTCCTTTTTTATAAGATGGACAAAACAATGCATAAAATTGTATCTTATTTTTAAGAGACCCATAAAGAATCCTAGCAATCTTTTGAGTCACCAATTTTGGCCTCCAGCCTTGAATTTCTACTTTCTGAAGAAACCTAAACCACGAAAGAATATTTTTATGAAATCCTATTTCATTTACAACAGTTTGAAGGTCATTAAAATGTTCTCTATAAATTCTTTCGTCTCCAAGAAATTCATTAATCAAACCAATATTACTTGTCATAATCTTTAAATTTCAAGAAAGATTGAGGCATAAGCCCTTGTTTTTTTCTCCATTCTTGAAATAAAGTATCCACAGGCTTTATTAAGTTATCTTGAAAATTTAATCCTAAAATTCTGGCAAACTCTTTAATTTTTATTTCGTCACCCTCTAATTCCAGAAACGTAGCAAAAGGATATTCATCAATCGTGGCTTTGACAAAAGTGTTTTTAAAGGTTGTTCTGTATTTTTCATAACTGGAAACTGGTGAAAAGTTCATTAATTGCAAGATTCTTTCAAAATTACGATAATCTGAAATATTAGCTTCCAGTTCTTCTTCTCTTTTGATATCTTTAGACTTTAAAGGTTTTTTGTAACTTAAGATACATTCAAGAAATCTTCTTTGAGGATTCCAATTTTTTCTCAATCTTAATCTTCCATCATTATTTTTTTTAAGAAACTTGTCTGGAGTATCATACATAGTTGTTGTTTCATGAACACGAGACAATTTCTTTAAGCCATGTTTAATCAGCTCTCGGGCCAAGGGCTTAATATCCTTTTTTAATACTTCGAATTTTAGCTCGACTTCTATCATTTTAAGTTAGTTAAAGTAAAAAATTCTTCACGGGTGGATCGAAAATTCTTGAAATCCCCCCTAACTGTCGACGTAATATTAACTGCTTCTGACATCACACCACGTATTTTCATACAAAAATGAATCCCTTTAACAACAATCGCTAATCCCTTAGGATGTAATTTTTCCTCAAATATATCAATTACTTTCTGAGTAAAGTTTTCCTGATTCATTGGTTGAGTTGCAACCAATCTTAGTATTTTCAAAACCTTTGAAAAACCAATTTGTCTTTGATCCTGAGGAATATAAGCAAAATAAACTTTATAAATAATTGGCAATAAATGGTGAGAACAAAGAGAATAAACTTTTAAAGGCGATTGGACAATCATACCTTTATAGTGTTTCATTCCATTATGATTGGGAAAAACCTTATTAAAGTTTTCATCAATTTCTTTTTTGTTATCATCTCGGATTCCTTTCGTAAATTGAAGGAAAACCTCCACCATTCTACTTGGTGTTTCTTTGTAATTAGGATCAGACAAATCAAATCCCAATTCACGTAACATTTGAGTTGCATGATAAATCGCTTTTTCCATTTAAAATTTTTTTAAATCTATTCGTAATTTTTCATAATATTAATTCTAGTTTTTATTTAATCTTCTACTTCAAATCCAAGAGCTTTTAGAAAATCTTCCACTTGATTTTTCTTGAGTTTTTGAGTTCCGCCCTTACCGTAGAATTTGGTTCCCCGAAGGTCGGCTTCCTGAAGGATAGCTCCCCGAAGGTTGGCTTCCCGAAGGTTGGCTCCCCAAAGGTCGGCTTCCCGAAGGTTGGCTCCCCAAAGGTTGGCTCCCTCTTTAACAGCTTCTTCTACTGCTTCTTTTACATTGTCGCTTTTAGCAATATAAAGAACTTCATCTGTAAATCTGTTTTTTATTTCGTAGCCAGATTTTTCACCCAGCTTTTTTAATTTTTCTTCTATATCTACTTTTTGTTTTAATAATTCTTCCTTTGTGTCGGTCATAAATTATCACATCCTTACTCAATACCCAAAGCCCCTTTATCAAGCATGATCCTATTGCCTCTTTTTATATAATTAAAGTCATTTTTCATTGCCTGTGCCTTTCCATATCCTTAATATCATTATTTTCAATATTTTCTTATAATGGGATTAAATTTGGGTGATATATCATGAACTGGTAAGCTGATTGATATATTTTTACCTTTTTTGGGGTCATCTGAATTTGCAGGATTGCCCCTTAATTTAAAGTCATCCCATTCGACAGTACACCCAATATCATAAGCTCCGGTTACAATCCCCAGTCCTCCCTTGTGAAATTCTACCCTATCCCCAATTTTGAATAACTTATATTTCGCAATGCTGAACCAAAAGTCAAACTCCTCTTCATTTACGATATCTGATGGAGAATGTAATTTAGCATTCCATGTTTGAATATCTTTATCTTTAATTTTTCTTTCGGACATCCATTTCCAAATTGACTGCCTTTTTCCGAAAAGTAACCAAATAATTCTCTGCCCAATATTTCTCATACTTTTATATTTTCCCTTTCCTTAAATTCTTTATTAAGCACATTTACTAATTCACTGCAAAGATCATTAACACCAAGTCTGTTAAAAATATTATAAATCTCATATCTTCAGTCCTTGACTAATTTCATTTCAGCATCGAAATAATCCCACTCCCGTTCCCTTCCCACTTCATAGATTCCCTTTTCTATTTTAAGGGGTTTATGATCTTCATGAATGATCTCGGTTGTGAAGGGTACTTGTGCATACATTATCCCGTTTAATAGATAAAGCTCGGTTGTTTCATCATTAAACCTGTGAGAATGCCCTGTTACTTCTCCCTCAGCGACAATCTTAGTTTTTAGTTTTTTGGCCTTTTCTGGTAATTTTTCTATCGGTTTTAGTAAAACGTCTCCCTGTCTATAAGAATTCATATACTCACCTCCTTCTAAGAAAATATTTTTATATCCTCGAACGCTTCCTTTCCCAGATTAAATTTCCACGCAATACAGGCAACAGCATCTTCGCTTTTACCAACTTCGGGGTCAACCCCTGAAACATATATCCTATTTGTACTTGGGTCTTTATATTTTAAAAAGTATGCTTTTTGTGAGAAAAGATTATCAACCAAGTAAAGTTCGTAACCTAAAGATTGGTTAATTAACTTTGCACCCAATTCATCAAGCATTTTATCAGTGCCCAACATCTTAAGTGCAACCATTCTCTGTTCTATATTCTCTAGTTTTAATATCTCCTTAGCGGATATTTCTTTTTTAACTATTTTCTCCCACAATGGTTCTTCAAATTTAACTCCACATAACCAATAACTTTTTTCATCTGCAAATTTGAGGGCATAACCCTTCTCATTATGTAGTTTTTTCTCCATATTTAAATGAACTTCAGGAAATGGCAAAATAAAAAGTTTTGTTTTTGAAATCAGGATATAAGCATTACCACTATTAACTAGAGATTTTAGTGCTTCAATTTTATTTTTATTTTTATTTTTCTGTAATATTTTCAACTGCGGATTAAATTCATTAACAAATAAAATCCAATTATTCTCAAAGTATTCGAAAACTGACCTAAGCGCTGACTCAAGCTCTGACCTAAGCTCTGACCTAAGCTCTGACAAAATCTCTGACCCAAGCTCTGACCAAAGCTCTGACCCAAGCTCTGACCTAAGCTCTGACCTAAGCTCTGACCTAAGCTCTGACAAAATCTCTGACCAAAGCTCTGACCCAAGCTCTGACCTAAGCTCTGACCAATTTTTAACTATTACAATCTGTCTTTTCCTAGAAAGAGCATTATTTAATCCTTCTGCTGCCAAGGACAATTTATCTTGGTTTTTACCCAATAACTCAAATTGTTTTCTTAGAAATTTAATTCTATTTTCTTTAGTGTTTTTCATTCATTCCTTTTAAAATATTCAAAAAGGTTCTCAATTCCATGGAACATATAACTTTTCTATGATTAGCGCTATGAATTAATACTGCGGGCCTCGACATACTTGCCTGACTTTCTGCCTGCTCCCACCACTTCCAAAATAACATTTTTTCTTGTTTTTTAAGTTCAAATGCAAAAGGCAAACTTGTAATAAGATCGCCATATCCTTTAACCATTTTTTCTGCTCCTGATAATGGTCTTCTCCTTGCCTTGTTATCAAGTCCACTTTTTCTTATTTCCTTAGATACTTGTAACTCGAATCCTTTTCCTTTATTTTTTGGATTTATCATGTTCTTCAGTGTTTTTCATTTTGTTTTTAAACTTTTTAACTCTTTAGCCTTCATCTTTAAATTTATAAATCATTAGATTATTCCAACTATTCTCTAATATGCCATGAGTTCCACATTCATAGGGTCTCATTAAACTTCCATTACCTATCAGTTCTTTCTCACAAATGGGACAAGCAGGGACAGACATTTTTACTTTGATATATTTAAGTCGATATTCTTTTTTCTCTTTTTTCTTTTTCATTTTTGGGCATTCCAAGTTACGTGTTCTTTAGTCTCTTTACAAAAGATTCCTTTCCATGCTTTACCAGTTTTACTAATTCCTTCTTTGTATTCAGCGTCGGCCCCACAGGTATTACAAACATATTTTTTCCCCTGGCCTTTAGTCATGTCCATGATTGGATCTTTTTCTAATTGTTCACTACTTGTATCCTTGTTCCAAGAAGGTTCAAAACCTTTTTCAATATAAGTGTCGATTATCTTTATTATTTGATCTGCTTTATAACTAGAAGGTACACTTTTTTTGATATGAAAGCCTTTATAGTATAAATCCAGACTTGTCCAAGGAGTATTTTTTTCTTCTTGGCCAACATTCATTTTTGTTTCATTCAATGCTTCTTCTATTTCTTTATCTTCTTTCATATTATTCTAATCTTCTATCACTATTTTTCTAACTTCCCCACAAATTTTACAGATTTTAAATTGATAGTCTTGAGTAATTTCAACGCCCTTCGGAATCTTATAAAATAGATTTCCATAAGTTATTGCGGTTTCTCGTATAACCTTTCCCCACTCCCAATCATGAAATCCTAAAAAATGGAATAGTTTTTTCATTCTAATTTATCTTTAAAAGATCCCGACTTAAATGCACTCACAATCCTAAAAACCTTGGTGCATAAAACGCTTCGTTGTTTCTAATCATTTTAGTCCCATTCTTCCTTTTCAATTATTCTTTGATTTGGTTTATCTATGGCTGGATCATAAGTCATACTATTAATCTCATGTTTCTTGCTTTTATTAAGGATATTATCTATTCCATCTATCCTGCCATCTAAATAAGTTAATTTAAGCGTTGAATATATAAATTCTTTTAATTCCTTGGGCAATCTTTTATTTAAAAGCTTGCACATTATTAGGACTTCTTTCATTCTTTGATTTATTTTACTTTCCATATTAAATCAGACAACAGCTTGCGTTTTGTTTAATCTTTTAATCGATATCCTTTTTAAAACCCGATTTTTCCAAGAAAGAATATCCTCAAACAACCTAATATAACCTTTTAATGAAGATTGGTATGTTATACTAATCTTAGATTTTTCAAGCTTTCCTATAAGCTCATCTTCTTCTATTGAACGATAAACTATTTCTAATGCACGCAGAAAAAATCTATCTCTTACAACTCCCTGCTCCATAAAAGGTTCCAATTTTTTCAACCTTTTAATAAAAATTAAGGCTTTCTCTTTATAAATAGGTTTAAAATTACCCTCTCGGAAGTCTTTTAATGCACCATAAGGGTTGACGGTCATTTGCCCATTATGTAAAAGCTTAACCGCAACCGATAAGGATAATGGAGTCTTAGTTAAAAAATCTTTTAAATATAGATAATTCTCATTACCCATTTCAACATAAGAATTAAGATAATCAACCGTATTCCATCTTCTTATGTTATAATTTAGCTTTTGCGCTGTTTGAATATTCCCAAAAGAAGCTTCAATATAATAGATTGGTATCTTCATTATCTCAGCAGCTTTTAATCTGTGTTGACCATCAATAACAAACATCTGTTCATTAACAATGATAGGATTTTGTGAAAGCAGATTGTCTTCCTCAATTGACTGAATCAAATAGTTAAGGTGATTTTGATTAATATTACGATTACCCCGCAAGGTCTTGAATTTTGAGTAATCCAAAGTTGACTTTATAGTGTTCATATTACCCATAGTATATAAAGAGTAATTTATCTTGTCAATAGGTTACCTACTTTATAGAAGAATTAATTAAAAAAAATAAAATCTCAAGGGGGGACCCATTAAGAGAAGATCCTTGAGGTTACCCCCTAAAATAATAAAACTCTTACTTGACAGAAGGTCTTTCAGAGTTTTATTATATTCTTGTTTGAATGAACACCTTTATTATAAACCCCAAAGCAAGAAATTTCAAATACTACGCAATTTTCAGGAAAATTAATGACAAGAAACTGTGAGCTTGTCTGAGGGCGCGAAAGGCTTAAAGATAAAGTTGTCGAGGCGTCCAACTAATTAAAACTAGTTAAGAAAAATAAACAGTCGACAAGGGTTGAGAAGGAAAAATGCACCTTCAAGAAGTAGGAGGGAATTTCCCCTAAACAGAAACTTTAGCTGAAGTAACTTCTTAATTAAACCTAAATGGGGGAAAGGGGGAATATTCAGTCTTATCCTAATTAATCCTAAACTTAGGTCTTAAGTAATACTTATCTGTGTGAGGTAGTACAATTTCTTTTAGGATATAGATAGAGGTGTAATTCACACAGGTCCCTTACCCCCCTCCGCTTAAAGACACTACCTGTAGGGGTAGACTAAAGGCTTAGATGAAAGTAAAGCTAGGATACGTCTTACAAGCATCATTGTACGACGTATCATTGTACTATAGGTATAGGTTTTTAGCTAATTTGTGCCTAGAATGTAGTATTATCCTTTGATATCATCTCTTTTCCTATTATCTACCATTTCATTACCTTTATAGCTTTACTTAAACCCACTTCTCTTACTTAACCTCAAGCTTGGGCATTACCCATACCTTTAGGTCTTTGGCCACCCTTATGCTTACTTTCCCTAACACGGTATTTATACTCTTATAGGCTTTTAGTAAATAGTTGGTATACCTCCGAGGGTTCGTCTTACAGATTCAACCATTGGTACACCTTTAGCTGTTGAGTAAAGTTCTTCTAAACTTGAGAAACCTACTGAGTGAGGATTTGCAATCTCTTTAGTAAAGCGTTGTTGGAGTGCTTTTTTAAGGAAGGTTCGGAAGCTTGGGGATCTGCCTGCTAGGTCAACCAACTTCTCTAATCTTGTAGGTTTATCCATAATTTGTTCAGCCATTTCTCTTGAACCAAACAGGTTTACCATACTTTTCCTATAAGGATCACTATAAGGCATTTTATCTATTATTTCCTTGACTTGACTCCAATCATTTCTTTTAGCTGCTTCCTCAATTGCTTTTTGATGCCAGATACGACTATCAATATAACCAGCATGTCCTTGTAGGCTTGCCTGGGGTGCAACCATGGCGGCGACACTGGGGTTCTTTACTACATCCTGTGCCAGAGCTATGCTCCATTCTCTTTCTTCTTTCTCACTCTTGGGCCTTTGGGGGAAGAACTCTCCCTGGGGATTTCTGATATAAGTCTGATAAAGCTTGCTTGCTAAATCCTTTACTTTTTTCATTTCATTATTTCTAGAATAAAAGCATTATTGTGCTTAGGAATCTTTAAAAGCCTTAATTCTTTTATTGTAATACCCTTGGCTCTAATGTTAATTGCATTTTTTTCAATAGGTCTGTCTTTAAACTTTAAAATATAGGTTTCTTTTTCTTCACTAATTGTATGTCTTTTAACTACCCTTCCTTGGTCTTCCTCGTTTAGGTAAGCCCCCGATTGAATCCTTTGCAATCTCTCCGGACTTAATCTTTTCATATTGTTTACTAATTGGAATTACACTTACTTGATCATATTGAATCCTACACTTGGCACAATAGGCAATTTCTTTAAATCTATCTTCTAGTTCTACCTCAATTGTATCAACAGGTAAATCACAATTTGGACAATCTCCTACAAACTGGTACTTCAATCTTATTTTATCCGGTTGTTTTCTAGATGGCTCTTGGAAAGTTTGTGCAGTTTTAGTTGGTTCAACAGAATGAACCTCCTTAATATGATCTTGCAATGCTTGTAGACTAGGAAATGATTTAGTCTCGTCTTTAGTGGTACAAATTGTACAAATAAAATTAGGCATTAGCATTATTCCCCCCAATACCCATGTTTAAAGGCAACTTTGCAAATCGGGCAATCCTTGCCTGTACACGCATGCTGGGTAATAAATTCATCAATTAACTCATCGTTTTCTCTTAGAATCTCATTTTGTATCAATTTGGTAAGCTCAGAAATAAATGTTAGATCTCCTATTTTATACTTACTAATAAGCCTTACAATCCTTCGATTAAGTGTATTCACTGTAATGTTGACAAAAATTCTCGTATCATTTTTTCTTCAGAATCAAAGTTTACAATACTTTTAAATTTATTGTATGCATTTAAACACATCTTTTCATACTCATTATTAACAAAGTGCCTAATTTTATCCACAGCTTCATCCACATTAAGTCCATCTATTGCGATACAGGTTATTTTATCTTCCATTAATTGTCCAGCTAATTGATTTTTATAGTATTGCATTTTAACAATAGGTGCTCTTCCCGCTGCAAAATACTGATGGATGCAGTACCCATACCCATCACCTCCTTTTTTGAGATGCAATGGAATTGAACCTCTCATAAACTCTGCTATCTTCTCATCACCGAGAATACTTCCCTCACGGTTACTTGCTCCATAACTTTCAAACTTAAACTCAGGCATTTTCTTTTCTAACTCTAACCAAAACAGATAGTCTTCTTTAAATAAATCGCTGATATCAAAAGTGTTAACAAAGCTTCTGATAATATTAGTTTTCTGAAAAGCTTCATAGTTATAAATATCTAAAGAAAACTCCTGATGATAGAAAACCTTATTAACCGAAGTAGGGACATTTGAATCTGGTGCGCAGGATGCCATTAGATTTTTAGTAATATTCCAATCTATCGAATTCAGCCAATTATTTCCCGCCTGACATATTACTTTAGCTTTTGGCTGGTATTTGTCTCTTAATTCAGTAAAAGTTTGGTAATGAGGTAGATAAGAAGCAATAATAATATCAAAACTGATATTTTTAAATTGTTCAAGAGTAACGGCATTATGATCTTTTTTAATCCCTTTGATTATATAATAGCCCTTTCCACGCTCCTTTATTTCATTCAAAGCCCTTGAGCCATCAGTTGGACGATACACTTCATCTCTTATACCTAAAAATTGTGTAATAGTCCCTGGATCATTATTGTAAGGAGCAGCAATTAGCCAATAACCTTCCTTAAACCACTCCTCACCAATGGGTCGATATAACTTTCCCCCTAATCTTTCTTCAAAAAGAATTTGTAATGAATTGAAAAGTGAATCATGATGTATTTCTGCAAAAACATTCATATAAGTTCATAAAAAAATCTTTTAATTTCAATAAACTCTAAATCAAAATTTACTTTTTTCTCAAACATACTTCTGGCATTCTCGGATAAATATTTAAGTTTTTCTGGATCACTCCATTTTACAATTTTATCTATCATTTTATCGTGTTGTTTTTCAATAAAGAGGCATGTTTCTTCATCTAGCAATAACGGTCCTGCTATCGCATCAAGATAACTTTCTGCATTTAAAATCATTGGTCTTCCTAAGCAAAAGGCGTTAAAGACTACATGTCCGTATCCCTCTGAGAACTTCCTTTGGAATATAAATGAAGCTTCTTGCATCTTTCTAATATATTCTTTCTTAACAAAAATCTTTCCATCGTCATTTCCTACACCATATGACTTGAAAGTAAAGTTTGATAGATTATGTTGTAGGTTTACCCAAATATCCCAAGCGTCTTCATCCCAGTTCAACCCATTTTGAAATGAATAAATATTAGAGAAATTGAAAACAGGTTCATATTTGAAAAGTCTTAAATCAAATTCCTGCATATATAAAACTTTGTGTTTTCTAAATACTTTATAGGGAGCTGTGGCCGAGGAGAGTAAATTAGGATATAACTCATCGTTCACATTCATATCCAGTTGATTTCCTACCTGTCTAACAAATTTAGCGTTAGGATAAAACTCGCTTAATCTTGCAAAAGAGGACTCATTCTCATTTATACTACATAAAACTACATCAAATGGTATCTTCCTTGCTTCATTCAATGTAATAAAGTTAAGATGTGGATAATCTTTACAACCCTGGTAAGTTTCTAAAGTAATAGTTTGCCCATTGATATCAAAGATTGTGTCTTCTAAATACTGTTTAGCAAGCCATCGATAGGGATCTTTCCTTTTTAAATCCCCGTACATCCTGAAATAACCCTTATCGAACCACTCCATTCCTCTAGGAAAATAGAGTGTGGCTCCTAATCTATCAGCAAGAAGTTGCAAACTCCAAGCAAGATCTGCCTGATGTCTGTCTGATAGGATCTTGAGCATGATTTTTGATATTCACTCCTTTTCTATTTCAAGCACACAAATGGAACAATTTCCCACATAGTCAATATATGGAATCTTTAGTGCAACATCACGTTTTTCATGTTCATACCAAGGATGTCCCGCTTGAGGTCCTTGAGAATACAAAAATCTTTCTTTAACCTTGAATCCAGAAATAAGCCCTTCATACTTAGTAAGTTCATGCTTATCTATAATTGAAAGCTCATTTGGATAAGTATAGGTTTGGCCTACGGGAAAGGATATCCAAAGATATTTTTCACTTAAGTCAAGACATCTTCTGAAAAGTCTTTCTCTTTCCATATATGGATAATCAACCTTATAAGTACTTTCTCCTGCATGTTCCAAGGTTGACATGCAGATAATCATTTCATATTTATTTAATGGATAATTAATGGCATTGCCAACATAAAAATTATCTAAAATCTGGGCTGCTTCTAGATCAGGAATAATGTCTATCCCATCATACCTTTTAGCTAACGGCCTAATCTTATTTGCATACTCATTATATACAGACGAATGGGATCCACAATCCAAGATACTTTTTATAGGAGCAATCTTCTGTAAAAACTCTAACAATACTGGTATTTCCGCATCCCTATCTGTTTTCTTAACCACATCAAAAACCTTAATTGTTTCTTCTATTTTTAACAAGTTAACCCCCTATCATATGATCCTTTATCGTAATTCCTATGGCATTTGACACATAGGGAAAACCAGTCAGTTAAATCTCTTTTGTACTTATAACTTCTATTGGCATATTCTAATCTTGAAGTTTCATCGCCACAAAGATTACATTGCTGTGGTTTTCCTAAATGATAATTTACCCAAGCGTGGAGAGCTTTATAGTTTTTCATTGTTCCTGTATACTTTGGCTTCCCCTTTTTAAATGATCCAGAATTTGGTTTACATATTTCTTTTGTTCCTTTATTCCAAGGGAGTCTTCCTTTCTCTGCTATCTGGTAACACTTATGAGTACAATATTTTGCATAACCCTTTTTTATTAACCAAGACTTAGCTTCAAACTCTTTACTACAGTTTAAACAATTTTTAATCATAATCAGTTAATTTCAACATATTTTGAAAATAATTCAATGAAATCTGGGTGTTGTGGTACTTTCACTTCTAAACATTCCTTACAATACTTCTTGAATTCTGTTGGCCTAAAGTTTGGTTCTCGTCCACTCTGTAATAAATACATATTTTGTGATAATCCATTCATATGATGAAAAAGGTTTTCACTTCCTGTATCGAAAATTAAAGCTTTAGGAAACTTATCTATCTCTTTGGCAACTATTGCGAAGTGATCTTCTTTATCAGGAATAACACTAAAATTACGACTTGTTTTATTAAGAGTTTCTCTTTTAATAAGTAAAAAGGCTGGATGAAGCCTTTTATCTTGCATATATCCAATAACTTCACACGAAGGTTTAGCTAAATCTTCTATCATTTTCCAAAATAAACCTGGATTATAAATAAGGAAGTCTTGTTCAGAAAAAAGAACCCAATCAGAATTTGAAAAGCTTAGGGCTTTATTGGTTGCTTGATTACGCCAATCTTCTTTTGCTTGAGCTGGTTCATTATCTACAAAAATAATATTATCTTCGCCCATAGAGTCTCTGATAAATTTACGATAATCTCCTTTAGCATTCATTTGAGTAAAAGAGACTATAACTTTGTCAAAATACTTTCTTTGATCTCGAATTTGCTGTTGCCATAAAGGATATTGAAGATGAATCGGATGACAGAAAATTACATCTATTTTCATTTTGTTTTTGGTTTCCACATTAATATACCCCAAGGTGTTTCAAGTATCTTACTTCCCCACGCTTCAATATAAAGATAATTAATAAGTTTTTTTGCTATTTTAGCCATCTTTTTCTCATGGGGTGTTTGAGATTCAGGAATTATTTTTATTTTGGGTGGAAATGGTAAATTGTATTTTTTCCATCCTTCAAAGTCTTTTTTCCAATTATATTTTCTTTTCATTCAAAAAATCCTTTCCATTTATTTATCTCTATTTGTCCATAACCATACGTCCTCTCCATATGTTTTTCAACTTTGTAAGACAAATCTAAATAAAAGGGGGATTGTTCAACCTTTGCTAGTCTACTCATATAATTATAAGCGTAAAATACTTCTGGTCTTCCTACACCAAAGACATCAGTTCCGTCTCCCTTCCAATTCTGGTAGGGGTATGTATATCCGCCCCCATGAAATGCATCTTCCCATTCTTTATAACCTAAATCATTCTGAAGTTTGATTATTTTTGCTCCTAATCTTTCAACGTCTCTTGTAATCATACTAAAATGATCAGCTCCTGGAATTTCTGGATGAGGTGTAAAGTCTTTATTTGTTTTTTCTAATAATTCTCGCTTAATAAACAGACAACATGGGTGTATATAGGGAAATTGGGTTTCATTCCACCAACCTATCATTTCGGCCCTTTGCATTGAACCTTCAATATCAGAGAAGAACTTGTCCCAATCTTTTACAAAGAAGTCAGCTTCAGTAAACCAAATCCATTCACTATTGGAGTAAGTTAAACAAGGAGTAACTTCTGCCTGTCTCCAGTCTTCTCTCGACCAGTCTATTTCTACTGGTTCAGCCCACGTTTCAGGAAAAACTTTCTTCCAAAATTCTTCTAAATCAATAACTCCATGATGACGGCTTGGATACAGAATGACTTTATTAAATTTATCTCGATATTTTGTAATAGTTGCTTTCCAAATCGGAAAATCTGTGAAGATGCAAACTTGGCTTATCAAATCTATGTTCATTTTAAATATTGTTTTTGTGTTTTTCTCATAACTTTTTGAGATAAATAATCTTCAAGAAAACAAGAGGTTATATAAACTAAATAATTTGTGTCTTGTGAAGCCAAACTTTCATTAGTACTTCTAAAATGGCTGTCTATATACTCTTTAACTACAATCGCAATTTTTTCTTTCGATTTGAACCGTAACAAAGCCCTCTCTAGTGATTCTAGGAGTCCCGCTCCTGTCTTAAATTGCCTACCCTTCATTTTCCCACGACTCTGAAGCTTAAATTTATTTTTTTCGCTAATTGGAATTTTAATTGTTATTTTCATTTAACTTTTCCTAATACTTCTTCTATATAACCTGCTAGAAACCAAAGAGGTAACCAACCAAATATAAGCCAAGCAATACCAAAGGTTTTCCATTCTTCTTTATTAGAAATTAAGCCATAAATTATAGGAGCTATATAAATTGCAAACCAGAAAACTAAATTTAATATATAAAGACTGGCTTTTTGTTTACTCATACCCTTTATCTTTTTAAGATTAAGGAATCTTAATTATTACTTTCATGTTCCCATTCTTCTTTTATTTCTTTTTGCATTTCCATTAATTGTTGATAGTGAAAACCTCCACATATTTTTTTAGCAACATATTCTGCAACTGAATCTGGAAAGATATCATTCTTATCATAGCCTCCAAATAATTCATAAAGACTGAGTATTCCTTCTTTACTCTGACAATAAAGACTCGGTTCCCAAAGCTCATGAATTGATCTATCTGCCCAAATTCTTCCAGCAATTAATCTCAATACACCATTTGGATCTTTAGTTCTTATTTCTTTTAATCCTCTTTCTTGTATATTAAAATATGCTTCTTCAGATGAAGGGCCATTTTTATCTTTTATAATAAAAATGTTCTTTCCAGATTGTGTTTTATGATTATAATTTGAAAAATGCCATTTTAGAGAATAGAAATATTTACAAATTTCTAATTCTTTTTTTCTCCCTTTGGTTAACTTAAAGGCTTTCATATTAAATTCTCATGAGTTTTCTATAAAATTCATATTTAGCTTTGATCCTATCTCTATCAAGATTAGCATTAACAATCAGATTTTCTATTCCTTGTTTATATTCTTTTTTAAATTCATCAAATCCTTCAACTATATCTGAAGCTATTTGCCAAAAGGAAACTCTACTTTCAATTTCTCGTTTGGAGATTTCTGCTGTCATATCTGGAACTCTTCCACTTAAATATCCTCCCCAGCTTGTACTTAACGATCCTCCATGAATATACTGAGGAATTTTTCCATCAACCCAATTCATGACTTTATTTTCTTTATCTTCAATCTCATAAGGAGAGGCATGATACTGAGGAATGTCAATTGATTTTAGCCCTAGATATCTTAATTGGATTGAAGCCCACGTAAAAGTATCTGTGTAATCATCATTTTCAAAAGTATAATCCAATTCTTTGAAATACTCTCCTTTTGGATAATGCTTGCTTCCAAAATCTAAATCAGTTTTTAATAAGTGTTCTCTTTTACAATAAAACCCTGTGGGCCACCAAGCATAGCCTTTGTCTCCTATTCCTGAATAATCAAGATTGTATTTTCTTTTGGCAGCTTCCCCAACTTCACCAGCAGAATATCTTGGTGAACCAAGCAAATCCGTTTCATCAGATTCTATCTTTTTAAAATAGTTATCAACTACGCCAGATTCAAATACGAAAAAGTCATCCTCTAATAAAAGAATTAAATCTTCATTGCAAATTTTAAGAAGTTCAACTTGGGGAGGACCATTCCCGATACCGTTAGGATGGAAAACAAAAACTACTTTAGGATCTATTAATTTTGATAAACATTCTGTAACTACTTTATCAGGAATCTTATTATGATTATTATAATTTATATAAAGCTTATCTATTTCTTCATACCACCACTCTTTCCAAAATTTTATTCCTAATAAAAGAATAAAAGGATCGCCTGAACTTGAAAGCAATGCGGCCCTGTTCATATTTACATCACCCAAAGTCTAACCAAAATAGACATCCCCAAATGTTTAGTATCTAAAAGGTGTACTACAGTAAAATTATCAGGATTTTTTTCTAAGAATTCGTCAAGTGCCTTTCTACAACCAGTTCCATCTCCTGATTGATGAGCCGTATCGTGCATTGCTATTACACCACCGCCAACCACAAATGGAATCCATTCTTCCAATTCCTGCTTCGTGTGAGAATATATATGGGTCGTGTCCAAAAATAAGAAGTCAATTCCCTTGTTCCAAGTTTTAACCACTTTTCTATCATCTCCTTGAATAAAATGATATCTAGGTTCATTTTTAAATACTTCTAATCCTCCTGGCGAATATCTTTCTACTGCACCTTCGCCTATATCAATACTATAAAATTCTCCCTCGGTTTTGTTCGCAGCAGCCGTTAAAGCAAAAGTAGATTCTCCTGCACCTAATTCTATAATTGTCTTAGCATTTATCTGAACTGGGATATTATAGAGACTAAGAAGATATTCTGATATCTCGTTATCCTTTTTTACTAAATTACGGACGAAGTCTTCATCTAACATATTATTCAATCTTCATTCCACACTTTTTACAAATTGCATATTCTTTATAAGAGTCTCCTCTACTTTCTTGAGCTCCCGTTTCGCCCTTTTTATATATGCGTAATTCTCCAGAATAATATTTTTCCATAATATGATTTTTATCATTATTACATTTTTTATTCCATTGGAAATTCATACTTTCACCTCCTGTCTTTCATCAAAATATTCATTAATTGCATTGGTTAGTTGGCTTCTATAGTTATTAAGATCTTGTAATTTCTTAGCATCCTCTTTAGTATGTTCATCTTTTTGCACCTTATCCACTAAAAAGAAAACCTTGATATTGGTTATAGAAAGTTCATCAATTAAAGCCCCAATAGTTTTTTTCATACTAATCCATGATATTTAATAAACTTTTCATAATAATCTTTAAATGCGAAAGGTTCTAATTTTAAATCTTGAATTATAGAAGTTGGATTACCACCTATATATTGATACCAACATACTTGGCGAAGATATTCATTTTTAGGTTGTTCTTTTAAATATTTCCAATATTCATCTGGATTATTTTCTCTCCAAGCTAATAATACAGCAGGAGTAGAACCAGCTCTACAATGGTAGTACCCTAAACCACCTTCTTTGTGATGCTCTGGATATTGATCTTCTCCATCAAATAAAATACTGGATTTATCTTCAGGCCATTCATAAACTTTAACTCCATCAGCTAACATTTCCTCAGTTAATTTGCCCAAAGTTTCATGTTCAGGCATATTAGGACCCCATTCAATATCTCTGTATTGCATTAATAAATCTTTTCTGGTAGCAAACCAGTAAGGGCAGAATTTATTTCCATTTTTTAATTGGCTTGTTTTATATTCTCCTATCTGGTCAATAATAGAAACTACATCATATTTCTTCATTTTTTAGAATCCTCCAAATAAACTGCACAATATTTCCAAACTCTATCTTTTTCTCCATAAGTTCCTTTTTCCCAATCAGCAGTTATCAACCACCCTGGTCCCATCGCTGGATACTTATCAATACCTTCTACAAATAATTTATATTGTGCTTGGATTCTAGGAAAAATCCCTAATTTTTTAGTAGGTTTTTCTAATTCCTTAAAAAATTTTAAGATAAAATCTATTTCTTTTTTAGTCATAATAAATTCTCCTTAGAATACTTTCCGAACAATTCTTTAGCTTTAGAGTTATAAACCTGAGCAGCTTCTTTAGCAGTATCAAAGTAACCTAAATGTTGCAATTTTTTATTATGTTGGATATAAGCTACCCATTTATTTCTTGCTTTATAAAAACTTACCCCCTTATAACCAGAGGTATTAGTTTTATATATAGAAACATTTTGAGCATTTCCAAATCTATTTGTTATTCTTAAATTTTCTATTCTGTTATCTAAACTATCTCCGTTAATGTGATCTACTTCTTGTCCTTTTTCAGCCTTCATAATTTCTCTGTGCATTGATATTGTGTAAGTTCTATATTTGTAAAACCCTAACCTTTCGTACCCACCTCTAGCAGCATAGAATTTATCCATTCTATTATGAGCATTCCACTTCCATTGATTTAGATATTCAAAATCCTCATCATCTACTAAAGTAAATTTATTCCTTGTTAGTTTTATTTTCTTCATTTTTTTCCTCTTCCAATAAATCAAAGGTCCTCTTTATTATACCACTTTTATAGACAAGAGTATCGTTGTCCATAAATAAAACTAAATCTTCTTTTATTTGAGGTAACACTTCTTTATAAGCATCGTAATATCTCAAACTCGGATTAACTTTAATTACTTTATAATCATTTGATTCTGGAATTCCCCAATTTGAGTCAAGTAAATAAAGTTGATCATACTCGTCTTTATATTTTTTAAGATTGGAAAGAAAAAAGTTTAAAATAGGTTTATATAGTTCTCCTCCGTAAGGAGTATATTTATGCCATGTTGAAAGTATCGCTCTAGTATTCATCTTTTCCAATTTTCAGGTAAGTTTTTAGCTGGAATTTCTATTTCTGTATATTTAGGTTCTTGAGGCCCCATAGATTTAGCCCACTCCCAAGTTTTTTCAATTCCCTCCTCTAAAGAAGTTTTATCTTTATAATCTAAATGTTTTTTAGCTAATTCATGATCTGAAACAGCAACGTGAATTGCTTGAGGTCTTTCTGATAAGTAAATAGGTTTTAAATCTTTCTTTGCAATCCTACAAATTGTTTCAAAAAGATGATTAACAGTAGATTGTTGATCTGTACCTATATTAAAAGTCATATTAGATATATTGTTTAAACCAGCAGCAACTAAAGCATCTGCTACTTCATCGATATAACTGTAACATCTTATTTGTTTTCCATCTCCATAAATATAAATCGGCTGGTCTCTAAGTAAACTATTCATAAAAATTGTAACAACATTCCTATAGGGATCGGCCATATTTTGTCTTGGACCATAAACATTTCCAGGTCTAGCAATTACATATTCAAATCCATGTACTGCCGCCATCACTTTTAAACTTTCTTCTCCTGCATATTTAACTATGCCATATAAATCTTCTGGAATTGGTCGATCTGTCTCTTTAAAGGGTGGTTGTAATGCTCCATAGACTGCGATTGAAGAAATATAGATAAAACGCCTGACTCCATGTTTAATAGAAGCGGTAAGAGTATTAATAAAAGTATTGTAATTTCTACTAGTTACATCAACAGGTGAAAATTGAGCTTTAGATTCAGCAGCATTAGCAGCAAGATGATAAATTATTTCGGGCTTGAAAATATTTATAGCTGTTTCAGCAATAGATATTTCTCTTAAATCAGAAAGCCATCGGTATTTAACTTTAGTATTAATATTTCTACTATAACCACCAGATAAATCATCAATGATACTTACTTCATGACCTTTTTCTATCAATTTATCTACTAAGTGCGATCCTATAAATCCAGCACCACCCGTACAAAGAATTTTCATATTTTGTAATCTCCACTATGAACTTTATAAAACATTGTTAAACCACGAGGGGTTCCAAAATGTACTTTTGTCAATTCACCATTTCTAATTTTTTCTTTCAAACCATCTGAAAATTTATTGAAAGGCCAAGGATCTACCTCCGGATGTTCAGGATTATGAGTGTTTTGGCTCATGTCTCTATTTAAATCATGTATCAAAGCAAATCCGCCTTCTTTTAAATAAGGATAAAATAATTCCAGTTCCTTGAATCTAACCTGGGGTTCTGTGTCTAAGAGAATTAATTCATATTCTTCTTTAGGCTGAAAATTGTATGAAAGCCCTTGAATTGAAGTAATCCAGTTTGTTAATTCAAGTTTTGTCCATAAGTTTTCAGCCTGCTTAATCATGTCTTTGTTATATTCGATGGTTGTTAATCCACCAAAACCATTATCTTTTAAACCTTGCGCCATCCACGCAGAAGATAAACCAAAAGCGGTTCCTGTATCGAGGATTTTCTGGGGCTTGAGTATTTTTACTAAAGCATATAGAAATTCAAGTACTTCAGTTTCTGGGCTAGCAGAGTTTGCCATCGAATAACTATTTCCGTAATTCAATGTCTCTGGTTCTAACCTTATCAACCCTTGAGACTTTTCAACTAGATAATCTGTAATGTTCATTTTTCTAAAAACTCTTTCCACTCACTAGCAATTTTCTCTTTTGCAAAATAAGCAATTGCCGATTTTCTTCCTTCTTCCCCTATTTTCTTAGCTGTCTCAAAATCATTCATTAAAAGCTTAATATAGCCTCTTAATTCATCAATGGTATTAGCAACAAAACCGTTTATGCCATTCTGAATTAAGTCATGGATCTCATTAGTATCTTGTTGATACAAATGATATGAAAAATCTTTTCCAGCTGCTACTATTGGAATCCCAGTAATCCAAGCTTCAATAAATCCGAGCGTATAAGATGCTGGTGCAGTTCCAAAGTAGAAAAAAACTCTATTCTCTCTTAATTCTTGTTTAAGTTGTTCGTAAGGTAAAACTCCTCCATTTATTTTCCCAAGATCATCATTTCCAGTTCCATAAACTTTTCTTTCAAAACCCTCGGTTGCTTTTAGAATAGTCTCGTAGCCACAATGCTCTCCCCTTTGTTTCAAACTTTGAGTGAAATTAATTACTCTTTTTTCTTCTCCGGTCCAACCTTTAAATTCTTCTGGATCTTTATAAAATCTAATAATTGCATCTTCACCACAATATCCTGGAATGTTTCTTTCTTTTGGAGAATATCTGACTATTTGGAGTCCTTGTTCTTTGTAATAAAGAAGTTCTTTTTCTATTGAACTTATGCTTTGACCAATACTTCTCCAGATCGTTCTTTTGTTTTTCAAAAGAGGCCAATTACTAACAATCCAAGACTGCTCTATTTCATTATTGAGCGTTTTTGCATTGTGCATGACAAGTATTATGTCTGCCCACCCAACCAACCGAGGATCTATATTTTCTTTTGAACAGTTAATTGCAAAATCTTTTAACTTTTCATCCTGATAAAGATTGGGGATTTCCCCTCTCATTAGGCTTCCTTTATTTGAATTAGTATATGCACCTAAACTAAAACAGTTATATCCTAAATCAGAAAGCAAACGTAATTCATCTGCTTCAAGTATTTCGTGACTGCTAAGATACAAAATATTCATTTAATCATTCCCCTTTCTTTCCTTCTTTCTAGTTGGTCAAGTTTTAACTGGGCTAGTTCCAATTCTTCTAGGTTCATTAGACTTTCATAGCTTTGTGGTTTTCTATCTCTAGACAAATTGTCAATCAATTTTCCAATTTTATCGTTCCAAAAGACTACTCCTGACTCGTAAGCCGAGATTGTTTTACCAAGTATTTCTACCATTTTATTAAACGATCAATTTCTTCTAATCTATTTCTCATTAGTTGCCCAACATGCATATAGTTAAATTCTCTTTTAACCATCTCCTGTCCTTTTCTTCCAAACTCCCTTGCCTCTTGAGGGTTTTGAAAAACATATCTCATTTTCTCTCTTAAATCCTTTGGATCAACTTCAGCCCAAATTTGCTTTGGATCATACCAGGGCGCAAATTCCATATTAAAAACATTAACTTTGTTCCATTTAACAAGAAAGGAAGTATTATCATTAAACCATTCATGACATCCCCCTAAATTGGTTGAAATAATAGGGTTTCCTATAATTGATGCCTCCACTTGCGGAATTCCCCAGCCCTCCCCCCTGTGTGCTGAAACAAAACAATCTCCAGTATAATGCAGCTTAAATACATCCGCCTGATCCATTAAATTAGTAAAGATATAAGTTCTGGGAAAGGATTTATGGCCAGACTCTCGCTTCCATTTAAGGACATCTCCTCGGATTTTTTCTTTTTCTGCTTGATCAAAACCAAATCTATAGACTTTTAAAAGTAAGGAAACGTTTTCTTCTCCTTGGAATTCATCCCAATAGGCACGAAGTAATGCTTCGGGGTTTTTTCTTTCAATCCATTGAAATATTGAATAAAAAAGAAATCCTTTATGCTCAGGAAGTATAAAAGGTTTTTGTACGGAAATATCGGTATTGATAGCTTGAGGAAAAATATAGATTGGTACTTTAACTCCTGCTTTTAAGAAAGCTTCCTTATGAAAATGACCACCAGTCCAAATTTCATCTAATAAGTTACAGTTCCATACCCAGGTTCTAGCTAAACTGTCTGTTTCCCAAAATAGATGTCCTATGTGATATTTTGTGGGTTCAAGGTATTTCATATAACCATCGGGGGGAATATGAAGAATTTTAATATTATATTTAATTGGCCTTCCTTCTAATTCTTTAGCTAATTCCAACCCTTCGCCGTGGTTTGCCTCACTAGGAGCAAATGAAATTCTTTCAGTAGTTAATTCAACCTCAGCTTTGTGAAGAGCTATAATTGCATTTCTATTAGCTTCCCCATATCCCGTGAAATCAGTCCAACTTCCACTATATTTACAGAAAATTTGTTTTTTAAAGGGATTAATCATATCAATTCTGCCTGCAAGGTATCACCAAGCCTTTCTATTATGGGAACAACTTTGGGTTTTTCTTTGATAATTTCCTGTTGAAATTCTGCACCCTTATCATAAACCTGCGAATATTGTATGTTTGGCTGATCTTCAGGAGGATAAACAAAACCTTTTTTGAGAAGTTCTGGCACTTGTTTGTCTTCTATAATAACAACACGACCCCTGGGGTTTAAAAGACGAATGGTTGTCATTGATTATTTTCTTTTTTGAGGGATTCCATATGCTCATAAGCAGCTCGTGCATGTCTTGCCCCACAAAAGAATCCTTGGGTAGGACCTTCACTAACTTTATATCCAATGTTAACTGGTTTACTGCAAAAATCGCATCGTCTTTTATGATCTAGCTTAATTAATCTACCCATTATTTTCATTTTAGTTTTCCTTCTTAATTTATTCGTATGAGAAAAACGATATTATTTTATGAAAAAGGCCTTTAATTGGTTTTTCATTCTCTATTTTCCAGTTATAAGTTTTAAATTGTTTAACAGTAGCAAAAAAGGCTTGAGTTAATTGTTTTGCTTGGTCTCCCTCTAAAGAAACCCTTGTTCCGTTTTCATAAAAGAATGTAACTTTTTGAATATCGACAAGTTTCATTTAATGTGATTTGAATTAATTCAAGGGCGGATTCAATTCCTTTTCTACTTTTTTAACAATATGGTAAATTCGTTCAGGTGTTAAACTAAAAGCAAGCGCTAAGTCAGCAATGCTTACAAGTTCCTTTTTAAAAAGTCTATAAATTCCTACATGCAACTGATATGAATATAACTCGTTTAATTTTTTGTGTAATTGATTAAGAAGCCTCACTCTTTCTTTTTTAAAGTCTTCGGCACTAGATCCATCATTAGGAGAAGGAGGGGTTAAATCTTCTATTTCGTCATTATCATCCATGATAGTTTTATTTTTTTTGTTTTACTTGTTTTTCAAAATATGACTTGACTATTTCATTCAACATATTATTTTTAGAGCGCCTTTGTTTGTGTGCCTCAAACATAAGTTTTTTATCAAGACCCTTATCTAATCTTAAAGAAAACCTTACTTGTTTCATTAACACTAATCTAACATCACCTTAAGGTTCTTGCAAGTAACAATTTTTCCCTTAACGCTAATGGATAACATTTTTTGTGATATTTTCTTTTTACTTCAAATAAGGAAAATCCTTTACCACAATACAAACACTTTTTTCGGAGCTGTTTAATTACTTCATTAGCTCTATACTCACCATATCCCCAATCTGTAAAAATGGGTTTTTTTTTATACAATCTTTTTCTGACTTGATACTCTGGAAGAATAATGATATTTTAATCGGCATTCTTTACTACAAAATTTTCTTTGACCACTTAAGAAACTAAGTTTTTTATTACATTTTTTACAATATTTTGCGTGAGAGATAGATTTTAGCCATCGTTCATTCATTAAATATTTCTTTAGCCATCTCGACAATATCTTTTTCTTGCGTTTCATATTTATTCCAAGTAGAGGGGTCTGGGAAATGAAGCTTTTCAATTTCATTTGGTACTTTTTTTTCTAAATCCTTTTTTGCTTGAAGAGCGGCTCCCTTAACAAAACCAATATCTCCAAGTAAGAAAGTAATTCTTTGTTGTTGGAATCTTTTAAAAGCATGTGTTTCCCTAACTTTTTTAAAATAATCAATCCATTCTTTTTCTCTTCTTAAAAGCTCTTTTTCTGCTACTAAAATTAATCCACAAGCGCATACTTTTTCAGAAGGATTATAAGAATCTTTCCAAATATGAACATGCTCTATTTTTTCTTGCTTATTTTTTCTACCCACGATACCCTCCCTTACCCATCTCATTAGCAACATTCATTAGGTCAAACCCCCTTGACGACCAAAAACGGTCCTTCTCCATTTCACCCACCTTGTCATTTATTTCCTCAAGACTATATTCGGCCATTAATAGTTTATGGAAAGCGTTGATCTGTTTTCCATAGTTCGGGAATTTTCCATCCCACCTTCTTGCTAACGAGTCAATAAAATTTATACAACCCTTATGGCCTTCTAAGACATTAGGACATTTTTTCTTAAAAGAAAAGTCTGCCGACCTTTTAATGTCGGAAGTATTATATTGTTCTTTATTCTTATTAATATTATTATTATTCTCGCTGACATTTGTCACCTTTTTTTTGGCACCTTTTCCTGCCAAATATGCAGTATTTTTAATAAAAGGTGCAATCATGTCAGGTTTTATTTTTAGTAACTGGTATTCATTTCTCTTGCTCCTTCCCCTATGCCTTTTTATAAAGAGGTAGCCATATTTTTCTAAGGTTCTCACCGAACGATAAACTTGTCTTTCTGAAATATCACTAAAGGAGGCTAATGTTTTAAGTGCTGGCCACGCTATTTGATTTTGGTTTGCAAAAAAAGCAAAAGTTCCATAAATAACTTTATCTGATGCACTTAATCTTGAATCGTTCCAGACCAGCTTATTTATCCAAAACCAACTACTATTTCTGAAGTCTCTTATTTCTATCGGAGCATCCCAATTGATTGTCACAAGTTCACAGTATTACTTAATTTGGCGACTGTCAATATTCATTTTTTCTTCGTCTTGACAACCTAAAAAGCTTTTGTTCATAATAAGATAATTCCGGAGTTGAGTTAATCTTTATCAAAATAATTAGCAAAGTGCTCTCGAAGGAAAATTAACAAGCCAGGACAGCCACGTTATTCTGGCTTGTTTTATTTAGTGTCCACTTAGAAACTTACGTAGCATATCCATTAAGGAGTTCACTAACCATAAAGTACCAATCAACCATGGCCCCTCAAACCAATCAGGAAGCGCTTTCATGAGATCAGCTAAAAGAACCAATAGGGCGGGTGCTGCAAAGATAAGAGCATTTTTAAGAACTCTTTTATAATCTTGTGAGTTAAGGGTAAATCTTTTACTTTCGTTCATTTTTTTCACCTCCTTAGTTTACTTCTGATAGAATCCATACCTCGTAAGTGATCCCTTAAATCTCTATTTTTAAGTTTCTTCTTTTTTACTTTCTTTTTAAAGGCTTTAGAGCTTCCCATAAAAGCCTTGCTCTTGAATATTTTTTCAGATCATTTTGTGAAGTTAGTTTTTCGTATTCTTCTTGGGTGATTGCAATCTTTCCTTCAAAATCTTGAAGTTTTTTAGTAAGAATAAATATTTCTTGATCTTTATCCGTGAGCTCTCTATTTCTTTCTTTGATCTGCGCATCAAGTTCTTCTCCACGGCTGAAAGCCTGCTGATACCTTTCTTCCCAAGTAGCAAGTTCAGCCGCCAAAGCCACCTTCTCATCTTCAAATTTCCTTGCTTTATTTTCGCTATCAATATATCTATTTTTTGCATCAACTAAAGTTTGTAATAATCCTCTTACATCTCCCTCTGGTCTTGTTAAATCTATTTGGAAATTTGCATTAAAGTATTGAACTAACCAATCCATATTTCCTCCAGTTTTCCTGGCCCATTCTAATATAAATTCTATAGGATCCACCCATTTCTTTAAATCTTCTTCTGTCTTTGCTATTCCGTCAACCCCAGCTGGCTCTTTTTTAATAGCGAAATGTAAATGGGACGACTGCGTTCCACTTTTACCTAAAGTTGCAATCTTTTGTCCTTCTTTAATTTTATCACCAAGCTTTACAAAAATGTCTTGACAATGTGCTGAATGACTCCAGACACGGCCCCAGGGTCCATCATGCTGTATGTGAACATGATTACCAAAGGTAGGAATTCCTGCGTGGTTGTGGACGCTTGTGATCTCACCATCGGAAATCGCAAAGAGTGGTTGTCCTAAATCTGTATCCCCCCCACTTTTAAGATTCAGGTCAACTGCTTCATGTATATAATTCGTTCTTTTATCCCCAAACCCGCTTGCTATATACCATGATTCCCAGTTGTCTACAGGTAGCCGCATATATTAAAATATTCTATCCAAAATAAGTCCTGCAATTGTCAAATAAACGGGAGCTATCAACCAACTTATCAATTTTAATCTATCTTTCCAGATTCTAAAATCTTGTACCACCTCTTGAACATTAAATCCCGCATGAGATTCTTCCAAGGCTTGTACTTTATTTTCAAGAACAGTAATCCTATCTGTTAAACCATCCTTAAGTTCTTTTATATCAGTTACAATACCATCTACCTTTACATTCAAGGTAACTAAAAGATCTCTGTCTTTCTGTGTCCAAATTAATCCTGGATTTTCTCTGACCATGCTATATAATTAAATTATGATTATCAAACTTCAGCGAGGTTTCAAAACTGTTATCGATAAAGAGGATTTTGAAAAAATTAAACCATTTCATTGGTCTTATGGTTTTGGGGGTAGATACGTGGGAACCAACATCGGAGGAAGAAAAAATCATAAACAGATTCTTCTTCACAGATTTATAATGAATACTCCACAAGGACTTCATACCGATCATATAAATGGAAACAGGTTGGATAATAGAAAATCCAATCTTAGAATTTGTACACCCTCTCAGAATCAATTTAATAGCAAAAAGCATCTTCTTAAATCCTCTTATTATAAGGGGGTTTCTTGGTTTAAGAGGGATGGTTGCTGGAGGGCCTATATAGTTAAGAAAAATAAACAATATCATCTTGGTTACTTTCAAGACGAAGTGGATGCTGCTAGAGCATACAACAAAAAGGCTGTTGATCTTTTCGGCAAGTATTGCTGTCTTAATAAAATTTAAATCGTGGTCTTTTAGATTATTATCTAGCATGTTTACTCATTAAAAGTAGCAGGATAGGAATACAAATGATTTTTAATCTCTTGTCCCTTTCTAGTAAGTCTACCAAACTCATCAATTAATCCTAATCCTCTATTGGGAAAAGGATGTGTATCAAGAGAATGCATAGTAAAGCTGAGACCTCTTTTTTGTATATCTTTTAACACCCTATGGATTACTTGCATATCGGTATCGCCCCCAAAGTCACCTCCCCAATAAGCACCAAATTCAGGAACTAAAAGTGGATATTGTGATAGTTTGGGGTCAGCCCAAGGAGCATCTCGAAACTTGGCCTCTATGTGTTCATTGGGATCAACCCCAAAGACAGGTAAATTTTGGGCAGTATTCCAAAAATAATCAAAGGGGGCATAAACAATATTTTTAAAAGGTAATTCCTTAGTGAAAGGTTCGACTTTTCTTCCAAGATTCACACCTGGCACTAATAGTAAGCTATTGGGATTTTCATTCCGTATGGCCTTGGCTATTGGAGTAACAACATTAATCCATTCATCCCATTTAAAGTCACCAGGTGGTTCTGCGCCAAGATTATAAATAACATTACTTTTATCCTTATATCTTTTAGCTAAAAAAGGTAAGGAGTTACCAATCTGGCTTAACCAATCTTTTATAAATCCTCTCGCCTGTACATTTTCTGATAATCTAGGTATAGGAGCAAAATTAATATAAAGACCATTATTTTGAGCAAAGGTTACTACTTCATCCACTTCTTTAATATAAGTTTTAAGCATTCTGGGATCAGCATAAAGGGTTACTAAGTTTCCTCCCCAGTCTGAAACCCATTTAAGCCTTGTTTTCATTTCCTCGATAGGAAGATGCTGGTTATCGTTTCTAAAGTTCTCATTGGTTACTCCTTTCAAAATCACATCTTGTCCAGTGTCTGATCTTTTTATTTTATTTCCTTCAGTATAGAGTGGAGGAGTTTTAGATGGCGGTCTTAATCCTTGTTTAGCTTCATCAAATTTTTTTCTATTTTCATAATTGTTTAAATCGGGTTCAATAGGAATATTAATTTTTGCTTTCACTGATGCTTCTTGTAAAAGGTCTAGTTGTTGAGGACTATCAGGACGGAAAATTTCACCATTTAAAGGATTCTGAACATGGGTAAGGGGTGATTCTGAAGTTAGTCTAAGGGGGGCAATAACCTCTTCTTCGGGGGGTGGAGGTGTTGGTTCATATTTAAAAGGGCGGGGTTCCTCGATAGGTTTTTCTGGTGCCTTAAATTTATTCATTAAAAATTCAGGAAATGCTTTTGCCTGATTTATTACATTAAATCTTTGTGCATCAAATTGATCTGACGAATTTAAAATCCTTTCAATAGGATTGGAAACCTGAATTGGAGCAACTTCCTTTACGTTTGGTTCAAAATATTTCTTTTTTTTAGTCTTAGTTGGTATACCCAAGAAAGATAAATCTTTTATAGGTTTCTCAGTTAAGGTTCTTGCTATGTTTTCCCAAATATTTGGCATATTATCTACCCCTTCCTGAAGCTGAAAATATTTGTGGAACAAAAGGAGTCATTTTGGGTAAAATACCCAATGCTCTAATTGCAGCTTGTGAAATCCCTCCCCTGACCGTTTCAGGAACTTGGCTCATGCGTTGGCCCATATTTCTCAAGACTTGTGCAGACCCTGATGTTACTGGTCTACTTTCAAGTAAGGCTTCTGCTCCTGGCAATCCTCGTATTAAACCTCCTGCTAATTTACCAAGCCCTCTAGGTTGCCCACCACCCAGACCATAAAAAGGTGATGTTGCAACTCGTTCTGTTTCTATCGCAATTTTATTTGCATCAACTAAGGGTTTAAGTATATTTCTCAGTTGACTTACGGTTTTTGCTGAGACAACATCATTATATAAGTTTTGTGAAACAGCTCTTAGTTCGTTGGCTTCTTTTCCAGAAACTGAACCAATAAGTTGTTTATTTGCTCCTGCTTCTATAAATAATCTATCCTTTAGTTCATCAGCCATTAAATAATAAACCTTAATCATTGCTCTGTCTTCATTGGTAATATTCCATGTAGGTACTCCTGAATATATATCAGCAGCTTGTCTTTCTAATACTCTAATTGTTTCAAAAGTATCCAGAGGATTGGAATCTGGTCTAAGTGATCCTTTAGCTCCTCCAGTCATTTTAATAAGAATGTTTTTGAAGAAAGCTCTCATGCCTTTTTGTTTTGATTCATTAATTTGAGGAGAATTGACCAAAAGTTCATCTGCCGTTTCAAGTAAACCTTCACTTTTTACTCTATCAGCCTTACCAACCGCACGGCTTGTTATTTTATTTATTTTTTCAATTATCTTTGGGGTTTTTTGCCAATCATCAATATTAGCCATTCCATAATCAGCCATTTTTCTAGCAGTTTCCATTCCTTCAGTTGATCTTGCCATTCCCATTGGCATTTTTTCCTGAGTAGCAACTAATTTAGCCCCTTCTCTTTTTAAGAAGTTTTCTTGGGTCCAATCGCCTTTACCAAAATCGGAAGGTTTCCAACTACCAGTTTGTTCTAATCGGTCAAGAATGGCTTTTTTTTGAATCGCCGTCTGAATTTTACTTCTGGCATAATCACTTAATTTAGTTAAAACAGTAGCCGTAATTCCTCCTAAAACTCCGCCTAATCCTAGTTGTCCCAAAGTCTCTAACGGAGAAGCTGTTTCAGGAACCTGTGGGGCTGTTGCTAGAGTTCCTGCTACAGTGCCTGGAAGAGTTGCTCTGGTAAGTAAACTGGTACCCCTACCAAAAGGAACTGCATAAGCAGCCATTCCAGCAGATGCCTTTGCCTGTTTAGTAATAGCCTCAGATGGTCTTTCTGATATTTGTTTTAATTCTGGTTCGGTCTTAATTAACCCTGCAAGAGGACCGAAAGCTTCTCTTCCTTCTTCTGCTAAAAGCTTTCTGGTTCTGGGATCAGCAACTGCGGCAGTTGTGTAAAGGGTTTTACCTGTTTCAGCAAAAGGATAAGCTAAAATTCTACCAAGGGATTGCAAGATATTTTCTCCCCCCACAGTTCCAAATTGTTTATCCCAACGTTTTAATTCATCTGCTAGCTCAGAGGTAGCTTGTTCTCGTGGTAATCCACGTTGTTTAGCATTTTGCTTAAATTGATCTATGAGTCTTTGTCTTTGTTCTTCCATTAATAATCTCCCATCAAATCTTCAGCTTCCCTTAAATAAGGAGTTTGTGTTTCAATTTGTTGTCCAGCAAAAACAGTAGGAGTTCTAGTTAAAGTAACTGTTGTTTCAGCTTCTTCTGGACTTGCTCCTTGAGCTATCAGAAAGTTTCTCAATGAATTTTCCTTTTCATTTATTTGAGAAACCAAACGGACATAATTTTCATTTTCTTGAACATTAGGATCAGGAAGATATTTTTTGGATTCTTTGATTTCAAATTCAGAAAGAACAGTTCCATAATAACCCTTTCTTACTTTAGCTTTAAATCCTTCCAAATCAGCTCTTAATGATTTTTCTTCTGTCTTGCCAAATTTTTGTCCTAACAATCTTCCAGCAATCGGTCCTGTTATTGGCTGAATTAAGCTAGAAAGATAATCTTGTGCACCACCCAATTTTTCAAAATTAGATTTAAGTTGATTTAATGTAGTCAAAAAATCTAAATGTTCTGCGTATTTTTGTCTTGCTCCTTCGGTCTGTAATCGAGTTGCAACATCTTCCGTTGGAAATTCCATTCCTTTCGGTGCTTGAATACCTAATGCTGCTAATTGTGCAGAGGATTCCTTAGCTGGACCATAAGGAGTATAAATGTTGTAGAGAGAATAAATAGTTGAAGGATCAAGTCCTTGCATTGTGTATTTTTGAATTGTAGTTTTAAGGTTCATTCCTCCCATTACATCAGCAGACAAACCTGGAATTAAATCTTCAGGCTTTGCTCTTCCACCAGCTCTATCCGATATCTCAGCCATTTTTAGAATATTCTGGAGTTCATTCTGAAGCATTTGATATTCTTTTTCTTTAGCTGTTAAACCCAATTCATAAATTTTTACTCCACGTTCTAAAATATCCCCTAAAACGTCTTCTCTTGACTCAGCCAATCTGGTAGCAGCATTAAGTCCTTCAAGAATTCCACCGTATTGTCCACCAACAACCGCCTCCCTTTTATAAGGGTCTTGGATAAACATTTCTCCTCCTGGCTGAGAATATCTCTCGGCCAATCTTTTATCTGCTTCCCACAAAGCCATAATTCCAGCGTCTTTTTGTTGTCTTAGTTTAGGAAGAATTTGTTCACGACCATAAATTTCTTGTCTTAATCCTTCTTCATGTCCAGGAAGATCAGCTAATCGCTGACCATATTCTTGTCTAGTTTTGGCCAAAGCTTCTTGAATTTCCTGAAATGTAGGCAAATTAGGTCACTCTCCTTTCTGATTTTGTATAGATTTGCATAGATTTATATAGATTTAACTAAGATATCTACTTGTTTCTGCTAAAAATTTAGCTTGTTCTCTACCATATTTAGTTTGAGCCATTTCTGCTGCTTTCAGTTTCTTTTCTTCTTCTAATTCTCTTTGTTGTCTTGGAAATCCAATATCTAATTCTTCAATTCCTCTTTTTCTTTCAAGACCAGCTAATTCTTCCCTTCTTTGAGTTGCTCTTTCAATGGCTCCGCGTCTAGCTTGCTGTCTTTGTGTCAATTCACCCGTTTCTCTTTCCTGAATTGTACTTTTATATTGTTCGGGAACAAAAAACCCTCGTCTGTTTAAATCTTCTAAAAGTCTTTCTCTTTCTCTTGGTTCTGCTAATCCTAGCTCTGTGCGTTCTGTTTTAATGTCTTCTTCTCGATATCTTTTACCTTGAGAGTAATCTTCTTCAATTAATGTTTTGGCTCTTTCTACATCTCCTTTTGCTTCAGATAGAACTTGTTCATAATAAGGTCTTAATTTTTCTAAAGCATCACGCTCAGCTTGTTCCCAATTAAAAGTGAAGGGTGGAATAGCCTTAGTTCCTGTTGGACCAGGAACAATACCCGTTTCTTGTTGTAATGCTTGAGATTCTTTGCCTTTGCCACCAGTACTAAGAAAATCATATCCAGCTTGAGGATCACCCCACCCAGTGTATCCAACATAACCCATATCTACTAATTGTTGTGCTGTAAACATTTTTATCTATTTACTAATAACCTTCTTGCTGAACCTTGAACGTTTGGTTCTTCCAATCTTTGTGCACCCAAAACTTCTGGTTGAGAAATCATAGATCTAATAGATTGAACAAATCTTTGTGTTTCAGGAAAGGGAGGAATACCACCATATTGCCTGACAGCCCCTGGCCCCGCATTATAGGCTGCCAAGGCTTTATCTATATCTCCAAATTCTTTCAAACCCTCTGAAAGATAACGAGCAGCACCATGAACTGCTGATGTTGGCTCCCAAGGGTCAACCCCATAAGATTTAGCTGTGGCTGGCATAAATTGTGCTATCCCTTGTGCTCCAACAGGAGAAACCGCACGAGGATTAAATCCCGATTCTTGTTTTAATAAAGCAGATAAAATTCCAGTTGAAATTCCATATTGTTGAGAGGCTTGTTGGATAATCGGTTTCAACTCTTCAGGAGTTCCTGGAACAAAATCTTGAGGATTTATATTCGAAACATTAGGTTGTCTCGTAATGGAATAAGAAGAGACCTGTGGTGTTGGAACTTGGGCCGTACGCATAGAAGGAATTTGTCCGCCTTGTAATCTTCCTAATAACTCTGTGTTTTGCTGTGCGGTTCCTCTGTATTCTGAACCTAAATTAAACTGGGTTCTCCTTTGCTCAACAGAAGGTAATTGTTGACCCCGCGTAGCATAATATTCCCATAAATTTTTGGGTTGTTTGTTTGGCATATTATTAACTGGCAAAAGGCATAACTATTAATTCAAACCATTGATTAGTTCCTGTCCCTCCACTTACACTCCATTGAATTTTTATTGTATGAGAAGAAACACCTAAACCAGTGATCCATCGCATAAAACTTGTGGTCCCACCAGTACCATTTCCAGCTAAATTGTTAATAACCCCATTACTAGTAGGAATAGCCTGCACTGACCCGTCTACTACCAATCTAACTGTAACCGATTGGTTAGCCGTATCGTTTTGAAATAAACCGCTAAATAAAACTAACGCAGTGGAAGCAACTAACGGTGTCCAAGTAACTGTCGCCCCCGTCAGATCCACCAAAGATCCAGAAGAAGTAGTTATTGCAGAAGAAGAATTGGCTGTCTGTATTTCACTAGATCTCATTTTTCTAGAGGTTACTGCTGCATCTGCAATATCTGCTGTTGCAATTGCCCCAGCAGAAAAAGTAGGGGTATTAATAGTGGGACTTGTTAAGGTTTTGTTAGTAAGGGTTTGTGTGTCTGTAGTCCCTACAATTGTCCCCGTAGGAAAAGTTCCAGCAAGTTTTGATGTTGCGATAGCAGCAGTTGCAGAGATATTAGCATTGGTAATGTTTCCGTTATAATCATTGAACACAACGTTAAACTCTCCATTGAGAGCATCTGCCGTTAATGTATCTCCAGTTGACCAAGTTGTCGCACGAGCGATAGTCGCCAAATTAAATCACCCCTCTTTCTATTCGAATTTTGTATCTAAAATCATTATAATCAAAGATATCTTTCTAAGGCGCATCTCTGAGCCTTCGTAATTTATACAGTACTTCCCAATCACGAATTACTGCATCTTGATTTAAACCATTCTGTACAAATCTATATTGATTGAAATAAGATGTTTTTTTAACATGGATCAATCTAGATCTTTTAACATCAGTTGAACCTAGTTTATCTGAATCTAAAGTAATAGGAAAAACACTTCCTGCACTACTTAAATCTACTGTTGCTAAATTCTCAAAAGTAAATCCATCGGGAGATTCCTGAACTGTTAAATTATAGCTTCCTGCAGTTTCTGTTGTGATATAAAAATATTTCCATTTCTTTTTAACTTCTGGTCTATCTCCCCCATAGCGTCTCGTATCAACTCTAAAAGAAATTGCAGTTCCATTATCATTAGTTGAAGTATCAAATTTATAAACTAAAGAATTGGCAGTTGACTCTCCAAAATAAATTTCTGATTCACTAGAAAAATTAAATTCTGTAAAGACAGTAGCATTTACTCCAGACCATCTTACCCATCCTTTTGTAATCGTATCATAAACCGAAATCTGATTATTAGTAGTACTTCCCGAAAGAGGATAGGCCCAAAAGACCCTTCTTCCATCAAAGGCCCCTGCGGTTTGGTTTAACCTAGTTTCGTTCAGTCCCTTCATTGTTCCAGTAATATCATCTGAGATAATTCCTCCTTCTACAATTACTCCAAATCTTGTTCTTTGAAGACTTCTGAATTCTGGAACCCCTCCTGTATGAGAAATAAAAAGAAGATCGTTTCCAGTATTTATAATTGACCTATGGGAAGGAGTACCAAATCCAGTTATTCTTTCATTAAGATTAGTTAAAGTAAAGGTGGTTGTTCCAAATCCGGTTAAAGACCAAATTCTATTCCTTTTAAAAATAACAAGTTCATCTTTTAATATATTGAGTCCTGTTATTTCATCTCCATCATCAGGATTTACATCTAAACTTCCAGTCGTTGTATTAGTAAAATCATCAGAATCTCCCAGTTCAGACCAATAGAGTCTGTTGGGATTAGTAGAAACTCCTGCAACAAAATGAAAATTGTGAAACCAAGCCCCAAACTTCCCTTTGGGATGATTAGCATCTGGAACAGTGGCTACTGTACTAGGAGAACCAGGAGTAATTACAACAGGAGTACTTGATCCATCGTAAGCATAAACAACATTTTCAGCAACCACACAATTTACAGGATTACCGTTATTGGCAAGAAGGGTTGAATTTATAGAAGTCCAGTTCCCCGATCCAGTCCATTCAAAGATCTCGATTTCAGTTCCAGCACCATTATCATGAAATTTACAAAGTCTTTTAAGTGCCGCAGCAGTTGTAATTCCACATAGTCCAAGAATAGATACATTACCAGTATCATTTCCTATTAAACTGTACCCTGTGCGTTTTTCAATTCTATCTTCACTTACAACAGCATTAAGAATATCTGCCAGGTATCCTCTGGGTATGAATTCAGGAGGGAGTTTATCATTATATCCCTTCCCGAAAAGTTGTTCTCTAACCGCAAATAAATTGCTTTGCATCTTAATAATTTAATTCAAAATCTACACTTTCTCCTGTCACATCAGTTACAAGCTTGGTTTCATCTGCGATTCTATCTTCTAGTTCTTCCTGCATTTGTTGAATACCTCTTTCAAATTTGGCCTCTAATTGAAGAGCTTCCTGACTTTCTTGTTGACCAAACCTCAAAGCTTCAGCAACTGCACCATATGTAATCAAAAGCCAATAGTTATCAGGATAAGGAATGTTTATTGTGTCAGTATCGGCACTTAAATCAGAAAGAACTGGGCTATACCAGAACTTTATAGCATTGGTTCCAGCTCTAGTTGGAACAGGAATAAATCCGATAACACTTCCTCTTAAAAAATAAAATGGATTTCTTAAAATATTTACGCCTAAGTTAGTATTTCCCAAATCTCGTCTTACTTGATCCATCGGCATAGGGAAAGCCCTAAGTGGAGCACTATTAGCATTGCTCACATCATAATTGATTTCAACCCTTCTTAATTTTAAGAAATCCGAAGGTAAAGAATATTCTTGTTGATCTGCAACGGTAGTTGCATTTGCGGTACTAAGTGGAGCATAATCTTCAAAGACATTCACAACTGCCGAATAAACCTTGTGATAGTAAACATTGATTAGTCTATCTATCTCTGCATTTGTAAAATCTGCCGCAGTGGGTTCATCTAAATAACTTCTAACTTGGGTGCGAATAGTAGAAAGACTTTTTGCCAATTAATTATTTCTCCTTCCCGTTCCAAAAAAAATGCGCCTGACTCCATATGAGCCAGACGCAAGTACTTCTTAACGTCGCTTTATTTAAATTAGCTTAAAAAATGACTTTTGTCAAACTAAAAAAATCCAAAAGGACCAATATAACTATTAACATAAGTTCCAGCAGGGGCTGGTGCACTCACTGGTTTTAAAGCAGCCAAACTTACAGCCCAAGATTGAAGTGCTGTAATATTATTCCACTGAAGGGTAGTTGCCCCTGCAATATCAATAATTCCCTTATCATCAGAAGATGCGGTTCCCAATGCTCCCGTATTGGTTGTCCTAGGAGCTTGATTCGCTTGAGAAGTTACTCCGCTTGCAGTTTGTGTCGAGAGATTTCCAACCACCCGATCAGCATCTGTTATTGTTGTAACACTAGCCGATGCAGGGTTTCCTGTTCCATTATTTCCATTATCTGCATCAATTGGGGTTGTTTGATCTACTTCTGAATATGATTGAGCATTTGCAATTGAAGTAAGAGAAGCTGATAATGTTACTTCAACCGTATTTGACCCTGTTGCAGGAGCTACTAATTGCCATAATTCTGATCGATAAACTCCATTCGTATCTGAACGAATAAAAGTCATGGAAACACTATTGTAAGTAATGGTTGAGACTGTACCTGTGGCAAAAACAGAAACTCCTACAACAAGACAGCGATTTGTTATTCCTGTTCCTACTCTGTGAGTAAACGTATAAGTCGAAAGAGCTGCTTCATATGGAGAAACTGAAGCATTATCAAACCATATACCCCGAACCCTGGGGGCTTGTGGAATCGGAATTTGATATAGCATAGTCTACACAGAAACATTAGACGGGAAACTTGTAGACAGGGGTTGATTTACGGGTGGAGTAGGCCAAAGCGGAGAAACTTTAACTAATATTCTTGATGCTGCTATATTTCCCGTTGAAGTGATAACATTCGTATCTATTTCCGTATCATCATTTAAAACAATAGCCGCAGAAATTTGTTGATTGGCTCCCGTAACTGTTGAGTTAGCAAGATAACCATTTCCTTCTTCTTTTAATCTAGAACTATCAGCCGAATTTGAAGCGTCATGAGCATGATAGTAAAAATTAGTTACCCCAGACCATTCATTTGCATCAAATAAAGTATCATATCCCTGATCTTGGGCTAAGTTGTTATCTACACTATTAAGCATTAAATACTGTAATTCAAATTGTGTTGGAGAATTCGTTTGATCAACAATAATCCTTGCATTATTCACGGTATGTGCACTCTTACTACTACTTGAAGAAGTAACAAGCCTATAGTGTCTTCCGTCAGTAGGAGTAAAGGTTGCTCTTATCCGAGCATAAGCTGTCGAGTTTCCCGCATTTACAATCGTAACCTTATCAGCCCAACTTCCAAAGGACCCATCATCTTCTTGAAGTTTAATAGTACAAGTCAACTTTGAAGTTGCAACAGAATAGGTTGTTTCTCCATAGAAAACTTTAGTTCCACTCCAATTTGCTGCTGTATATAACCAGTATTGGGGATAAGTCAAAGGGGTAGAAGCAGTATTTGTTCTACTTACCTCTCTACTCCCTATCTCAATTTGTGTTTCAGTAGAAGTAATTGGTGATCCGTTTTGAATTATAATAATTCGGCCTGCTTTTAATGCTCCACTTCCTGTTGGTATTGCAATAATATATTGTGTTTGTCCCGCAGGAGGAGTAAAACTGCTACTTCTTCTTCTTTTATTAACATCAGCTGCCAAATAAGTAATTGTAGCGTCATCTGTTGTAGTCCCAAATCTTCTTAAAACGACATCACCACCTATTCCTTGACCACTCATAACAGCTTCAAAATAATATGTAACAGTTCCACTATATTGAGTAGTATCAAGTTGGGCTATTGATCCAAGAATTCCCCCTGTACCTGCTACTGTAATTTCTTGTCGAATTTGTGCCATAAAGTTTTTCTTTTTACTCTTTCAGGTGTTTTGTTTCCATAAAATTCCATAATTCCATGGTTCTAAATCTTTTGTCTGGCCTTACTTTATTCCATAATCCCCCATCTGAAGATATGTTATCGGCAAAATCTTTAAAATTAAAAGTTTCCATTAATTTTCTAGAAAAAAGGGAGCATCCTATCCCTTGTTGAACTTCTTCTGTTCCCCCACGTTCAGGATAAGCATGAGATATCCAATCAGTATCTTTACCCAATCTTAACATGCTTTCAATAACGTCAATAGGAGGAATTACGTCAGATTCAATTATCATAAGCCTCCAATAGTTACCTTTTATAAACTTTTGTCTTATCTGTTCATAAGAATAGTTAATTCTCTTGACCGACAAGTCTTCCATACCAGTAACATCTATTCTCTCTATCGGTATTTGATCTTTATATCTATTCATAAAGTCATCATTTGGAGAATTATCAGATACAAAGATATCATAATTAGGATAAGTTAGAGATTTAACATTGTCTATCCAACGCTGGAAAGAATATTCCTTTATCTGATGATTCGGACAAGCCACAAGTATCTTTGGTAATTTGAGTTTTTCATTCCACCATTCCTGAGATTTATAAGTAACAAAATCCTTATGCCAAGAAGCTGTATCTTGAGTAGTATCTATTAAATGATTCTGAATTTTACCTACCCGATTACATTCAAACCAAGCCTTCTGAATATCCTCTTCTGGAATGTATTCCCAAAGACCTTGAGAAAACACAACATCAAAATAATTTTCTTTAAAAGGAATGTCCGAAACTGAACCAAGGATTACATTACCATGAGAATTGTCTACAGCATGTTGAGAGGTTTCCAAACCGTAAGCCTCACAGCCCTTATCACGGAGAATTTTAACTAGGAATCCACAACCAGTACCAATATCTAGATAGCGTACTTTTCCATATTTAGTGATTAAAATGTTAGATAAATTGTCGCAGTAATCATGTCTATGAATTCCTTGATCGGGCCAAATATCATCATAATATTTTTTATTAAAATCTGGCATAAATTCCTTCCTTAGTTAATTTAAAATTTTTATAATTATTCAAAGCTATCTCGGAAAAGGGTGCACAAGATTTCATACACTCAGATCTTCCGCAGACAAGTCCCATACAATGTAAACAAATTGCTCTTTTTTTCTTTTTTTCAAACTTTGGTATAACTTGCCAATATCTTGAATTCTTCCATTCATTATCTGGTAGATAAGTCCATGTATATTGACAGTGGCTACACTGCCTCTGTTCCAAAGTTATTTTATGGCCATATTTATCAAACGTTTCAATATAAGCACTCGGCTTGTTACCTTTAATCATTGAGAAAAATCAATTACTATTCTTCAAAGCAAATTAGTCCGTAGTTTACTGCCGTCCCTTGGATTACAGCATATTCTATAATTAGTCCATTAGACACCGCTTTTCCAACAATCATTTCTCCATCCGGCACTGCAACCCATCTAAAACCAGCCCTTTGATTGAAACCCCAATAACCAATAACATTCCCTGCTGTTCCTGCTGCATTCAGAAATGCCAGAACACTGATGATAGCAACGATGAAACTAGCAATACCATAGATACTGTTGCGTGTTTCTTGAGAGATATCAAACCATGGAGCAGTCTCAGCTTTATCTTTGAGCTTCTTTTTCTCCTTATCAGGTCGCGCCATAACCTCCTTATTTTATCAGACCCTGCCCTCAAAGCAACCCTGCCCTTTTCTTTATTTATATGCCATTGTACACTGGTTCCAGAAGCGCCGGTGGGGGC
>ERZ1292642.59-Hain-H14-01um-R1-59-length-58137-cov-10_pt1 | contig 57500 bp, 90 predicted proteins | sample MGYA00564403_ERZ1292642 | MGnify/ENA primary metagenome ERZ1292642 (study PRJEB36523, sample SAMEA6512643) | groundwater metagenome | collected 2019-01-09 | study: AquaDiva: Metagenomics assemblies of 32 groundwater samples
GATATTCCAGATACACCGCCAAGGGAAAGACGCGCCTCGTCCTCGAACCATCGCGCCTCGTCCCTTCCACGCATCAACCTTCACCGTCCCTATCCCACGCGCGCAGATTTTCCACACGTCACGCGGGTGACCAAACAGCCCCACCACGAATGCAGGAGCATACCTGCTCATTCGAGGCGAGGCGCTGCGCCGATCCTCCGCGAGGAGTGCGGTGCCTCTCGCCCAATCGCGAAGCGCGAGGAAGAGGGCCCACACGAAGATACGTCGCCGAACGGGCGACCAGTGGAACGACCGCACGAGCAGTGGCTCCAGCCAGACGGGGGCGACTGGTGTTCGAGAATGAGTCATTGCACCTGATAGGACGTGAGGACAAACCGCGCCGTGCCGCCCGTCACGTAGACCCCGTGCCCGAAGAAACACCCGCCACCAAACGTCACGCCCAGGCTACTCACGTGGCTCAATGCCTGCTGGAAGCCCTCCATCGAGGCGGCGTCGTACGTACCGAACTTCCCAAAGACACTCGACCACGATTCCGGGCTCAGTGGCACCTCAAGCATGGCACTCCCTGCAGCCAGCGTGTACGCGACTGGATTGGACCACCAGCGATCAAACTCCCCGCCTCCGTTATGATTGGCCCAGAGAAACGGCCGTACCTTCGCGGGGGGCACACAGGTGTTGCTCGGCTCCGTGTCGTAACGGAAGACGGGCGTACCAGTCGTCTCGACGGTCAGGGCCACCGAGAGGTGCGTCGCACCGAGCACCGAAGACGGCGGGCGCCGGTGATACAGGTACTTGATCGATCCGGTCGAGGGAAAGTCAAAGAACAGTGACCCGTCCGATAAGTTCCCGAGCGGGAACCGATTGAACGAACTAATGGTCGTCCATGCGGTCTTCTGCAACGACAGATCAACAGGCCACTGCGCTAGCAGTGTGGACTCGCACACCGCGAACAACAATAGCACGAGGCGAATCATTGCTCGTCTGTCTTTTTCGGCGTCACGGCAGTGATGACGTAATATCCATGAGGAAGGACATTGGGGGCGCCTTCGACCGGATACTCCATCCACTCCCCAATATCCTCCGCAAGGAAGCGAGTTGGCGTAGGATCGTGAACAGCCGAGTACGTGACATGAATACCCTTGACCACGTTCTTGCCACAATGAAAGAATGTCATGCTGATTCCTCCTTAGATTCGTTCCGGGTTGACCGCAATCTTCAGCGCCCGGTTCCGTCGGGCATTCGAGACCGCCTCCATGTCTGTGAGGAAGGACGAGACATCGGTGATGAAGGCTGCCACGTCCGCGTCGGTAATGACCGTGCGCCCATCGACATCCGACCCGTCCATGACCGTATTCACCGCTCCTCCGGTGTACATCGCCGCCCACCCCTCGGCGACCGCCTCCGCCTGATACGCCTTACAGAGGTTGTAGAGCTGTCCGAAGCGATCCGCGCAGGGGCGGATCTTTTCGTTGGCAATGCGAACGGCTTGTGGGTTCGTGTTCGGCATGAGTCCTTCCCCTCGTCCTTTACAGTCGTACCGAATATGTGTCGAAAATGCTGTTAATGAGATAGCCGCTCATGCTGTGCCTGGTCCTTGGCCAACTGATCGAGCCACCCCATCAGCACGAGAAAGCCGGGATGTGCGGGACTGGCAAGTAGCATAGGAATAGCGGGGGGTATTAAAGGGGATGGCGTCTCCTTTGGCGGAAGTACCATCCATTCCCCGTACCCCAGACAGTCGGGACTGATCATCAGCGCCGCCTGCATCAGACTCCGACACCACGTCACCACCGCGCGTCTCATACTCGCTCACGTATCCTCTTGTTCAGTCGATTGACCAGCCGTGCCTCATCCCACTCATCCACTTCATACGAGGTAGATGACCTCCGTAACGAACGTGCTGCGGATGCCGTCTTTGCCGCCAGGCGCGAAAGTACTCTTGACATCCAGAACATTAAGGGCCAGAAGAGTCGCCAGAAACGTATTGACGGTGGTTGCATGGTTGTCTAGATTAGTCTGGCTGAGTGCATAGGGACTCGTCGTGACCTGAAAGATCCGCACGGTAACAACTGCCATCGCCGCCTACTACTTCGTGGCGGCATTGGCCACCGCATCACGATACGCTTTCGTGTCGCCGAATTTGCGCCGGGCCGCCACTTTATGCTCCTCGACTTCGGCGGCTTCGGCTCGCTCGATATCCTGGGCTGCTGTGACCTGTTCCAGTAAGTGCTCCAAGGAGCGGAAGCGCGTGGCCGCCTCATTGCGCTGATCCTGACTCTTGCAGGGGTAGCGAATCTCCACGACGGCATCCGCGCCTTCCTCGCGTACGATGATCTGCACGAAGCGATCAAGATACCGCCCGGTATGGTCAATACCGTTCAACCCTTGAATCTCCTTGTTGGAGAGATTCATCTCGTCCAAGTGGAAGCCATTCTGGAAGCAGGTGCGGGTGAGCTTCAGACGGCCCGCATTCCGCTCCCGCGTATACTGCCCAAAGGTCTTCTTCTTGGGCTGGTTCTTCGTCATCCCCTCTGCCACGGCATTCCCGAGCAGCGTCGCGAAGTCCTGCATGTTGGTGGGTGATGGGGTCGCTGGAGTTGTCGCTGGAGTGAATTCAGCCACGGAGCACCGACTTTCTTTGGGCAGGAGCCCAGTGAGTGCCTGGGGACTTGAGCACCAGGGACTCGAAGCTCAGAACCGTTCGTGGCTCTGAGAAGCGAATGTACGCACAAGGCGTACGGATGTACGCACTACGCGGTAAACCCAGCCGTCGCGGGTACCACATAGGGCGTCACTACATACGGCGGCAACTGATACGCCGATACCTTCAGGCTCCCATTGACGCCACCTGACAGCACCGCCAGCGTGAGACTCGCCCCCGTTGAGAGCGGGAACCCATTTGAACCATAGTCTAGTGTATACTCGTCGGTCCCTGAACCAAGCGCAGGCGGCAGGATGGTCATTTTCCCTAGCGATTTCAGCGTCAGACTATCGATAAAACTCAGCACGGTCCCCACGATGCAGGCAGAGGGCGCGTACCGAATCCGCTGCACATAGATGCGCTGCGAGGCACTCTTGACCGCCACGAGCACCGAGTCCGCCACCGGCTCATTGATGTAGGCGTTCGTCTGAAGGCGTCCACCAGCCATGCTATGCCTTAGAACTCAAATGCCGTGCAACTCAGATTGGTCAGTGTGAATGAGTTGGCCGCGCTAACACTAAACACCACGTCCATCCAGACAGGCGTGAGTGTGCCCGTTTGCCGCAAGGGCGTAACACTCGGCACGGCCAGTCCTGTCACGATGGCACTTTGCGTAAAGGGGAGTTGGGTTTGGCCCGTGAGAGTAATCCACACCAGGGCACTACCGGCTGCGGTCCCGGTCACTGCGGCACCAGCCACCGGCGCTGTGCCCGTGCCATATCGTAGTCCGGTCGTTAGCGTCATCGCCGTGGTCGCATCATTCATAATCCCCGTGACGATCATGAAAATACGCCCCGTGACCTTTGGCGTAATGGTCCAGGCATTCGCGCCAGCCACCCCCACACCCGCATGCACAAGCGTGGCGCTGATCGTGCCGGCGGGATTCGCCGGAGACACTTGAACGGCGGCTGGGGAAGGTTCATACGACATGAGGAGTTCCTCGGTTACACTGCATCAGCCTTCACTTCTCAACAAAACCAAACTCATGTTCGTAGGTCGGCGCAGTCGTGATCGCTGGACTCCACCGCACCACGACCATCGACTGATTCGGCCCGATGACCATTGGCGACAACGTGCGTGCATTATGGGCAATCGTGGTCGTGTTGTCGATGAGCACGGTGTGGGGAGAGTGCGCCGTGTTGCCCCACGTAAAGGTGTGGGTGTGATGCACAGGGGCCACACCAACGCCTTCCATCGCCGCATGGGCCACGACTCGGCGTGTGCCACTGGCCGCAGTCGCGATGGGCGCTCCACTGTAGATGGTCGAGGCCGAGGTATTGGTGCTCGCCATGTTCGTGTTGGAGAGCGTCAGAATCGTCCCCGCCGAACTGTAGCGGTTGCCCGTGTCGAGCGTGAAGGTGAACATGGTGGCGATGGTCGCCGCCGTGGCACCCACGACCGTGCAGTGAAGTTTCCAGTACATCGGATAGACGTTGAGCGTCCCCGCGTTGTACAGGATGAGGATAGGCGTCGTCTCGGTGAACGCCTGCACGCTGGCGGTACCGATATTGCCTGTGCCGATTGTCGGCGAGACCCCCACATAGAAGAAGCCCAGGTCGGCCAGTTCCGTGTCTCGTCCACCTGCCAGTGAGGCGACGACCGGGTTGGTGGTTGCTGCGAATGCCATGTACGTGATCCTTTGTGAAGCTGACAGTTAATCTTACGCCAACACCGGAACGACCTTCTGCCCCTTGATATAGATGACCGTCATGAGCGTACGCCCGACCGTGGTGGCCGGCGCCACGACCGTGACGACCCCAATGACGGAGTACGCATTGGGCAAATAGCCACCTATCATATTGGTCGCCTGCTGCCCAAAACGGCCTGCCGTGGTCAGGTACGTGCCATTCACACCACCCCAGTTATTGGCGTTGGAGGCCTGAAGCCGCTCACCCAAAACTAAGACTGTTGCTTTAAGGTCCGTGCTGGTGAACCAGCCATTGGCCGAGTTCGCGTCTCCACACGTAAACGCTGCCGAGGTGGTCGCGGTCCACAACACAATCGGTGTGACGATGATATCTAGCAGCGTAGAGCCGGCCGGGATATTAAAGGTCGCTGTGTGCGTCAAGCTCGTGGCATCCTCGACAAAGAGGGCCTGCTTGACTCGCAGCCAGCGTGAAGGAGTGTAAACAACAGTCGCCATAGCGTTGTCCCTTATTTGAGGAGTCGCCCGTCGTCTTTCGACGATACCGGGACCAGGCGACCCGTCTTACGTGACATCTGCGACGTGCGCGACGGCTGGAAACGTGTACCAGCCGGTACTATCCTTGGCGATAAAGGTGACAGCGGCTAACGAATCAATCGCGACCGCGACGCCCGTCGTATGGGCGTCAATCGTTTGCACGCCGCCCGTATTCGCCGGATACACATTCAACTTGCCGGTCAAACCGCCCGTTCCCAGAACACCCGTGTTCTTGACGTAACAGACCTTCCCTGGTGTTGCCGGGGGGAGTCGTATCCCCGTAATGTCGTTGCCCGATGCGACGATCAGTGCGGGGAGTGATCGGGCCGCAATCGCAGTGGCGGTCCCGATGGTATAGCCAGCAGCCGTCAACTCAACGACGGCAACCGGACGCTCCCCTACGGCTTTGGCCATCGATCAGAAACCTCAGGCGGGCGCTGTATTCGTGACATAGGGGAACGAAATATGCACGGGCAGCACGTTGGCGGTATCGGCTGCTGTTGAAAGCGCCCCATTCACGAAGTCCCCAGCAACGCTCGCATCGTCCACGCGGCCTGTCGTGCCATCAATGAACAATCCACCTGCGCCCGCGACCGTATCCGACCGCGAGGTGGTATTGAACCCATAGACTTGGAACCATCCCCAGTTGGCCGCGAGCGTGGCTCCCATTGCGATACCGACGAGCCCGACCGCATCGGCCGCGAGTCGTACCGCGACATACGTCGAGGCGTTGTAGCTCACCCAATCGCCCGCCACGCAACTCGCCACCCCCGCCAGATACACATACGCATTGTTGGAGTCGTCCCAGCGAATCGCCCCGAGGGGATTCCGCTGCACGGTATCGACATCGGTAATCGCTCCGACGCTCGCCGCCCCTACTTTAACTGGCATGATGTATACTCCTTAGCCTTTCACTTCAGTTTTACAGATGGGCGACGCCAAGTCGCGATCGATTCGACACGACGGTCTGTAACGCGGAATAGACGCGCCGCGTGTAGCCCGTTGCGTTCTCCAAGGGAATCTGCTCGTTCAGTTCGCGGAAATGCCCCTTACTCACGCAGAGCTGGAAGCTCTTGGGATTCAGGAACTGGACGCTCGTCCCGCCGTACTGCGAAAAGATGTAGTCGGCGTTCATGAACTTGATGCCACCGCTGAAGCCCGCATTGAGTTTGTCACCCGCACCCCACCGCTGGAGAGCCTGCTGCGTACCCACAAATGTCGCGTGCGTGGGACTATCCGACACCATCAAGGTGGGCTGCGTTTTGCTGCCCGAGCCCTTCATGCAGGAGTTGTAGACGGTCGTGAACGCGGCCTCAATGTCCGTGTCATCGATATAGGTGGCCTGTTGATTGCGCCAGAAGGCATCGGTCGTGGCCGAGATGCCACCTGAGGAACCCGTGCCCGCGAGCGTAATGTGGGTCAGGAAGCCCAAGAAGCCATTCGTGCTCGCCGGGAACAAATACTGCTCGACGAGATCATCATGCGAATCGAGCGCGTTCGTGATGAGCGCGGCGGCCTTGGCCACCTTCTGATTCGAGGTCGGATTCTGTACCTCGTCCATGTCAGAATAGGTGATCGGGATGACCACTTCTGCGGGGGTATACAGGGCCGACGTAATCGTTTCGGTCTTGGTATTGCTCAGCGGCTGCAAGTCCACCGTGGTGATGACCGAGCCCGGATTGCGTTGATAGTCCAGCGGGGCTTCAATCTGCGGACCGAAGTCCATACGCTTGATGAAGCCGCCAGACTCGAAGGCACGCATGAGCGCGGACTCCGCCCACTGATTGGCGGGCTTGCGCTGATCCGCGAGCACGGCGTTGTAGGAAACGCTCACCATTTGCCCAATTGTCGGCATAACTGCTCCCTTTCGGAGGAGGGTCTTGCTTGATATCGCCCACTAGACGGGGGACGATTTACCGAAAGGGCACCTTACGAGTGCGAGGCGGAGAGATATGCCACTGCGGCGCTACATACCTCTGAAGAGTCCTTTAACATGCCGAGTCCGACATTGCAGGTTTCGCATAACAGGCCACGAATCCTGTTTGTTACGTGGTGATGGTCTATATGATAGCCATCATGCGATCCGCGACGATTCGGTCTCGGCTGACCATTGCAAACCGCACAACAGTCACCTTGCTTCTCTATTAGGGCATGATATTGGTCCAATGTCAAGTGGTGCTCTCGGAAGCGACGAATAAAGCTGCTGTGTGCAGCAGATTCACGTCCTTGTGGTGACTCACAAAATCTATGCTGCTTCGCTGCAACATTGTCAGGATGAGACGCATTCCATTGTCTGGTCGTCTCACTACGCCTTTCAATATGCAAACGATAATGTGCCAATATGCGCTCTTTATTTCTCTGATACCATTTACGTTTTACAGCACTACGATGTTCTCGCGTCTGCATTATTTCAATCCTGCTGCCACCACCGCCGCGCGCACGATATCCTCAGCGGTTTGTGGAGCTGATGCCTCGTCAGTCTTGGTCGCCGCTGGTCCGGTACGCGCTGCCGCCGCCGGCCGCTCATTCAACTCCTTCGTCCACTCGGCACGTAACGCATCACGAGACGCGGCCCCCCAGGCTTGTTGCTTTGGCGCAAGGACTGACGCGACACAGGCATCGAACGACAAGAAGGGTCGGCCCTGCTCGCCGTCGTTCTCGCGCATGGCCTTGAGCACTTCCGATTTCTCGCCAAGTGCGTAATCCTCGTCAAACAACTTGCCCCATATTTTCTGCGCCTGTCGGAATTGCCCAGTCACCTTGGTCCGACCTTGTTGGGCCGCTTCATTCGCCTGCCAGGCTTTCTCGATGGGACCAAATCGCTTGGTGTAAGATTCCTCGGCGCGCGCGACCGCTTTGGCTTCCGCAGTCGCCGCGACCCAGTCCAGCAACTTCTCGTGCTGGGCGGGCGAGTAGCCGAGCGAGCCATCCTCGAACTTCCAGTCTGGCGCGGGACGCGGACCGAGGGCTTCGGCTGCGACAACCGCTGCGGGCTTGGCCTCAACCGCTGGCTTGAGATCCACATACTTTCGGTACGCCGGATTGAGCGCCGCCAACACCTGCACGTAGCGGTCAGGATCGCTGCGAAACAACTCGTCGGCCTTACGAAAGTTGGAGAGTTCCTGTTCTGTTGAGGTAAGTTTTCCGTCCCGCTCGGCAAGCGCCGCCGTATGTGCCGCCTCCAACTTCTTCTTCAGGTTCTCGGTAATCTTCTTGACGCGCGAGTAGGGGAGACGGTTCTCGCGCTCACCCTCTTTGGGTGCTTTGATGCCCAGTGCTTCGAGTTCCTTGGTTAGCTCGTCAGGTTCTGTGACGATGGTGGGCTCTTTGGCGGGTTCGGTCGTGTCGGCGACGACTTGCGCCTTTTCGTCACTACTGGCGACTTGTTCCCCCGTATCGCTAGAACTCGCCACTTCTGACGAACCCTCGTCTCCTCCCTCGCCTCCTGTGGCGTCCTGCACTGCAGTAGCGACAATCTCTTCGGTCGTGGGCATCTTCTGTCTCCTTAGCTAATAACCAATGCGTCGAATAAGTGGCTTGTCGTGAGAATCATACAAAATGATACGCGGTGCTTGCGGCGTCGTCATCGAACTTGGAGGCGGGACGATCGGCGGCTCCTCCTCATGATCTGCTGTTGGCGGAATCTTCTTCATATCCAGCGTGTGGTGTGCTTGTTCCGATCGCCGCCCTTCGTGCCGATGTGCTCGACACGGTTCACCAGGCCGCGTTCCTTCGCCACACGGTTCATTTCTGCGCGTGAACGAAATCTTCGAGCCGACCCATCAGGATTGCACAATCCATGCCTGATCGTTACATCGATCTCGTCGCCCACAATCAGTGGCGCCTTCGTGAGCCACACGCGCAGCATGATCCCTCCACATCGACAGTGACTCGCGGGCACATGCACGGGCTCATAGACATCAATGTGCTCGCGACCGCAGGATTGGCATTTGTAGTCATAACAGGGAATATAGCTACCCTGCCTTCCTTTTTACCCAACCGGATATCGCATTTTGGCGCTACTTTTCTCTAAATTCTTCTGGCGTCTGATGACGATTTTCTCGCCCCATTTTATGACACCACGTATTCGTGCTCGGTCCTGTAACCACCGGCGGCGTACACGCACCACACTGGCTGACCAATGGTGAATAGCACCGTCCACAACGCGGACACATCCATCCAGTCATTTCAATCTCCTGTACTATCGCGCCCCACACATCTTTGCACGGGTTTCATCAGTATGTTTCTTGCCGAAGAAATGATTCTTTGAGCCACACATACTCGACGCAATGCGTGCTCTCACTTCCTTGGTGTGATGTTTACCGAACATTCCACGCGGATGAACAAACCGCTGACGAACATCTGGATTACGCATCGGGTTGTCTCGACGCATTCGTTCGGCAAGTTGTTGTTTTGCTTCGGTCGTCCATCGAAGCCTATTGGCAACGGCCACAGCCGGATTTGTTCGTCCACGCATTAGAAGAGAATGCTTTGGTCGTTTTTGTCCCCGTAGTCCGTCCCAACCCCCAGGAGATACATTCAGTAGGTTCACTCCATTGGCGATATGAAGTCGTTCTGCCATATTGGCCTCTTCTCTAGTGTTAACTTCCTCTAGAACTTTTAGAGAAGGCTTCCCATGCTTTCGTAACCAATTGCAAAGAGGTAGTCGCATTCCACGTTTTGCGTGGACCATATGATTTCGCAATCTCACATGCGGGGATTGACTCGTTTGGCCAACATAGATAAGCCGATCACTCGAATCATACAGACCATATATCCACATCGTTAATCACTACTCCCAGCATCACGTTCTCGCTTTGTGATATGAGGCATCAGCGACCAATCAGGACGCGCATCATGACCTGGAGGCCCGCCTGGCGCGGGAGGAAGCGCGTCAGGGGGCACAGGCCCCTCCGCACCAGCCGGGATGCCCGGCGGCGGGGGAGGCTCGGGCGGCACTTGTGCCGCAGTGAGGATTTTTTTAGCTATATCGAGAGATTGTGGAGAAGGGGCTTGATGTTTCTCAACAAGCAACGCCATAACCAGAGGATTGATTAAATCGTCTTTGCCGCTAAAACTAAATGAAATCTTCTCCTCCTCTACGCGAGGTCGTGGATCAATAATTATCTCGGAGGGATCAAGCCCCGATAGTTCGGCCGCCTCAATCAGTAGCGGCTTTACATTCACATACTGCGATTTTCCTGTCATATTGATGAACTTGAAGATGCGGTCGAGACGCTGTCCCACATCCAGCACGACTTGCGAGTCCGGTCGAATCTTCAGCACCAAGTCATGCAGGATATGCTTCTGATCCCACGCCTGCTGCATCCGGGCGCGTTCCTGCTCGGTCAGAATCGGGAACTCCGAATAGAGCACCATCAACCCCGCCAGCACTTCGCAGATATTGAGGAAGAAGGCAGCGACTCGGCCACGCTCCTGCCCGATGCGGGTCGCGAAGTTCGCTTGGACGGTTTGCGTTTCGGTGGCAGTTTGACTGCCTAACCGCGCCGTCCCGAGTTGATTTGGCCCAATCTGCCAACTCTCCATCAGATCGGCTTTGGCGAGTTGGTCAAAGCTCAGATCCTCGCCAGGGTAGCTCGCCCGCGCCACCTCCCACACCGAGTTCTGCCGACTACCGTTGCATGGAATCCAGCCCTGAAAGGTGCCACGCATCAGTTGCGCCTGAATCAGCGGATCGATGATATTCGTGTCATAGCCGCGAATCGGGATCGAGTGTTTGCGATTCAAGAACATCTGGGAGCGCGACCGCTGCATATCGAGGACTTGGGGTCGGCCCGCGCTGGAATCTGAGGGAGGAACCGAATTGTCCGAAATATACGTCAAGGTGAGGACTTGAATAGGGAACTTACACGCACCGATGTACGTCTGCGACAGCTCCTCGAGCTTCTGACCTTTCCACGGCTCGTGCTTCACGGATTCGTCCAACCCATGCACGAACACGAGGCGCCAGATCGCCCGAAACGACTTCTCATCCGGGTCCACGCGATATCGCCAGTAGAAGAGTTCGTCGTAGGTGAATTTGCGTATCTCCGAGAGTCCGCTCTTTTCGGGACTGATGCGAAGATCGGTCTCAGTACGTGGATCGTCGCCCCCAAGTACCTTGTCCTTGTCCGCGTCCTTGAGCCCGAACTCATTGACGCCATCTGCCCAGCCCATCCGGTCGGTATGGCCGATCCAGTCCCCATCGTCAAAACACGATCCCGTGAACTCGCTGGGCGTCAAGAGATCCGTTGGCGAAATGCGACTGACGAAGAACTTGTCATCGACCACTTTCTGCACGGTCTGCATATGCACAATGTTGGCGGCGATGAGCGGCTGGAGCGCCTCGGGCGGAAGACTCTTCGTCGGGATTGGGCCTTGTGGCCCTGGAATCGAATCCTCGACGGGCATCTCTTTGGGCTCGAAGCGGGCGGCATAGCCCACGAAGGCTGCCCCGATGCCCGCCGCGTTCACGGCATCATTCAGGATTTCCTCCATCGCCACTCCGACATGGGCTCGTTTATCCCCTAACTCATAATTCAACTGCTTCATGAACGGAGGAATCGCGGCAGCATACTGCTTATTCTCGTGTGTGCCTTGGACCGTCGGCACTTGCGAGTAGAGGTTGGCCGTCTTCGTCTTGGTGAGCGACCAGTCGGGATTAATGGTGGACTGGGCCTCCTCATCCATCATACCCGTACTCATCGTCGCAAAGGCCGTCTCACGGCCCATGCGCAACTCGATGTTGCGCTTCCACTCGGGGGCACGCTGCTTGATCGCGGTCTTGCTGACCTCGATCTTGGCCTTGAAGGACTTTTCGATGTCTGTGTTGTCGATGGGCGTCGGTTGGTCAGGCATGGTTCTCTACACTCTACCACTGATACGTTGCTTCCTGGCGGGGAGCATCCAATACGGGATAAGAGCGACCACGGGGTCGCGACTCGGTGCGGACCTGCCCATCGCGAAGTACGCGCAACTCACCACCCAGTGGTCAGGGCCATCCGCGAGCTTGCGGGTGTCGGTCTTGTCCATTTGCAGCAGCGGAATCGTGCGGACCAGTTCGGGACACGCGGGTCCATAGATTTGCCACGACGGCACATCGCGTCCCTGCTCGTCCTTCACAATCGTACTCAACATCTCGTGTATGGCGTACCCATACAGTTCACGATTATTCTGACAGGCCACGAGCGGGACACCATTCTGCTCAAAGATTTCGCCGATGGAGTAGGGGGCGTTGCCTGTCTTAATGAACATCGTAGGATCGCAGAACGATTCAACAACGTGCATCCCCTCCGATTCCCGCTTAATTTGCTTGGCGACATCAGCGGCCAGTGTCCGCGTCCACGTCCGCTCCTTAAATGTAATCTTGCGCTTGTTGGGCAGCATCAGATGCCAGTGGCAAACCGCCGGGTCGGGAAAGTAGCCCCAATCGATTGACCGCACTACGTGCATCCACGACAGATCAAGCGCTTCACAGTCTTCGCCCTTGAAGCGCCAGGTCGGTAATGTGTGGATGACGTGCCACGGCCGCGTTTCGCCATTCACCTGCTTGGTCTTGGCAAACTCGGTGAAATAGGCCCCTTCAATGACGCGCTCGCCCAAGAGCCACGCGCGCCGCACATGCTCAGGAAGATTCTTTAGACGCGCCGTATAACTTGCAAGGTCGAGATGCTTGTTATCCTCCAGACGACTAAAAATCATCTGATAATCGTCAGGATTATAGTCAGGGAAGTCTTCAATCTTCACATCTTTATTGACAAACCAGCTATACATCCAATCGGACCCAAGCCCTAGTGGATTGGAGCCGGCGCGCACCACCGCCCGATACGGCGCATCGACAGGCGCGCGAGCGACCGCCGAAATCATCAGGAATTGCTCCAACGTAAATTGGGAGAGCTCATCGAAGTACACGGCCCCGTACTGGCCCCCAAGAAAGCTCATATCGGCATCGGTTTGGCAGTGGCCAAAGACAATATCGGAATGGTTGGGAAAGCGGGCAATAGCCACAGGATTCGCTACAAAGTTATGCGCTTGTCCTGTCAGCTGCTGCATCTCAAACGGCGCCCAGACGAGGTGAGACTCCCGCAATTGACGCGAGGTGCGGCGTACGACCAAGGCGTGAAAATTCGGAATCATCAGACAGCGCAGATAGGCATCTGCGCGCATTTCCAAGCTCTTCCCGGTGCCGCGTGTGCCAAGCGCCAGCACATTCTGAACATTCGAGGCATGAAATTCGGGCTGATGTAGCGCGGGATCGGGCTCATAGAAAATCTGCTCGTCGCCGTGCGCATCCAGATAGGTGAGACAGCCGTCCTTCATGTTTCGTTAATCCTCAGAACGGCGTCTTCGTCGATGGCACTCGCTTTAATGCCCCCTTCCTGTAGGTAGTCCACAATTTTGTATAAATTAACAATTCCAATTTTCTCTAAATGCCCAACTGAGCTGTTACAATGTCCACACAATAGACCCCTAACTTTATTGGTCCTGTGATTGTGATCGACACTCAGTGCTCTTATACTGCCTCCAGGCTTAAAGAGAGCTGTTTCTAGCTTTCCACAAATTGCACAAACCCCATTTTGAAGCATAAGTAATGCCTCATACTGTTCAATGGTAATTCCGTAAAACCATCTAAGCATATGGTTTTTGGCTTTTCGCTTCTCGTCCGAACCTCGACGTAACAGCCTGCGACGGGCTAATTCTTTGGTGTGCGGACGTTTCCGTAGCCACTTTCCGTAGCATTGTTTACAGAAACCCCGACCAAGATGTTTACGAGTTTTGTGGCAGTTTGCGAATCGCATCTGAATCTATAGCTCCGACCTGAACGCCGATCATGACGCGAGGACTGGTGGATTCGGCGGCCACCTTCTCCACGATCCGCGCACCCCCCACACTGATATGCTCGATGGCCCATTGGGCGCCCCGAAGCGCCTGCTCATAGTCCTTGTCTGCGAGCGCCTCTTGGGTGGCCTGATGATGGGCATCCACATAACTCTCGGCCCTGGACACAAACTTCACTTTGGCCTTCTCCACCATCTCCTTCACGGTCAACTCACTCCGTTGCAGCAGCGTCGAGAGCGCCGAAATCTGTATCGGGAGGAGGTCACGGGGTTGGTCCGCCACGAACTGCTGCACGAGGCTCTGTTCCGCAGCGGTAATTGGCCCACCCCGCTTCCGGGGCGTGGAGGGGAAAATCTTTGGGAGAATCTCCTTAATACTTTTCGCGTTCTTTCGGCGATTCAAGAGGAGGGGAGTACGGGCCTTATGGGTGAGTAACGCGCGTGCCTCGGCCTCCACCAATGTTTCGTCTTTGCGTGGTCGTCCGACGGGTCGCGGCACACCCCCTCCTGACTATTCACTATGCAAGGTCAATGCCAAGTACAGTTGTGGTGTAGAAGTGAACACGATTCGTGACGTTTCGGCATGTCGATTGCATACGACTGGGCTATGGATGTCATCAGCGAGCCTGGCTTCACCGAAGAGACCGTCACGGACCTTGGGTTCATGTTCAGTGGGTGCCCGCCTCTTGAACTCACGCTGCGCGAGGGCGACACCTACGATCCGATCGAGGGGGTCATTACTCTACACAATCCGCCCGAGACCATTCGGCTCTTTACGGGCCATCTCTGTTGGGGTAGTCAACGCACCCGTGTGATTCGTACCCCCATCACCGTGGCGAAATCCGCTCAATCTTGAGGTACAGAAGATCGGCCTCGGTCAGCCTCCATCCATCAACGGGATGGAGCGGCGGTTGACGCGCCCATGACAATCCTCCACAGCGCCAACACGGGAGCGGACGGCTGAGCTTATCCCGCAAGAGCATTGTGCCACACGCCATGCAGTAGAACGTGGTGGAGGTAGTCACCGAGTCCTCTGGGGACCGCCAAGGCGCCCAGATTGATGCAGCGGGAGGAAGGCGCTCCATATCAACAGGCGCGGTGGCGGTCCTACCCTAGTATGGCACGGTCATTGCAGGTCTTCAAGTATGAAAAGGATTGTGCTCGTCCATAGGAAGGGCCGATTAGCCGGACTGCTGCAAATCATCGGCACCGACCAACAACTTCAGGAGAACCTTCATATGGCCGAATTACCAATGCTGGTCGAGCCAGTTAATTTCGGGGACCACCACGGCGCCGCCAGCCTTATCAAAGTCACACCACGCTACGTGCTGTATATTGAAACCATGAAACCACACGCAGAGGACGACACCACGTTTCACCCGGCACAACAGTGATGACTTCTCGATTCCGCACGACATTGGTGTTTTGAGGATGGCTGGATTTCTTACCCCGCTTCACCTGGAGTACCTCGATGGGATCTCGTGGAAAGTCCTTGCGCCGTTCGAGTATCGGCTTGGAGCGCCCGATGGGACCGAGTCTATTCTCGTCCCTTTTGGTTTTGTGACAGATTTTGCCTCGGTGCCTCGGGTGTTGTGGACGCTCCTCCCCCCAACAGGCCCCTATGGAAAAGCCGCCGTCATCCACGATTGGCTCTATCACTACCGACGCATTCTCCCACAGCCGCGTTTTGCGGACCGCTCCGAAGCCGATCGAATCTTCAATGAGGCGATGCAGGTGCTCCAGGTCGGACGATGGACACGGTGGACTGTGTACCTTGGTGTTCGGACTAGCGGGTGGCAGTCGTGGAGTGACTATCGACGAAAGGAACTTCGATGACGCTCAGTCAGCGGGTCGCGCGGCTCGAAGCCATCATTGCCCGCTATGAAGCTTTCTTTACCTTTGGGCGCAACGACGAGGATACGGTACCGTATGTGATGACCCAAGGGCGTCTCGGCATTATGACAGACTACTGGTGTCGGCAACCTATCGGGCAGGGGGCGGGACTCAGCGTGGGTACGGCCATTGACCGCTTTGCGGGTTATTTCGAGATCGATGGGGTCTCATGTCCGACGCACCCCTCCACCGCCGTCTATGGCGCGGTTGTTGCATCCAATCCCACACAACAGAACCTGGCATTCGAGGCGCACGCCCAGAACGCGCCTCACGGCAATATGGCGTACTATGGAGATGTGCAGTATGCGCCGCAGCATCAACCACCGCTCACACCCATTGAGATTGGCGAGATGGTGAATGGGCAGATTACACACACGACCACGATTGGCTTTGACTGAGGGAGAGTGTATGAAGAAAATCCTGTCCACGTTGGTGTCCGGTGTACTACTCTCGGTCAGTCTGTCCGCCCAAGCCCCTTCCCTCTATACGCGCGTCAACGATGTCCTCTGTTCGGTCCGGTCCTCGGACGACCGCCCGTATTGGGTCGCCCATGTCGCGGACGACCCGATTGGGCCCACGACCGCGTGGCCCTATTGGGTCCACCGGATGGAAATTGGCGACGGGGTTGGGAAAGCGCCTATCCCAGATCCGCTCTGTGCTGTGGTACCGCCGTCGCCCGCACCGCCACCCGCCCCTCCTCCACTGCCGAGCATTGACTTGTCGATCCTTGTCAATCAGTTGACAATCATTGAGACTAAACTTGACAATCTCACCGCGAGTGAGGCCGAGTTCCATCAACGAGTCGGGATTGCGTGGAAGAAAGTCACAAGCTTTGCCACCAAGTATCTGCTTCCGGCCATCACCACGTACATCCTCGGAAAGACACTGTGATATTTGGCCCGTGCTGGCCCTCGTTCATTGCCGGCTTCCTTGTGGCTGCCATTAGCATCTGGTTCCACCTCTCGTTGCGCCAGTAACAGGAGTTGTCCGATGTTTGAGTACATTTCGCGGACACAGGTATCATGACGACACGTCTCACGCTCACGCGCGATGTCACGCGCCACGAATGCCCCTGGCTTGACGAGGATTTGAAGAAGGGCACGCCAGTCTGGTCCTATCACGGGCACACCTACGGCGTGGTGTCGCCTCGTGGTATCGCCGTCACCGCGAAAGCGGCCGAGACCCCATTCTTTGAACTGCCATCGAATGCCCTCTCTCAAAAGTCGAATCCCGAGGACCACCCCTAATGCGCCCTCAGACTCAGGGGCATCGAAAGCCCCGCCTTCGCCCCAAGGCTCATCTGGTCATGGAGGCGTGCATCGAGCGAGGACTGGCATTTGGTATCGCCCACGCGCTGGAAACCTTTGACTTGATTGACTCAAAGCTTCGTGAGGAACTTCAAGGCGTGCTCATTCACGCCTGTGAACGGGAACTGACCAACGCCTTCTACGAAGACTTTGAGTGGCCAGACGTATGAGAGATGTATTGGCGGATCGGGGCCATGCCGAACTGTTCAAATGTGGTATCCACTTTGGAATGTTTGCGTTAGCAGCGATGTGCGCAGGCTACGGCGCGATGGCGTACGGACAACGAGGGGAACGTCGCCTCCTGACCAACGCGGTCCTCTACACGCTATTGATGGTGTGGGAGTCCGAGCAAATTGTGCGACATCTGGCCGAGCCCTAACCATGCTCCGTGTCACCATCGACATTGTCCCGTTCGGGATTGAGGCGTCTACGCGCCACATCCAGACCCTTGACATTGCGCGGACGACTTTGCACAACAACCCCGAAGACTACCGCTGCTCGGTTTTTGCCGCGGACGGTGAACTCGTCAACCTGTTCTGGATTCGTCAGCATGCCTATACGGCAGGGGCGGCGGTCCTCGTCTTCCGCGCCCTCTCTCAACTTGTAAGTTAGACCTTCTGGAGATGCTTCCATGACCCCTATTGAGTTCCCAGAGCAAACTATCGTCTGGGCGAAGAATCAGCCACCTTACCTTCCCCTTCCTGCCTACACTAATGAGAAAGAAACGATTAGTTGCTGGCGCCTTTCATGGACCGAACGAATCAACGTCTTCTATCATGGCCGGCTCTGGCTCCGACAGATGAATTATGGACAACCTCTTCAGCCTCACGCTTCTTGTATTGATTCTCCGTTCCTTCCGCGCCCATAATTGTCCGAAACACTACTACATTCTTCGGACAGCCCTCATCCTTAACCCATTCTTTACATAGGTTTTAGGGGTATTCCAGTTGTTCGCCCTGGTAAAGGTGGGGGCGGGGTAGGCGGTCTCGTTTCCGATCCCGCGCCCACGAATCCAGGTTGGCACGATCTATGCCGTGAACGCTTGGCATGATGTGTGCATGGCTTGCGCGTCACTGTCCACGCTAGGTATCAGTGTCCACTTCATTAGAGGACAGTTGGTGGGCATGAGGATTGCGGCGTGGGCGATTCGGGCCGGAGTGATGGCCGGCGGATTGCACGGGCAAGCGGCATATGAACATTGATGCTATCGTCCGATCAACGTGTCATTTTTGCGCTGAGGCCGACTACTACCTCGACGCGATGCTAGAGGCTATCCAGGTCGGCGACGAGGACGGGGCCGCCGGCCTCTGTCGTATGGCGTGCTGGCGGCTCAGACGCGGAGGTGTCCGATGATTACAGTACTCTCCCTCGCTCTGTATGCGGCGCTGCTCGTGCCGTGTATCGCGGGCATCATCATTGCGTGCAGGCGATAATATCATGGTAAAGACATTGACCGTCGTATCCTCCTCGGGTCGGGCTCTTACGCACGAGGTAGGAAGCCTAAGACACGAACAAGCACCTTGTCAGGCAGCAGCACCTGCCGTCACCTACTTTACTCGCTGCGGACTCAAGGTCTATCAGGACGCGCATAGCACTATCCCGATCACGCCAGCCCGCCGGTGTAAACGATGTTACCGAGTGAGTGTATGACCACAAAAGAGAGAGAATTGCTCTGTGCAATCGGACGCGCCATTGCCCACTTACCACCGGGCGGCCGTGTCGAGCTACTTACGAAGTGCTGGGCCGTTGAAGAGGAGGCCAAAGCATCTCAAAATAAATGTGAGTGCCCGCACTGCACCGCACTGTCCCCTAAATAGCCCACTGTCTACATGGCTAGAAGCGAACAAAACGCGCAAGTGTATACTAAATACCCACTGAAGTGACGTATGAACATGACAATAATTGTCGGTAGCATCCTCCTCGCGGAACTAGTCAGCCTACATCTGTTGACACGAAGGTAAACACGTATGACCACGAAAGCGGACACGTTACGGGAAGAGCTCATCGGCCTTCGTGCCTGCCAGAACGCTGAAGGCTATGACTACGATACGGATATTGAGTGCCGTATCTGCACGGTCGTGAAGGAACTAGCGTTACTGGCCAAACGTCGCGCCTATGCACAGTCGCATCGTGAACTGCTGTACGACTTGAACGGCCATCATGGGCCGGCGTGAAAGGACACCATGATTACACCTTGCTACGTCATCAGCTCGAATGGGTTCTCAGACAGCGTCAGTTATCAGGATGATTGGTGTTACGCACAGTCGGCCTATCTCGGGCACAGTGCATCCGACGTGCGACCCGAGGATATCATCAAAGCCGATATCCGTCGGCATTGGGACGAGCGCAACGGCATTCCTATCTATTTCATTAGCGACCACGGCAACGAGCGGCGGACGCGGGCGATACGCTTGCGTCGGAGGACTGCATAAAGGACTATCGCACGGAGGGGGTGATGGTGTTAAAGACGGGGCGACTACCACATTGTTTATGTCGTGATCGGTCTAATCATCGTCTGTGTCAAAGGCACATGTGCGTGTATTGTATAGTGTGCTGGGGTCAGTGTCCTACTTGCGAAGCTATTTGGGAACGTGACCAATACTACGATTGAACCGCTCGACGAGATCCCGAGTTATCGGGCTAGCCTGAAAAAGAAAATGACTCCCTACCGTATCGCCGTATTCGCAACGGGTCACGTCACAACGGGAAAAGGCAGGCGTCAACGGACTCGCACGATTGGATATGCGTATATGGGCTGGACCGAGCAACAGTCCTTTCAAGAGGCGAGACTACCCAGTGCTGGCAGCTTCCTGTATCCTGCCCTTCATGCGGTCTATCGCGCAGCGCACGACTACCTCGTCTTGCCGACAACGCAGCAAGTCTCAATCCGCACGAATCAAGACCAGTCTGTCTATCGCTACTTCAAACACGCGGACGGGACCATAACAGGCTATGCCGACAGATGCTAAAACGCGGAGTATTCAACTGAGGAGGAGGATTACACAGGTGATTGCCCTAAATGTAGCCGATTGTGCGCGTTACGACTCTATCATCAGGGGTCTAATGATTGCTCCACACATTCAACAGAAGCGAACTATTGATCCAGAGCCGAAGAACCTGGATGGAGATTGCGTGGTGCTTGAATGCCCAGAAGAGCAGGCACGGGCGATTGTAGATTTTCTGCGCACGACCGTAGATAAACGCGCGCGGCAATACCCAATTCGAGCGTACATCTCGGGACCGCGTGGCGGTTGGCGTAAAGTCTAGTTTATGTGGGTTCAGCACTACGAGTTCTGGCAATTTGGTAGATGAGCCGCCGCCCGCGTTTGTTTAGATCGCTGCTCTTTTTGGCCTGTCCTCAAGTTCCTTCTTTCCACTAGAATGCCATAGGGCCAACATTCGGACAGACCGACTCACAAGCTTACTGTGTTGAAGTCGTCGCAGAAAAAGGAGAGGAACAGTCTCGGAGTGTGGGACGGCTGCGCTTGACTCGTGACTTCTTCATCTATCGTCCTCTCCATCGGAGCCATAATCCAATCAACACCCCAACGTTTTCTCGGCGAAACGTTGGGCACGGGTCAAGGTCAGCGACTCAACAGACTGAGTAATAGACTGAGTGTTAGTCATTTTCTGAGTCCCTGCCGCCAACTAACAAGCACCACCAGCACAAAAAACAGGCATATTGCAGCTATCCCGTCCACAACACCGTGCCAGTACGTCATGTTTATCGTCCTTTCCAGCGCAGCCATAATCCAATTAGCACACCCAACACAAGACCTACGTCTGTCATTCCGTAGGCTCAAGCTGTCGGCGGAGAACATCGGCGTTATCGGCTTGGTCGCGGAACCGTTGACTAATTGCTGGCGATTGGTGCGCGTAGAAGGCATCACGGTCGGCCAGTTCACGCAAGTGGGCACTAGCAATACGGAGGTATTCAACAAGAGCGCGCTTGGCGGCGGGACTAAGAGGCTTAGCCATTCCAGTCCTCATAGACTGTCCGCTTACGCACTAAGCGGAGCGATTGATCACAACGCAAGCATATAAGCAGATGCGTGTCGGGATATTGCCAATAGTCGCTTGGAGTCGCTGACCATTCCGATGAGCACTCTGGGCAGTAGAGGATAAGCCGAATTGGCTCAATGACGGTAGATAGATCGGCTTTCGTGATGAGGTTACTCATGTTTCTCCAACTCCCTTAGATGATCGATGGGAAAGTCGTGTCGCGCGCGGTCCCGCCATTCGCGGTAGAACTTCAGGAGGTTGGTACAGAAGAGGCGGAACACAGCTACTTGCCAGTGACGGTTACGGAACCAACCGTATTACCGTTAAAATCAAGGAGATTATCAGTACACGCCCCGCGCAGCCTGTTGAGTCCGAAGGTATGATCGAGCCAGTCTTGAACAATGCGCCGCGTTTCGGTCTCTTTGTCCTCAAAGGCTGTGTTGTCGGTCTTGAGCTTGATCGTGATAGTCATGGTCAGAACCTCAACCCAGTCGGCCCACTCGGAACCCCAATGGTATCAAGGTTATGGCGATCCTTGCCCTTGTTACGCTCGGCGTAACTTGGTGGGACTACTCGCAGGACGTAGCCGCGCGGATCGCCTTGCGTATGAATCGCCCAGTCAATCGGCACAGCCGTACGGGTCCGACGTTTAAGCCGCTGATCCAGCACAGTAATCCGTGGAATGTCTGAGTGCCAGGCAGAATCGGTAAATTCCTTGCTCATATCCCCATCACAACAGCAATCGTCTGCGTTACGTGTTCTGATATACGGACAGTGTACTCGATCCTGGTCAGCTGCCTCACTACTACAGGCCAGCTCCGCGTATCGTTGCATCGTCGTTGCGGCGCGCAGCAGCCGGCGCGTCACGTCCAGGTTAAGCCCCTCGCACGTCATGCGACTAATGAACTCGTCCCGCTCGCGTTGATAGCTCATACATCCTCCCGAAACAATGCGCTCCACGCGGTCCCCAGCACAAAGCCTGCCAGGAAGATCGCCCACACCATGACAATGTCTATGAATAGGGACATCAAAACACCTCGGGACAACCGCGTTCCGAGCTAGCGCAGTAGCCTTCAATGGTCGAGATATCGTCAGTATAGGTGCCCGATGCCGACGCGATTGTGGCGTCGCGGGCATCCCGTGCCGGCTTGACCACGGCGTTGTAGGCATCCCGTGCCGGCTTGACCACGGCGTTGTAGGCGGCCCGTGCTTTGTGGACTTGGCACAAGGTCTGCATGGTCACAAGCCGAATCGTTGAAATTGTCTTAACCGGAGGACACACAGATGCCATCTGGCACCAGTTCGACACCACAGTGCATGGGCACGGCCCTCTATCGGTGTGGGCGCTACGCCTTCTGTCAGAAGCATCGGCGTTTTGCCGTCGCGCGTCTTCAGTATCGACGGCAAACGATGTTTGAGCCGAAAGATACGGCAAAAGAGGCCCAGAACCGAGCATTTGACCAACGGGATAAAAAGCAGCGCGCCTATCATCAATGCTGTCAACAGAATGGCCGCTCTAAAGATAGGCGGTCCTAGTGGGCGCAAAATCCCTCAACTATACGCACCGACTGAGGCGGCGTCGCTGTCTGTACCCACGTGGACCGCATGATGCCCTTGAAGCCTTCTTTGTGGGCCAACGCCGCCATGTGCGGGACATCTTGCGGCAGCATCGTCCGTGTGACAAGCCGGCCTATGTGGGGGACGAGATGGCATCGTACCATATCAGGCGGGAAACAACCGTAGAGCGGAGGACATAAGTGGCATCGCTCTCAAGAAACGCACGACGCAAAGCCCATATGAGGCGTACCGCCGGTCGGCTCAAGCAGCAACTCGTGCAGCGAACCCATGAACGCTATAAGACCCATGTGATGTTGCTGGCAGTACTGGCTCAGAAGGGCGGCGAAGTCACCATTACCCAAGGCACGTTGAGTCAGGTGATGGCAGGGATAGCCAGTCTGTCGTATACGGTCACGCCGTCCGAGATCGCAGGGGAATCAACCGTGAGGCTCGTCACGAAGGAGGCAACCGATGCCCAAGAAACCAACGCGGTCACAGAGACACCAACAGCACCAGAGGACGCGGCGGATCAAGACACTCCTCGCCCTTCTACGTAAGTGCCCAGATTGTTTGCTGCGCGAGTTGCTGCTTGACGACCCGACGTGCTGTCCTGGTCATAGACTGACACGCGAGGAGCGCCTGCAAGGACTGGCCGACCGAGGCGTGGATACGTGGGAAGACTATCGGAACGAGGTATGAGCCAAATGCCAAAGTGCATCATCTGTGGAGAACGGCACTATCCCCAATCCTTTGACGGACCCGCTGAGCCTTGTATCTGTGGACATGGAGTCAGTGGAGAAAGCGCCTACAACTATGCAGGACTTGTAGGTGTATGGAAGCAATTTAAGTATCGGAGACTTCGAGTCGTATTTGATCAAGTGAGCGAACGATTTGGTCGCTGGCTCTACGCGAGCTGGGATTGAGTTCTCGGCCCTCGACGTTCGTTACGACCAATCCCGCCACGTACGAGGGGAAAGCCAGGATTTTTAGGTTGTCGGAGATGCTCGCCTGGCCTCCCCCTGAGTGGTTAATAGAACATTGGTTGCCAAAAGGCACCATGAGTGGACTCTATGGCCCTCCTGGTGCTGGTAAGTCCATGTTGGCCCTTGACTGGGCACTCAGCGTGTCCACAGGGCGCCCCTGGCTCGATCACCCTGTCCAACAGGGGTATGCCCTCTATATCGCCGCCGAGGGGCACAGCGGGCAAGCGAAGCGGGCGAGAGCGTGGTTACAGAAGGCGGCGCTGACAGCCACGGCGGTTCCTAACTTTGGCTTCGTCAAGGAGCGCATTGCGATTACCGAAGCGTCAGAGGACTATGACGTGCTGTTCAGTCGGTTGGAAGAAGAAGTACAGCGCGTACCGACCTTCGTCATTATTGACACCTTGGCCCGCTCCATTGACGGCGACGAGAACATCAGTGTGGATATGGTGCGGTTTCTGAATGCGGCCGAGCGGTGGTGTGAGGAGTATGGAGCGACGGTCCTAGTCATTCATCATGGGAACGCGGCCGGCGTGCGAGAGCGCGGGCATACGGCGTTCAAGGGCACCGTCGGAGCCCTGCTCAAACTGGGTCCGGTCCAAAAACATAAGGATATCCTGTGCCTGCATACGGATAAACAGCGGGATGCCATTGAGGCGCCCGACGTGGGGCTGAAGACTGAAGTCGTCGAGGGCACGGATTCGGTAGTGCTTGTGGCCGCAGACCTCCCCGATGCCCACGAACGAGGACACGGACTGTCCCCGCCGATGCGAAAAGTGGACATGTTGACCTATCTTGGTGGACATCCTGAAGGACTCCGATTCGATATCTGGGAAGTGGGCTGCCAGGTGCCTCATACGACGTTTGTGCGGCGCGTGCGACGATTGCTTGAAGAAGATTGTATCTACAAAAAGGAGGGACGGTATTATGCCTCACCGAGCACCGTGGATGTGGCCGCATTGTCAGCAGTGTGAACGCGCCTATAATACCGTCACTCGTGCCTGTCATTCACCTATTGGCCCATTTTGCTCGTGGCACTGCCGCATGCTGTTTCAATCCTTCTTGTGGGCCAGACATCGAAGGCCCAGGTCCATTCAAGGTCCGCGGACCCAACGTGGACCCGAGCCCATTTTCATTGCATCTATTTGATATATATGGATTTAGCACGTCAAGCGACGGTAGAGGTCCACACTAGGGTAGACCTTTAGGCTACCCAGTGGACCTCCGCGAGACCCAGTTTCCGACACCAATGCCCGTCGCTAGGTATAGGAATTGCAAAGGAGGACAGTATGAGCGACATGAGCAAATTGGCGATTCAGCAGGCGAATTGTGCAGCGTGTGACGGGACAGGCCGTATCTGTGGTGGTTGCTTTGCTGCTGAAGAGAATTGCCCGGTGTGGGCACTTTAGCGAAGGACGAGACTGTCCAGCATGTCTTGCGAATTGGCAACGCATGACTGATGACCGCGACGAGGCCGAGTGGCACGCGGCGAATCGTCCTGACGACGAAAGAAGAGCGATGACTACTCATACGTGTCAAGAAACAATAGGCATGATTGGAGAGCAATATCTACGCTGTGGAAAACCGGCGCAGATACTTGTTCAGCCCCGAGGTCGCACAGAGGGGCCTTACTGGATGTGTGACTACTGTGCAAGCCACAATATCCACAATCGGGACTGTCAAGACGTGACACCGGCCGAGGGCACCAACGTTGCAGGAGAGCCTACACATGACTGAGCACAAACTCACCCAATACAATATCGCGGAACCCAAGGCTTCGCCACGCTCCTTTACGCTTGGCGACCGGATCGACCAAGCCGTCTCCGAGTCGGCACAGCGTTTGCAAGCCGCGAAGCGGGCTCGAGAGATTCTGGACAAGAACCCCGAGATTGAGGAATTGGTCAACTTACTGGGGAGATTCTAATGGGCCTTCCAAAGCGTTTGTATGCGTCTCAGGACCACTCTGACTCCTTCGGCGACGAAGACTTGCTTGCATGGAGGCATCTAGACGCGACTGATAATGGGAGGATTGGGGTCTATGAGTTAGTTGAAGAACTCGATAAACGCGAAGCGGTAGAGTTACGTAGAAAAGGCACAAAAGCGTGGTTTAAGACCACCAATTAGGGAGGTTCTGAATGTCGAGACAGTCACAATTCAAGCAATCGGGCGGATTTCTCAAGGGCGTGGATGGGACCATTATGGGCTACGTCTTTACCGACGAGTTCAATGGGGAACCCTTCAAGCCGGGCAAGGTCAAGGATGCCAAGACCGGCAAGACCAAGGAGCGCTTCCACAGTCTTTACTTTGTGCCGTCGATTCGGGTGGATGGTGCCGAGGAAGACACCACCATTCATCTCTTTGGGGGTGATTACGACGCCTTCACGGTCTCCGATGATGGACGGACACTGACCCCCAACGAGGACGGCTATCAGCTCGGGGCCAACAACGCGGTGGCCAAGTTCATTCAGACGTGGGAGACCGCATCAGGCACGGGCGCGTCAAACGATAGTCCAGAATATCTCAATGAAGAGGGGGAACTGAAGGCTATTAACTTCGAGCCCATCGTCGGGAGTCGATGCCGATTCGACCAGTCCATCGAAGTGGACCGGAGCGGCAAGCCGCTGAAGCGCACGGCCAAGTCGGGCAAGTATGCGGGGAAGGAGTATGACTTGACCACGACCGTTGTGGACCAGGTATATGAGTTGGCAAAGGCGGAAGTGAAGTCCAATGGCAGGAGTGCAAGGCCGGCTGCGGGAAAGGCAGCGGTGGCGGCCCGCTCTACGTCAAGCAGAGGAACATCTTCGACTACTCGTACGACGACGACATCCCGTTCTGAGCCCACGGAGGAGGATATCAAGGACTTGTCGGGACGGGCCTTGGTGGAGATTCTTGAGGCGTCCAACGGAAGTATCGTCAAGCAGAAGTTGAGTGTCAGGACATTGGTCACGCCGGTGCTCAAAGGCAATCCCCAACGCGAGGACGCCCGCAAGTGGCTGTTCAACGACGAGAATCTGGCCGAGCTGGTGGAAGACGGCCTCATCACTTACGAGAAGTCGAAGGGGATGATTGAGTTGGTGATGGCATAGCGATTCAAAGGGTCGATTTCAGGGGTTGTCGAATCAACGGTAAGGTAGGAGTCGGCTCAGACTGGGGATTCCTGGCGACGAGCCTTAATGCAGGGTTGATGAGATGCGGCTCTTACACCCACCTTCAAGTTGGCCCTTCGCCCATCAGTCTCCGGCTGAAACGCCTACGAGGCCATACCGAGAGCAGGGCAAGGGCCATTCAGTTCGGTATGACAAAGCCTGTTCAGGGCTTACGGTTATCCGGGGTTCGACTCCCCGGCATGAAAACGGGCGAAGCCTGAACCAGTAGCCCTAGTATCGTTGTGAAGGCCCTGTAACCGTCATACCGATTCAGTTCGGGGCAAAGGTAGCTCAGTTGGTAGAGCCGCCGCATGGTAGTGGCGAGGTCACGGGTTCGAGTCCCGTCCTTTGGCCCGATTCAGTCGAGCCGTCAGGCCGAATGGCTTCCACCTGGGGGACACTTCAGTTAGGGCTTAGCATGAGAATCATAATGTGGAGAGTTGCTTGCTCTACGCGGGGGTTATGTCCCGTAGCCCTATTCATGTTCAGCGGCGGGGCACCGGAGTAGCTTGGCAGTGAGACCAAGTAGGGGACTGGGATCAGCTAGTCCGAACAGAGTGGGCCTCCTTCGGCTCTATGGCCAATGGGACTGACGGAGGCCAAGCGGTTCCCCGCCGTTCCCTATTGATTACAGAAGAGTGTCATCATATGCCCATCAAAGCGAAATATGCAGTCTCGCTAGAGTTCGATACCCAACCGCCCCTTACCCTTCGAGGCAATGTCTCTGCGTCCACAGCCCCAACATGCGTGGCACGGGCGCTCAGAGCGGCTATCAAGACGTTTCCCAAGAAGAACTGGTCCTCGTTGGTCGTAGTGCTGGATCGTTCTGGGGTCTCGGTGTGAAAGTGACTCCGATTGAGCACGGTCTTGACCTATTAGGCGGATCCGGGACATCCCGGTCCTCGGGGCTGCATATCAGTGATATCTACAACAGTCTCTACAGCGAATTAGAGCCCACACGGTATGTTGCGGGATCAGCCCCCAATACGACCAAGATGGCAATGGGACTGGCGTGGGAGGCCTATCTGGAGTCGTTGTTGATTCGGCAAGGCGTTGAGGCGCGACGCCCCAGTGAATGCGTTACGCCTGAAGGGATAGCCTTCAGCCCTGATTTGCTGATTGAGAATGGACAGCCGCGCGTCGGAGAAATCAAATTGACGTGGATGTCATCGGGAGAGGACATTACGTCTCCGAAGTTCGCGAAATGGATGACACAAGCAAAAATCTACTGCTACTACTTGGGGGTTGCTCGAGCGCGCTTTTACCCGCTCTACGTCAATGGCAATTACCGAGACCGCCGTAACCCGGAATTGCTTCCGGTGGATGTGGCGTTCTCGGCGCGCGAATTGCAGGAGGAGCACCAGATGTTGATGAACCATGCGCGGGCGAAAGGAATGCTGTAGCCATGTGTCAGTTTTTCGGCGAAGTCTACTTTAGAGTTGTTAGGAGCACAACATGTCCAAAGGTAACACGTTCGAGACAGACATTCTGGCATTGATTTTCAATGCAACGGCCATTGCAGATCTCGCCGAGAATGACACGACGACGCCCGCGACCAATTTGAGCGTGGCGTTGCACACCGCAGATCCTGGGGAAGCCGGAACACAACTGACCAGCGAAACGGCCTATACCGGCTACGCGCGTGTGAATGTCGCGAGGACCACTGGCGGCTGGTCTGTGGCGGCTGGGTCTGTTTCGCCCGTCGCCAACATTGATTTTGGTGAGTGTACCGCAGCGCCCGGCGCCGCGATTACCCATTTTAGCGTGGGTTCCACTGTGGCCAATAAGCTACTCTATAGCGGAACGGTCACTCCGAATATCACGATGGCCGTGGGCGTGATTCCGCGCCTCAAGACCACCAGTACCATTACAGAAGATTGATGTCTGTTCCGAAGGGATACAAACACTCAATCGAAGTCCGCAAACAGATCAGTGCTGGAATGGTGGCTTGCTGGGCCGAGGGGCGGCGTCAGTGGCAAAGGGATACGCCTCATGCTTTACAGAAGCTCGCATCACAGCAACGTATACGTCGGCGAATGCTTGACGGGCTTGGTGGAAAATGTACGCGGTGTGGCTTTTCTGATTGGCGCGCGCTGCAAGTTGATCATGTGAGCGGGAATGGACGAGCAGATCGGTTGAGAGCGAACAACCGTAATGCATGGTTAAAATATGTTCTCGCCCATCTTGATAAGTACCAGTTACTCTGTGCCAACTGTAACTGGATGAAACGCTACGAGAATAGTGAGCATGTAGCTCACACCGAGGACTAAATTGGCGATCGCGTATGTCGGAGGACAGAAAGGATCGTTTGCTGGGAAGACTGCCGCGACGACTGTCACCTTCGCGTTGACTGGTGGCTTGGCATCTGTTCCGGCTGCCAACGATCTGGTGATTGTTGCCTATGCGGTAGGTTCGACGGTCGATCGTGCGCTGACGATCCAGAATGGCTCGGCTGTCAACTACACACTCATCGGAACTGAGCTCTACCAGAACGATACCTTTGACGCGAATCTCCGCGTCGCGTATCGGTTCATGCCAGCCACGCCCGAGACCACGATGGTCCTCTCGGGAACCGGCAGCACCGCCGATGCCGGCGCCTATACCATCCACGTGTATCGCGGCGTCGATCTGACCACCCCGCTCGATGTGGCGGCAGTAACGGCAGGAAACATCAATACTCGTTTGGCGAACCCAGGCGCTATTACACCGACGACGACTGGTGCCTGGATTCATGTCGTCGGCGCGGCGGCGTGTGGGACTGGCGGCACATTCACGGCCGCCTACCTGACTGACTTGCAGGCGCAGACGCAAGTCGATACGAACGATGTCAATATCGGCTCAGGATATGTCGTGTGGACATCTGGCGCCTACGACCCGGCGGCGTTCGGTGGGGGCGGAACAGATACCGTAAATGATTCTTGGACTGCGGTAACGGCTGCCCTCCGCCCGGCAGCCGGGGCTGTGATCGAGGCCGACGGAGCGGCGAGTGGTGCAGCGGCATCGGTCGTCGATGGACGATCCGTTTTTACTGCCGTCCAATCAGCAACAGGCAGCGCCGTGACAGCGGTCGTGGGGGCCGCGCTGTGGCTCTCTCTCCTCGCGGCGACGGGAGCGGCCACGGGCGATGCGCTTGGCAGTCCCGTCTTTGGGAGTCCTGGATCGTCTCTTGGCGGTTCAACGATTGACGGGATTGGTGCGTCCCCGTTTGCTGGCCTCGCGGGTGCGGTCGGGACGGCGACGCTTGATGGCGTGAGCGGAGCAACGGCGAAAAGCGATGGTAGTAGTGTCGGCCTGGCTATCGATACTGTCGTTGGCGCAACTATCCTTACCAGACAGAGTACGTCGGCAGGTCTTGCGACAGTGGATGGCGTGAGTGGCGTCGTCCAAGGAACACCCGGAACGAGTGCAGGCAGTGCAGGTGTTAACGGGATCGGAGTTTCTCCATTTGCTGGTGTGGCGAGTGCCGACGGGAACTCTGTTGACACGGGAGTCGGCGTTGCACCGACGAGCGTGTCTGGATCGAGTAGTGGAGTTGCAACGGCTCAGGCGGACGGACAAGATATTACGGGAACAAGGATCAAATTCAATGTGGCGACAAAGGTCCAGAGGCGACTCACGATCGATGTCATAGTGACACGTACGGCTGAAAAGACTCTAGAGGTTCAACGAGTGCTCGCGATCAATACCACGTTGACGCGCACAGTTGAGGAAGTCGTCGTGATCGTAAGGACACTCGCGTTCGATGTCGTATTGGAGTGATAAATGGCAGATCAACTCAGTAAGAACGATGTTGGTTCCGTAATTCGTGTCACCGTGAAGGAAAACGGCGTGGTGTTCAATGCGTCGGCCGCGACGGTCAAGACGTTGCGTCTGAAGAAGCCCGATCAGACGGTGGTCACGAAAACGGCGGTATTCGAAACGGACGGCTCAAACGGCGTGTTGATTTATACGACCGTGGCCGGTGATTTAAATGAAAATGGTATGTGGACTGGTCAGTTGTACCTGGAGTTTCCGACCGGGAAGTGGAGTACCGATGTGTTTACGTTCGTCGTCGGCAACATCTTGACCTGACTAGATTTTGGACTGTGAGGACATCTATGCCAAAAACGGGTGCACTACTAATGACGCCTGAACGCCTCGCCCAATTTCAACGAATCGTGACATACGAAGAAACGCCACTGTATTGGCAACTACGCGATATCATCAGTGAGTTCCTCGACGCGCTGGCGATCGTCACCTCCGAGCGCGACGGTGCGCTTAAACTCCTGAGCAGAAGTAATGCGATAGCGGCCAACACACAGGTCCGCGCCGATCGCCTCGCACAGCAACTCACCGAAGTTGAAGAAGCAACATGTGAGTTCTGTCATCAGCGCACGGGAGGCGGAGCGATGCATGTCTGCCCAATCTGCTGGAACAGCGCAAACAACGACACATGGCAACGGAAAGCGAAGCAGGCCGAAGCCCGGCTCGCTGCCCTAAGAGACAAACTGAGAGCACTGAAAGGGCGCCCCGTTGATGCGAGTTACGTCGAATGGGTCGATATCGACGAAGTTCATGCCCTACTCGTCGACTTGGAAACCGGGTCGGGATCAAAATAGAGTGGGCCTCATCATTGACATCTCCCCACTTGTCAGTATTGAGTTGCGGCGCGACTCCTTTCGGCTCATTGTGGATTACGACGATCCCTTTCCGATTGATCCCGAGTATCGCTATGAAGAGGCTGGAGCACTTCTTGCGGCGCTGACAAAGGTTACGAAATCTGACCGCTATCTCGACTACATGGGAAAGGTGCTGAATGCCAAAAGCCAATGAGTGGTCACGCTACACCAAATTGACGGATACGTCAAAACAGCGCATTATCGCCGCGAGCTTCGGCGAAGTGGGTACGCTCAAAACGAGTTTCTGGCTGACCACGCCGGCCCCTATCGTGATTCACTCCACTGATAAGGGGCTCGAAGGGGTCGTGGATGTCTACCTCAAGCAGTATTACGAACTGACAGGGCAGCGGAAGGATATCTATCGCGTGGAGTATGACCCATGCGTGGGAATCATGGGGCAAGACGAGGCGATTACCATTCGGGACAAGTTCGAGGACGACTGGGCACACACTCTGAAGTATGCCCGCTCCACCTTTTGGGACAAGGAAACGCAGGTCTACGAAATCTTCAAGTATGCGGAGTTTGGCGCTCCAAGCGATACTCCCTCAAACTATTACGCCCTTGATCAGCGTTACCGCCATGTCATCAATCTTGCCAAGGACACGGATATCAACTTTGGGCTCATTCAGAGCATGAAGACGCCGTGGGCACCGAAGGTGAATAAGCGAACGGGCGCTGAGGGGGCTGCGCCGACCAAGGGACGCGAGCGGCGAGGGATGCGGGAGATTGAGGAGCTGGTGCATCTCAATCTAGAGCATGTCTGGAATGGGGAAGCCTTCCAAATCAATATTGGGAAGTCCCGTGGACCGGGCGGGCGAGACATTCAGAATCAGACGATTGATTATGTGGAGTTTCCAACGTTCGCACAATTAGTCTTCCCCGACAGTCAAGAGACTGACTGGGTCTGAGCCGTGCCGCGGTTTGACTATAAATGTCCACTGTGCGGAGCATGCTTCGAGTGTACGGTAGAAACGCACACCCTTCCTGTATTTTGTCCTCGATGCTACGAAAAGTCCGGAGCTGCGGTGGTGACGATGCGTCAGCCTGCAGCACCGGCCTTTACCATCAAGGGCTATTCGGCAAAATCCGGCTACTCAAAGAAAGAGAACTAACGTGGAATTTGGCAAACCCGGTAATCTCCCGCCCGCCCCCGATATCCCCATCGTCGGCCAACCCTTCACGCTTCGTGACTGGTATCCGACACTCTTGCTCGTGTGCAACTGTGAAGCGAAGGCGCCCCTCATTGTCTCGCGCACGCCGGGCCAGTGCGCCGGCTGTAAGAAGCTCTATAGCGTGCAAGGGATGCAAGTGACGCCACAGGGGCACATCCAATGGCAGATTGCGATTGGGTCGCCGACGACCACTCCGGTTGAGCCGGCTGTAAAGGAGAGCTAATGCCCATCAAGTATCTCACCCAACGAGAACTGAATTACATTCGAGGCAAGGCTTTGGTGGGGCACGCGACACCAAAAGAGTTGTTGTCTGTGTTCTCTCATTATGACTTACTAGAAAGTAAGCTCGATGAGGCCGATAATGATAACGATGATGTCTATGGCACAGATGGGTGGCGTCACTACTTTGGTATACCGGACGAAGATTGACTCTTCTCGTTGATTCGAGTGTCGGCTCACACGACCTCGTCGCTCCGTTACTCGAGGCTGGTCTACCTGTCGAAGAGACGCGGTTAAAGTTTGGGGATGTGGCCTTCATTGGCAAGGGTCTCAAAAGTGCGTTACTTGATATTGGTGTCGAGCTGAAACGAAGCGATCTTGTCAGTTCATTGCGTTCAGGACGGCTGGCAGGGCATCAACTCCCAGGATTACTTGGGCCGAACGGCGCCTACGACTATGCGTGGCTGTTGCTGGAGGGACTGCGCCATGTCAATGCACTCGGTCAGATTGTCGAGCACAACGATAGGAGACGGCGATGCCACGTCGTAAAGGGGCTATGTGATACTCCGGAGCATTGGGATCCGGCCCCAGGCCGAATGTCCGCGACAGAGCGCGATAAACAGATCTTGACGTTGGATGTGTGTGGGGGCTTTCATATCTGGCATACGCTCAGCCGTGCCGATACCGTGCAGTTTATTGCGACGCTGTATCGCTGGTGGTCGGATAAGTCCCTAGAGAAGCATCAGAGCCATCTCGCGGTGTATCGGCCCGCCTCGTTCGTGCCGGTGACAAAGCAACAAGAAGCATTGATGGGCCTCCCTGATGTTGGCCGCAAAGTGGCATTGGCCGCAGAGAAGCACTTTGGGTCATTGCGTCGTGCATGTAATGCAAGTGTGCAGGAGTGGGCCAGTCTGGAGACGATCACTGAGGAGGGCAAGACAAAACGACTTGGTCTCCGAACCGCCGAGCACATTGTCAAGTTTTGTGGAGGGAATACGTGACACAGGGAGAGAAACATGCCAACCGATAAACCGACCGCCTTTTATCTTGGTGTCGTCGAGCAAGACGCATCGCAACCACCTACACTACCGCCACTACGGCTCTTTGTGGTACATCGCGCGCTGCCGTATGAGGTTGAAAGCGGAAGGGCACTTCACTCAGATAGGGTTGATGTCGTGGTCCATGCACATGGTCTCGATACTCACGATGGCTGTCTGGAGTTCTTCGTGCTTGCCATGGAAACGAGTGATGGACAATGGGTCGCTGTGCAATATACTCGTCGCGTGTTTAAGGAGTGGGTCGATGTCGAGGAAATCAACACAGGTCCACAGCCAAAGACGGTGAATTGATGGTACCGATTCAGAGGCCCGGCCAGAGCAGGCAGGATTATAGGACTCCGCCGATATTCCTGAGAGCCGTCAAACGACGATTCCATCTCACGACATTCACGTTTGACTTTGCGGCGGATGCAACGAACGCGACGGCTCCAACGTGGTGGAGTGCCTCTGACAATTCCTTAACACAATCTGTGGCGGACTGGACAGCGCGGTGCCAAGGCGGATATGGCTGGTTGAATCCACCCTTTGGAGATATCCGCCCGTGGACACACCATTGTCAGGAAACAGGTGCGGCTGGCGGGAGGCTGTTGTTTCTCGCGCCCGCGTCTGTAGGATCAAACTGGTTCCGCGACTCTGTCGATGGACACGCCCGTGTGCTCTTCCTGAATGGCCGCCTTGCTTTTATGCCCGACAAGCCGACGTGGCTCTATCCGAAGGATTGTATGCTGTGCGTGTACGGGGTTGATGCGGGGTATGAAGTCTGGACGTGGCGCAACGATGCGATGTAAAGGCGTTGGCCCGGCCCCCTGCGACTACTTCCTCTGCGCCGAGTGCCCAGGCTGGCAAGAGGATCGAGTCGGGCTTCCGCTCGTCGGCAAGACGGGTGATGAAGTCGATCGCTTGCTTGATGCGTGTGGCCTTCCTCCACGCTCAGAGATGTTCTTTGATAACCTGTATCGGGACTACCGAGGCAAGGACTACAACTATACCATCGAGGATTTGAAGCTCTACGAACCTGAGTTGTTGGCGAACCTCAAGCGGGTGAGGCCCAAGGTCATCATCACGCTGGGGCGACATGCCGCTCGGTATTTCCTTGGTGACGTGGACTTAGAGTCCGTATGGGGTATTCCGTGGATATCCCCGAGCGACGTACTGGAGATTGATGATAGCCCTCCGCATCTGATAGCACCCGATGCACGGGTGATCTTCCCAATCCATCACCCCGCCGCCGGCTTCTACTCCCCAGAGCTAAGCCCCTATATCGTCGCCGGCTTTCAGCAGTTGGCAAGTTTTCTGCAAGGGACGATAGGCCCCAGGCTATTATTTGATGACCCCGTAAAGGCTCCAACCTATGAAGAAATCACCACTGAAGCGCAACTACAATCCAGACTGCAAGGATTGCAGAAGGGAGCGGCGCTCGCCATCGACACCGAAGGCTGGCCTCACAAGCCTTGGTCGTTGCAGTTTAGTTATGAACCGGGAACAGCTTATCTCATTCGGCAAAGCGCTCCAAACATTCTCAGAAGATTCAGCGACATTATCAATCGAATACGACCACGACTCGTCTATCATTCAGCGCTTCATGATATCGGAATGTCACGAGCAATGGGACTGGGCACCGAAGGACTAGCCTTTGACGATACGATGGTCATGGCCTATCTCTTGCAGCTCGAAGGGCAAGGGCTGAAGGCCGGCTGTCTCCGCCATTGTGGCATGAAAATGGATTCATATGACGACATCATGGGCGATGTCCAGAATGACCTCGCGCGGGACTACTTGACCTGGATATGGGATGCAGAGCAGGTGGACTATGAAGAAGCACAACAAAAAGAATTTGAAGCACGACGGGCGCTTGGTCGCCGGATCAAAAAATTGCCGAGCCTGTCAAGAACACCCCTCCACAAAGCCGTCACTCGCGTCCTCCAGTCCAAGCGCCCCTACGGACTCTGGCTGGAACAACTCGATGATCTACAGGTGGCGGCGTACGATCGGATGGGGCCAATGCCTCAGGCCACTCTTGATTACATTGACCCCGTCAAAGCTGTCCATTACGGATGCCGAGACGCAGATGGAACTGCTCGCTTGTTGCCGCACTATGGTGCAAGAATTGACGCCCTTGGACTCCGCGAGGTCTACAATCTCGAACTGTCCACCTACCCGCTCATCGACCGAATGCAGCGCATTGGCCTCAAACCCGACCTTGCCCACTTCGCGCGACTGTCCGATCAGCTTGGAGGAGAGCTATCAACGCTCCAGGCACGACTGTGTCGCGAGACCGGGCTGCAAGATTTCAACGCCAACTCGGGTGACCAGGTGGCAGCGTATCTGTTCGAGACTGTGGGGCTCGAAGAAATAAAGTGGACAGAGACTGGCAACAGAGGCAGTACCAACGACAAGATTCTGGAGGCCCTCGAACATGAACACCCCGAATGTCCGATTGTGGGGACGATACGTACGTATCGAGAAGTGTACAAGCTCAAGCATGCATTCGTTGATCGACTCCCTGACTTCGTTCAACGCTGGCCGATGGATGGCCGTATTCACGCGACATTTCGTACTACTCGTGTGGTTACAGGGCGATTGGCCGCGTCCGATCCAAATCTTTTGGCTCAGCCGGAGCATGGTCAGTTCGCTCCCGACTTCAAACGCGGCTGGGTGGCCGAAGACGGACATGTCTTGTGCCAGTGGGACGAAAGCCAAATCGAGCTGAGGGGGCTGGCCCACCTCAGCAACGATCCAGTCTTAGTTCAGGCATTTACCTATCAATGTGATCATCACCAACCCTGTGAGCGTGACCCTTGTGCACTCAAACGCGATATCCATGCAAGTCTCGCGCACCGCATCTTTGGCATCCTCCCATCCAAACAGGACAAGCACAAGCACCGCTTCCCGGTCAAAGAGGTCAACTTCGGGATTCCGAATGGGATGCAGGCATATGGGTTACGACTGGCCCTCCGTGCCAAGGGTCTCTCGGACATCTCGGAGGATGATGCGCAGCGATGGCTCGATGAGACCAACAGGCTCTATGTCGGGGTGCCAGTTTATCAGGCACGGATGGTCGCGGAGGCCGAACGCAACGGTTTCATCCGATGCCTCTCTGGGCGCATTCGCTACATTGGGGGTATCAACAGTCGTGACGAGCGGACACGGGCCGAGGCCGGGCGTGCCGCGTTTAGCACTCCGATTCAGGCGTCGGCCGCCGATGTGATGAAGCAAGCCGAGGCGACGGTCTGGACGGAAGTGCTCCCCTACTTCTGGAAACAAGGGAAGTGGGTGGAGCCGCTCTTGCAAGTGCATGACTGTCTGAAGATGGAGTGCGAAGTTGGAGTGGAACGCGAGTTGCATGCGTTGATGCAGGCCGCGATGACTGAAGTGCCACACGGATTCTCGGTGCCGCTGGCCGTTGAAGGCGAATTTGGTGGGAATATGGCCTCTGAGCAGATGGACCCGAATCAGTATCCCGAGTGGGATAACCCGGAAGGAATGAGAGGATTCTAATGCCACGACTCGCGACCGCAACATTCAAGAAGGGTCAGAAGGTTATCAAGATTTTCACAATAGGACCAATAGAGACTGGCACGGTCGATATCATCCGAAAGGTGACGTAATCGTATGTGCAGCTTTCGCGAGAGCCTCTAAAATACGATGTGCGGAGCGGAGCCGAGATTGATGTGGCGCCTGGATTCGCTGCTGCTGGTATCTCTTCACGCATCATTCTAATGGGGGAATAATGTATGCCTGGACTCGCCACCGCTACGACACTTGCCACGACTCACGAGGTGCAGCTCAAGCCGGCACTCCTCACCAAACTGCGGAGAGAACTCCGGCTCTACGCCGAACTGAAAACCCAATTGAAGGCGATTGCGTTGGCCCTGGACAAGCATAAGGGCGTGATCGGCGCGATCCGCGAAGAGACGGGCGAGCAATCGCTCAAGCTTGATGGGTTTTCGGTTACCCTTGTGGCGCCCGTCCGCAAGCAGTTCAATGGCGCCAAGTTCGTGCAGCTCGGGGGCGACATTGGTATCTATAACGAGGCTCACGAGAGTGTGCCGGGACGACCGTACGACAAAATCACACTGCCGGGTGAAAAGAATGGCGGGGACAAGTGATCGAGCGTTTAGAGGCCGAGTAGGAACACTCTGATGATCTGAGTGGAGACGCCGTACCCCACACCCTCATTGGACTGTTGCACGATCCCCACCATGTGCCCGCGTACGTCAACCACAGCGCCACCCGACATACCGCCAATATAACTCGCTTGGACAAGAAGACCCGGCGCGTGCGTTGAGGCGGGTGCCATATTCACCAGAAACGCAGGCCCTCGTAAGACGGTGAGTCGATTCCATCCCCACGCATAGCCAACAGCGGTGAGGTCCTCAAAGCGCTGGACGGGCACATCCCTCAACGTAATTGAGGGTTTATCGGTCACGGCGACAAGCAAGGCCAGATCGTAGAACTCGTTGAACGCCAGCACCGTGGCGGGTGTCCCGTCAGCCAGGATGTGCTCGCCTCGGCAATGGGCTGCTGTCAGGATCCTATTGACGGCGATGACGACGCCTGAGCACACATAAGGGACCTGTTGAGGACCAACCCATGTGTCGAGCGCTTGCTCCCCGGTGATGCGTACCACGGACGACTGCACGCGGTCCACCATCTTGGTATAGGCGGTCTGCGGTGACTGGAACAGACTCGCAAAGAGCAGAAACGGAGTGATCAGGTAGTGCCACATCACGAGGACCCTCTGTCCTTTAGTATGGACTTATTCGAGGAGGGTGTCTAGAACATCTCGGCGAGTGTCGTGATACGGTTGATATTACCCTCAACGCAGCGATGCTGGATATTCCACGGACGGGTCAGGAGGAAGGTTTCACAGCCGGTAAATCGCTGCGCGTCCACGCAGTTCTCCCAGCGGTCATCAATATACTTGTCGAGCGTGAGCGCCTCGGCACAGAGTCCCTTGGCGCCGGAGAGGAGCACGGTGGGCCGAGCAAGGAACCCGTGGTGTCGAAGCCACGCCTCTGTTTGGTGTTTGGCGTCTTTGCCGGGTCGGGACGTAATGAAGTAGATGTCGTAGCCGTTGTCGTCAAGCCCAGATAATCGTGTGAGCGTCTGCTCGGTGTCGGGGTAGGCAGGTAATGTTTCCCAGAAATGATCGTCGGACTTGATGCTCTCCCACACGGCTGAAGTCTCGGCTTTGGTGTACTTGTAGTGCTCAGGATAGTCCCAGACGGGAATGTCGAAGGGACGTGGTGGGAAGAGGTCTTTGCCAGTCACAGCGATGATGCGATCAATGAATGTGCTGTTAAAGTCGGCTAAAACGCCATCAACGTCGATACCCAAGATGCTCATTTCTGTTCTTTCAGGAATTCGTGAAGGTAGCCCATTACATTGAATAGGAGCCCACAAAGTGCCTCTTCCATTCGATCGCCATATAGGTCTCCATGTCTGGCGTCGGGACCACGATGGAGTTGCCACCAGTCCATGAAATGGCGCCATCCCGACTTGAGATAAACGCTGAGTGGGATCCCTTTCTGCCAGTTATCCGAGCTACGAGTGGTCCCGTCCATTTGCACACGATGCGTGTGCATGTAGGCGGCATAGCGTTCTAGCACGAGAGGGCTCAGGAAACCTTCGTAATCTACTTTTTCGTCTTCAGTGTCTCGCGTTGCACCTGTCTCAAAGACTCGCATAGAGGACATTAAGTTTGTCTCCTTATGTCGTGTACATATCCGCTGGGCCTTAATATTACAGCCGCCTTTGGCGAGGTGTAAGTCCCCATCGATATCCACGATACTCAATCCACCACCTCCACGGGCTTCCGCAGTTTCTTGATCCGGCGATACCCCAACCACCAATGCCGCTTTGTCGTTTCGTCCATCGCGACTGACAGTTTTCGAGCCTCAGTGGCCACGCGGCGCTCACCCCATCGAGGCTTACGTCGGTGGAGGAGTTCATGCAACAGCGTCTCCAGAATCGCTGGCCGAGGATCGATATAGATGTTCTGACCTTCTTGCAGGCCATCCATCTGCCAGGTCTTGCTACGCAGGGAACATTCGTAGATTTGGCCCCTTTTTAACTCATCGAACAATTCCGATAAAAGGTCGTCAGTCTCTATCGACATGTGCGTTGAGCATACAGCGCGAGACTCTCTATAGCCAAGCTATTTTCACTGTTCATCCCACAGATCCTCAAGTAACGAGTCAGCCACGCTTTTTGACCAACAAGTAGGCCGGCACGGGACGCCGTCGCCCATCGGTTTCGAGATAATATTTCTGAGTCCGCTGGGCGTGCCCACTCGCGACGAGTTTGAGGGCTCGTCGTCGGGCAACATTGTAGGTGCAGCCCCACAATTGAGCCAATTCGACGGCGGCAAGCGCCTGTTGATTATCAACGAGGGAGATATCGGCCTCGGCCAGTGCTGTGGTCCAGTCGTCGTGCGTAGGAACGGTCATACTTCCTCTGAACGCCCAATCGTCCAGATTTTCCGTCTGTAGTGCATTTCCGAGTCCACAGGGTCACGGATGATAATGCCGCCGAACTGGGGCACCGAAAGTCGGGCGCCGGCCACTTTCCATGAGAAGGGCGTCTTGCCTTGCCAGCCGGGTGTGACGACTGCGGCACCAATACCTTTCGCGGTATCGAGATCAACGGCAATAAAGCGGTGTCGGTGAGAACGGACGATGAAATCAGGGGGCTCCTCACGCCAACGGGCGGCCTCCACAAATTCAGCCGTTAATTCAGCATTGACTGCGCTGGCTTCGTGGGCCGCACTGCCTGTCGTGCCGACATGGTGCAGAAGATGGACCAACGCCCTCCCGACGCGCTTCCACAAGTCGTAGCGGGCATACTGGTGCTCGCGGTTGGGGGCCGCTCCGAGCGCCGTTGCGAGCATTTCCTCGTAATTGGCGCTGGAGCCAACATGGGCCTCAGTGCCTCGGATGTGATAATAGGTGCCACCCGACTTACAACAAGCCGCCACAATAGGCCGAAGTGCCGTCTGAGCAATCAATAACTGGTCGTGGATATTGTGGCTGATTTGGGTCGTGGAGTTGTGGTGGACGCCGTCAATGACATCGCCGTTATGTACTAAATCCCACGGTTCCCGCTTGACGACACTCGGCACCCAGGAGCCCCAGAACTCCCGCCAGAGGCCCCAGACGTTCTTCTGGAAGGGAGAGGCGTGATAGGTGCCCCCATCGTCTAGTCGTACCGACTCAGGAGGGCACAAACCGAGCCTGCATCCACAGTGCGAATCCGACACGACTACAAGGTTACGGACTGTACCCATTAATGTGTCCTGTAGATTTTACGTCGTTGGGTGTGGGTCATTTGCATAAGCAATTCAGCGGCGCGAATACAGTCAGCGTGTTTGCTCTCACGTGCCTGCTGTAGACAGTACGCTACATCGCTGTCTTCGACATTTCCGTCGTCTGTGAGGATATGCAGACAACATCCCGCGCAATGCTGTGCATAAATTGCTCGAACAAGGGGGAGGACTTCAGGGACAATCGGCCGTGTGTTTGGTTTGTTGACAGCCACTACCGATACACACATGCAAACGCGGGGCCAGATGCCCTACCGTTCACCGAGCAAGAACTACGGGTCGCCTTTGACTATCTTCGCTCTGGTGTCTCTCTTCGTGCGGTATCACGCCGATTTGGAATCTCCGTTCGCACCTTGCGAACTCACAGGGCTCGATACGGTTGTGGGCAACTCCGCATGAGGTAAATCTCTAAGATGGCTCCACCGACCTCCCCAGATAAGGCCGGCCGTCTCGACCTTGGCTCCGTAGATGTCCCACGGATGGGCGTCATCGAACGGCGTCTTCCCGAGAAAGGCCAGATCAACTGCATAGCCGAACCCGTCTTCGTGTGGTTGGTGATTTGATTTATGACGTATTCCGTCCCTATAGGTCACGATCTTTCCGGGGGTAGTACGCCCTTGGGCATACAGCCTGGCCTGCTCCTGGGCCGTCCTGACCCCCTTCACGACGAACATGGGGAGCTCGTGGAGGATATTCACGATGGCCGCGTACAGCCGTGGATGGACGCCAATCAGCCGATGAATGTCACGAGCGGAGGGCGCCATGCAAGTTCCGTGCCATTACCGCAGACCCCACCGCTCCAGCAACTTATCGAGTTTCAGTTCGATGCGGTCAAGTCGTTGCGTGGTGTTCTCTTGTTGTGCCTCAAGCGCCGACACCTTTTGGGCACTTACCCGATCATTCAGGGTCATGGACAGATAGATCATGCCGAGGAAGGACAAGCCCGCGAGTATAAGGGGGAGCCAAGCGTTGGTGACAGGTTGAGTGGTCATTGCCGTCCTCGTCGGCGGAGAATTTCCTTGGCCGCCTCATCCAATTGAGTCTCGGTCATGGTCGTTTCTTGGAGTAATTCAGCGCCAGTAGCGGGGCGTTTCGCAGCACTAAAGATCCCCAGATCATGTGCTTCTTGCCCGGCCTGCTTCAGCTTCAGCTCATACGCCTTCGCATCGGCCTCCGTAGGAAAGATACGCGGGTGGAAGGCACGATGCGGAGACCCTTTGCCCTCAGCTCGCAGCAATACGTCTGCCACAGGCGGCGAAGGACTAACCCGAATAGCCCTTTGGGGGTTGAACATGGGAATAGGCGCTTCAGAGGCCCCAGTACGTTCAGCTTCTAATTGTTGAGCGACAGCATTGGCCGGAACGCCTCGCGCTCGTCCTTCGGCGTTGGTCACATCGACCTGGAGCGGACTGCCGGGCTCTCGTGTAATGGGCACTCCTCGAAATGTCAAAGGAGGTTCAGCATTTGTTGGTCTTGTCGCGTCAGACGACACAGGCATCACGGACTGAAGTTTTGACTCCAACCGCGCAATCAGTTCTGGTGTATAGCCCTGTTTGACAAGACGAGCACGTTCCACAGTGGAAAGCCCAGAAGATGTCTGGGGAGGCACGATTGACTCAAGTTTTTGCAGAGGCCCACGCAACCGATTCAACCAGTTCTGCTCGTTCTTCAAGCGATCAATGTCAATATCGAGTTTGGCCTCTTGGGTTTGTTTCGCCACGCGATCCTGAAGGATATCAAAGCGGGACTGCAACTCCGCTTTGGGTGCAGATTGCCTCAAAATGTCTTGTTCAAGATGGAGAATTTCTCCTTTTGGCAGCGTGCGCGCAGCGGTACCAATCGGAGTCCCCCACCGTTCAAGTGCCCCACCGTATTGAGAGGCGATACGTGGGACCGTCATCATTGCCGCGCCCCCTGTTAGTGCTGCTAGGCCTGCTGAGGGGTGTCCTGTCAAGATACCTGCCGCCCCACCGCCTGCAGCGGAGGCACCTGCCATGCGCGCGGCCCAGGGATGTTCACCCACGACGCGCAGTCCTCGACCCACTTGACGAGCGGCTGGTCGAGTCAGTGGTGGTCCCATGTTTCGCGCTGCGAGCGCGCCTGAGGCCATTTGCCCAAGTCCAAGCGCCTTTCCTGCGAGGTCGGGGTCTGTCAATAGATGTTCAAACCCCTGTTCGGCAAAACCTGCACCTGCCCCCGCCTCAAGAAGTCGTGCAGCCTTGGCGAGCTTGAGAAAACCAACGGCCTTGGCGGCTTGAGCCACGGGGCCGGCTGCTGCCGTTGCCAATCCAAGAGGACTCGTCAGCCCAGCAATCGCGCGTGTTACTCCTTGACCGGTACCGGCAGCGAGTCCTTCCCAGTAGGCTCGTCGCGGGCTCCGTGTCAGCGAAGGAACATCAAGTTGCTCGGCAGCCACGTCTCCAGCCTTGACCAATTGTTGGCCAGGACCAATAGGCTCAGTAAGCGTATCCAGGCCGCGCGCGACTGCTGAGCGGGTATCCACGGGAGGAGGTGACGAGGCCAATGTTTGGATCGCCTGACGTGCTTCCGCTTCAGTAGGTGGACGATCGCCTGTTATCTCGTACTGGCGTCCATCAATTTCAACGGTATAGAGCTGTTGTGACTGTCGAGGCATTTAAGGCACCGGGCGCGAACTAATCACGTGAAACGATCCACCACCCTCAGAGGTCTGATTGGAGATAGTGCGGATCATGTCCCATTTCATCTTCGCGCTCTCAATGGTATCGCTATAGGCGCTAGGCACCAGCGGGAGCCAAATTGCCTTGATGTCGGTATCGCTCGGACGCGATCCCTGCTGGGCCACCGCTAAATTGCCCGCAAGCGCGAGGCGCGCATCTTGATAGGTTCGGAACTTTGGGTCGTGCCCAAAAACGGCCTCGGCACCGCGAGCGATTGCATCGGCTCGTTGTGCCGGACCAACGGTCGTAATGATTTCCTTACCGAGTTGCTCAAGCGCGCTGATAGACTTACCGACCAAGGTGCGGGCTTGGGCTTTATTCCGCATATCAGCCGTCGTGGGATTTGTTTTGCTGCCCCACGTCGTGCCTTCAGGAGGTGGCGGTAGAGGAACCTCAGTAAACCTTCCGCCTGAGAATTGAAAGAAGTGGGCATCACCTTTCTCGTCAAAGACTTGAATAGGCTGAGTTGTAGGGGTTGTGGGCCGTCTGAGATTCGCGGCCTCCTTCTCATACTCTTCGTAGCCAGGATGCGTTTGCGCGTATTCAAATTCCTGCACAGATGTGGGTGGCGCCGTTCGTGGCGGAAACATCGCCGCTGGGGCGGATTTGCCGGTGAGGCGCTCAAACTCCATCGCACGCCGCTCCGTGCTGTCTGCAGGGAGTCCCTGCTCGAACTGTTGCGTGGCTGCGTCTTGTTGCGTTGCTGTGCGCTCCTGAGGTGTGCCGATATAGGGCCGCACGGACGGCTCGGAGGACTGCTGCACGCCGAGGCGGACTTGCCCGACCGGCACTGCCGCCACGCCCGGCATGGATTCGAGCGGCCGTGGAAACAACTGCTCGGCTTGCCCTAGTTTTGTGGCGTTCTGGAGCATCTCGTAGGACGGAATGTCCCCCTGCCGAAGATTCTCCGTCTGCCCCTTGAGTTCCGCGACTTGGTCCTTATGGGCTTGTTCCGCATCCTTCTCGCGCAGGCGTTGAAGTGCATCCCGCTTCTCTTGCGCGGCGTCCAGCTCCGCCTTCACGAGCCGGTCCTCTCGCGACTGCGCGAGCTTGTCCAGCATCGCTTGGCGCTTCTGCGCTTCCTGTTGCAGCATGAAGTCTTCGAGCGCGGAGGAGGCGGCGGCGCCGGGTGATCCGTAGGGCATAGGTGTGTCCTAGCGACCTGCAAACATCCCGGCAAGAGTCAGCCCAGGCGCGAGCCAATTACCGACGCGCTCAAGCGAGCCCGGTCTCCCACCGGGCTGGTTCCGCGGCACATAAGGCACATAGGGCTTCAGCGGGTCCATCGTCTCTGTCTCATATTGAGGACGGGTCTGGAGCCGTCTGAGGGCTTGCTGCTCTAGAGCCGAGAGACTCTGGGTGTACGCGGGGCTCATCGCGGCTGGAGGCCGTGGATTGAACGGTCCTGACTGTCGATTTGTGAAGTAGCTGGCGCGTGCGGCGTCTTGAAGCGCCGATTTCCTCTGATCGGCCTCCAGTTTGGCCCGATTGAGGAGTTGCGTCTCGTACCCCGACTGACCCGAGATATTCTGGGCATTGGCTTCGAGACCCTGATTGGCCTCAACGGCGCGATTCTCGGCCGCTTGCTGGGTCGCGCCACCGACGAGAGCGCCCGCTCCTCGGAGACCCTGAGCAATACGCTGCGCGGCCGTCAGTGATCCTGTTAGTACCCCAGGCGCGGCCAGTGTGGGAGGAAGAGCCATTGCGGCACCTCCAGTGAGTCCCGCAACGGCTCCTGTCCCAATCGTTGTGGACGGTAGGACGCTCCCCGCAGTCGTAGCCCCTCCTCCACCTAACATCCCGAACAGACCTGCCGCATCGGCAATGCCTGCCGTCATCAGACTAGCGACCCCAATATTGATGAGTTTGGTCCAGTCTCTCGGCGTCTCCCAACTCCCAGAATCTTGGTTCCACTGCTTACCTGGAGGCACGGTCCCACCAAAGGCGGCGGGTGAAATATAGACAGGTTTCTTCGTTTGAGGGTCGAGCGCAAAGGGTCGCCCTTGGGCATCGCTGAAAATTCCACCGTGAAAATCAGGCATACATTATCCGAACACAGGCGAATAGCGATAGTCCATCGTGGTATCGAACTCGTAGCCACGTTGACTCAAGTTCCGCCCAAACTGCGATTCCTGTTGGAGCCGCTCTTTTTCCTGCTCGGTCAGCTTCCGTCCAAATTCGGCCTCGCGCTGAGCAAGATCGCGGGCATACTGCGATTCCTGTTGTCCCTGACCTGCACTGAATTGCGATTGACGTTCTGCCAATTCAAGCCTTGCCAACTCGTCTTGGAGTTGGAGTTGCTGTTGATCGGTCAAGAATCCCATGGCCCCACTCAAGGCTGCTTGAATCTCCTGACGACGCGCCGTGAGTTCCTGTCCGATCAACTGCGCCTCAAACGCACCACTCGCCTGCCCCACTTGTTCACTCGCTCGGCGTGTCTCCGCTCCGATATTGGCGTTGGTCCCGGCACGCTCGGCCACTCCCGACAGGTAGTCCCGAGAGGCGCGGGTCTGTTGGGCGTTGAAGGCATCGCTCTGATCGCGAATGATCGGATCGTTGCGATCAATAGCCAGACTCTGATTGGCGCGTTGCATCAGCAGATCGAACAGGGGGCCTGATTGTGGGCCAGTCGCGCCGGGCATCATACCAACAGAGGGACTCGGCATCGGCACTGGAGCGACTGGAGACGATGTAAATCCTCCTGTCACATGCACGGGCGTAGGACTGGGAGGGCCTGCTTGCCAAGTGTCACCGGGTTGCCAATTTTCTGGAGCGCCCTCCGGTCGCATCATCAGATTCTTCCAGTAGGCTTCGTTGCTGGCATTGAGACCGCCCGTTTCCCCGATGCGCTTATTCCAGTAGCCAGGGTCTCGACCGACCGAAGGATTGATACCGGGCGTGCCTGCTTGTTTCCCAATCCAGGCATTGACATCGGCATAGGGGTCACTCGGCGGTACAGGAGAAGACGGCGGCTGTCCATACGCGATGGCTTCTGGGCTTGTCTCAATCCCCTGTTGCCACCCAGGCTGATTCTGATAATACGTTCCATATTCCTCTTGTGACCCTGCACGGCCCGTCCGCTTGAGCATCTCTTTGGTGTACTCGTCGTACGTGGGGCCAAGCGGGGCCGACTGGTAGTCCGGTGCGGAGGAGTTTGTAGGCATAGGAGGACTTTATGAGTGTACTACACCTGGAGGATTCGGCCCTCCACATGATACGTGACCGTCGTGAAAGTGCCCGTCGTGGCGATCGTGATCGGCGTCGAGGCTTTGCAGCGAATGAGGAGCGGGACACCCATATAGGGACCAGCGCCCAGCGCATTCGTGATGGCGGCGGCAAGTGTTCCCCCTACTTGCGAGAAGGTCAGCGTTAAGGTACGTGCACTGCTGCTCTCATCGGTATAGGCCGCCGTGACCGTAAAGTTGTGCGTCGTGGAGGTCGTAACCAGGACACTGGCCACGACGAAGTAGGAGGCATCCGTGGCGCCGACCGTCACGGTGGCGACAGAGGCCACGGCAGCGGTATTCGTCGTGGATCGTCCGATCGCGACGGTGGCGGGTACCCCGACCGCTGCCGTGGTCCCCGTGCCACCTCTATTCACGGGAAGGGCCGTAGACCATTGTTGATTGATGGCCGCTTCGAGATGCTCCAAGTCGGCGCGCAAATCCCCACGGGCCTGCTCCCATGAACCACCGAGCGACTTGAGGAGGGCAATCATCCTCGTTCCTCTTGACGTGGTTTCAGATCAAAGCGATGGAGTCGCCATTGCGTCGGTACCGTGATCGTGACAGGAGGGTTTGGTGGCGCCTGTGCGTCTAATGTATAGGCTTGCGCGAAATAGGGCTGGCCGAAACCATTAGCGCCAAACATTAGAGTGTCTTATAGATATCCACAATACGAGCGCGAAGTTGTTCACTAGTCAAGAGTGGTGTCCGGATACATTCCCAGAGAGCGAGCGTAATCGCTTGGAGTCGCGCCTCAGTACAGTCAAGGACGGCCTGTCGGTCAAGCAACGTCGTAATCCGTCCCGCATCGGCGGTATCGAGAGTCGCCAGCAGTTGGTCTCCTTGCGTGTGCTGGGTTGATGTCGCACTTGCCGCATAGACCACATGCCATGTCGTACGGTCTTCTGCTCTTCCCACACTGACACCTTCGACGGGAATCCCTGCATCGACAAGTGCCTCTAACAAGATCAGCACGAGTGGGGGGGACAGCAATGCCATCGCTACCCCCGCAAAAAGCCAAAGATTCCGTAGTCCCCATTCGCGACCAGTGTAGCCGTGCCATACCATGTCGTGGTAGGAGTCGCCTCACTGTATTCATTCCACGAATAAAAGTGACGACCGACAGTCGGCATGTCCACCAATCGCGCGTGGGCTTCATAGTGCTGGGAGGCCGATGCCGTAGGGATGGCGATTGTGCCGCCGTGGCTCGCAAAGGTTGTGGTGGAGTCCTTTCCAATGCCGACAGCCACCTGGAGACCCGCATTGGTTTGCGTCACTCCCACACAGACACTTAAATCGATGATGTCTTCCACGACGCCAATGATACAGTCCACCTGGTTGTCGGTTGACGCCCTGGCCTGACGAATCGTGGCAGTCGTATAGGTCCAACTCGCCGTGGTCTCGACCCGTCTGAGACGCCGCAACACGCGGTTGTCGTGGTTCCACAGATAGCGCTTCGTGTCACTATCCTCGGTTTGGCCATTCACCGTCGTGGTCCGAACGGATGCAAGAAACCGTCGTGTTAAATCGCCCGATTTTGTGCGGGCGCCGGTCGTCGTTAAGACCAGCGGCGTGGCGCGGGTCGTATCGTTGGTCCAGGCGAGCGCTTCAAGGGTCGGCACGCCCGCGTTCGCGTAGCAAAACACATCATACATCTGGGACGTGGAGGCCGGAACAGGGATGGAAAACTCAGCAGAGGTATAACCAGTTGCCCCTCCTGCGCTATCAAAGAGCACGATGCGATTTCCGTGCCCTCCTGGCGTACAGTACAGCGTGGTCGCGGCCGAGACATCCGCAGTCGTCACAGGAGTGCCCGAGGTCAAGGAGAGGCGGAAATTATTGGTATCATTGACCGTGAGACTTTCCGCGTCCGTCAGCGTCTTCGCGGTAATCGTCGCCGCGATCTGGTCCCCGATCACAATCGACCGATTGATACTGCCCGCCTGCACCTCTTGCGTGCGCGTAATCGTCAGCGTGTCGGCCGTGATGTTCGTGACGCGCACAATCTCTGCGTTGGTCAGGCTGGGCTGTACGGCAGTGGGCCATACGGTCGCGTTAAAGGGGACGGTGGGGAAGCGCGCCCCGTGCCCCACCTGCACAATCAGCGAGGTGCCGCTGTCAGCTGGTACCGGCGCAGTCGCCACGGTCGAATAGGCGAAGTTTCGATGATTGTCAACTGGCATAACGGAATCTGCTCCAGTATAGCATTGTGACGACTAGGCGTCCGTAAACTCAATCTGGATGGCGGTGGCACCCGACATCGAGAGACTCGTGAGGCGTTTAATCACATGGGTCTCCGAGCCTGTGGCGGCAAGCGGCGTCGTCACTTGCGTGGTCTCCAGGCCAAAATCTCGAATGAACTTGACCACGACACTCAACGAGGCGTTCGCCGTCGCGAGGAGCGCGCCTGTCATGGCGCCCCAGCGGTTGAGCAGACCCGCGACGATATAGGGCCGCGTCCGAATCGTCGCGACGAACGCGGTCCCCGCATCTGTGGTGCCGGTATCACAGCGTTGGATGAAGTCTGCGGAGGTCAGCCCGATAAAGGGACGGGCACTCAGCGTCACGATGCCATTCACGCTAATGGACTCGGTGAAGAGCGCCACGGTATACGCCTGCGCGATACGGCCCGTCGCGGTGGACCAGCCCCCACTGAGCATCCCGTCTCCCGAGGGGCGCACTTCGGAGACCTGGGACACAATTTTGAGGGTCGGCACATCGGCGCCATCCACGGCCAGCCACCAGTGGGCTTGCTGTTTCAAGGGATAGTAGACACCACGCGCCACAATCGAGGCCGTGAGGTTGACTCGTGCCCATGTGGTGCGGAGTCCCGTCATGATCTGCACGCCCTCACTACTAATGCGCGCCGGCCCCACCATCGGATCGGTAAAGTAGATACAGGGGGCGCCATTCCCGTCCAGCCCCTTGAAGATACTGCCAGGGACGGCCCCAAAGGCTTTCGTGAGGGTCAGCACGGTATAGGCGCGCGTGACATCGCCCGTACGCACCATCCGATAAATATGGGACCACTTGAAGGCGTACCACGTCCCGTCGATGGCGGAACTGATGCCGGTGAGCGGACCGCCCTCATTGTTGTCGAGCGGTACGGTGTTATCGACAGCAAGTGGGAGACGCTCATCGTTTCCGACACCCGGATCGTTCGAGACGGGGGTCCAAGAAATCGTGGACTGCTTGGAGGTGTCGGTCCAATGCCCTCCCAGGAGGAGCCGGTCGCCATCCACCGCGAGGAAGCGCGCGGAGGGTAGCAGTAGATAGGTACCGATATCCTCGGACAAGGTGCCTGCAGCCGCGTACCCTGTCGCATAGGCGGTTTCGTCGTTATAGGTCGTCGTGGCGATGGCGACCGTTGCGATGCGGTAGAAGGTGGCGTTATCCTTCGACGCTTCGACTTCCCAGTGTGTTTCCGATTCGCCGAGCAGAGCGGGGCGGGTAATCGTGGTGCCTGCGCCCGCGCCACTCGGCGTAAACGTCAGGGCCACTGAGGGCTCACTGCGGACCTGGATTGTCGTGCCGCTCTGCTTGGTATAGCGCACCCGAAAGTAGCGGATACTCGCATAGGCGCCTGCTCCCTCATTCGCGCCGGTCGGGGCAGCCGCAGGTTGTGCGAGGCCTGCGCGCCGCAGCGTGGTTTGGTCCCAGACGTGCATCCGATCCACGGCGCTGGAGTAGGAAAAAAAGTGCTTGGGTCCGAGCGTTTGCGCGCCGATGCTGTACACGTCGGGTGCCGAGGTGAGGATGGCGTCGCTGGGCACGACGGGCGCCCATGTACCCGTGGACCGTCGCGCCACGGCCGTGGAGACACCTACCGTGGACCCGATGGCCCACCACTCCGCCGCCAAGATGCTATTGGACGGGAACCACTCGGAGAGATGGACAATTGCGGCTTGGCCGGTCAGTCCCGAACTAGTGATGGAGAGCGGCCCGCAGCCATTACGCCGCTCCCCTAGCTTGCTGGCAAAGAACTCGGCATTCTCAGCCAGCACACACTGATCGTCGGGAAGGGCACTCGGGGGGAGCGTGTCATTCATACCCCCAGTGAGACTCGTGAGGACGATGCCCTGTTCAGGCATTAGACCCGATTCCGCCACCAGCGACGTGCCTGGCGACCCTGGACCAGATCCAGATAGGCTGATTTGGCAATGAAGAAGCGCAAATCGGCAAGACGACGCTCGTACGCCGCTTCGGCCAACTGCGCGAGGTCCGGCTTCTCCATCTTGAGGAGTTCGGGCACCTTGGCCCCATGCACGAGGAGGTCATGGAAATTCTGATCGAAGGCGGGCTCGGTGTCGCCCGAGAGGGTCGTCGTGCTTTCCAGAATATCGGCGGACAGGATGAACACGGTGGTCGGGATACAGTCCAGATAGATGGTGACGGTCGTCGACCCCATGCGCGAAATGGCGTACTGTTGAGGAGGTTGCGTACTGAGACTCTGGTTCCGCATCTGGTCAAACGTCACCTCACTGAGCACTCGCTGGGTTTCCTGATAGCCCACCGTGATGGTGCCCGTGGCGGGCGAGGCGGCGCCGGCAAACGTGTAGGTGAAGGTCAGGGTCGTGGGCACCGTCGCAATCGTATAGAGGCCGTTATAGGCGGCCTGGACCGCACCCGTGATAATGATGTTGGACCCGACGAGGAACCCGTGTGCGGCGACGGTCGTGCCCGTCGCGGTGGTGCCAACGCTAGTGAGCGTAACGGCTTGGGCGGAGTTATCATAGACCGAGAGGAGCTTCAAGGTGCCTGTGAAGGTGAGGCTCCGGTTGCCAATCGTGGTACTGGCCGTGGCAATCGCGCGCTGAGAGGTGCTGAGCCCAATCGAGGAAATCACCTCTCGATAGCGGCGGTTAATCTCGCGCCCAATCCGCGTGGTATCGGCGGTGGCCGTGAGATTCAAACTCTCTGAGACTTCCGTGACGAGCTCTGAGAAGGTCGTAAGGCACCTCTAGTTGATGTGTCGCTCGGGCGGCAACTCCAAATACATCAAGAGAATCCCCGGTCGAAATGCTTCGAGATCCGAGCCCATTGATTTGGCCGCCCGCATCATGCGATACGTGAGGGTCATGCACGCACTCCATATCTCAGCGGCAGTCACATCGGTAGCGTTCGTACACAGGCCCGTGAGGGCCGCATCGACCAGTTGATTGACCACCACGATTCTAACGAGCCCCATAGGATTACCGTAACGTGCACATGCCCCAACGGTCCTCAATCCTTCTTCGCGGGCTTCTTCTTGCGACGCTTGCCTGCCATGCGATAGGCGGCGGCAATGGCGACCTTCTGGGGATGCCCAGCTTTGACCATCTCGGCAATGTTGCTTGAGATGACATTCTTACTCGATCCGTGCATCAATGGGATAGAACTACCACTCCTTACGACTCATCCAGTTCCTGCCATGAGACAATCGTGCCCGTCGTGACCACAATCTCATAATACCAGTTAATGGGCACGCGGAAGAACAACGTCCCCGCTTGAGGATTGCCCATCCCCGCATTAAAGGTCGTCACGGCATACTGCCCAAGAATACGACCAGTGGGAGGTGTGCTGCTATCGCAGTAGGCGGTAAAGGAGAGTCGTCCTGGTAACAGCCCCTGTGTGACAACCGCCACGAATCGCCCGACCCCCGATGCATTCTGATAGATAGCCCCCGCGACTCGATCGGGGCGACTGGTCCACTCGTTGAGTGTGTTGACAATACCGGCTACGGACGGCAACCACCGGTGTGGCCCTGCCAGGCCCGTTTGCCCATACCGCCGACCGCCCTGTCGTGCAAGCGACGTAATCACGATCATGGCTGTGTCACGATCCGTTCAAAGGTATCATCGCTCAACGCTGCGGTGGCTCGAAGAACAATCACGTTTCCATTCAGATCGCCTGCGCCAAAATTCACGGCATAGATCCCATTGCTGACGGCGCTGACGGCACTGAGGGTACCCGCTCCAAACGCTCCTCCATCAATCGAGCGCGTGACCGTAACCGCCAGCCCGGCAGAGGGACTATGATTGGTGGAGTCCGTCATCAGGAACTCAAAATTGTTGAGGGCCTGATTTTTCTTGACGTTGGAGGTCACACCATAGCCGGTTTTATCGTTGTTGGTGGTCACCGTCACGCCGCCGGTCACTGATCCCACTGCGCCCGTCACGCTTCCCACAGCGCCGGACACACTGGCAATAATCTGGTCTACGTCAATGTTCGTCGCAGAAAGATTTTGAGCCGTGGAGGGTGTGCCAATATTGGCCCAGTCGATCCCTGCTTCGCCGGTCGCACTGACATCAAGGGTCCGGCCCGTTGTCGTTGGTCGCAGGAAGTCTGCTGTTGGCCAAATCTCGTATGTCTGCGTAGTCACCGCCTGAGTCGTCACGGGAGCAAACGTGATCGTATCTGTGATCGGATCAAATGCGGTAATGTAGCGAGCTTGGCCGGCAATGTTCCCGCTCGTAAAGACAATGAGACCACCAGCCCAGTAATTAGTATCCGCTTCCGTTCGTGCGGCATCGACCATCGTCGTGGTTGTTCCAGAGTCGGACGTACCGCTCGCAAGACTACGAATCTCAGTTACCGCATCCGCCGCAAGCTCACTGGCCCCGATTGCATCGGCGGCAATGGCGGCTGCCGTGACCACCGCGGAGGCCATAGCCCCGACGCTGCTATCGATGCGACCACTGACAAGAGCCGCCGGTAGGCGAGCCTGAATGTCATTCGTATCCCCGATAATATCTCCAGCGGTTTGTGCCGTGCCAGCGCCAGTCGGCCCCACTTTCACGGCGTTCGCATCCGCAAGTCCCGCAGCATCGACCACCAACGACCGGCCAGAGGTCGCTGGATACGCAAGGTCATCGATCTGTCGCGCGGCCGTCTGGATATTAACGACCAGATCGCACCATTCCGCTCCTGCCGCATCTGAGAAGATCACGCTGACATTCCCGCCATTCATCTCGGCCGCCGAGAGGTTCACCTTTGCCACGCGCGTGTTCGTCCCGATGACGGGCAAGGTCGTGATATTCGCCGACGCGCCGTTATCGGTCGAGACCTTCACATCCCCAGCAGCGAAGGTGGGTGAATTCTGCATGATCTTCGTGTTCGCCTGGCTCACGAGCGCCACGTAGAACTCGAACGCGGTGTTGATCTTCGGCGGCTGGTAGGTCGCCATCTAGACCCCCATCCTCTGCGCCCCACCGATCTGAAGCATCTGGGCGCCGCCGCCGGCCACCGGATCCGCGTGCTGCGCGGCCCCGATATCGAGATACCCGGTCGTCAGGCCAGCTGGAAAGGCCCCAGGAATCCCAGCCGCACGCGCCAACGCGCCACCAGTCGCCGTGTTATTCAATGAAAAATCACGTCCGGCCGCATTCGTGAAAAAGGTCGAAGTCGCCGTCACGAGCCCGGTGTTATAGCTATTTGTACCCAGCGTCCCAACAGCTCCAGAGGTATTGTTGAACACCCCGCAGGTGAGCAAGGTCGCGCCAAGACCCGTGAGATTAAACCCCAAGGCACTATTCGCTTCAGCTAAGCAATTCAGTGTGGTGGCAATAACCGTGGTCGAACGAAACCCATCACGTCCATTCCCATAAGATGTGCAATTGATCCACGAGCCGAGGTTGCTTGTTGCCGCGAATCCATCGCTGGACGCGCCACTGTTGCCATCCGCAATACAAAAGGCGGACATCCACGCGCCTTGGTTGTACGAAAATCCTGTGACGGTATTCGTGTAGGCTTCGCACAGCATACCTTGACCGATGAGAAACGCCGGTTGCGTCTCACATCCTGTTGCTGAACAGCGCAGCAGTAGTCCACTATTTGTCACGACCGCAAATCCACTGTTCGTGCAATTTTTAGCCTGCACGAGATAAATGGATCCTCGATTCACTCCCAAGCCGCGACTCGATATCGCAGACGCCCCGTCCAAGATCAGATTCTCCACATGCCAATCCCCACTGGAATTCATAAGCACTAACGTAAAGGTGCTGATGGCACTGGCTTGCAGTGTCGGTGGCGACAGTCGATCATGCCGCGTCACACTGTACCCTTCAAGCCGAACGTTGCTCAGAGCTGGCTGAAACGTCCCTCCAGACGTGTTGGCCGTTGCGGTGGTAATGGAGTGCGTCCCGGTTTTTATAAAAATTCGGTTGGCGCCAACCGCAACCCCTCCCACCAACCCTAACGACGCGACGGCACCACCTTGGCGTCCCGCCCCATCACTATCGGTCCCGGCTCCTGTGTGAAGATTCGCCGCCCCAAGCACCGTCGCTGTCGTGCCACTCACTGAAGCGATCACATAGCGACCGGCAGTAAAATTTGTCCCACTGGTCACCACGAATGAGTTGCCGACCTGCTGCTTCGCGAAGGGAAACGCCGCCGAACTGACAGTGAGCCCGACACCCGTCGAGGATAAATCGGTGTACGTAAATTGCGATCCCGCTTGTTGGGAGTAATCAATGCTCCACGTCGCCACCGTCGGAGATGCGACCGTCGCACATCCAACAACCGTCGTCGGTTGGATGTCAACACGTAACACCGCCTGTCCGATGGTCGCATTCAAGGTGGCCGCATTCGCTGCCACCGACGTAATCTGGTACCAGCCGGCCGTCCAATTCGTCCCAGACGCAATGTACACCCACGCATTCACATCTCCGGCGACGAAGTTGTAACTTGCCGACGTGAAGACAGGTGCCGCCGTATTCGCGGAGGTAGCCGCGCCATCCGTGAACATCCCAGCGGTCTGCCCCGGATCGAAGGCGCCGCCGTTGTTCGTGTCATTGCCACCTGTCTGTACCTCCCAGACGGTCGTGGCAGCAAAGGCCGCAAACACCACACCAGAGGGTGCATGACTTGACTCGTACCACTGCCATGCAACGAGCAGGATCACCACTGCGAGTCGCCAACTCACGAACCAAGCGCACCGTCGCCACTCCGTCGTCTGCGACAGGCTACGCGCAGTCGTCCGTACTAACCAGGCTGCGCTGTTGATAATTCCGAGACCCCGCGCACAGATTTTCCACACGTCACGCGGGTAACCAAACAGCCCCACCACGAATGCAGGAGCATACCTGCTCATTCGAGGTGAGGCACTGCGTTGATCTTCTGTGATGAGTGCAGTCCCTCTCGCCCAGTACCGAAGTGCGAGGAAGAAGACCCACACGAAGACGCGCCGCCGAACGGGCGACCAATGAAAGGACTGCAGGAACAGCGGCTCAATCCACGGCGGCAGGCGAGGCGCATGGAGTGACCGTTCCATCTCACCGCACCTGATAGGACGTGAGGATGAATCGCGCGATGCCGTCCGTCACGTACACGCCATGCCCGAAGAAGCACCCACCCCCGAATGTCACGCCGAGACTACTGACGTGGCTAAGCGCGCTCAGAAACCCTTCCAGCGACGCGGCGTCGTACGTCCCGAACTTGCCGAAGACGCTCGACCACGACTCCGGGCTCAGCGGCACGTCAAGCACGGCACTTCCTGCGGCTAATGTGTAGGTGACCGGATTCGACCACCAGCGGTCGAACTCGCCTCCGCCGTTGTGGTTCGCCCAGAGAAACGGCCGGACCTTGGCGGGCGTGACACAGGTATTGCTCGGCTCCGTGTCATAGCGAAAGACTGGCGTGCCCGTCGTCTCAACGGTCAGGGCTACCAAGAGGTGCGTTGCGCCAAGCAATGAAGATGGCGGGCGTCGGTCATACAGGTACTTGATTGATCCAGTGGAAGGAAAGTCAAAGAAGAGCGACCCGTCCGGCAGATTCCCGAGCGGGAAGCGACTGAATGTGCTGATGGTCGTCCATGTCGTCTTCTTCAGCGAGAGATCGACTGGCCACTGTGCAGACAGCGTTGCCTCACACAGAGCAATCAACAACAGTACCGCGCGGACCATCACTGCGATCCGCCAACACACTTTACGATGCTTGCCCCTTGTGGGACGGTGAGGGGCATCGCTGTCGGCCCGGGCTGACACGGCACGAACGTCGCCCCTGGCGGGACCGTGAACCCACGTGGGGACGGTATCTGGTACCCAACACAGTGGACGAATCTCGTGCCCTTCGGGAACTCGTGAATGCCTGTTGCCACGTTCTCATACCCGTGACAGTGAAACAACGTCATACGTCTCCTCCTTAGATGGTTTCGTGAACTGCTCATGCAGTGCGCCTGCAATATCGATACCAGACGGATACCAACAGTCACCGCGCTCGCGGTAGAACGCTTCATCCTCTGGACAGGACCGTGGCTGCATGATAAATCCAGGCATGTCCAACGCTTCTCCATCTAGCGTGGACAGAATTGACCACGCAAGACCGTCTAAACGCTCACGCATAGAGGCTTGTGGTAGGAAATGCCAATACGTGACGAGATGATGAATGCGCATACACAGCCTCTCGCGCACTTCGTCAATCGTCAACACACGCGGGTCTTTAGCCATATCGTCCTCCTTAAATTCTCTCCGGGTTGACCGCAATCTTCAGCGCACGATTCCGTCGCGCGTTCGAGACCGCCTCCATGTCTGTGAGGAAGGACGAGACATCGGTGATGAAGGCTG
>ERZ1292642.52-Hain-H14-01um-R1-52-length-59196-cov-9_pt2 | contig 56689 bp, 71 predicted proteins | sample MGYA00564403_ERZ1292642 | MGnify/ENA primary metagenome ERZ1292642 (study PRJEB36523, sample SAMEA6512643) | groundwater metagenome | collected 2019-01-09 | study: AquaDiva: Metagenomics assemblies of 32 groundwater samples
CTAGGCCATGCTGCAAGTATGGCGGGCATTCTTCTCCAAGCTGGCACAACGCGAGCGATGGGTAGCGAGGCGTGGCTACTGATTCACGAGATTAGCTTCTCAGCGGTAGGAAAGATAGGGGAAGTAGAAGACACGACCGAGTGGGTAAAGCGTATCTGTAAGCGTGTAGTTAAAATCTTCGCTGATAGGAGTAAGCTCTCGGCTGCTCAGATCGAGAAGCGATGGAAGCGGCAGGATTGGTGGATTAGTAGCGACGATTGCCTCAAGTGGGGCCTGGTCGATGAAGTACGTTAAGCTAGAGTCTCGACAGTTAATATACCTATGAGTCACCATATAGTTGAGATTGGTGGTAGACGATACGTCATCGACCCTAAGGGACATGGTGAGCTTCTCAAGCCCAAGCATCTAGGAGAGCAGCTAGCAGCCCAGACGCCAGGAGAAGCTGACACTATACCTGGTCAAGTGGCCGCTTACTCCTACGAGTGGACTAGAGATCAAGAGCGGAGTCGTAATAGTAGCCACGTAGCGTGCTTCAACTTCCCCTGCCCGAAGACACCGAAGCTGGGTCGTAAGTATTGCAGTAACTACTGCATGAATCGTGCTAACGGTAAGCGGCGTTACAGAAGGGAACGAGGGCTTACCCGATGGCTTGACCTAGCGGGTGGAGCTGCGGTACACTTCCATCGACCGTTTCCACGTAGCCTCAGGCGGGCTAAGAATCTCTTTATCGAACATATTTCTGATGGTGTCTGTCAGTTTCGAGGCGAAGACGACTCCTGTCCTAGCGTTCACAATACCTACGCTGATCCTGGACTACCTAGATGTCTACTATATGCTACCTATGCGGATGATCTGATGATCTGGCAGGCGCGAAACTCAGGTCGTCCCACGCGCCGACGGTATACTACCGAGGATGGCCGCTGGCTAAAGGTAGCATATGGCCGCAGCAAACTCACCGACAACGACATGGCCGAGTCAACTCCTCTCTCAAGCGAGAAGCCTTAGCTCACAGGGCCTACACGTAGCTAAAGAGCTTCCAGAAGACCTCGAAGCTGCCCTAGCTAACCTTGCGGCATCACCACAGACACATCCAAAGGTACGTATCTGGATTCCTCCGTGGGTAGCGGAGAAGATTATCATCCCTGATGGCATCGTGCGCTACCGACAGCCTCTTGTAGCTTGTAGCTGTCCTGACGGGAAGCTCTGGCACATGGCTTCAATGAAGGCTAAGTGGACGCCTCGGCCCGTTCCAGGAGGAGTATACGGCGGACGTAGCTGGCAGACTGATCCTAACTGCCTTTGGTGTCGGGTAGACGGAGGCATCTACTTCGCTAAGCGAGTCTCCTATGATTTCCTCTGGCGCCACATGACGAAGGCTACGCTTACCCTTCTCTGCGACATCCCCTACGTACCCTACGTTGAATTCACTCCCGTAGAGGAAGAGATTACGGGCGTTCTCGCTAATATCCATGCTACCTCTATACCCTCCCTATTCGTACCTTTCATTCGTCAGCTAGCGATGGGTGAGAGGATCGATCCTCCCTACGCTCAGATGATCCTAACCGCCATACGACGGGAGCACTTCTACCTAGGAATGGAGCTCTTCGAGTCCTACATCTTCGGTGGTACTCCTAACCCACACTACAGGGATAGCTATGCGGCATGGAGAGTCATCATCGCTGCTGCCGAGTGTGCCGCCTACCGGCCAGAGCTACTAACTAAGCTAGGGTGTAGGCGCCTTCCTATTATTCCACCAGCGGCAGGCCACTTCATGTATGCCTTCGGGACAGGTGAGCTGTGGAAGGAGTACTTATCGGGCCGGTTCGGAGTTGAAGTCGATGCAGACGACAGGACTGACGATAATTCTAATAGAGAGGTCTAGTATACAACTTACTTTTAGTTGTTTCGGAAAAGGTGTATCTAGCTCCACGTCTAGCCGTCGGCATTGACCACCCTGCCGAAGTTAGTTGTATCTTACTGATTATTAGTATACAACTAACTGTTCTAAAAGTGTTCTGAAAGCCTTACCTTGACGTTTACGTAAGAGTGTGCTATAATAGAGCTAAGCAGAAGGAGGCGATGCGATGTCGCTTCTGGGTAGGGAAAGTGTGCCGCCTCCTCCGCTTCCCTACCCCTGCTTTTAGTTGGAGGAAAACGTGTGATCTGTTTTCTGCTTGGCTTCTGGGAAACTCTCTGGCATAGAACGTGGCCTATCTGGATGAGTGGTCATGACTACGTTGAGGATAGGGTAAACTCGTGCGGATGCGTTCAGGTACTACGCTGTGATCGATGTAGTGTTCATAGCGTGGCTTGGTCATAAATGATAGGAGGAGAGCTCTCATGACTGATAACTGTGCCGGTGGTTGCGACTGTGACTGCAACTTCGACTGTGACGATGATGGCGACTACGGGTGGACGCCACGTACGGTATACTGGAATACACTCGGAACGCTGGTCGGCGCAGCCTCTGGACTAGTTGCGTTAGCTATTGCGCTTGTTGCCCTACTACGTACCTAATGGCTAGAGAGATTGTAGCTGTACCGGAGATACGTGCTCCTCGTAGGGTAACGAGCAGGGTAGCCGTCGAGAAGGCAGAGGCACATGTTCGGCGTAACCTCAAGAAATACTTAAAGAAGCTTGAGGAGCTAGCTCAGGGCGTAGTGATAGCAGAGCCATCAAAGAAGCTAGGAGACTTTGAGGTGGTTGTGAGATACCCCCAAACAGGCCAGGAGACGGTCGTAGGGCAAAATCTGACGCTTTATACTACTGCCCCTAGTCTCCCTGCCCTACAGTACCTATCCGACCGCGCTATGGGCAAGACGCCTCAGCGGTATGAGATTACCGGAGACGAAGGGGGAGCTATCGAGGTGATCCCCTGGTTGCCTCCCGTTAGCTATATTGAAGGAGAGAGCCAAGAGCTTCTACTAAGTGGTAAAGACAAAGAAGGCAATAAAGAAGAAGGCCAGCTTACGCCGAGCGAAGCGGTCAGTCGAACGCCGAGAAGCCAAACAGGAACGTCGGAAGGCGTTTTTGAGGTCAAAGTCCCGCAGGCCGACGACGAAGAAGGCTAGGTAGTGTTTTACGTGTGTCCTGATCATGGTCGCTTCTCCTGGGCAGTCATCTGTAATGGGCCGCTAACTTGGTGTCCAAAGCTCTCTACTACTTGTTGCGGTGATATACGTCCGTGTGGGCTACCAGTGAAGAAAGCTAATGCCACGTAAACGTCTATCAGTGGCACAGAAGTCTATTCGTGCGGGCAGTAGCGAGACACGAACTGTACTTTACCGCACCCATGATGGGCCACAGACCCGCTTCATGCTAACGCCTGCCGAAGAAGTCCTCTATGGTGGAGCCAAGGGCGGCGGTAAGAGCTATGCTCTCCGTGCTTATGGCGTTAATTATTGCATGAGTTATCCAGGAGCCAAGGGCGTTATCTTCCGTCAGTCTTTCCGCCAGCTAGACGAAACGCACCTACTTGCTATTCAACAGGAGGTGCCCCAGTCCGTTGCTAATTACATGACGGCAAAGCACGATCTTGTCTTTCCCAACGGCTCCATCCTAATGTTTCGCTTCTGTGAGAAGGATGAAGACGCTCGTACCTACGACACCGCTGAGTTCGACTTTATGCTTTTCGACGAGCTTACTCACTTTAGTCAGTTTGCCTACACGTATCTCACTTCTCGCTGTCGTTCTACGAAATCTTGGTGGCCTGGGCCACGGCTTCGATCTGGCGCTACGCCGCTTGGTCGTGGACATGCGTGGGTGAAGGATCGTTGGCGGATCGAGACTGATAGACCTGCCGATCCATTTGAGGTCTGGAAGGCTTCTGTCTCCGAAGGTGGCATGACGCGCCAGTTTATCCCAGCGCAGGTAACGGATAATAGGACGCTATTTGAGAGCGATCCTGGATATATGGATCGCCTTCGTGCTCTCTCTTACGAGGAATATCAGGCTGCGATGGGCAACTGGAGCGTCTTCACAGGCCAGTTTCTCCAACGCTGGCGCCCTGATATACACGTCATGGCACCCTTCGACATTCCCCCCGACTGGGAACGCTTCATGTGTGTAGACTACGGCTACAACGCACCCTATGCCGTCCTCTGGTTCGCCCGACCACCAGGGAGTGATATTGCCTTCCAATATCGTGAGCACTATGGAGTGGGAATTAGCTTGGAGGAGCAGATTAGACTTGCTAAGGGCGCTGTTGCTGACTCCTGCGAGCGCATCCGTGCCATTATCCTCGATCCTTCGATGTACAACAAGGTGAACGTGAAGGGGGAGAGGATCGACTCGATGGCAAGTGATTGGGAGGCTGCCTTCTCTGGAGAGACTACGGTACTACGTGGTGATAATAATCGCATTGCAGGCTGGCGATTGGTTCGCCAAATGGTTGACTGGACTGAGGGGCCAGACGGTGGTGTACTTCACGCTCCCCGACTACGTATTTTCTCGACCTGTAGCAACACTATTCGTACCTTACCTCGACTGGTACAGGACGAACATAATCCCGAAGACGTAGACACAGATGGTGAAGACCACTGCGCTGATGCGCTAAGATATGGCCTTGTTCATGCCTTCCGTGGTGGGAGTAGTGGACACCGAGGCAGGCCAACGCTGAAGCTCAACCGTGATGGTCTTGTGCTTTCCCGATCAAGGGTGTAAACTGGAGCTGATACTATGACGACGCTTAAGCTGAAGAGTCACTCCGATCTATGGAAGCTGGTTGACGAACTCAAACTACCCTTTGGCGAGCGTGACACTAAGTGGGCTTCGCGTCGGAAGATTCGTTATCGTCGTATGGACGAGGAGCTTCGCTCTCTTCCCCTAAACCCGCGCATCGCCGACACTGCACTGATGGTTCATCAGTCGGAGGTGCCAAACCAAGAAGCCCACCTCCGTACTAAGCGTCTAGTTGCTAACAAGCCGCGCTTTGAGGTTGTCATCTACGACGACAAGCCATCAGTGCAGCGTCTTGGACAAGAGCTTGAGGACGGAATAAAGGCACTCTACCGCTGGGTGAATCGTGGTCGTGTGCCCTTTGACTGGCAGGTGACGCAGTACCAACAAGGGGACGGACTCGGCATTGGTAAGACGGTGTTTGTACCAGGTCATGGGGATGTACTAGCTGCTTATGATGCAGATGAGATTGTGGGCGATAACGAAGATACTGAAGATGCGAAAGCGCGGAATACGGCGCGTGCGGAGTACCGTACGGCCTTATCGAAGCTCTCCGAAGATGACACGGATCGGGAGAGCAAGGCTTATGATGAGGTAACAGAGGAGGCTCTTCGCAAGGAGCTACCGCCGTTTCGCTTCGTGGCCGTTGATCCTACCGTCTGCTACTGGTGGGAGGACGACGATGGTATCGAAGTTATAGCTGAGGTGTCCCAGAAGCTACTGAACCCTCTTCTAAGTGCCTTCGCCGACTCTGGCTTACGTCTTGATGAGACAAAGAGCCGTCTCTATGTCCTACCATCGGGTGCAGACGTAGTAGGCGCTAGCTCCATGCCGGTTAACTCACGTAAGGACTTAGCATCTAAAGTTACCTATGTTGAGATTCGCACTCGTGATGAGATCGTTATTCTAATCGAGCATCCGAAGGTTAAAGATAAGGCACCGAGGAGTGAGAGTAAAGACCGTGGCGTTATCCTAGCCTTCGATAACCCATTTGGCCCCTACACTACCGGCTATGCTCTTGTCCCTGGTGACGTGACCACTGAGGCTACCGAGGAGGATCACTATCAGCCTCCCATTCTTGCATCTCTGACATCGGCTCAGTCGATGAACGTGCTTCATACTGCACAGCTTTCGGCTGCCCTCGAAGCTGCTCTTGCCCCAGCGTATGTACAGGTAAAGGAAGATCAGCCGCTTTCACCTACCGATGAGGATAAGGCACCAGAGAAGAAGGAAGGTGAAATCCCATTTATTCCAGGGGAGATCAAGCGCGTTCAGGAGCCTGCGGTGGAATTGGAGCGGATTGGTGATCGCCTCGTTGCTGAGGAATCTCCCTACCGCTTCCGTGAAGCGCTCCTTGGGGATGCTACCAGTGACACTAGTGGCCACCGTCTTGCTATCCAAGTATCGCAGGCAGACATCCAGATGGTGCCATACCAGAATGCTCGCGCAGACGCTCTCAAGGAGCTGATAATGGGTGTCCTTTATGCTGTCCGTCGTCACGGTCTTACCATCTACATTCCAACGCTTCCTGATACAAAGCGCACGGGTAAGGCAGGTCAGCTAAGGGTAGTGGATAAGGCGAAGCTAACGCCTGAGATGGCAGACCTTAACTTTGACCTTATAGTTACACTAGGGGCTGAAACTCCCACTACTAAGTACTCGAAGCAGGCAGCTCTACGTGATCAGGAGGAAGCGGGAGTGGTTGGCTACCAGACGCTAGTTGAAGAGAGCGCCGAGAACCCAGAAGATGAAATCGCCCGTGTCTTCGAGGGTAAGATGCTGAAGGAGACAATGGAGCAGCTTATTCCTGAGACCGTGAAGATGGTAGTAAGTGCTGTCCAGAAACGACTCGATGCTTTCCTAGCGCCACCGGAGGAAGAGCAGCCACCTGCGCCTCCTGATGGTATGCAGCAAGAGCTTCCGTTTGGCCCGTCACCTGAGAGTGGTTTAGTTGACGGGGGTGGGACACAGCCTCTACCAGCAGCGGGGCCGATCCCTGGTGTGGGTATGCCTCTTGCTCCATCCACGTCAGAATATGGCCCACCAGTAATGGAGGGAGCAGGAGTTGGCTAGTCCCAAGAATGTCCCGCTACTCTCTGGCGAGTGGATCACCCAGCGCGTCGATAATGTAGTAGAGCGTTCCCTTGGTATCATGGAGGGTATGCTTAAGGACATGACCAGCTCCGGTTATTTGCCCCTAGAAGCGCCAACCGACGCGGACTTTATGAAGCGCCTAACGCCAGAGCAGAAGGCACAGTTTGGTCTTGAAGGAGAAGTTGAGGGCCAAGAGCTTCCTCCTCTTGCATAAGATGCTACCCATATGATACAATGTATGTGACTATGCTGAATGAGAAGGTGATGTAAGTGCCGTTTCGTGCTCCTGGTGGCGGTATCCTTGGCCGTGATCTTCCGCCTAATAACCCTAAGCCTAACAACCCGAAGCCTGGCGATGCTGGTTACCTAGACTGGCTTAGACAAAGCGCACCCCCGCCTGCTGGTCGCGACTACGGTTACGAGGTTGACGAGCGTGGTCGTTTTAGCGTGGGCTTGTTTGACCTACCAGCAGGTCAAGGTGGTGCTGGTGCCGATCACTACGGTGCAGACCTTCAGTACCAGCTTGGCCTCAAAGGTGTCGAGGTTGATTGGGCACAGATTGACATTAATCGTCAGCGTGCGCGTGTAGAGGAAGGTCAGTTAGCAGAAGAGAACCGTTCTAATCAGGCACGCGAAGCTGCTATTGCCCGACAGCGTGCTCTAGATGCGGCAAGTAATGCGATGCAGGCTTATACGACCGGCACACAACTAGCTGATTCCCGCCGCCTTGCTAGTCTTCAGGAGTCGCGTGCGCTCTTGCCGTTCCTGGTTGATCCTAACCAGAAGTACCAAGCAGGCTATGAGCCTGGTGGCCCTCTAGCGGCAGCAACTGAGCGCTTTGGCCTACCGGCTATGCAGCCGCAGGAGATTCAGAGAAAGCAGTTGAGGCCAGGAGAGCTGGCGACAGCACCAACGGAGGGGCAGATAGGAAGTGGCCTAATGGCAGGCATCGAGCAAATTAGGGCAGGTGGTAGATAATGGCCGCTATGTACCCAGGTTTGGAAGATTTGACTTACACAGTAGGCGGCGGTCAGCAGCAGGCGCAGCAGGGCCTAGAGGCTCTCCAACTAGCGCAGCAGATGGAGATGCAGCGCCAGCAGGTCGGCCAGTCACTCATGGGCTACCTAACTGACATTGCGCGTGATCCATTTAGTATCGTACCGGCGATGCAGGCATATGGGCAGGCAGGAGGAGGAACTCTTGCACCAGCAGTTGACCTTGCTGCTACTGGTGGCGCCGGTCGTCCTTCTCCCTATGGTGAGATCGCCTCGCGCCTAATGCGTGGCCTTTCGGAGTTCGCAGGCGCTACGCCAGTAAATCCAGCAACAGGGAAACCAATGACTCCGGCTGAGATGGACTACCTTCGTAAGCTAACAGGACAGGATATTCTAGCTCGTGGTGGTACTACGCAGCAGGCGTCTACAGAGCTTGCTCGCGCAGAACCAAACCGTCTAGGAATCAACCCAGCAGCCTACCAGCTCCCAGAGGGTATTCCTGGTAGCCAGTGGCCGACTGGCCCAGTGGCAGCAAGTGCGGGCGCACCACAGCAGTTTGGTAACATTAGCGACTACCTACAGCAGCAGTCACCTATTTCGGTGAAGAAGACTTCACGTAAGACAAAGACAAGAAGGGCAGCATAATGGCAGTTGGCGACCGTTCAATGGCAGCCTATCGGCCTGGGCAAAAGCGTAGCCGCCTATTTGCTCGGCTAAATCCTAACTTTGCGTCTGGCCGGTATACGCCACCTAGTAAGAATCTGGCGCAGCAGCCGCGTCTGTTCCGATCCAGTGACCCCTATGCAGGTGGATCGCAGGTCATGCAGGCTATGCAGCAGCGGTTAGCAAGCAGTCGTTCAGCTCAGCCTATGGGTGGTGTGGCTGGCCCCAGCATGGGAGGTGTGACTGGTCAGCCTGTGGGGGCTGCGCCTGGCCCTTCTATGGGAGGTACAGCGATGCCAATAATGACTGGTGCTCCAGGATCGGGTGCATATGGTGGCGTGGGCGGACAGCCTACACAACCAGCTATTCCGGCTGAGATGCAGCGTCTCCAGGGACTCTTCGGACAAGTTGATCCAACGACGGGCCAGGTGGTGCAGATCGAGGACATTGCTAGGGCAGGCCAGGGTGGTGGAGGAGTGCAGACGGGGCAGCCAGTAGGTGTTGCTCCTGGCCCTGGAATGGCTGGCGGTGCCGGTGCTGGCGGCAATCCTGGCGAGATGACTATGGAACAGTGGATTGCGAGTATGACGGGTGGGGGAGAAATGAATACCCAGAACCCAGAGATTATGCGAGCAGCCCAGCTTACCGCATGGGGTCAGCGAGGAAATCCCTTTATTACCCAGGAGGGTCTTGCTCAGATGGCTAGGGGTTACACTCCGACAGAGCAGCAGATCAATCCTGCCTACTACCGTTACACTTCGCCGGTAATGCAACAGGCACTTAGTGGACTGAGGCGGTCGGTTAGCTACCGGCCCGAAGAGCAACAGTTTACCCAGCAGCAATTCACGCCTATGGGTCTTAGGTAAGGAGAAGTTAAATGCCACACAACTACGATATAGTGAAGACCATTTCGGGGTACTACCAAATAGTAGACTGGACTACTAACTCCCCTGTCGGAAAGTCTCTTCCAAATCGTGCCGCAGCGCAAAATCGCTTAAACGAACTCTACGAAGAGATGTATGGTATGGAAGAAGAGCTGGAGCTAGGCCCACCATCGTCGTCGAAGGGGATGTCGAAGGAATCCCCAGGAGTTGACACACATAGCGACCGAAAGAAGGTATCCTAGATGGCAGGAAAGCTCACGGCAAAGAAGGCAAAGACGATGTTACGTGAAGGTACAGCGCGTGGTAAGGAGCTTACTGCGAAGCAAAAGCGTTTCTTTGGTGCCATTGCGGGTGGCCAGAAGCCACGCAAGAAGTAGTTAAAGGAACCTGCTAGATGGCCCTTCGCGCTGGCCTAGGTGGAGCGCCGGTGCGCCCACGCCGTCGGCCCATTGTCCCCCTCCCAATCAAGCGAGAGGTTCAGGAGCAGCCGATCTTCCGGCCTGCCCCTCCCCCTCCTCGCGCCACTCCCTCACCACCATCTCCTACACGCGATCTCTCTCGTCGAGAGGGACAGGCTTACGCCGAGACGCAGTCACATTTACTGAATTACGCTCTCCAGCGTAAGTTAGAGCTTCAGGCTCGTAAAAATGAGACTGATGCTGCGCGGCAGTCCAATCAGTCTACAGAAGCACTTGTTCAAGATCAGCAGGCTAACGAGCTGCGTGCGCTTCACGAAGGAATGATGCCGGACGAGCCAAGCCTTCCATACCTTCAAGCGGTTGCGTTTCGTGGAAACCGTCCCCTAGGCGAGATGAAGGACGAAGCACGGAATGCTGAGGGCCAAGCAAAACTTAGAGATTTTACTCGCTGGTGGGATAAGGCTCTACCGGAGGAGCGTAGCGTTCTCCAGGGCACCGCTCTCGGTCTTGCTAAGGAAGGGATGTCAGCTAAACGCTATCAAGATATTGTAGCCGACACACGTACAGGTACACATATTGGAAAGTACGATGATGATGAGCTGGAAAAGGCAGATCGTGTCCTCCAGGCATCTATTGCTAATACTCCTGGTTTAGCACCAGAAGGTACCCCAACTCAACCTGCCGCACGCTTCCTTGACTCGCTACCTAGTATCAGTCCACGATCCGAGGCTCAGTTTGCTTCTCCTAAATACCGTCGAGAGACTCAGGAACGGGCATACCACTCGATGCCGCAAGCTATATCTCTTGCTCAAGACTTGCTTGCGCGTGGTATCTTTGACGAAGACGATCTAGCGGCTGTCAAAGCTGGTACACCTCAGAGCGATGTCATCGAGAAGATTCAGGGCCGCGAGGAGCTAAAAGACGATCCCCGCGTTGGTCACTTACTCAATGTCTATCGTAGTGACTGGGCTAATCGTCAGGTTACTACGTGGACGGGTGATCCGTTTGACCTTGTGGTGGCTGGTCTCGTTACGGGCCTTGCAAAGATTCCTGGCGTTGAGCGCCTACCTGCTCCGGTACGGACGGGTATTGCCGTTGCTGCACCTGTTGCTGCGTCCATACTAGCTCGCCGTCCACTTATCGGCGTAACTCGCCGTCTCCCAGGTGTCTTACGTCCGTCTGCACGTGTGGCTACCGCTGCACTTGGTGTTCAGCCAGAAGGGGCAGCTCGGCCTCGTGTTCCTGCTAAAGCAGCAGTAGAAGCTGTCGAGGAAGTAGCCGAGACTGTCGAGCTTCCACGTGGTGAGGGCCTAGTCTATTCGACTCAGAATCCGAAAGTATCCGCTGCTCTTAAAGCAGGTACTCACAAGAAGCCAATCTGGACGGCAGGTACTATCGAGGCTAAGCCTGGTGTAGCGGCTGCTAAGGTACAGCAGGCTGAGGGGAGCGAAGTCTTTACCTTTCGGCCTAAGCCTAAAGCAAAACCAACTAGTACGTCAAAGGTTGGCGCCGCGATGTATAGGCCGAAAGACCTAGAGATCGTTGGGTCGGTTCCACAGGAACAAGTATTTGGTGCGGAAATAGTCGCTCGCGCAAGACCAATTTCCGCAGCGGCTCGTGAAGCTGAGGTTGCAGTGCCAGGCCGAGCCGCTGAAGTAGCTTCCGAAGCTCCTCCTAGTGCTCCCCTTACGATAAAAGCATTTAGAGGTACTGGTGGAGGCAATCTTCCTCCTGGAGAAAATCTTGGTCAGGGTACTTACTACTCTAGTAGCCGCAAGCTAGCCAAGACGTTTGGCCCCGACATTGAAGAGGTCTCTATTCGGCTAGAGAAGCCGTTTGTTACCGACGATCCAGCCCAGCTCCAGGCAATCGGTCGATCTACCCAACGATCTGCTGCTACTGCTGGCAGACCTTATGGTACTGGCCCAGACGATCTATCACTGGCGATTCGTAATGGACTAGAAGATCAGGGCTATGATGGTATTGTTATTCGGAGCAAAGCCGGATATGACGAGTTTGTTGTGTTCGATCCTGACCGATCTGTTGAGTCTCTTCGCGGTGTTGAAGCTGTACCTAGTCGAGCAGTTCCTGAAGGCACCGATCTAGTTTCTCGTCGAGCTCAAGTTGACGACCTAGAACGCCGCCTAGCTAGATCAAAGAACGACGCAAGACGTTTTTCTCTTAGTAAGGAGCTAACTAAAGCTCGCCAAGCACTTGCCCTAGAGGAAGCTAAGGCGACTGCTGCGCCAATCGCTCGCGCCCTTGAGTCTGAGACTGGCGCTGTTCGCATCCCAGGTGGCGAAGAAGTGCCGCTGGATCAAGTTGGCGCGGCAGATACTATGATAGCGGAGGCTAAGGCTCGGCTAACTACCAAAGCTGCCTCTGAAGCTGCTGAGGCTACTCCTGAAGTAGCAGCCAAGCCTAGACGCTTCAAGGCCGACGATACAATCTACGACCGGAAGGGCCAACCATATACCTTCGTCAAGCATGGTGGCAAAGCGGCTCCTGGTAAGGTTTTCGTACGCAAGGGTATAGGCAAGACTACGGGTAGGCCGTTTGCTATCCCACGTAAGGGGCTATCTTCGACTTCCCCTACCGCTGAACCGCTACCGATTACGCCGCATAAGGTTCGTTTTCGTGAGGGGGAGAAAACCATCGAGAAGCTATCCCATTTGATCCGTACGTCTAAGCGTCTCAAGCCGGAGCAGCGTAGTATCGCAACAGGGATTCATGAGCGTAAGCTAGGTGCAGGCGTAGCCGTCGAAGCGAAAGTAGCACAGGCGGCAGGGCGCAAGCCTGGTGATGTATCACGCGCATTCAAGGGACAGCTAACTGGCAAGGAGAATCTGCCTACTATGGAGCCACAACGTGGCAAGTTTTCGGATAAGGAAATCTTACAACTGGAAGATACTATTGGTAGGCGCTACCCTAATCGGCCTCATGAGCGGCAGAATGCTCGTGATGCAATGGATAAGCTACTAGATGGCTACCCTCTCGCTACCTTTGAGCAGCGTCTACTAACAGGGATCGTACCTGCTGATGCGTTAGACCTCGTGGGAAGGGCAGCAGAAGGACTAGGTAAGAAGGTTGGCAGGGAAGTCGGAGGTGTTCTAAACCTCCTTCGCGCCATTCAGATCGTTGACCCTATATCACACGCCCTCCGGCAGGGTGGGCTGGCAGTTACTCACCCTATTGCATGGGGCAAAAACATGTACCACTCGATTCATACTCTAACGTCCGCTCGCTATGCTGACGATTGGGCTAGGACAATGGCGGAGAAGCCTAACTACATGACCATCCGTGACTTTGGGAAGGAGGGTGGCGCGTTTGACGGGATCGAGGAACAGATCGATTCTATGATTAGTCGTGGGCTTCCGCCGCCAAAGGGCTGGGCTCCGTCAGGTAAGGCAAGGGCACCTCTTGAGGAGCGTATTACTACTGGGGAGCGGTCATTCGTAGACAGGATGCTACTCAAGGTTCCAGGGGTGAAGCAGAGTGAGCGAACCTTCCGTCTAGGTATTGGTGGCCTTCGCTTCGACCTCCAGGATAACTTCTACAAAGCGTTCAAGAAAGGTGGTCAGAGCGACGAAGCCATTGGTGAAATGCTCAAGTTCTTCAACCGCGCAACTGGTAGGGGAACCCTAGGGCCGTGGAATAAGGAAGGGCCGATCCTAAGCCAGATATTCTACGCTATTCGCCTAGTTGCTAGCCGCCCGCAGGCTGCTGCTCACCTATTTAATACTAAGTCAGGTGCTGTTCGTCTCCTAGCCGCGCGTACTGTACTCGGCTATGCAGGAATGGTCGCTGGTGGCCTCTATCTAGCCAAGCTTGCCGGAGCGGATGTTGAGGTTGATTCCCGTTCAGCTAACTGGGGCAAGCTAAAAGTTGGTGATACACGTGTTGATCTAACCGCTGGTTTTGGCCCTATCATCCGTCTTGCTGCGAGGGTTAGTACCGAGATAGCAGGCGGGAAGGGCGTTAAGACTGACATCGGTGACTTCCGTGACACGGACATCAGGGACGCTCTTGGTATCTTCATTGAGTCTAAGCTTGCGCCTAGTGTATCACTTGGGGTCGATGTTGCTAAGGGTGAAGCCTTTGGTGGACGGAAGCTGCGTGCGGACTGGGAGACAGTTAGAACAGAGGCACTCAACCGTGCTACTCCTCTCTTCGTCCAGTCAATAGTCGAAGCTATCCGAGTTGGTGGCTGGCCCCAGGCTCCCTTAGCACTAGGGGAGATGGTTGGTCTTGGCACGATGACCTACAATCCTCCAAGTGCAGCCATCTTCGAGCTACTCAGCGACGACATCCAAGAGGGCCTAATTGACCTCGACGACTACCCAGAACTGGAAGGTCGTGTGCCTCGTACTCGTGGTGAGCTTCACCCAAAGGATCAGCAGGAGTTTGAGAAGCGCCATAAGGATGAGTTAGCAGAGATCGAAAAGCAGTATGAGTTGCAGCCAGAGGATACCGTTTCGACGACATTGGAGGAAGCTCAAGCCTATGGCGAAGGAATTACCAAGGACGTGCTCGATCTGGAGCAGCTCGTCAAGAGTGGCGATATGACTAAGGAGGGCTTTGCCGAGGGGGTAAAGAGTCTTAAGTCCGACAGCCGTGCCGTTAGTGGTATTATCGGTGACATCCTCAAGGCATCGGGCTTCGAGGAGGATGAGCGGCCTGATGTGCCTGGCGTCATGCAAGACATCTACGATTATGGCAAAATCTTTGATAAATATCCAAATACTAAGACTGATCCACGGCAGAAGCGTGCGATGTTCCGTGCGGTCGATAACTTCCGTGAGCGAATGGGGCAGAAGCGCGAGGACGAGATGGACGAGAACCTCAACCTAGACTTCAAGGAATCTCCTCTTTACCTTGAGCTTGATGCAGCTAACGATGAGCTTAACGAGAGCGGCTACTTTGATCGGACACAGAAAACTTGGGATTGGGTACGGGGTGAAGCAGCCGCAGAAGGTGTTACGCTACCTGAAGATCGCTTTGAGTATCGTACTCATGTCCAGACTCAGTACAAGGGTGTAGAGGATCGCTACTACGCTCTGAAGGATGATCCTTGGCTTGCTCTCTACGATGACGAAAGCGATTACGATCTCTACGACTGGAAGCTAGAGAATCCACATGCTTTACATACCGCTATCGACTGGGGGTTCAAGAACGGCAGCCAGGACGACTTTAGTATCCTAGAGGACGCTAGCATTGACATTAGCGACATTGAAGAGTACTAAACCGAGTTTAACGCTTGCGTAAAGGTTACTGTATGTGGTATAATGCAGTGAATGTAATAAGGGAGGACGTTAATGCCAACAAACGACTACATGGCTAGCCGCGCCGAGAACTTCCTCGCCTATCAGAAGGCAAAGGGAGATAAGGCCGACGACACTCAGGGTACAGAAGCTACCCAAACTCAGCCCGACGAGGGCACTATTGATCCGATAGCGCAGAGCGCAGACGAAGCTGCCGTTGACGAGACGGACACCGAGGGCACCCCACCCCAGGGCACCGAAGGGGAAGCTGAAGGTGATGCCGAGGGAGAAGCTACTCCCGAAGCTGATGCCGAAGCTGCTCCTGAACCGGCCCCTGATGAGGAAGGTAAGCCAGCGGAGCCGCCTGACTCAACGGAGCTTGATGACGAGACTATTAGCAGGCTGGCCGAAGCCTACGAGGACAAACTACTGTCCACGGAGAGACTTCAGAAGCGTGTTGAGGAACTCGTCAAAGAGCAGGTGCAGCGCCAGGGCGAAGATTATCGACGCCAGGCGCAAGAACAGGCTGATGTCGCTGCTCTGCTACGGGATGGAGATACAGCCGTTGACGGCTTACTCTCTATATTCCAAGCCGCCGAGACCGAGCTTGGCAAGGTCATGACGGAGGAAGACTACACCCCAGAATGGAAACTGGATATGGGTGCAGTCGAAGGCCATCTTCGCACGTATGGTTCAGCCATACTTGCGGAGGCGGAAGGTCGTTATCACCGTGCGGTTGATCGTGTGGTGCTCGACCAGCTTCGAACTCTTCCAACGCTATCGGATGAACAGGTCACGGAGATTCGGACGGTTCTAAATACCGCCGAGCGAATGCGTAACGACCCTAACCAGGGTAGCGCAATGGCATTCGGCTACTCTACTGATGCCCTGTTCCGCTTCCTGCTGAATGGAGTGCGCGAACAAGCCGTTGCCAATGAGCGCTCGCGCATCCAATCGCGTGGTACAGTCGCCAAGAAGGTGACTGATGCCGTAGCGACGAAGGCAGCCGCAGCGAAGCTAGCAGCCCAGAGGGGTGACACCGCCCCGAAGGAGTCGCCTGACGCCAAGACCGAGACGACGGGAGCGCCGTCCCAGGAGCTATACGAGAAGCTCAAGCACGATGGTAGACTAGTAGAAGCCCAACGTGTTGTGGACGCGATGGCCCGTAGTGCTGCCTCAGCGCGATAGGCATAAGTCAGTATTTTACAGGAGTAACCTTTAATGTCCGTAACAGACCGAGAAATGACGAGCACGAGCCATTTGGCCTTCCTTCCTACGATCTGGGCCGATGATGTTCGTGACGCCATTGAGTATGAGGAGGTTGTTAGCAAGCTGGTTAATACCCAGTATGAGGACGAAATGTCCGTCGGGCGTACCCTTCGTATCCCGATTGACAGCAACTACAACACCCAGTCGAAGACTGAGGGCGTGGGTTCCACGATTACCTTCCAGTCGTACGCGGGTGCTGGTGGCGACGGCACTAGCTTCCAGGATGTTACTGTTAGCGTCTACGAGTATGCTGCTGCACTTCTGAACGCAGTGGTAGCTGTCCAGTCAAAAACCGACCAGCGACAGCGGATTTCTCACAAGCTAGGCTACAGCCTGATGCGTGGTGTCGAGGTGACAATCGCCGCTCTGCCTCAGAACTTCAGCCAGATCGTGGGTACTCTTGGTGCTGACCCGACCGACGCTAACATTCGTCGTTCGTGGCAGTACCTTCGTGATGCAGGCATAGCACGCAACGCTAGTTGGTGGTTTGGCCCCGCTGCGGTAAGTGCGCTGTTTGCTAACGACAAGTACACCAGTAAGGACTTTATTAGCGGCAAGTCGGCTATCGAGTCGGCTCAGCTTCCTGACCTATACAACTTCCCTGTGTACGTAAGCAACCTGCTTCGTGCGCCAGCGTCAGGTCAGACCGAGTGTGCGCTTGTCCACCGTGAGGCTATTATCATGATTCGTCAGCTCAAGCCTACGGTACGTGAGCAATTCCTTATCCGTAACATTGCGGATGGTCTAGTTGCCTACAACCTATACAACGCTGTAGAAGCCGTCTGGTCGGCTGAAGCCCCGACAGGCGACAGCAACCCGACTGTTGGTGACTACGGTGCTGTATTGATTCGGAGCGCCTAATGCCGAAGGACAAGAAGGGCAAGGAGAAGAAGATGCCTCCGTGGTTGAAGAAGGGTAAGAAGGGAAAGAAGGGCTACGACTAATGGGAGTTTATGGTAGTCCAAAGACTGCACAGCCAGGCAGCTCGAACCCTCCGAAGTCCGGCAAGGAGATTGGCGGACACAACAAGAAGGGTGCGGGCGGCGTAGGCGGTGGTGGCACGAAAGTCACCAAGTAAGAGAAGGGAGCTGGCTGAATGGTACTGGTCAAGACGGCGCCTGACGTGAAGTATGGCCTCGTAACAAAGGTTGGTTCCATTCAGCTACCTTTCGACTGTCAGGGCCGCCTCTTGGAGCAAGAGATTGCTTCAGCTACCGAGAGCTTCGTCCGTTCGATGGAGCTTCGTGGCTGGACGCTGTACCGTGGCCTCAAACGAAATCCCGTCTGGGCTACTGACGGTGACAGCAAAATGGCATTCTACGCCATTGACTGGTTTAGCGAGTACACTGGTACGAAGCGAGCCCAGAAGAAGGCAGAACATCTTAGCGGCGGTAATGGCTACCCGACTAGGGATGCCCACCGAGGCCCGATGCCTACTCCTCGCGAACGTAGCCTGGAGGAAACAGATGGCTTTGTTGAATACCGTTGTGTAGGCGTCTTTATTGCACCAGAGACAGTAATAGAAGTTCTAGGTAATTCCTATGAACGTAAGCAGCAGGAGAAGGCAGCAAGGAATCCCGTTAGCTTCTCCTAGCATACCAAACACTTTACCTAAAGGAGTACACTTAAATGGCAGGAAAAAAGAACCGTATAGATTCACCTAGCGACCCTCATCTGTCGCCTACATTTGTAAAACCGGAAGGCGTTTCTACTTATAACGAAGAACTGCTTGATCTCTACGACGAGAACGACAAGCAGTCCGCCGCTGCTACCAAACGTGTTGAGGTTCAGCAACAGCTTGCTACGACTCAGGCTGAGCGTATCGCTACAGCTAGGAAAAAGTCTACCGTAGCCGACGCGCTCACTGATGAGGCTCTAGCAGCCTCTCCTGATCCTACAGTTGCCTCAGCTATTGCTCAACTACACAGCGAGCTTGACCTAACCCGTCGAGAGTTAGTGGCGCTGAAGAAGCGTGCCGCTGAGGAAGATGGTGGCGAGACTGGCTATCCGTTCATGTACTACAAGAGGCCGAAGGACGGAGGGCCGATGTCGGGTTGGATCGTCTGTGCCAACGGTGGCGTCGCTCCGCAGACAGGCGGACGCGACACGGGTACTTATAGCACTCTACTCGGCAAGGGCTTCAAGCCGCTACCACGTTATGGAATCACGGGCACACCTGCAAGTCACCCGCGACCTGGTGAGGAGTTCACCGTGTTCCTTCAGAATGGTGGCGCAAAGGAAGTCCCCGCAAGCCAAGTCGTACAACTTCGCTGGCACATAGAGCCGCCCGTAGCCGGAACGGTCTTTCCGCAGTATGAAAGCGTGAAGGATGAAGTATTGCACTTCATGTGTGACGAGGGTGGCTGTGATCGTGAGTTCTGGTTCCTATCCGATGACATGGAGACGGCTAGTGCCTGTCTCGACCACCTACGTCGTAACCATGAGTATAAGTTTGCGGAGGCGCGTGCAGTGCTAGCAGAGCAGAACATTGTAGTTAGGTCGCAGAGAGCGCGAATTGAACGGGTTAGGGTAACGCGAGATGATCTTGAGGACGAAGATTAAGCAACGACCCTTGACCTTTACGTCAACGTATGGTAATATGTAACTAGCGCCCCGACAGGCTGGGGCAGTAAGTTTTAGTTTCACTCGAAAGGAGAAACAAAATGCCTGAACCGATGCTCGAAGTAGCACCAACCCGAAACTGGAACCCCCTTAGCAGGGAGCAGTTTCGCAAGCGATATGGGCCTAGCAACCCACTGCATACGCTCCTGGAAACTCTTAGCATTTCGGATGTGTGCCAGGTAGCTAACGACGACTTTGTTGGCGTTCTAGCTACCGACGACTGGACGAGCACTGTTAACGGCGGCACAGCCTTTACTCGTGTAGCAAACCGTCCTAGCGGTGTTGTCCGAGGTGAAACTGGAGCCGTAAACGCTCAGGACTCGCGTCTCTACAGCGACAGTGAGCTAGTTACTGCTAACCGTCGCCCCGTGATGATCGGACGAATCGGCATGAACTCGGCTGTCACGACGAGTAAGTTTGAGTTTGGCTTTACGGACGTTATTGGCGCGGGCGCTGTGCTAGTCAAGGCTACACCTACGTCCACTGCCACCGATTACGCTGTTATTGTCCGAGACACCGATGACGACGTGCTCGTCTCGATGGTGACGGACGGCGGCACGGACACTGCTGGTAGCGTCGACCCGTCGCCTGGTCTTGCAAGCGCGTTTGCGACTCAGACCTGGTACAACATGATGATCGCGGTAAACGAAGTCCGCGAATGCGTCTACTACGTCGATGGCACATTCCGTGGTATCCGTCGGGCTGGCCCAGATGCCACCGCAACGCTGATGCTATGGGTCTATATTCAGACCCGTGACGGTGCTGACCGGACGCTCGACGTAGACTTTATCAAGGCGTGGCAGGAGCGCGTTCCGTTCAGCGGTAACGCATTCACCACGTAGTTGCTGTGCCTAGCTGCTTTGACTGCGAAGAGTCCATTGAGGATGTCGGCCTGCTTACCAGTTGTAGCGAGTGTGGCTACCGCTACTGCTCCGCCTGCTATGACGAGCACTACCCTTGTAAGGTGACTGACTAATGACTGAGCCCGCAATTCCACAGACACTACTAAACAACATGTTCTCGCGTGATCAGCTTCTAGCTGCCGTGGGGCATGACCGCCCGCTCTATCATCTTATCGAGCACCTAGCCTTTGAGTCAGTGTATTCGATCCATGATGACTTCGATAAGGGCATCGATCCAGCTAGGTGGATGTCTAGCGGGTTTAGTTGGCAGGAGGGGGACTTCTTTGGCTCTATCGCTAATATCGACAACAGCGAGGACGAGTCCGTAGATGCTGAGCCGTCTCCAACAGCCGCCTATATCTTCAGTAAGGTGACGGGCTGGCAGACTAGGCGACGCTGTGCTGCAACTGTGAGGTTCACCCTATCGTCTGCCTCCCACGGCAAGATTGAGTTTGGCTTTGCGTCCGATCCAGCCGATGAGGTGTTCGGCATTATTGACAGCACTGCTAGACCCACTCATGGCAAGATTACAGACTACGGTATGCTGCTCTGGAACCCCAATGATAGTACCACACAGCCATATGTGATCGCTCGTGCCTATCCAACAGCCGGAGTAGCTACTGCCCTTGTCGCAGGAGTACCGATCCGGACAGCGCCAGGTAATCTGGCATCCTGGTCATATCCAAAGGAAAGAGTCAATACCCTACTCGTAGCTCTCAACGAACGCAATGAGGTTAAGTGCTACGTGAACGGTCAGTTTATTAATACAGCAGTGAGCGGTGGGCCAGGTGCCGCTGCTGATCTTGGTATCTGGTTCCACGTTGGCCCGAATAGGGCGACTAGTGCGCCCCTTGTAAACTTAGATTACGTACATGCCTGGCAGGAGCGAATTCCGCTCTAGCGGCCTGTTGGGTAAGTTACTGTCTTTACCGCTCCTGTAAGGGAGACAAGCCCTTGTAAGGGGGACTCTATAAGAAAGGAGTAAAGATTATGAGTAACATTCAAGTAAGAGCACAGCAGCTAACCCCTGGTCGTAGCCCCGACTCTAACTGGGTTGCCCTTCGCGCGTCGCGTGATGGGTCTCCTATCGTTGTGCCGTGGTTCCAGGCGCTTGTTCTTGAAGGTCGAGTCTTTCAGGCTCTTGGGCCTGAGCAGCTTACCATCACGAACACCCCGATGACCCTTCTGGCGCTAAGCACAGCGGACACCGCTGCGGCCCTCTACGTGGACGTTGCCGATGGTACGGCTGTCCTGCCTCTTGAGGCGTACGGTAACTTCCAGGCGACTGGTGCTGCGATTAGCCAGGTTTGGGTTGTCCTCTCGGACACGCTGCTTGGCACTGGTGGCACAGAGACCTCGACCTCCGTTCGTAACCTGAATCGTGCGGCTCCAGTTACCTCTGCTGGTACTGCTGCTCACACGGCATCTGGCGAGGCTGACCACATTTCGGGTGCTGAAGTGTTCATCTACCAGCGGGCTACGTCGTTTGACATCGACGCGGCTGTTGGTAGCCAGGAAGTTGATCTCTGGAAGGCTCAGGATCAGGGCTACGCGCCTGTTGGCGTTGATGGCGCTGCATTCCTTATTCGGGTTGGCCCGACTACATCGGGCACCGGCTGGGCCAGCCTAACGTGGGCTGAGCTTCCTGAGAGTGCTGTTCTGTAATAGAAGAAATTAACGTAGGAGCGGGTCGCCGTTAGTCCGCTTTCCTACACCATAAGCGAGGAGGCTAGATGACGTGATGGTAGTCGAGAGACAACCATACATCTTCCGCTTCAAGTGCACCACGTGTGGTGCGGAGCGTGACCAGAAGATTTCCCGCCCAAAGGCATACCGTATTGGGTGCCCTTGTGGTGGAGATGCCATAAAGGTAGGGACAGAAGAAGTCCCAGCAGCCGACGTTCGCGAAGGACGGTACATGAACGGTAAGCCGTATATGCAAGAACGTAGTTATAAGTACCTTATGCGGAGACCTGCAAGACGGTCGTTAATAAGTATCGCCCGCTCGTGGCTTAGGTTGGAGTAGATAATGCCAATGTACGACTACAACTGTCCTACATGCGGGTTCCTTAGTAGCCTTATGCGAGGTTATGAGGACTACAGCATTGCCTGCCCTCAGTGTGGCAGAACGGCAGAACGAAGTCCCGTTTATCGTGAGCAGGGCGTTATCTTCAAGGGTAGTGGATTTACTAAGTCTACCCTACCGCCCCCTCCACAGACTGTGGCGGAGCACCAAGAAGTTGACTCAATGCTTAGCAAGGAGATGGCCAAGCGTAACTACCCGACGGATCGTGTTTACGACGATCTCCGTAAGAATCGTGCAGAGAATGTAGATGGACATCTAGGCATCGACTACAGCAAGATGCCCGCGAAAATCTAACTAGAAAGGAGAAACTATAATGACACTTGAAGCTATTGTTCAGCAACAGGGAGTAGGACGAATCTCAGATGGAAACGAGGTTCTAGTCCGTGCTACACGTGACGGGTCGCTGATTACGAACGACTACATTCAGCAGTTGGCCTTTGAAGGACGTGTCTTTAGCGCGACCCAGGGAAGTGTTACTACGCCAATTACCTTCCTTGTGACCGCTGCTAACCGACCCGACTTCTGGCTACGTGTTCCGGCTGGCCTCATTGTGATTCCACTGTTCCTCAACGTTTCGATTGAGGGCGCAACAGGAACACTGACTGAGATCAACCATAAGTTTACGAGTAACGACATTGGCGATGGCACCTCAACCGCTGCAACCGCTGGGCCGCGTTCTCTGCGTACTGATCAGCCGGTTGGCCCGCTTGGTATCCCGCGACAGCTTGCAACAGGCGACACTACAGCCGAGACTAACCCGATTGAGATTAGCCGTACCGTGTACATCTTCACTGCGGCTGATGACGCGACTCCAGGCGCAGGTGAGGCGGGGACGTCTCAGCCAGTGCAGTTTACTTGGTCACACAAGTACGGCGTTGCGCCGGTTCTAGTCGGGCCAGCGAGCTGGATTCTGTACGTGTCCGCAACCACCACCCAGGCTACCGGCTTTGCCGAGATGGTTTGGGCCGAGATTCCAGCAGGGGCAATTTAAGGAGTAACTAATGCCGCAGGTTATTAGACCAGACGCATCAACTACCCGCACGCCTCCAACGGGCCATTCGCTACCCGCTATCCGTGGTCAGACGACCATGCACGGCTGCATGGATGAAGTCGCGCCTGTTGCTGCCGACTACACTGAATGTGGCCTTGGCTCGGTAGGTGACGTTCTGGTAGTGGGACTAGGCGACCCCACTACCACGCCAGCACATGATCGGAACCACGTTGTTGCCTTCTGTGCGTCGAAGGATGCATCTGGCGGCGCAGCCATTGCTATGGTCTGTGAGCTACGCCAGGGCTACAATAGTGAAGGCGACACCACTAGTACAACAACCCTGGATGGGGCACTTACTGCTACAGCGACAAGCGTAGCCGTAGTAGATGGCTCTGTCTTCGCCGTCAACGACGTTATCCGTGTCGAGGGTGAGCGAATGCTCATCACGGCAATATCAGTAAACACGCTCACCGTTACACGAGGCGTACAGGGTACGGTGGCAGTCGCGCACATCACGGGACTAACCGTGTTTGACATCAATGAGGGTCTTCTAGTCGCCAGCTTTGTTGGCGCGAACATTCCAAGTACCGTAGACACCTATTTCCGCTACCGTCTAACGGATACTGAGGCTGCGCGTATTACCGACTATACTGACCTACAGCTTCGTTTCCTTACCCTAAACGCTCGTGGTGGGGCGCCACGCGCCTGTCGCCTACACTGGGCTGGTTGTGCGTTACCGAATATTGGTGATCGTAACGAGGACAGTAACCTTACTCCAGAGGAGACTCGGCGGAAGCATATTGGATTAGGAGTCGTGCAAGAATCGGACGGTCGTACCACAGGTAGTACCATACGACCCTTTTAGGAGTAGCTAGTGCCAACAGCAACTGGCCAGGCAATTCGAGAGGAGCTGCTTGAGTGGGGTATTACCCTCATGCTCGGAGCAGCGACTGCAACAGCGGGTGGAACTAACCGTATTCGGGACACTATTCGTCTGGCTGGTTCTGCTCTCGCCTCTACGATGTACGACGATTGCTGGGTTCGCGTTACTAGCGGAACGGGCGTTGATGAAATCTCCAAGGTTGACTACCTCGATATGGACGCTGGCGATCTCTACGTATCACCTGTCTTTAGTGGTTCTGTAACCTCTGGTGCCACGTATGAAATCTACCGTCCTGGCGTCTTTCCAGACGACCTAGATAGGGCGCGAGACGAAGCTCTCACCCGCTACTGTTCTCAGTGGGCCGTACAGCCGGTTTCGGAAATCCCTAATGCTGACTACGAGGATGGGGTAACGTCATGGACGGCTACTGATTCTACTCGAACCGTAGCTTCCGGCGTCTTCCCCTACGAGGTCTGGCGGAGTAGTATCCTAGTCACTAACTCAGCAGCGAACGGACGCATTGCGTCGGACAGCTTATACCGCAGAATCGGTCAGAAGTTTTACCTCTATGTGCCCGTCAGCGTCCGTTCGGGGACAGCTACAGTGATCGTCCGTGACGTAACTGGTAGCACCAACATCGCCCTTACCGGCACATCGACTTCCACTGGTCGTGGCTGGACAGGTATCGAAGTTACTGGGGAGATTCCAACTGGTGGTGGTGAGATTCAAGTGTGGCTCCGTGGCGACGAAGCTACTGCTATTGTCGAGTGGGGGCCTGTTAACTTCCACATGCAGGGCCAGATGCGTATTCAGCTTCCTGCTAGGGTAGACTCTTACAAACACGTAGGCCGCATCTATCGAGCTGAAAACTTCGCCCAACGAGGCGTAAACGACGAGTGGGGCGTTGAGGACTTAATCGACGTGCCTGCTGTTCGCCGCGTCCCCGTAAACGATGCGGTCATGCTTCGCTTTCCCACGCCCCTACGCGATCAACCCTACTTCTTCCAGGAGCGTATCTTCTACGATGCGCTCTCAGCAGATTACCTCACCGTCGCTCAGCGTACGACTGGCGATGCCGCAACTACGCTCTGTCCTATCGACTACGTTGCCGCTGGCACCGCTAGAGTACTAGCTGAATGGTACATGATCAAGCAGCCAGGAGAGGCTCAGTTTTGGTCAAGCGTAGGTCAGAGCGCACAGGCGTGGCTTGATGTTTGGGAGCGTAGGCATGGGCCAAGGCCAGAGCCGATTGCTACTAGGGAACGTACTCTTAGCATTCCACAATTGAGAGTGTAGAGTATGCCAAGTCTTCTACAAAAAATAATCACCCTATGCGGTTCTTTAGCCCAACGTCCTCAGGCATCGGGCCAAGGCACACTGTTCATTGATCCCAGCACGGGTATAATCTACGAGGATACAGGTAGCAATATATGGACGGATACTGGTCATAGTCTTGCGGGAATAGCAGGGCCAGTAGGCGCAACGGGGCCAGCAGGCGCTCCTGGCGCGGGTCTCCCCGTCGGTGTTATCGTCATGTGGGGTGGCCTGCTGGCAAACATCCCGACTGGGTGGGTACTGTGCGACGGCTTAAACGGCACGCCCGACCTTCGTAGCCGCTTTGTTAAGGGGTCGGCTGCTGGCGTTGACCCTGGAGGCACAGGCGGTGCAGCTACCCATACGCATACTGGACATAGTGCGCATGCTGTAACACAGCCTAGTGCTCACCCCAACCACTTGGTCACGCAACCTAGCGATCATGCTGCTCTCGATCTGACCCATACGGGTACGGCAGTTGCAGCCCATGTCGTAACGCAACCAAGCGCCCACTCAGCTCACATTGTTACTCAGCCTGATGCTCACTCGGCTCATATTGTAACACAACCAGCGGCTCACGTGTTCACGCAGCCTAGTGGACACTCAGCACATGTCGTAACTCAACCTGCCGCACACGTGTTTACGCAACCTTCGGGGCACTCTGCGCATGTGTTTACCCAACCCAGCGGTCACTCCGCCCACGTTGTAACGCAACCGAACGACCACACGGATGTTACCAACCACGTGCATGTGCAGAGGACAAACTCTGCCGCAACAGGTGGCCTTGTTGGTTCCGCGCCCGATACGTCCACGAACACTTCTGTTGTATCGGGGTACTCTACAAATAATCCTACGACTGGGGGTGTTGCAGCTCAAGTCCATGCTGGCACGGCAGTAGATGCTCATAGCGCACATGTAGGCGGCGCTGTAGACGCTCACTCTGCTCACGCGGGGGGCGCAGTAGATGCCCACTCAGGTACAGCGGTCGATGCCCATAGTGCGCACTCCGGCGGTGCAGTAGATGCGCATAGTGGTAGCGCCGTTGACGCTCATAGTGCCCATGCAGGATCAGCGGTGGACGCTCACTCAGCACACGCTGGTACAGCAGTGGATGCTCACGGCGTAACACAGCCGTCGAATCACACCGCTCAGGTGCATAGTGGTAGCGCCGTTGACGCTCATAGTGCCCACTCTGGAGCTGCCGTAGACGCTCACTCAGCCCATGATACACCGAATAGCGAGCCTGCGTTCTTCTTGCTCGCATACATTCAGAAGACCTAAAACTAGGAGTACAATATGCTTGCCGTTAAGGAACTCCGAGACGAACTAGCCGCCCTACGGGTAGAGAAGACTAAGGCGCTCGATGCTATAGAGGCCCGCGTTACAACTACAGAGGTACTAGTAGAGAAGCTTCGTCACGTAATAGACGAGCTGACTGTCCAGGTTCCAGCAATTGACAGTAATGTAGGGTCGATCATCGAGAGCGTTTCCGCGCTACGATCTGACCTAACTACATTAGATACTACAGTTAACAATGCTAAAATTGCGCTAAATGATCGATTCCAGTCAGGAATTGAGGACTGGCGTCTTAGTATTAACAAACGTAGCTATATAGGGGCCGCTTTCCTAGCTGCTGCTGTAGCGCTTAGTGAGATTGTTAGGTACTTTGTCTAAATGGCTAGAGGCCCAGGTAGACCACCAACCCGCGAAGAAGGCGACGTATTCGCCGTACCTTTGTTTGAGTCTGGTCACTCCGGCTACGGTGACGGACGCCTAGTATCCAACCCTCACCGCTACAACCGAGTATTCGGCTCCCTAGACCTCCGACAGCCTGGCGAGCTACGTATGGGCGATAGCTTCACTACCCTTGCCTACCCTGCTACGTTCTCCCGTCCTCCTGTCTGGGTAGGGCAAGCTCGTAACGTCTCCGGCGGCGCTGAGGGCCGCTATCAGGCGATTATCTTTGCCATTGATACCGAAATCGTCGAGATTGTCAACGGTGCCATCGCTCAGCGGGTCTCCGGTACGGCACTCATTGCTGCTGGCGCACAGGCAATCTCCGACTGCGCCATTCACGACAACGGCAGTGGAGTCCCACGACTTGTAGTAGCCTTCGGTGATGCAGCCGCTATCCGTCACGTCAACCTACTCACCAACGCAGTGACGGTAGGTACGGTAACAAACGACAAGCTAGCGTCTGTCTCCGGTGCTCTTTACGCCTCTGCTATTCCATCAGGCGCAGGCCGCTTCAATGGCATACGCTTCTGTCCTTACGGTGCTGACCCTGCAACTGCTGCCAACTGGTCGTCGATTACCCGTGTCGGCTGGTCTTCTACTGACATCAACCAGATTATATCCGTTCGTGGTGTTCCATGTGCCCTAAAACCAGAGGGCGTGTTTACGTACAACCGGAGTCTCGATCAGTGGGAAAATATGATGCCAGGCTGGGAACAGGAGCCGCATCCAAACAATGGTCGTGGCGCGTTCTCCCTTGGCCCAAACAGTGTCATCCCTCTTGGCCGTGGAGGTGCTATCCTCTTCGATGGCTATTCGGTACGAGATTTCTCACCCTATGGCCCTCTAGCGGCTCCCGTACAGGATACTACATCCCAGATGCTATCGTGCATGGGCACCTACCGTAACTGGATTGTAGGAGTAACTGCCGTTAACCACGGCTTTGTAGGTGGTGCAGGGTCGAAGGAGACGCACGACCTTGGTGGCTTTTCCTCCTTCAACCAGAAGGAGCTAGCAGTGGGAAACACGCCAGTCGCCGAAAGTATTCGCTTCTGGCGTACTCAGGACAACGAAGTTACATTTACGGACGGCTCAGCTAACGCAGGCGACGGTTCTCTTGCCACTACCGTTACCCTAGATGCTCAGGATACCGCTGCGAACGGCGACTTCTTCACTATCGGCTACCGCTATCCTATCCGCGCAGTTATCATCGAGTTTGATATTGGTGCAGCGCAGGTTAACACTACTGCACGAACGCTAACAGTCGAGTATGCCAGCTCTGCTACAGCCTGGTCGTCGATGGCATTCTTCGACTTTACCTCCCTGTCCGGTGCCACGCTAGGGCAGTCTGGCCTCATCGTCTTTACAGGCAACCCAACTGACTGGACAACGCGTACCTACGGCACCGCCGGTACAGATGCAACAGCAGGCTACTACTACCTACGCTTTAGTTTAAGTGGAGCGCTGTCGGCTACCGTACGGATCGCTAACGTTCGAGTAATTCCCTGGCGTCCAGCCATCGACACAACCGACTTCGCTAACGACGGCATCGACCGCTCTGGTGTTTACCCGCACCTACTGATGGGCCGTCCAGGAACCGAGGAGGGCCAGGCCGTCTGGCAGGACATGGGTACGCCTGCCGTTCCTGATGAGATTGGTGCCGTTACAGTTGGGCCTGTTGGTGGTGCAACTGGCGGCCTCCCGTATAAGCTAGTACTCCTGGGCCGCAGACAAGCATACCTTTATCATATCCAAGACACCGATACGTGGCCGTGGCTTAATGCTAACGGGACTATTGAGTCGTCTATATTCGAGCCAGCAGGAGGCCGCGTAGTTAGCCTACGTGAAGTACGTATTCTGGGCCGCGACTTCGACGGTGTAGCCGTTGGCGGTGTAGACTTCTACTACCGCTACGATGCAATTGAGCGATGGTCGAAGCTCACTCTTGGCGCTCGCCCGCCATTTGTCGCTCCTATCAAGGAGACGGGGAAGGGAACCACCTTCCAGTGGACACTTGGTATTACCATGACTCAGACCGAGCCGATTCGTCGTCCTGTCATTACCCGCATCGAGGCAGACTTCCAGATTCTACCTGATGCTCCGAATCGTGTGCCACAGCGTGCGATGACAGCATCTCCACGAGGTTAATCACATGCCGACTAAAGCGTTTGTCGATTACCACGGACATCAGATGGCAGGAAGCGAGTCTCTCCTACCTGGTGAGTTTGCCCTTCGCTACGCACAACAGGTAGCGATGGGGCCATCTGTCTCACCAAAAGAGATTGAAGACCTTAGCGACGAGCTGAAGGGTCGCATTGATGAGCTACGGAAGTCAGGCCGACGGGCGGTATTGGCAGATATGGTGGTATCAAACAGTGGCGACGGGCAGTTTAGCACCATTCAGGGCGCTCTGACCGCTGCTGCTAGGCGCTTACAGACCCGTGTAGGTAAGTTTACGGGCGATACTGTTATCTACATTGCTCCTGGCTACTACGATGAGGCTCCTACCATACCAGCAGGAGTGACAGGCGATATTGTGCTGGTGAGTCTTGGGGAGGTTATTAACACAGACGGCTCCGGAGGCGACGCCACCGCAACCTTTTGGGCGGGCGGCGCGATTATCACAGGTATTCTTACGATTGGCGCGTCAACTAATATAGCCTTGGTAGGCCTTCGGCTTGAGCAGGGAATAAACTCTACCACTTCGCTTTCTTCCAACTCGCTCCAATTAGATCACTGCTGGGTGCTTCGTACGGACGGTGCCGAAGTTATCAACAATGGCGTTGGCGGAGATATGGGTCTTGTTGTTCTAGACCACTGCTATGTATCAAGCACCGCTGATCTTCTCGACAGCACTAGCTCGCTTAGGGCTCACCATTGTATTCTTAGCATTCGTAGCTTCCATGCAACCGCGTCAACGGGGGCAAACTACTCTTTAAGCGACTGCCTACTCCTTGGCGGAGCTGCCGGAGTAGCAATGTTTCGTCCTACTAACTTCAATAATCTACATGTGCTACGAACAGAGATTGCGAGTGCGGGGGGCCTTGTCAACTCAGGCGGTACGGCCATAGCACTTGGCGCTGTTACCATCATGAACTCTCGCTTCTTCCTAGCAGCCAGCCAAACCGCCATTACCCTTACTGCTACTCACGCAGTCATCACAGGAAACCGCTTCCTAGGCAATCTTACGACAGCTCGCGGGACGGGTATCACATTTACCGGCGTTATCGCAAACAGTAACGCCATTGTGCAGGGCAACCTCTTCCAAGGGCTTGTCACAGGTGTCGACGGTGGTAGTGCGCTTAACACGGCAGCCTACAATAGCGTCATCGGGCCGAACGCCTACTCAAGCAACACTACTAACTACACGGGTGTCGCGGCGGCTGTTGACTACCAGGTGGCGTCTGGTGCCTTCGCCCATGCTCTGCTAAGCGGCGGACACAGTGACGCGCTGGCAGGCACAGTAACACGCGGCGACATCATCGTCGGTAACACGACCCCCGCGTGGGCCGAGCTAGCTACCGGCGCAGCAGGAAGCGTCTTTCGCTCTGACGGTACCGACCCTGCATGGACGATCAATCCTACTATAGCAGGCTACACGCGAATTGGTGCAACCGCCGCTCCTGCCAATGTGACAGCAGGTGATCTTACCTTTGTTCGTGGATTCGTTAATAATGACTCTAACTTCTTACTAGCTTTCAGTGGGGCGCTGCCGCGCATCACTGTGGACTCAGGTGACTTCATCGACTACGACCGTGTGACCAACTCCTTCGTCTTTAACATTGCATCAGTCGTAAAACTTACCATCGCCAATACACTTATAACTGTGGGTGTTGACGGTAGTGCTCCAGCACTTGTCCTGGCTGCTGTAGACGGTGTAAACGAGGGTGGTGAGCTTCAGCTTAATGGTGCAGCAGCAAACATCGACTGGACGCATGACAACAGTGCGGGAAATCTGCGTTGGTTCGAGAGTGCTACAGTGCGTATGGCGCTCGCTCAGGGAGCGGCAGGCGGGCTACGCGTGGTTGCTAACGCGCGTATCGGATCGGAGACAGCACCGTCCAGTACCACTGCTGGTGATCTTACCGCTGTACGACTAATCCTTGGTACAGACATTGCTATTCCAGCTTCTACTAGTCTCTATATTAACACGGGCGGAGCAGCCGAGCAGTTCAAGATACGAAACACGTCTAGTGGAGGTGGTACAACATCAGGTATTGCCATTGGTCAGGACACTGTTGGCGATGGCACCTTCCAAAATGGCTTCTCACAAGGCTTGCTGTCCATCGTAGCAGGCGGAGGCGCAGGCGGTCAGATTGTGCTATCGCAGTCACCTGGGTTCGACCAGGCGCTCATTCGTATGCGGGCGACTCGCTTTGATGGCATAGTGGGTGGAATGCGCTGGCTCCAGTTTATCCGCATTGGATCGGCCAGCGTTGACCCTACGAACATTACTGACGGTGACCTAACGTGTGTTCGACTAAACGTCGGCAACGTAGCGTTTGGCACTGGTGTCGAGGCCGTGCTAGGCGGCGATGCGACGCTCAGCGGATTCCTACGCGTGGGCAGCAACACGGCACCAACCAACACCACAGCGGGTGACTTAGCATCCACCCGCGTCCTCGTCGGCACAGACGCTACCTTCCCCACTAACGTAGCTGCCTACCTAAACCTCGTCAATGCGGCAGACCTCTTCCGCGTAGACTCCGGTTCCGTACAGCGCTTCCAGGTAGGCTCTGGTACCGTTCAGGTAGGTGTTGACGGCAGCGCACCGACGCTTACCCTAGCCGCCGTTGACGGCACAAACGAAGGTGGCGAGATGGTTATCAACGGCGCAGCGGCTAATGCCGATTGGACATTCGACAACAACACAGGCAACCTACGGCTCTTCACCGGCGGTGCTGTCTACGTACAGATTGAGGGCACGATTGCTGATACTGAGACCGCGCTGACAATCCGTCGTGATCTGGCGGGAGTTGAGAGTACCCAGCGAGTTACACAGGGTACGGTCGATAGCGGTGGGACGGGCTTCCGCCTCCTGCGGGTGCCAAACTAATGTGGTGGCAGCGTCAGCCTCATGAGCCAGGGTTCCAGCTAACGTGGACGCTCCTCCACATCTGCGCGGGGTTGCTTCACTTTGCGTCAGCGTGGTATCATGGGAGTAGACTAAGGGATACATTAATGCGTGATGGCTAATCAAGATATTGCCCGCCTAGATGCTCGACTCGATAAGCTCGCTGAGAAGCTTAATTACCTTGTAGTCCGTGTGGACGAGCACATCGGCAACGCTCATGGTAGAGCGTCAGGCATAAAGACAAGCGGCGTGACCGCCATCGTCGCCGCTCTCGTCGTTATCCTTGCTGAGGTTGTCCGCCAGTGGACGTTCTAATGGTTTTGCTGACCCTCTCTGCCGCTTGCTGTTCTGTGTACCTATAGCATATGCTGCCCACCGAACATGACGTTCTGCCCATACTATCCCAAGATCGTACTCCTCAACGCCAACCTCACGCATGGCCGCATCGATCATGTTCAGCATCTTAACACTAAGGCTACTAACCCCAGGATTATGCTTACTGAAAGGTAGTAGAGCAGCAAAGTAGTACATGATTCTCCCACCTTTCTTACTAGTTGGTATCGTATTCTTCCTCTTCGTAGTCGTCCCCGTTGGCTTCGTCCTCTTCGCTATCGGCTGGCTTACCCTCAGCCATCACCTTCGCAATCACTGACTTCGGTAGCCTCTTAGCCTGCTTTGCTAGCTTCCTACGCATCTGACGGTTCATCCCCGCTTCCTGCCCCGTCTTAAAACTAGCGAGGATAGCGTCAATCTCCCCAATGCGCCAGAGAACCGACTCCATCGCTGCCTCTAGGTGCTCGATTGCTTGCTTCTTCTCAGCGGTAGGTAGGTTTGGGTCGTTCGCTGTAAGCTCATGCTGTAGGAGGATTCGTTCTCCTTGTTGGACTAGCTCATCCTTGTGCTGTTGGGCGTTTGCCTGGTAGCGATTCGGATCAGCGAGTGCCCGAAAACGCTCAATGGCTTCTGGTGTTCCTGCTTGCTTTACCAATTTACCATTCCTCCTCTTGATACCGAGACTGTCCGTAAGCGTCAGCCTCTTTCCGAAACTCCTGCTCCAACTTGAGTGCCTGCGAGTCTAACCTAGTAGTATATACGTCGCCATTGGCTTTGCGTTTCTTCTCCTCATAGTCTACTACAAGGCGCCGGTAGAACTCCTGTTGAGCACAGGCTAGTACGCCCATGACATCATTAAACGTCCGGTACGACTGTCCGTGGAACAGAACGTAGGTATCCAGGATACGCGCTATTAGGTAGTGTAGCTCGCCCGACGTTTCTGGCTTAGCGATGCTTACAGGTAGGCACACTCGTCTTTCGGGATCAATGTATGGCATGATCCACCTTCCAGTAGTGAGCTAACAGATTACCCTCACTTGGCCCCCACACGTGGATGCCCCACTCTAACGCCTTCTGCAGTGCCAAAGACCTGCACCCACCTTCTAGTAGCCAGATTCCAGTCGCATAACGTAGGATAGTCAAGTCCAGTCTTAGCCAGAACTCCCTCGGCACGTCCTGCGCGTCTACTTCCATGTGCGCCGAATTAAGATGCGGACAGAAGTAGGGAATATCATGCCGTGCTAGGAATATCGCAGCCGTTCGCGCCTGCTGGATATTAGTCTCGATCCCAGCGTAGTCGTCAGCCTCCTGTCTACCCTTGACCGCATAGGGGCCAGCAATAAAGATAAAAGGATAGTCATCAGACATGCTTGCTCAGCTCCTCTAGTAAGTCTTCCTGGTTAAAGAAAACATCTGTTGCAAAGCGATACATGACCTCGTATCGCTCAGGCTCCCCGTCAAACAAGACAAAAGTTAGCTTGTCCTGCCCCATGAGATAGCCTAGCTCAATGTGGGCTGAACGGCCAACTGGTAGTAGCATAACGCCTATGTCCGACGCATCTAGGTGGCATTTGTCGTACCCCCAGATATGCGTAGCATAGTGGTCGTAGAGCGCCTCTTTGTACGTCCTACCTCGGATACGCTCGTACTTCTGCCAGCAGTCATCAGCCTCTGGCCCACCTCCCCACCAGTGATCCATTACGTCGTATCCTAGATCGCGTAGTTGGTTGCCTAGGTGTGGCACCTTGGGATTCTTCAGACTGCTGATGACGTAAATCTTCATCCTACTAAGACTCCTGCCTCAAGTAGTATGTTACGCGCGAGTTCTAGGTTACCTTTCCACGCTTCTGGTGCTGGCTTACTGGAGTAGCCTACTACTCTGGTGATCCCCGATTGGATTACCGCACGGGCACAATCAACACACGGAACATTGGGTGGACCAAAGCCGATAAGATACATCGTACAGCCTCGTAAGGCAATACCGTGTCTAGCTGCGTTATAGATGGCGTTTCTTTCGGCGTGCTCAACGTAGCTGTACTTGATGGGCTTTGTCCATCTATAGGAAATATTTTCGTCGATCCCTCTAGGAAAGCCGTTGAACCCCGTAGAGACAATTTGGTTATCTGGGCCTACGATGACTGCTCCGACCTTAGTGTTCTTATCCTTTGACTTGGCCCTTACAGCGTCAGCGATGTTGAGCATATACTCGTCCCAGATCATTCTAGTGTCTCCTCTAGGGACTGGAAAAAATGTTTCGCCTGCACCCGTGATGCCGATGCCAATATCTCCTCTACCCACTGCGGATCACCTACTACCCCCGTCTGGTAGGGGTCTGGCGGTGGCGGGGCAGGCCAATAAACACTGTCGTAGTCCGTACGTTCATACGTACGTTCCTCTGGAATGCTTGTCAGCACTAAGTTACATGGACGATCATCTGTGCCAATACCCTTCTGCTGGAAGTACAGCAGAGCACCAACGCACCAGAGAGCGTGTGCCCAATGGGATAACCCCGACTCTGGATCAACGTCCTTACCTGACCAACCAGCAAATAAATGTCGTAGAAGACTGCCATAGAACTCACTCCAAGCAGTACCCTTCCGCCAGTTGTGTTTAGCGTATTTCTGCCCGCCATAGCTGAACACCTTTCCCCATTCTAGTAGTACCTCAGGCGGAATCTGATCAACGCCTGGCTTCCCCTCTGAGTAGTGAAGAGCTTGTTCTGTCATCTGTCTCTACCTCGACCTGTAATCTAGCACACCCTCGACGAGGATATACGCCAGCGGTGTCACTTGTGCGATGATCGTCTGCTGCTCGGATGGATTGATAACACCAACTGCTGCGAGTATACCGATGGTTCCTGCTACTACTGCGGCGAGGAATTTCCTACTCATGAACCGTTCCATTAGTCACCTCCTCCTTCTCGTAGAATGCAATGATCCCATAAACAGGTTTACCACTATCTGATCCAGGTATAACATTAGCGTAGACGGTATGGGGAATCACCGCTACACTAAGAATCTTCAGTTTACTCTGAGCGTCGTTGAATAGCTTTGACCTATACTTAGTAGTAGCCATGATGCCGAGCTGCTCGTGGCGAGCACTGCGGTAGTAGCTCTCGTCCAGTACCGAGTAGAGTAGGTCTATAATACGAAGCTCCATGTCTGGATCGCGCGTGACGCCAGCCGCATACGTTGCTGTAGCAGGCAGAGCCTCGGTGAAGTCTAAGGGCCACTCTACCGTGGTGGAATCCATCGGCTTATCGTTCTCGCTCATTACTCCTACTCCTTACCATAGCCTCTCCTGGCCATTAGAGTCTCCTGCGATACGCGCGAACTTATAGCGCAGGGCAATAGCGTTGCCTGCCGGTACATCAGTAGCCTGATCCCACTCGTAGGTACACTCCTTAATACCCTCTACGTCCAGTGGGTGTCGTGGCGTTCTAGCACAAAGCTGGGGTCGATCATCTGTACCAAACACACTACACCAGCCGTCCCCATCGGCGTCACGATCTAGCTTCTCACAGCCTAAGTTTATCCTACAGGCTAGCCAGTCCCCTGACTCGTAGATGCTAATGTCATGTGTTGGGATGTAGCAGCGATAATCCGGTAGGTCGATCATTACTCCATGATAGCTAGCCCAGAGCTGCATGTCGTCTAAGCGTTCGGCTGGCATATTAGCGATACGTGGATCGAGCCAGACTATGTAGCCATCGGTTGTCTTTACTACGTTCTCGTAGTTAACAGGTGCCTCACGTCTCAACGGCAAGACCATGTACTCGCAGCATAGGCCGCAGCCAGCAGTACAGCCAGCCGAACGCACAAATACGTCGCCGCTCATAGCATCTTCCGTGACGATTATGTCGTCAGGAATGAATACTTTAGTCATCACTTCGATCTGCAAGCCACATACTGCCGAGGAAGGCGAGGAAGGCGACAACTAGAAGAGCGGTTACCAATGGAACCACAATCCACGATAGGTCAGTACAGATTGCCGCTACCATCTCAGACCCAGTTGAAGGAGCCAGGAACCTGCTGAAACATACTGAGGAAGCCCTGGCTCACCTGAACCGGCCCCTTAACACCAATGTACTGGAGCTTAGCCACAGTCCCCATGTTAGCAACGTGTTGATAGTGCAGCCCACCACGAAGCCAGATTTCCTGTTGGCCAGCTACTTGTAATAGTTGCATGTCGTCTTCATCCCTTTCTACTGATATGGGCGGTGGCGTCGCCCGACGGAAGATTTCAGACCACGGGATACGACCCAACGGGCAGGAGGTCGCCACGATTTCGTTATGCTCCCAGAGGCCACGTGTTGGCCCTGAGCGGCTGAGGTTTGCAATATGGCCCTCAGCTACTAGCCACACTGTTAGGCGAATACTAGCATCAAGCTGGGCCGCCGTGAATGGTTCTGATAGGTTGCCTGGTGGCCCACCTTCATGTTCAATGCCGATGAGGTCACGATTGTTGCTGATCTCGCCTGCTGGGTCGTTGCGGTCGCCACAGTGCCAGCACCATGCCGTAGCTGGGTAGTGCTGAAAGACACGGCCATCTTGTAAGATACTGAAATGCCAAGACTTCTCGATGGCGGGATCGAAAAGACCAGGTGATGATCCAGTATAGCTACCTCGCATAGAGTGATAGACGGCCCCAAGTTTAGCTTGGGGTGCGCCAGAGACTTTTCCTACTGGCCCAGGTCGTCGAAGAGCAGCGGGATACCAATCTAAAGCCATGTGTATGTTCCTCCTTCCTCCTACTCGAAGATGATACGGAAGATGTAGATCGTCAGCGTAGCGCCAACGCTACCTACTAAGCCATACTTTAGTGAGTCTAGTAATACCTCCATTACTACATGTATTCCTTATCGTGATCGTGGTTCTCCTCTATGCAGTGGGGACAGACGGCCAACTCGCAGTCGGAGCACGACTGTAGGCAATTTCCACAGCAGGGTTCATGACACCAATCACAATCTGTCATCTGTGCGTGGCATGATATACACACGTCCATTAGTAGCTAGCTCCATACCGGCGCCACCTGGTAGCGCCTAGGTTAATGAATCCGCTGAGTTTGTCAAAGACCTGCTCAAGTACAACAACGTCGCGCTCACAATGGTCGATGATATAGTCGAGCGCTTCCTTATCACCACGGAGGGCTCGCCGCCAGATACCAGGTAAAATTGCCGTCTTGCTTGACTCACCTAGCAGTGCTAGCTCTACTGCCGCTAGCCGATTGCTCTGTAGCTTCAACTTAAACCTCGCTGTGTAGTAGGCGTCGATGTGACGAATCTTAGCAATAGGACGTTCGTTGTTGATGAGCAACCGTGTATTTATGTAGGGTAAATCGAACTTCGTGCCATACCAAGTGCATACATAGTCGGCAGCTTCGAGTTCATCTCGGATACCTAAGATGCAATCACGCTCGTCAGGATCGCCTGCCGCTGCCGAGTATGTCTTGATAGCACCGCCACGATCCTTGATGCAGCCTACCATTACGAGGCCGAAGTCTGCCGCTAAGTCGAATGTCTCTAGGTCGAAGAAGACGAGACGCTTGTTCGCTAATAGCCAAGCATTCTTCTGCTGGGCAATAATAGTTGCCTGTTCCTTACGCTGTTCCTGTAGCTGCCAGAGTTCCTCACCCGTTGGTAATGGAGTACTGAGCCGTTTGACTGAAGCCTCCCTCTTCCTCTTACACTTACAGTCTGGACAGTAGGCAGCATTGTGACTACCTGGGTCGAAGGCGTGGCATCTATCATACTGACACCAAATAGTAGGACGTGTACTCATGCTATAGCTCCACTAAAATTCTACATAGGAGACACAGACTATTCGCTTCCTCTTCGTGCCTATGTGGTGGATAAAAAGGCAGCGCGGCCTCAATCTTTTGTCTTAAATCAGAAATCACCACAGTAGATTTTCTCTGTACCATTATGCTTTTCCTCCACCTAAGAGGTTCTGGTCTTGATATGGCATTACGGGACGGCCATAATGTAGCGCCATAAGCGTATTTGTTACACGGTCAACGGCGCCTTCGAGTACGTCGTTTAGTTTTATGCCAAGACAGGAGTGCTTGCCAATAAGCTCTGTGTTAGTGTGCTTAATCTCCCATAGTAGTAAGTGAGCTAACTCATGTACGATAACCAGCTCTAGCTCTATACGCGGTGCCGCATCTATATGCTGTCGTGAAAAAGCGAGGTACACTCGATGGTATGGCAAATCTGTGGCAACCTCGGCGAACGGCTGTATACCATCTTCGCCCAGCTTATTTACAAAACGATAAGTAATACTCCATTCCCCTAGGAGCCCTAAGCGACGTGTCCAGGCATTTAGTAGCGGCTCTACGCGCTTACGACGCTGGGCATCTGTAATACGGCGACGACGCCTTGTTACCATAGATGGTCGCCTCCTTCTCTATATCTATCCTAACACATTTTGCAGGGCAGCACAAGTATCATTGAGTCTACACCACCTAAGAAACTCCTCCCCCTCCCACGGCTTATTCGGTGGCTCTAGAGGCCAGACGAGTTGGCCGCCGAGAAGAAGTGCCTGAGGAGCAACAATGGTCTCCTCGCGGAAGCCAGAGCGCACGAGGGCACGGAAGGCATCACTAAGAGGATCACCGTTCTCGACTACCCAGGAAGCGCCGTACTCATCTGATACTATCACTTAAGCGGCTTCCACCAGAGTACAATGGCTGAGTCGAACGGTGCGTTGTTCGGAGCGCCAACAAAGGTCAGCCGACCAGGGAGGTAGATCACCTTGTCAGGGAGCATCGTGTCTTCTCGCCACCACGGGCGTCCAGTACGCACGGGAAGAAGAGCACAGGTAAGGTTTGCCTCACGCTGGGCACATTTAGCAACCCATAGCTTAAGCGACTTATCATAGGGCGGATTTAAGAACACCCGCCGACTCTCCCACGGTAGTTGAAGGCCATCTCTATCACAACCAATGCAGTAGTAGTTGGTACACACGTAGTTAGACGGCAATTCGTGACGGCCACAGTTTGCCGCAGGGTCTAGATTAAAGCTACCAAACGCCCTAGTACACGCCATCAGGATTTCTATAGGCGTACCCCATTCGCCGTTTGGGACAGCAGCACGGTCGATATACGCTCGACTATCCATATCGTCGGTTTACCTCCTCGCCAAGATGTCTTGCTCGTACCTTACCAAAGCCCCTAATTACCATGAGTGAGGTCGGATCAACCGATGCTGCCGATACGACTTCAGCAAAGGTACGGCCTCGGAGAAGATCACTAGCAGTCTCCGGCCCGATACCATCGAACGCACACAGTGCCCAGACGTTGTTACGCCATTGCTTGTCTGCCGTCATAACGTCTGGTCGCGTCCTTTCCCTAATCCACCGATGTTCGTCCTTTGATAGCGACTCGACGATGGTAGCAATGTCCAATGCTGCCTCACCAACCACAGGACAGTCCCAAACTATCAGACCGAGTAGCCACAAGTCGAACATCATGCCACTAAAGCTACTCCACGCCCAGCCAGTCTGTACCCACCCCTCCTTATCCGCCTCTGGATGGCGCACGTCGAAGTATTGCACTGTCTGCCGAGTGCTTCGGCGAAAGCTGCCTTCTCGTAGTAGGATAGCGAGGTCGTAGCCTTCCACCATACCATGCGCCTGCGCTACGATTCTCTTATCTGACATAGAGCCAAGCAGATCGCTAATTGTCTTACGTTCGATACCGACACTTAGGCCATGCGGCCAAAAGGCGTAGTCACCAAACTTGAGACGACTAACGCCGACTGCTAACCCTAGCTGAGCTAGTCTATCGGCCAGATATTTCGGCTCACGGTCGTCAACTAGGATCGGTACTGCCATTACCGTTCCCTTCTGGTACGCCAGGCAGCGCCCTTCCCGTATACAGCTTATAGATTTGACTCATCGTAGGGTTCGTTACGACCACCCCTTCAAGCGCAGTATTCTTCCCAAATTTCTGAAGCTGAGCATGATGTGTCCTCCCAATATGGTTTGGTGCATGGCACTCAGGCCCACCACATTGATTACACGTCTTACTCAGCCTCAGTACCACTTCCATCATATAAGGCACCTGGTTATTCTGCCTTGCCCGCCACTGCCCAGGAACCGGCCCCTTGGCATCCCATACCTGGGTAAGCTGATGCGTGATGATAACGAACGCACCTTGGTTCTTCAGCCAGTTGATGATACCCTTTACGATCAAGTTACCGCTGCCGTAGGCAAGCCCTCCAACTTGCTTGCCATAGTCCCGCTGCTGGCGCTCAAGCTCCGGCGCTACGTAGACCTCCTGTACCACCTCCCACCAGCTACTACCACTGTCGATAATAAACGTACCGCCCTTCAGCCTACCATCTGACATCTCTGCCTGGGCAATGTCACTTAGCGCCTTGAGCGACTCTTGGCCTTCCTGCCGCGTCCAGCCCTGAGTAGACTGTGCTCGGAAGCTATAGAGTGTAGTCTTAGCCCTCCGCTCTGGCACCATGTCGTAGAGAAAGCCAGATGCATCTCTATCCGAGAAGTTGACGTGGACAACAGGCAGCGAGCCGGTAATAAGACCAATGTAGGTCTTTCCTGTACCCTCCAGTCCCTCAACGCTTAGGCTAAGAGGAACGACACCATTGGTCGGATCGGCTACATCGAAGGTAGCACCGTCAATTCTCTCATAGCTCCCGCTAGCAGCCATAGCCAAGCCTAATTCTAGCTATGACGACTCTTACCCAGGCCGCACGCGCCTCAAGGGACACAAATGTGTCCATGTCCATATTAGGTAGAACAACTGCGGCAGCGTCTCCGAGATCGTTAATGATTCGATTAACCAGCCATAAATTACTCGGCCACAAATACCTTGTTGTTGGCCCCTCCAACGACTTTGCCTTCAGCGGCTTCGCCTTCCTTCGTAGAAACTTCAACAGGTTCATGTACTCTCCCTTCCTTACCCCACAGCCAATTCTCGCAGCCGAGTGGTTCCCCTACGGGGCAGCCTGCACACTCCCAGCTATACTTAGGACTATCTACAAACTCGTCACCTGGAAAGCTAAGCTTTGGCCTCTCGTCTCCCTCAATTATCCGCTTCCTTCTCCTAAGCTCCTCCTCCCACTCCGCCCACCACTCCTTCGTATCAGGAAAGCGGACGACGAACGCCTCAATAGCGCTCCTGGGTGGTCTTGGCCTATAGCCCTTCCTCTTCTCCCCATAGTCGCCCATAATCCAGTTTACCACTAGCCTACCCTCGTGCATCTGCGCCGAATCTCCGCCACGCCTCCGCTCAAAGAGGATATACCCAGCTAGTTGCTCAATCCACCAGGGTGCATCCATTGGCCCCTTCCGTTGGCTCTTCCTAGTCTGCTTGGACTCATGAATGATTCCATCTACTACATAGTCCGGTGTCGCTAGAAGCCAACGCTCGCTACATACTGGGCAGGTTGCCTGCTCGCCATCTAGAGTGACGGTAACGCCACTAACGGCCTGACACTTTAGGCACCATGCAGCCCTACGCTGCTTCTGCCCCTCTGAGACCAACTCCTCGAACTGAAGACCTTGGCCCCACATGAGAATGGGGTCATCCTCAGCTTCTACTTGCCGCCACTCCTCCACTGGTAGGTGATACTTACCCCATGCCTTTAGGGTGCAGCCTAGTAGGTCACTCAGATGGGTAGCCTCACGCTTGGGCGAGCCAGCGTAGCGAGCGCTGATCTTCGCGTTTAACTGATCCGTATAGCTACTATCGTAGGAGATTTCGCAGTCAAGCAATGTCGCGTACCTCCAACGTCAATCCCTCCCCGCAGCCAGGGTGGACAAGGCTCTCCTCCACTAGCTTGCGGGAGCACAGTATGGGCCACGCCTCGTGCTGCCCACAGCTGAACTCGGCGGGCGTGAGCACGTGGTCGGCCCCGCAGCGGGCACCGTACACGAGCACTACTTCACTGTTCATATTGCTATCTCCTGTTATTTACAGGCGAGCCGGAGGAGCCTTTAGCTTACAGCCCGCCTAATCTTAGGAAACCTCCCCTTACGCTGGAGCTTCTACTTCTTGTGCCAAGTCCGTGCCGGTAATAGTGCCGTCTGCAGCAATCGTAATTCGGCTAGCCAGCCGTGCGTCTGTAAATGCGCTGCCGTTGATAATACCGTTAATAACAGTACCGTGTCGCAGGTTTGCAGGCAGCTTATTGATGATACCCGCCACATCTGTACGGTTCAGCCCGTCCAGTAGAGCCGGTAGCTGTGCAAACGCATCATCTTCGCTTAGCACAACAGAGGTCTGCGGTAGGTTTGCTGTCGTCGCACCATCTTGTGTCACGTTAGGGGCAGTACCATCCTGATCACGAGTCACCACAAACACCTGTACCTCCCCAGTGAAGGCGTAATCAGGCGCTAGAGCAGGAACAAGCGGTAGTAGGATGTTCTTAGCCACATTACGGCCTACTCGCTTTGACGGATAGAACTCAAACAGGGCTTTCTTACCAACCAGAGACTCTGGCGGCTCGATAGTGCCAAAGACCTGCACCCAAGCCCCGCCCATCAGGGCCTCCTTGTTACTACGAAGATTGATTGGCTCGATCTCACCCGTGCGGTTATTCCAGCGCTCAAGGTCATAACCGCCGTAGCGTACCACGTCGGCTCGACTACCATCTGGCAACTGGAATACAGCGTCGAGACGCTTCACGCGCAAGTCCCACTGCCAGACAGGGCGCGGTAGCTTAACCGTACGATACTGGTTCGGCTCCATATACTTAGGGTCGCATTCGCGGTATGCAGAGACAATGACCTCGCCAGGAAATGTCTCCTTCGGCTCGATCCAACCTCGTGGGTCGATACCAGGAACGCTTGTCGGTGGTCGTGTAGCGTCAGTAGGGTCAGTCATTTAGTTACTAGTGCTCCTTTCCAAATCACATAGACTCTCTTAACTAATAGACAGAGGCGGCTCCTCTTCAGCTTCCTCTATCACTCACCATAGTAGATATAGGTCACTGGTATATAAACATTGCGAAAGTCCTTTGCATCACTGGGAGACACGAACCTGTGGTACAGACCGTCTTGGCTTACTGTGTACCAAGACTTCATCCATGAATCCCAAGCCAGAATACGATACCAGTGTTCGTCGTCTACTCTCACCTCCATATCTAGCTCAGCCATTAACTAGTCTCCTTCGTATCCAGTTCTTCTAGGAGTATAGCTATACCTAGAGGCGTAAAATATATTGGCTTATCCCAATTAGCATGATCATGTACTCTACGTCCACCTTTATGCTCGTGAGTTACGGGGATGGCAGAATCTCTTGTCTCGTTTACATAATGCCCATGATAGTCATCCCCACTCACCCCCCAATACCCTGTTAGGTCAGCCATGACACTGTCTCCTTAAAGTGCTCTGGCGCGTGCGCTCGCTTATACAGTCCCCAGAAGTTCTCATCAAGTATGTAGCTAACGCCTTCATCATCCGGTGCTCTTACTGCTCTCCCTGCCGCCTGCACTATCTGGTTCATTGCATCATCGTCGTAGCACTTCTTGCCGAAGTTGGGATCATCGGGTAGTGTATACTCTCGCTGTGCTCGTACTACGGGGTCTGATAGGTCAGCAAAGGGCACCTTAGCTATTATCTGAAACCCTATCTCATAGGGGAAGTCGAAGCCCGTACTTAGGCTGGGTGTAACTAGTACCATAGGGAACTGTGCCCTACGAAATACACCAATGATTTCGTCGCGGAATCTTGCGTCCGTATGGAAAGCGAATCGTTGCCAGGGATATACCATACCACTGGCGGTTGCTTCAACTTGTAAGCGCTGCACTAACTTATAGCTAGGTGTGTGAACAATACCCTTTCTCATAGCAAGGTGCGGCTGGCTAGCAATATACGCAATAGCAGAAGCTAGGGCTGCGTAGTCGCCATCGTCACTCTTAGCCGAAAGTTTTACTACAGGCCAGTAGAAGGTCGGGCGGTTCTGCTTAGGGAAAGTTGACGGCACCTCCACGTAGGCTACCTGACGCTGCTCTAGTCCTAGCTTCTGTACTAGAAGCTGAGGATCACCGAGCGTCGCCGACATAATCAAGAGCTTCGGGTAGTAGGCCAGAAACTTATCATACACATTCCGTGCCCAGAGTGGTTGGATTCTAGTAACGCCAGGCTCCGACCGGACGATCCAGCTTGCTGCGTTTAGGCGACAAAGCTCACCCAAGCGCCCACGCAGAGCCTTTACCCTACCATGTAGCACGATGTCATCGCCCGCGTCGAACTCGTCTACCTGTGGGATTGCCTGCTCTGCCCACGCTCGCCAATCGACAACGCCTCCACTTGGTACATCTAGGCCGATGCGCTTAAGACTACGGTGCCAAAACTCTAGCGATGACGCCTGTACGATAGCATTACTTGCTAAGTGCCCTTCATCCAACACTGCTAGCTCTCTCCTAAACGGGTTCGGGCTAGGAGAATCATCTTCGTCTACTGCGATGCCACGCTTGATCATAGCAGACTGAGCAATACGAAGAGCATAGGCGTAGTTAAGTATCACCTGATCGGCCTCAGCAGCGTCTCCGATACTACGAAAGTAGGGGCACCCATTGCGCCAAGGATCGATGCACTCTAGGTACTCGTCACACTGGTCAGCATGTAGCTCGCCTACTCCCAATGACTTACGTACTACCTGAGCGATCTCACGTTCTGGGTGGCCGCAGAGAAAGTTGTTCTTACCCTTAGCCGTCACTGCCCACGTTGCCGTTCTCCTATACTGCTCCTGGAGAGCAAGCGTATGGGTTAGGGTAACGAGAGGTAGTCCCATGATCTTCCCTACGGCAGCACCAATGAGCGTCTTACCGCTACCCGTAGGCGCATCCAGGAGCACCACGTCAGCTTTACCAAAGCCAGCTAGTACCCTAGCAATCGTTACGGCTTGCCCCTCCCACCACGCATCATGACTAAAGCCAAGGTCAGATGGGCGATCCGGAATGTCGCTTAGGTAGACTTCGTGGCTAGGAATCGTGTCCATGTGGCGATTCTGACGGAGCGGCTGCTCGGCCACCATGCTGTGCGCTATGCCAGGTAGTAAGTGCGCCTAAGAGCGACAGGCCAAGCACTTCAACTAATCCGCCTGGTGTGTAGTTGACAGCCATGACACCAGTGGGCGTAATGCCAAACATCACTATAGACTGTCCACCTTGCTGCGCCATCTGTTGCAGGAAGGCACGTCCAGCATTCTGTGTAGGGCTGGCAAGATCGACTGCGCCCTGTAGGTTGGGATTAATCGGATTAATCGGGGTCAGGCCGTCTTGTTCAGGCATCTTCCTCCTCCTTCTGCGTGACCTAGCATGAAACCTCACATACTATTTTGTTATCTCGCATGAAGTGCTTATTACCCCACTTGAAGGGCCGTAGTATTACTTGGCAGGTAGGGCAGACGACTGCTAAGAGTTTGCGGTCAGTCGGATCAATCCCGTGTACCTGTTGGTCGTTCGTCGTGTCTGTCGGCAAGCTCGCCTCCTCGTCCATATTGTTTAGCGTGCTCATGCTCTTTATAAGCATATTCGTCCATCATGCTCTTCCATACGTCCGGCTTCTCGTTCTTACTACTCCGTGGAGCTGGTCTAGGAGGGATGATTGGCCCTCTAGTGGGTAGTCGAGTCACTGCTGTATCTAGGTAGAATGGGCGACGCTTTGCAACTAAGCCGCAGCAGTGTAGCGTAACGGGATGGCTATCACCTATGAAGTCAGGTACTCCTGCTACCTCCTGGCAGGCGATCTCCGCTTGGTCAAGGCCCACATCACGCAGTATAGTTAGGTGGCCTGCGTTACACTCGTATTCGTAGGTTGGAATGATACTACCTCCTAGATTGTATCTAACTGGCCGCTCGGCTTTAATCAAACGCAGCTACGACTGCGAGCAGTCTAACCTAACTGCGCTGTAAACCCCTCTGGTGCCCCAGTGCCGAGCCTAGGGGATATATTTCTCTTCTCGTCGTGTTGGTGGCTTTGCTACGACGAGCGTAGACACCATGCATGACCCTGCCACGGGCGGCCAGTTACTTATTGTGCAGCCTCGCCCGTATCGCACAACTGCACTTGGCTGTTCCCCCTAGGCGTCTAAGACAGCCTGCCCCTCTGATCTATACTAGGAGCCAGCGGTGAGAATCGAACTCACGTGACCTCATCGTACAAGGACGAGGGCCAAGCCAACCTCGCTGGCATAGCCCCACGCTACACCTAGGCACTGCGTAGTACCCACCCCGACTACGCCCGCTCGTCGCACCTTTACGGGGCTCAAATCAAACCCAACGACGAGTCCGCACTACTGTATCGGCTCTTGACGACGGTGATCCTACTAACATGGGCGTCAAGCCCCCGTTTCGGATCACAGCCGATACTATTGTGGTGGCCTAGGTGTGCTACCATGTCGCTCACCACAGGTGATATTTCATCACCTGGCCGGATTCGAACCGACTCCTCCTAGGCCGTGTACTTCAGCGGGAGGCTTACACCTGAACCCACGGGCTCCCACTTTACGCACAGTCCGATCTAACGGTGTGCGTGCCCCTCAGCCTCCGTATCACAGTATCTAACGCCGAGGCGGGGCGCGACCCATCTTACACTACACAAGTAGCGAGCTTGTCCAGAAACCTCGGAACCCCTAGACTCTACCACATTTTGGCGGGTTTGTCAAGCCGACCATGCGCCTGTCTTTCATGCGTATAAAGCTGACCATACCTTCCACGTATAATCGCACTCTAGGCAGCTATAACGCGACATATAGCCATAGCTACCATGTGCGGTACAGTTACTATGCTGTGTACAATGAAGAAACTCCCACAAAGTAGTATAACTGAAATGCCGATGGATAGCGATACGACAGAGAAACGGCTTAGTCTTCACTAATTACTCCTCTTACTTGTGGCAGCTTGCCCAGGTACGTCCCACGTTCACATCTACTCGTAGGGGAATAGGATCGAGCGGTTGACTTAGCTCCATCACCCTAGCAATGCCTTCTACGTAATCGTATGCTTCCAATAATGCACAACCGACAACTAACTCATCGTGTACTGTGAGAATTAGCCAGAGCATGTTTGCCATACGAGTACAGTACTCATCAACCTCTAGGATTGCGAATCGCATGATGTCTGCTGCTGTGCCTTGGATTATGTGACTGATACACTGTCGCTCGGCATGTTTACGAAGATACTTATCGCTGCTAAGTATGTCAGGCAGACACCTTGGCCTGCCATATAGCGTATATGCCCAGCCTCCCATCTCCCTACACTTCTCAATTGCAGCCGGAACCCACTCATGGAAGTAGACTGGATAGATGTCATATAGCTGCATGATACCGCCGTGAATCTCAGCTACGGTTGGTATCCGTACGTCTAAGCTATCATCTTGGAGAAGCTGCTTCTCTAGTACCTCTTGTACTTCCTTGCCCTCGCTACCGTACAACGCACCAAATAAGTAGTTTTTCGCCCGTGTCTTCAGCGCTACGTTGCTACGCGCCTCGTCCTCGCTTACCCCAAAGAGACGCATCGTGTTCTGTACGTGGATGTTTCCCTCCAACGTAGCTGGGTCGGCTGTCATTGCAGCTACTAGTCCAGGATCGCCACTCATCTTTGCTGGAATACGCACCTCAATCTGGCCGTAGTCGGCAGTAATCAGCGCTCCACCATCAGGCGCCACAAAGTGATTACGCCAATCTAGCTTCACTTGCTGAAGATTGGGGTCTTCGCTACTTAATCGACCACTCCGTGTTCTGCTGAGGGTCAGTACGGAATGTAGCTTACTATCAGCCTGTGACCACTTTAACCACGAGCGCAGGTAGCCTATGTACTTCTCGTTCTGCTTCCATTTCAGTAGGAGATAGGGAGCTGCGTGGTGTTCTCGTAGCCTGAGTAGACTAAGAGCATCTACACTAGGCTGTCGCGTCGTTTCACTCACCCTCTGGATAGGTAGCTTTAAGTGTCGATGTAGCCAATCAGCTATCTGTATAGGACTACCTGGATTGATACTAACGCGCTCGGCCCACTGCCCTATACCCTTACACTCCTCGCAGGTCAGCCGCTTCTTCTTCCCGTTGCGACAGGTAGAGCAGGTCATGATACGAGGTGGACGCTCGTAGCCTGTTTGTGCTGCTATCTGATCTATAACTTTAGCTAAACCGAAGTTTTGGCCCTCTAGCTCGCCAAGTGTTGCGGCTGCTTCAACCATATCGAAATCTATTCCCCTTGCCTGCATCTCGCCAATTACTTCTACTAAGCGTAGGTCGTAGTCGTATAGCGTACGGCGTCCACCATCAAGCTCCGCTAGTAGGTCAGGTAGAAGACGTTGTGCCCAGTAAGCATCACCACAGCAGTAGGGAGCAACGACGTTCGGGTCGATCTCACTGATAGACTTCCTCTGTTTGCCCTCGCCCACGACTTCCGCGTATGTGGTCATGGACACGCCGTAGCGTTGCTTAACTAGGACCTTGAGCCCCGCTTCGGGTACGCCAAGCAAATAGGCAGCCAGGAGAGAATCTCCAGTTGGATGCGGAAGATGGATTCCAGCACGGCGCAGCACAGTTCGGTCGTATTTGGAATTATGTGCCATGTAACGGGTTCTTGGGAGCCAGTAGGTAAGAAGTTCTCTCCACGGTTCATACTCGATACTTCCATAGTAACACTCCGATCCGAACGCTAGACCAACGCCTACGAGTCGGTCGTGCATCTCATTAGGGTGGTCGAGTACCACGTCAGTCTCACAGTCAAGACCACATATTACAGGTTCGCTACTTGTACCCCACCCAAACGCTTCTCTAGCCTCGGCTACCGCCTTGATATTATCTACTAGCGTCCACTGGTACGGACAGGCAGATACTTCCTCGTTAGTGTGTGCCACTACGTCCTCGAACTCCGGCAAGCTGGGTCGCCGCTTATGATCCCACTGCATTACACCCGCTAGCGATAGTGCGTGATGGTACACCTGAAAATGCTTATGCTTCTCACTCTTGGGTGGTATGGTGACGTAGTGTTTCGCCTCCGTTGGAGTAAGCCTACACTGCACCATCGCCCACTCCTCCCACGTGTCAAAGCGATTGGCTAGAGAGTCAGCATCGCCTAGAGCCTGCACGGATACGAGCCGTACCGACGGCTGTAGCTTACGCCAGAAAGGTAAGGCAGCTACACCACATACTACACTGTCTCCTTCCCCCGCCTGGAGAAGAAGCTCGTGTCGCCAAAGTGAGGGTAGAAGGCTACCACTTAGCTTCAAGCTACGGCAGCGAGCTTCTGCTAGCTCAGCCGTCGGTGCAAGGCTTTCAATATCAAGGTATGTAGCCATAGTATCGAAGCATCCTTTTCCTCTGGCACTCTTTGCACATTTTACCGATTCGACCGTCTGATCGATTCGAGAAATAAGTGTTTGCGGCAATTCGAGGATGACCGCATGGATAAGTGGTTTCAGTCTCCATAACATCCGCAGCCTGTATCTGGTAGCTTCGACGGTAGTACCTCTACCTGAGCATAGTCCTCTTTCCCTAGTGTCTCCCACGCCGCTTGGCTCACGTCTAGGTGCTGGTCACTACAGCCGCCGCAGCGATCCTGGACGACAACGATAATGCACGTACTCGTGCAGACTCGTAACGTAGTAGCGCAAGGGAAACCCTTGCTTCCGCTAGCTGCCACTGTAGGATCATCGGGATTATAGGCTTCTCCGGTACAGAATAAGGGGCCACCTCGAAACTCCTCTCCATAGTAGGTGATGCGATAGTCGTCGCTTCCACCTGCCACTCGTACACCTAGGACAAAGCCGATGATGACGAGTACGAGTAGCCAGGTAAACAGCATGAAGGTAAAGTCGTCCCACTTCATAAGCAGCTCCTCCTCCTTCGCTTACCTAGTTATGTGCAGGACACGCAGTAGACGGGTTCCTGCTAACGATAGACGATAGCGCTTTAGGGCACCCCACACGTCACACCACTTCATGTACCTCCTCCTTCCTAAGTAAGTTGTATAGTATACTATTAGTAAGATACAACTAACTGTTCTGATTCTGTTCTACTTTACGGCAACGGTCTGGGCCGCAGCTCCTCTATCCTTGGGCATCGCGGATCATGCGGTACCATCCTGACCGACAAAAGCGCATCGGGATTACAAGCCATCTCAAATAGAATTACACAACGAGGGCAGTATTCAGGTGGTGTTGGATGTGCCATTGCTTACTCCTACTAAAGCACCATACGTCAGTGCTCGTTGAAACGATGCTACGATACTCTCGTCTATGTTGTTCCAGTCCCCTCCTGTACGCAACGCATGGGACGGGTGCCAAGCACCAACCACAATGTACGGACGTGCTATATGCATCTTATTGATATATCCTTTAGCTCCAGCGGTATGTAGAAAAGCACGTGCTAACGTTGCAATCTCTCTCGCCTTTTTACCTGGGAACCATAGCCCACCAGCCGTGGCACCCATCGCCACCACTACTCGCAAGTTTGGCAACTCTTGTAGCGTAGGGAATAGCCAGAGTGGAGGGCAACGCACAAGGGCATCAGGATAATCGGATAGCCGGTTGTTCGGCGGACGGCAGTGAACTGTGTTTTCGAGAAATACCTCCTCTCGGCTTAAGCCTACGGCTGCGAGATGTCGGTCAAATCGTTGGCCTGCCCGACCGACAAGCGGCTCGCCCTCTGCATCCTCCTGAGCGCCAGGCGCTTCAGCCACACACGCTAACCACGCATTCGTATCACCATGTCCAGGCACTACTTGAGTGCGCCATTGATGGAGGCTACATTGAGTGCAGCCTAACATCTCCTCGCTAGCGAGGCAGCTCATAGTCTAACGTGCTCTTCGCACGGCTCGTCTATGCAGTAAGGACAGCCTTCGAGTAGCTTCTGAGCAAGTAGACGAGCGTTCGTCTTTGATAGAACGATGTCTTCGAATCGGTAATCGCGCCCCAGTAGCACAGTTGTCACTATGCTAAGCCTTCGCCACCACCTAGATAGGAGTGACTCTTGCCCAGCATAGAAGCTACCAACATAGAAGCTCAGGAATACTAATCCGTAACCTTGATCGACTCTAGCGCCCAAGGCGTGACACTGGCCCTCACAGGGTACAAACGTATGCTCAGACATCTAGTACCTCCAGTAATCGTGCTTCACTTCCACTCGGCGGCAACGGCTCGTAGGCGCTCGTATCTAACGTTGGGTGTGTATCCTTCGGATTAGCCCAGAACGCCGTCACCACCTCGAAGTCTCCCTCTAAGGCAAGAGTAATATCGACTCGGCGATTCCAGGGCGCTCGGAGTAGAACACGGAAGATCGCATTGGTTGCCTTAACTACCGTAACGTCTACGATGTTATACGTATATGGCATATACAGCGATGCGGGTAGCCTACGCTCTCGTTGGATTCGCCGATAGTGGTCGCTTAGGGGAAGGGGTGTTCCCTTATGAGGAAGGAATGCCATTACTGCCGCTCGTATCTCGTCTGGTAAGTAGATGTCCTGGTGAAATCGGACATAGAGCTGGCGATCCATATGCTCTTGGCCCATCTGATCCCAGGTTCGATTTCTCATGGGAGTCGCAGGCCAATGGTAGAACATATAATGCCTACAGCGTTTGCCATAAGTGCGATTATTGGTGTTGAATCGCCACCAGTATGCAGTAGCAAAGCAACATTCATAGGCACAAGGCCAATTGATACAATGAGCGAACACCAGAGTATAATACGTAACATTCGACTACCTCCTATCTTACTTACGGTTTGCTTAGTTCTCGGTTATAAACGGATCAAGTCCCGACCAACAGAGCATCATTCCTTGAATGAAACTTGGCGGAGCGTTTACTTCAAGAAAGCGAGCAAATGCCGCTCCCGCACGAAGGCTACGCTGTAGGTAGGCTTCATTATCCTGCCTAATCTCACAGTGCGAGCAGCCGACTACCTCCGCATGTTCTACTCCTGGTAGATCGTAGCCGTAGTTGTCGTCGAAGTAGATGGCACCATCCCAGTGTGAGAGTAAGCTACCATCGTAACTAGTCTTATATGCATCGAGGGTAAACCCTCGGCGATGTTTGGGGCGCTCCTCAACGTCCATCGTAACCTCTAAGTTTAGCAGATTTAGTCGGCTGAGTCAAGTCGATGCTCAGGCGAGCATACTCCCAGTACCTCTGCCTCGACATGGCTGCGGGGTACGCGGAATTGTTCCATTGCCCTATCTATAGCGTACTGCCTTGCTAGGGCAGGCGTAGGAGCCGGTATATGATACTTAGTAGCCATAGTAACCCTAATGTCAACTACGTAGTCCTCATTCATTGGCTGTTGCTCCTATAGTCACTTGCTTACAAACGAGACACCAACACCAACTATGCTTACCTAGCTTTACGGCGCAAGGCACTACCGTCGTAACTGGACACTGCTTCTCTTCGTAGCCAACGCATCGCCAGATATGATACCCTGGCATATCGGACGAGTACCCGACGTATACCATACCTAGCCTATCCTCATGCGTATGCTTCAGCTCAGACGGCATCCGAGGACTCCCCGCTTCACGGCCATGCCTAGTAGCGGCTTTAACTTCAGCGTCGTCTACCGCTAGTAGCTCTGTAACAGCCGCGTCATCTAGAGGAGATGACTCTAGCACCCACGTATGGCCTAACTGCTTCTTAGGCATCATCCTAGTCCTCTATTCCTGCTTGCTTACGTTGCTCCTCTTCACCCGACGCTTGAGCAGCAGCTAGTGCCTTATCTCGCCGTAGACCATCAAGGTAATGCTTATCACAGTAGTCCGTACTCCACAAGAAGACTGCTCGTAAGCACACGCTACGCTTACCGTGGCTGTGTCGCTGGTAGTATTTACACTTAGTCACGATCTATCTCCTTTCAATCTAAGCCTACCACACCAACGTCCGAGTGTTCGGGCGCTGGCTGTAGAGGGCTTAGGCTGCGCCGGAGTAGCCGCCCTTAGCACTGCGCTCGGTAGCCAGAAGGATCACGTCACCGGCTCGCAAGGGTGTACTAGCGTCTACTTCATCGCCATTCACGCGGAAAGCGAGACCTTCCTTGAGGCCCTCACCACCCGTGAAGCGATTAAGAGCGTCCTCGACTGTCTGCATCGCGCCGTCGATACCCGACTCCTCAGTAATCTCATACTTGTTGAAGTCAGCACCGAACGTAACGATCACTACTGGGGTCTGGTTAGCCACTTTCTGTCTCCTCTTAACTATCTGTATAGATGACGAATATTAAGTTGTGATCGCTTTACTCCTACTACCTCCTTTCAATCCCGAACGGCACCGCCTGCTGTACGTTCCACGTCTCACGCTTCGGTATGGCGTTCAGCCCATGAGCAGCGTATATGTTAACGATACTAGCTACTCGTGAAGCAACGAACATGCCAACGAACGCTGTGCCTCGCTCGCCACACGGGATAGCTGGCATATCATCATCGCTCGGTAGATCGCCCAGGTAGTCTCCGTATTCCTTCGGCCCGACAGTTATGATCGTGGCTTCGAGGCCCTGTGCTCGTGTGTCGATGAATAGTGGGGTGCCGTTGCTACCTGACCACTCTGCGCCATCGCGCCGCGCCTGCATGCTATCAGCGCAGGCTATGATAATGTCTGGTGGAATGGCAATATCTGCTAGAGGAAAGCGCTCTGCTCTATGCCATACCCTCATCCCATTTAGGGCAAGCATAAGTGCCTCACCCTTGGGCTCCCCGATATCGACCTCACAGTAGGCCTGACTGCCGATGTTCTCTACTTCAACTACGTCCTCGCCATCCCAGATGGTAACTGTGTCTACCATCCTAGCAAGCGCGTGAGTCGTCCATGACCCAAGCATACCAGCACCGTAGATGAGCACCGAGTACTCAGCAGCCTTCGGGTGTATGAGCTGGCGTTGTCGGCTTAGACGTTGACTATCAGTCAGCATTGAGGCCCCCAATCAATATCTGTGTTCCTATCACACCAAACACTGCGCCGATTAGTACCCATAGTGGCGTCAGCACCAGTGCCAGATGGATACTATTGCCTGGAATGATCCATGCAATTAGTGCTGATACTACTGGCCCTATGGTGAAAACTGTTATACCCAGTACGATCCTTACCATGTACTTAGGCACCTACTCCTCCTTCTATGCGGGAAACCCCGCCTCTTTGATCGCCTTCACCGTAGGCGGATGTCCGTTCGCCTGAAAGTAAGCAGGCACTCCCTCATGTAATCCAACGTGGAGCGCCGGTCGATGACCATTCACTAGCACGCAGGAGATGCCGCTCTGTTTAATACTGCATAGCTCCCCCTCTCCTGCCCTAAGGATAGCGCGTGCAAGTCGGTCAACCGCCTTTGGACTAATGTGCTTCTGCTTTACGTCGGCTAGGGTAACTCCGAACGAGGCAGCACTACCATCGTCCAGCCCATCTATGCCCTCTAAGTCCGGCCCACTAGCATAGTAGGGTAGAGGTACTACCGGCTTAACTACTGGCTTAGGCTTCTCCTTCACCTCCTTCATCCACTCGTCAACTCGCGCTGACAGCTCTGGATAGTCCGGCTCGATCACTTCCACGTCAAGCTCTACTTGTGCTCGCCAGGGTATGTTTAGCTCGGCCCATGCTGAGGCATCACCCTTGACGTTAACTACTAGCCCTACTACGTAGTCTAGATTGTTCGTTACCATGTTAGCTAGGTTATCCGTATCGACCGTCGATGGTAACGTAGGCATAGTGGAATGCGAGTGCCACATAACACACCACTCAGTCCACCTATCGCCGTACTCCTTGACGAGACCCGTCAACGCTGTCATGAAGGCGTCGCCGGTAACGTGGAAGTTACCTGGTGTCACCTCCTGAGGCGGAATGTAGATGTCGTCGAGGACAAGTACGCCATCCTCATAATCGACGACCGCATGGCCAGCACCATAGACCTCAAGCTGTGGTCGCAGTCGTACGGCTCGCATAATCATTGACCATGCGCGGCTCTCTATTTGGAGCAAACCGCTATGCATCTGTTACCTCCTTCCAGTGTTTGTCGCATCGGATTGATTCACTCGTTCCATACGTAAGGCGTAGCCAAGAACCAGGCTCACCGCACACGTCACACAGCATTAGCACTATTAGATCATCCTTTATCCTGAACCACCCTTCCTCTTTCTGGCCGTCTGTTGTTATTAAATCTAGCTGACTAGGCGGAATCTCACAGTTGCATAAGTTTGGCCGTAGATTACAGGCTACACAGATGACACTATGGCAGGGGCAAAATGAGATACCACTACCGCATAGTACACAGGTATCCGGTGGTACACTAGGTGGCAGATAGTAGTCATCCCGTAACATCTTTTGTAACTCAAGTGCATTAGCTGGTACTACCCTATTATACTCTACGATGTGATCGATGTAGGAACGATTATCCCCGTTTGCGAACGTCGCTGGTATCCACTTACTCCAGCTATCCACCTCACCCGTAACAGCATTCTGGTATATCTCACCATCCCACCACTCTTCCCAAGGATTAGCTCCGAGCCGACAAGTGTTCCATAATCCCCACCCACTCTTTGCCCAGATATACGATAGCTCACTTATGGGATTCCAGCCTAAACGATAGGCCGATGCCAGCCAGAAGAGTGAAGCAGCATCACCAGACTGTGCTACGCTAGCAAGGCTATCTTCTGCGTTACCCATGCAGAGGCTGCCCCTAATATTAGCATGTGGATGACTCGATACATACGCTTCTGAGTAGGTTCTAAGCAACTTTAAGTAAGGCTTCTTCGGCATAAGAACAAACCAGTGTGGAGTCGTGGGAGCGTAGGCCCCATCCTCTTGGAATATGATAGGCAAAAATAGGACTGCGATCTCATTAGCGCAGATTGGACTCTTAATGCCTGGTATACCCGCTGGCCCATTGTAAACGGCAAGTACGGCAGGGTGATCAGCAATGCGGTCGATTAAGGAGCGCCGATCCGTAGTAGGTGGACGAGTTCCTAGGTCACGTATCGCAGCCTCTTCCACAGCAATGGCGTCTCTAGCCTCAGCTACCCTTTCCTCCGCTACCTGTAAACTTCTTATACGACTCCGCAATGTATCATATTCGTGTACTAGATCGCGCCTATGGCGTCGTATGCTACGCTTTCGCTCATCACTACCAAGTACAAATGTTGGCTCACCATAGTAAAGCGTCGTTCTATCTACGCGAATTGCACCACGCTTACTGAGAAACCGGCAGGCATCACGTATAGCATCGTTATCGCTAAGCGCAACGGAACGCTGAAGCCGCCCACTACCACTCCGTATTATCGCAACGTAACTATAAGGGTACTGCTTCTTGATACTCTTGAATACAGATGCGATGTCCGCTCCATCTACGATAGTACCTTGCTCCCTCTTAGCAGGCGGAAGAGTACGCTCCTTCGGCGTCTGGTCTAGTATCACGTCTGTCAAGATGGTAGCTCCTCTTCTAACAACTGCGTCGTATCTTGCACTACCGTAAGCGAGTTGTAGTCGATGTATGGCGTCGTAGGCATAGTATCTAGTGCTCTCCTGATAGCATCCTCTACTAGCTCCTCG
>ERZ1292642.65-Hain-H14-01um-R1-65-length-56643-cov-11_pt1 | contig 56643 bp, 87 predicted proteins | sample MGYA00564403_ERZ1292642 | MGnify/ENA primary metagenome ERZ1292642 (study PRJEB36523, sample SAMEA6512643) | groundwater metagenome | collected 2019-01-09 | study: AquaDiva: Metagenomics assemblies of 32 groundwater samples
TGATCCGTAAAACGTTCATTCTGTAGCCACTCGCCAGTACTGCTAATCATCGTTAGGGTACTGTTGGCGTAATCAACTATTATGTGCTGTCCATCGGGTAAAAGATTCTGGTCTGGTCTATTTCCCTTGAGGTCATATCTTACGAACCGCTCTGCTGGCGTTTTCACTATGACACCTGTATTTCTTGACCGTGACCAGTATCTACGATACGCGGCCCCCTGGTTCCGTCAATGTACGTTTGTAGATCGTCGTGGCCTCTCTCGTCTTTCTCCTGGCGAATTGTCACTATATGCGGAGCGTCAGGCGCATAGACTTTTATTTCATAGGTTTTTATTTGATGTTTCACGTCTCTATCGCTGGTCGGCATATCATTAGGGATGATAGTTATCACTACCTTATCATCTACAAGCATCGATACCACCACGCAGACTACACCGTTTATATTTACTCGCGCTTTACTGTCAGGCGAGTCTCCGTTATGCCAGTGATAAAAAAATGGGAGTACGCCAGTATTCCAGATGATAGAGCCAGCTATCACGACGCCCACTGATAGCGCTCCATAAAAAGTCAATGATTTATTGCTGGTTCTCTTGATTATGCGCTCTCTGGTCTGGCGTTGAGTATCGGTATGCACATAGCGGAGCTGGCGCGATGGCTCTGTATTGCGGTCTAGTTCCTGGTATTCTCTAGGGGTGAGAGTGCGATGGTTCGGTATTTCTGTAGTGTTGTAATCGTCAGGCTGCGCAGGCTGACGACGACGGATAACAGAGCTAGACCTGGCGTCTATAGGATCTCCGTTATCAGGTAAACAACGGTCGTAGCGGTCATATTTGTAATTAGCCATAGCCTTTTACCTCTTGTTTGTTGTAATCCTGCTATAGCTGTGCTAGTATCTTTCAAGCATGCTATAGCTACGGTTAACAGCTTCTATAGTGTTTGCTCTAAGCTCTCGGATTGCAGTCTGAGAGCCTATTTACTCCAGTGTGTAACGGTCTGGCGCTGGCGATATGTAAATCTTGTAGCGTCAGCTATCGTACGGTGGAGTGATAAAACTTCTCCGTCTGCGGTTAAGCAGATTCTACGAACTTCCATTAGGGGATTGTAGGGCGTAATATGTAACTCCTTTCTTTCCTCTGGCGTCAGAGCCACGCGAGAAATAAATACAGTTTCCTCTAGCTCTACGATCTTCCCGGTATCTCTCTTGAGAGCGGCTAACAGATCAAAACTAGAATCACTCTGCATAGCTTTAAGGTACTCTGTAATATGTGGAGCCAATGAGTTAGCAGGGTAAAAGATGTGACCTACACGGAGCGGTATATTTTTTAAACCTTGAATCCTAGCACGCTTAATAATCGGAGCGCCAGCCGTTACAACTGGCTTACCATCTATAGTAAATATGCTCGCTATGTCGTCAGGCATAGTAACTATGGCTGCGGTCTCTATGTCTACCTCGCTCAATGCATAGCCTAATTCTTCTACGTAGGTTCTAAAGTTGGGCGTGAGCCCGTCTATTTGAATCTGGATTCGAGGGTTAACCGCTCTATACCGTCTATTGAGCGATTGAACTATGTAGCCTTGTACACGGAGCAAGATTATAACGTCACGTACAAGTTTGACATTTTTAACACCCCAGTCTTTTTGCAATTCATTCATACTAGGTATGGTTCCATCGGAGCCATACACATTAGATGTAATCCGCTGGCGCATGATATCTGCGTATTGATCGATCAATAATAATTGTTTATCTTCCATCGTTGCCTCTCTTTATATCCTGACTTAAACCAGTGTACATTTACACGAATGCACTTGTCAAGACACACTTGACAATTGATATCTAGCAATGTAAGATTCGCATGGTACATCTTTTATTATGATGAAAAGGGGTAACGAGGTTGCAAGCGGAGTTGTTTAAATCAAAGTCTCAGGAAAGTATGCAGAATGCTATTAACATCTGGCTGCAGAGCCAAGAAGGCCGAATTACTGTTTATCTTCCATCGTTCGCGGTCTGCGGAGTAAGTGAGACCGCAACGGAGCCTAAAAGGATTGTAGCGGAGTACCATATAGCTATATGGTACGAAAAGAAAACATAGCCAGAGCGAGACTGGCTATGTTTTTTGAGAGGTGGCCTATCCAGTAAGCAGCCATAAGGAGTATAGCACATGCGCCAGAGAACAGAGAACTACAGAAGGATCATAGCATTGAACTTAGAAAGGTTAGGGAAAATGAGTATGGAAGCAAAAAATCAAGAGGTGCTAGACACGCTGCATAAGAGCGGCGTATCCTGGGTGATTAACATGGATACAATCAAAGAAGTGGAAGTACTGAAGAAGGAAATAGAGCGAGCAGCCAGCGCCAGCGAGACTATTATCATGCGCTCCGCAGAGTGTACAGCTGCGTGGAGCGGTCACGATATAGGCGCAATTATCAACATACTTCACATATTTTACATGTCTATTTCACTACATAAGGGTCTAGAGGAAATGGAGAAAGAAAGTGCAGAATAACGAGCGCTCCGCAGCCGACCAGAAAGCACAAAATACACTCATTGACGAAGACACTATATCAGCTATCGAAAATTTGTTAGCCCTGCTCAATGACGCGCCAGGTGTTAAGGCTAAAGAGGTGGAGCAAGATAAACGCCACTATCTACGCAGCGAATCATTCGGCTTGACGCGCTATCACATCGTCGAGAAAACGTATAGCGGCGTAAGGATAGACCAGTACGACGAATCCAAATATCCACCACGTGTAGATCTCCCTGACGACGTACAAGCGGCTTTACTGGAGATACTTCTAGCCTGGCGCATGCAAACATTGATTGACAAAGTGAAACAAAAGTACAGTCAAGCGCCAGCGAGCGACGATGATATGTTCGGTGATTTAGACGAAGGTTCATTTAGCTGATAGCTGATTCTTGTGCAACTTACGAACGGGCGTCAATCTGGCGCTCGTTTTTTGTTTGTCAACATAATAACCGGCTCCGATGTGGAGCCGGTTATTAGACAGAATTACACCCATAATTCTATCTCTGAAGTAATAAAGTCATACTGGAAATACTTATGCGCATTCCTGACAAACAAAGAATACCAGAATACAACTATCATGTCAACATCCTCTCATTCTTGTGTAAATAGCTATATTCAGCAATATTTAAAAAGTCATTGATTATTTAGTGAAAACTACTTGACATATATACACGTCTCTGGTATTATAGTGAAGTCAAGAAAATTAATTAAGGGGAAATAAATCAATGATTAAACCAACGGAAATTACTTTGAGCGCCGAACAAAACGCGCTATTTAATCGTATGGAGAATACAAACGGGAATATATTTGCAACTGGTCGAGCAGGAACCGGTAAAAGTGTTGTACTCCGTCATTTCATGGCCAACACAAAAAAGAAAGCGCTAATAGCCGCTCCTACTGGCATAGCCGCGCTAAATGTCGGAGGTGCTACAATTCACTCGCTATTCGGGCTAGGATTCGATATCCACCGTAAAGGCACATTAAAGCCGAATGAAAAAATAGCGGCTATCCTTAAAAGGATTGACACCCTGGTCATTGACGAGATAAGCATGGTTAGAGCAGATATCTTAGACGCTGTTAGCGAACGCTTCCAAGAAGCATGTAACAACAAACTTCCTTTTGGTGGGAAACAGGTTATCATGTTCGGTGATATGTTCCAATTGCCGCCAGTTGTAGACCGTGACCTTGTAGAATATTTTCAACGTACATACGGTGGTCACTTCTTCTTTAATGCTCACGTCTGGACTAAAAGCATTTTTGAAGGATTCAAAATTTACGAGCTGACGCAAGTATTCCGCCAGAAAGATTCCACTTTCAGAGACATCTTAAACGATGTGAGAGAGGGGAAATACACCGCAGACCAGTTAGATACATTGAACGCTCGTTACGGTCAGGCTGTACCGCTAGAGGGAACCGTAACTCTCGCAGCCACGAATAATCTAGTAACACGGATTAATCAACAGAAGCTAAACCAGTTAAAAGGCAAGCTATTTAGTTATACTGCTATCATCACTGGCAATATGACAAAAGGATCATTCCCCACCGAAGAAATACTTCAGCTTAAAGAAGGTGCTCAGATCGTCATGTTAAAAAATGACGTAAACAAAAAATGGGTGAATGGAACGGTAGGGAAAATTGAAAAACTGACCGATAAGGGCATAGAAGTAAATATAAAAGGTCTGGTCTATGCACTAGAAGTAAATACGTGGGAAGAAATGACTTATACGGTAGATGAGACCACAAACGAAGTAGAGACAAAAGTAGCTAGCTCGTTTACGCAGTACCCGGTTCGGTTGGCGTGGGCTATGACTATCCATAAATCACAAGGTCAGACATATGAGAGCGTAGCACTAGATTTAAGTATACCAACATTTGCAGCCGGTCAAATGTACGTGGCTCTTAGCAGGTGTACCGGCCTAGAAGGGCTCTACATAACGCAGCCGGTTAAGGCATCATTTATCATGGTAGACGCGCAAGTCATTGACTTTATGTCTCGACGTGAAACCATTGATATAAAAGTAGAGTCAAACGTCGTCGAGACCACTCTTATAGAAGTGCTGGACAGTAACCTCATTGAGACCGCGCCAGAAACGAGCGTAGAAGAGCCAGAGACGGCTATAGCGATTGTAGAGCAGCCAGCGCCAGTAAAAAACAAAGCCGGTCGTAAAGCGTATGATGCAAGCGATAAGAAGGTAACTACTGCTTACGTTGTCGATCCTTCAATCAATGAAGCATTGAAACTTTTCTCCGCTGGTCTCGACGAATCGCAGAGCGACGCCTTGACCGCAGCCCTGTTAGACTACGCTCCATTCAAGGCATTTTTTGAAGGATCGAAACAACACGCAGACTACATAGAGCGCCAGGAAAGAATAGCAGCGAGCAAAGTTGACAAGAAAGCTAAGAAGGTCAAGAAAGTTGTAGCAACGGAGCCAGAGACCGAACTAGGTAAACTAATCTTAACACGAATACAGGAAGAAGAGAAAGCAACGGAGCCAGATCCTACCCCTGACAACGATCCTAGCGGAGCGCCAGCTCCGCAGGGGATTGACCAGGAAGTACATACTAACGCTGAGTCAGTAGACCAGGCTCCACTAATTGACCAGGAAGTAGAGCAGGATCTAGCACTTATACGCCAGATAGCAGGTACACACCTAGTCAACTGGTCAAGAGAGCTATCACAGTATGAGCTAGAGGTCATGCAACAAAAAAAGAAAGGTGAAGTAATTAGAGGATTTAGAAAATTGCTCAAAGAAAAAACTAGCCAGGAATTATCCATTGACTAGCATGGTATTATCTGGATGTGAATACACGTTGTATTTGCGCATCATTCCATTCCACACGAGTCTACTAAACACGGATCTACCAAAAATAAGACGCAGCGTAGTTGTACTCTACGCTGCGTCTTATTTTTATTGTACTGACATAAAAAAGCGCCAGCATGATGCTGGCGCTTTTTCGGAAGATAGAAAAGTGTACAATTACATTATACGAAGCCAACAAAATAGCGGCCTGGTTCATAGTGACCAGGCCGCTATCTAACTAACAGGCCGTAGAAAAACGTGCTAGACAAATACAAGTTTCAACAAAGAACTTTATCACCGCTGTACAAATTTAGTATACACCTAATAAAAAATCTGGCTCCGTATGGTGGAACGCAGCCAGATAATATATTCAATGCCGATGATTAGAAACTTGAATATAGATACAGTATATGAATGCGAGCAAGCGCTCCACCTGACGCAGCCGGCTAGACCGCTCCGCAGCCGACCAGGAAACCAGTTTTGAATCACCTCTAAATATTCACCGTAAACTACTTGACAATAATACACGTCTCTGGTATTCTAGTTTTGTAAGGACAAAGTAAACAAGATGAATGAGAAGAGAGGCTAATTATGAACTTTTCTTTAATGGTTAACAATTACGCGCCAGACGACTATAACGAGGTTTTACTGGCGCTATGTAAGTCACACGGTGTACTGTGCGTAACACCACGTAGAGACTACGTACACGCAGAATACGCCAGTTACATAGATGCTGCGGCGGCTGCGTTAGACAGTGAAACGTCAGCATATTGTAAAACGTCTATCCGCTCGTTTACGGTCGTGCAAGAAAGGGAAGTACAAGTAATAGATCTGGATGTAACCAGATGAAAGGACTAAGAAGAAAACGCAGATATCTATGTGTTGACTGTCTGGATACTGTAATGCAGTATCCAGCATTGATAATAGACAAAAATCAAATAGTATGCCCTGCGTGTGAACATAAAAGATATCACTATAAACACATAAATACAAATTGTAGATACTGTAAAGCGCCAGCCCTGCTAGACCAGTTTTAGAGATGTGCTAAAACATCTCTCTAAACTACTTGACAATAATACACGTCTCTGGTATCATACATACATGGAACGGCAAACAAAATTATTTAGCGATAAGGGGAATACGAAAATGGCATTCACACAAAAACAAGCGATTGCAGCGGTTGAGGCTCACGGTTTTAGTTTCATTGCATCGGCAGATGGAAAATTAAAACACAAACATCATAACCATAATAGTGATGTAACTGTTAGTGTTTACTGGTCTGGTCTAAAACCACATAAAGTATTACAAGGTTGTGAAGAAGATACTAATCACGGTGGCACACACTATAGCGCATATGCCATAAAAACAAGTGATAAGAATGTAAGTATTTTCTTCAATTTAGAAGAGATTCGCGTTTACCTCTGCTCTATCACTGAAGAGAAGTTGCGCCAGGAAAACGAGCGCCAGACCGCAGAGAAAAACGCCGCTACGGTTGAGGCTGGTCGTGCTACTACGCCGCAGCTCTGGACGCCAGCGGAGCCAGAGCAGACCAGAGAGGCACATCTAGCAGAGCGCCAACTAGCGACCGCTGCGGAGCTAGACCAGATTGACCAGGAAATACAATCACACATTGAGAGCGAGCTAGCCGCTGATTCTGGCGAGCGCTCCGCTATGTGCATGCAGCCAATAGCGTTAGCACGTCGAATCCTGGCGATGTACCAGCTATCATTACGCCAGCCCATAATAAATCAGAGGCTATTCAATTGCGCAACGGAGAGATTATATACAGAGTGGTGAGAATTGTGTCTGAGGGTATTATAGACGGTGGTAAGTATCAAAACGGAGACGCTACGATCTACAGCAAAAATATACAGGTCTACAGGTCTTACGCTGATACTGGAGACTTATGGATACAAGAAGAAGATAACACCCCTGACGCAGCATTACGCGGTGTATGGACGCATAAGCTTTACTTCTATATGGAATGGAACGCTCTAGAGACGACAAAAAGAATTAATTCCGGTCGTCACGAATTCGTTAATTATGACGCCGAATTTATGACGCATGATGATATATACGAAGTTAATTTTACCTCTAGCTACTTGCTTACAGAGTACATGCAATATATCATCACAAGATACGAGCGTCCATTCGATTCTAAATTTAACATTGAGATGAGTACACCTCCACCTGACGCAGCGGAGCCCACGCCAGAATATACAGATCCTATCATCAATCCGGAGCCTCTTACATTCACACCTGACAATCTTGACGGAGAGTATCATACCGACCTTCTACCACCTTATGACGATAGCGCCTATGACCCTGCCGACTTGCCACCTGTAATCCCTTACGAGCTCGTTACCGTTAAGGATCTGGACATACTAGACCGGGTATGCCTTGACCACGACCGCATAATTAACCAATTTAATCAGATTAGGGCCATAAGGCCAATAGATGACGGAGAGGTGGAGCTATTCACAACCGACCAGGAATACCCGTGTATTGTCAGGTGGGATACTCCAGTATACCGCGCAATAGAACCGGGTGAAGAGAAACGGGTACCATTCGGTTTTACGATGGAAGAAGTTGAAAAACTTTATCCTGAATCTAAAATACCTTACGAGCGTATCACGGTGAGAGACCTAACGGTTCTGGATTGGATATCATTTGAAGGTGATGTTGTCATAAAATTTAATGCAGTGCATAGCATTGTCTACTGCGGTGGAGGTCACTATGCAATAGTCTGCGGAGAGTCTACCAATAGCCCGTATATGATAGAGCTGGATACAACGATCTACCGCGCAAAAGTTGCGCCAGTTGCGAGCGACAAATAACCATTGATTTTATAGCAGAAAGGAATCAGACCAATGAATTATAAGATCCTAGTAAACGGCAATCTCTACGATGAAACGGATTACACCATGCACGCCAGACAGATATACGACAATATAGTTATCGCTTACCCGTATGCACATGTCCAGCTAAAAGGCCGTGATAATGTTACCTACCCTGACGGAATCATTCTAGACACTGACCGAGACGGTCACAAGCCAGTGTACGACAAATAAGGAGAGAAGCAAATGAGAACATATCTAAGAATCTTTACATGCGCAACTAGTACAGACCTAGAGGCAGCTATTGAGGAATGGAAAAACGAGCAGGGTAGCATGATTGAAGTTACCGACGAACAATTTAGCACGAATAGCGTAAGTGAAATGATTCTTGAAAGCACTGGATACGCAGCCAGAGAGATACCCGGAGCCTTGACGACTCAATACCATATGGCTATTTCTTATCGTCTACTGGAGAATGAAACCATGCCAGAGAACGAACTAGAAAACGTGCTAGCAGCTTTCGACCGAATAAACCAGAATAATGATAAATAACCATTGATTTTATTGCGAGATAGGCCATAGTGGGCATTTAAAATTTGCCCACTGGCTAACGAGAGAGGGATGTTATAATGTCTGGAATACCTGATAGCCTTGACGGTCACATCTTGCACTTATGCGAGCAAATGAGCGAAGCGTCTATGACCGCCTTAGTGCTACCAATACAAGATTTGAGCCAGAGCGCCGCGCCAGCCGTGTATAACATGTTGGCTACACATCTAGCGTACTTAGTTCAATCGATGGCATTAAAAGGGGTCTGCGTCAATTTAGATCTGATTAGAGATGAAAGTGGGATAAAATGAAAAACCTATCAGCTATATTCTTGCTCCACCTGGCTATTATCATTTTTGCAACGGCTACATTCACAGAGGATATGAACGCTAAAATAATCTTATGCATGATTGCAATTATAGTTGTAGAGTGTGTATTTATACTGTGCCTCTCACTTGTAGACAAGTATCAATTCATAATGGAATATGCGCAAAGCTCCGCTAAACAGGCGAGGGAATCAATGATATCAGCACAAGAGGATTTATTCTTTTTTCAGCAAGAAAGTAAATTTTTAAAACAAGTCAATCTCAATAAATACAAGAGAGCGGAGCGCCAGCGAGTGACAAATGAAATTATGCAAAACTACACGACCGGGAAATTATTATTACTGGAGCCAGGAAATAATCTTGACAGAATGACCAGTTATCCTCTATCATCGTTGAGTGGTCAAACGATGATATGAAACATTAGCCATTAACGTCGTGATTCTACAGAGACCACAAAAGGGCGTCAGGGGATTTGCCTATCTCCACCTGACGCCCTTTTTTTGTTTATCCTGGTCAATTACTTATCGTTTTCATCCTCTGGCAATAGATCGATATACACAAAAGCGTCAAGATACGTCATAAGATCCTTAACGCTTTTAAAATCATTCCATTGACGAAGTACCAATATCGCATTACCATGCTCGCCAGCGGTCTCTAGCGCTACAATTGCAGCGACGACCATACTGTATATGCGGTGGTAGTTGCCACTACCCGGTAATTTTGTCTTAATCTCCGGCCTATGTGCTCCGGTCGTTCTGGACATGCTTAAATCCTCTCTGTAAGCTAAATCTGAGTATACCTATGTCGTTGGCTGTTTATTTGCGTGCAAGCGGTCTGTTATGTCTCTACGTCGTAATTTGATATATTCTCGATGGCATCTAGCGCCAGGCTTTCTATAACATCTTGAAAATTATCTGTATGGAGCCCGAATCGTCGAATGTAAATTGCGCTTATCGCCAGGTGGAAATTATTTTCATCCAGACCCATAAGATCTATCGGGTTACTTTCTATTGTGCCATTGAAAAGATTCCCGGCTAATTGAATGAGAGCAGAATAGGCGTGTGAAAAATCCACATTCATGAGTAGGGCGTCAAAGTCTATACCCTCGCTGGTTATATAACTTTGAGCTTTCTCCCATGTGGAGACACTAGAGGTAAGCACGTAGAGCGCCGCTCCATAGTCTTTATCAATATTCCCTTCAAAAATCTTGCCCTTAACCGCTATAAAAAATCTTCTTTCATGCTGTTTAGAGCGAAAAAGTAATTTCATTGGAATTATTGCCATAAATCCCCCTGATAGTTAAAAGTTAAATCTACGATCCTTCAATCTGGCGTACGGTTAGACCTGGCGTTAATCTGATAGCATCTTCGCGCCAGGTGCCACCTTCGGCTATAAACCATGTGGCGTCGAGGTCGTTAACGATGTGACCACGCAGCCAATAGTTACCTAGTTTCAACTGGATACACGCCAGGCTAGGTAGTAGCGGAGCGAGCGGGTTATCCATCGATAAACGACCGCGCTGGCGAGCTGACCAGAAAAGTGTATGTAATTCTTGCTTCTCATCTCCCATAATGCCACCTTTCAACAAAATAACAACACTACCATAATTATGTATTATCTTCTTACGTTTTGCAAGAGATGCATAAAAAAATCCTGCTAGACATTTTCATCTAGCAGGATGTGAGCAGGTGGAGCTCACTGGTTTTTTCTCTGGTCAGTGCCCTTTACTTCTCTCGACGCATAGCGGCTAAGGCGGCTTATGATCCTATCGCCAGAGTTAAAGCCAGTTTTCTTTTTATCTTCAGACTGATAATAGGCTGCGAGCCCTTCAATGCTGTAATTTGAGGTTATGAGGGTCGCTAGCCCGTTATTCCATCGGTACTCGATGATTGACTCTAGCTCTCTGGCTTCCCACGCTGGCCCGGTTCCTAGCTCGTCTAGCACTAGCACCTCCACCTGCTTACAAATTTTTTCAATGTTGTATACATCGGTCTGGTTATTGCTTCTCATCGCTTTACGGTCAGATTCGCACATGTCCACATAATCAGACGACCGGATGAATATCACGGTCAAGCCAGCCGCAGCCATTTCCCTAGCTGCGGCTATAGCCACGCCAGTTTTGCCGACGCCAGTAGAGCCGTGTAGGAAAATATTTTTATCTTGCTGGCTCACGAAGTTCTTACGCAGATAGAGCGCTATGTCTCGATTCGATCCAAATTTACTAACGTAACTCTTAAATGTCCAATGCTCCGTACCATCAGGAAAGTTATTGATATTCGCAAACGAGCCAGAGGTTACAAGTCTCTCCATCTGTACACGCTTATTTTCGCGTTGTAGAGCCCGTCTGACAGGCGGTGTACAAGTTTTGCAAGCCTCATACGTCGCTAGCAGGTTATGGCTACTCACGATCCGCTTATAGCCGTGTGTGTCAATCTGGTTAACCTGCATCTTGCAGTCTGGACAGGTGAAACCATTTTTGACTTCTACCCGCTTACCGAACTCTGGCGCTGGCGCATCGTAATTATTTTCCCGGCTGCGAACCTTATTTTTAAAGTTTATGTAACGGGCCTTAAAGCGGTCTCGACTCGCTTGTAATGCTTGCTCTGGCGTTAGGTCGTCAGATACGTGAGGTGGTAGTGGAGCGCTAATACGGGCTGGCTTATGCAACGCAGCCCGTTTTTTTTCTAGGATTGATTGACCGTTCTTCACTTCCCACGAATCCATATCAAAAGTGTTATTCATCTCGCTACCTCGCTATTCTAGTTTTGTGTACTGGTCACAAAACTAGAATACCATACACGTGTATTAGTGTCAAGCCACGTGTGCTACTTCAGACGGTCGGTAATAGATAACATCAAGGTCACTATCACCTATCTCGCTGTAAAGCGCGGCCTCTGCTCTCACAACTGGGTGCCAGACTTCGGTAGGTATTTCGTGAAGAACGTAAAGATCTGAGATGGTATGAAACCTATGTGTATAGCTAGGAGTCCATTCTTTAGGGCACTGGCGAGCTTGCCAGATGGGCATACGTTCCATGCGTTGCCAATTGCCGTTATCCGTTGCGGAGCCTAGATATTCCTCTCGACACCACCATACAAGCATAGTCTCATCTATGCGTTTAACTGGTCGCTGGCTGGCTGCGTTACTCTGCGAAGTCTTACGATCCTGCTTAGTTTTCCACTCGTGCCAGGCGTTGAGATTATTAGCGCCAGACAAATCACCAGGAAAAACCTGACGATCTTTCAAATACTTTAGGCTCCGTACGAATCCATAGTAACTATCCATATCATCAACATCATGGATTACTGACGCAGCGACTATCTTTTTGATGTGACCTGCTAACGTAGCATTAAGAGATGGTATAGCTTTGATGTGAGAGGCTTTGCAGTAGATACCTTCAAAAAAGTTCTGTTCAACTTCAGTAAGTAAAGGTTCTGGTAATTCAAAAGTTTGCTGTTGAGGTGGAGTAACTTTTACAGTTCTTTTTCTTTTTACTGAAGTTATAACTTCTTCTTTTTCTTTTTTATCTGCGTCAGGTAACTTTTTTTCAACTTCAGTAATATAAGTTGTATTTATATCTGTATTAAGTAATGTATTAGTAATGTATAGGGATTCAAATTTAGCCTCTAAAGCCTCTCTGCAAGCCACTTCACGAGAAAGTGAAGAAGTCAAATCTAACATCCTAGAAGTTAGATTTGACTTTTCGGATGTCAAATCTAACATCCTAGAAGTTAAATCTAACATCTGTTCTCTTAGAATTACGATCTCTTTTTGTAGTTTATCTGTATGGATGGTAGATTTAACTTTTGACTCAAAACTACCATCCTCATTATGAGGTGAAGAAGCGCCAGAGGCTAGCCTAGCAACATGCCTACCTCTCAATTTAGGCTTATCTGGTTGAGGTGGTTTATTAATGGCTTCTTGTATCTTTTTGTGGTAAATACGGTATGTTTTCTTGTATCCATCTGCGTAAATTAGACCGTCAAAAGTTAAATCTACGATCCTATCATGTACCGTTTTTTTGCTCGCGGCTTTGCTATGAGTGGATAAACCTTTAATAATTGCGTCGAGCGTTCTGGAAATTTCAATGTATTCTACTGTAGTAGGATCTATCTTTTTTATCCTGGCTTCGCGTGCTCCGTGATAAAGAAAGTAGTTTAACAAGTTCGCTAACTTCTCATTTCCTCTACATGCATCAATGAGAGCAGACGTAAAGTTTTTATCTTTAGGCGTCTCGACCAGCCAATCTTTTACAGGAATATTACCAAATTCACCATTCATATCTATATTCTCAATTCTACCACCTTGACATAAGTTGATTCATGCCGTACTCTTGAGGTGGAACTAGGCTAGTCAGGTGTTACGTTTCTCTCAAGTGTTTGACCTGGCTGGCGGGGGACGGTTAACTTCATTTTTGAGGTTAGCCGTTTTTTTGTTTAGATGCTTCAAATACATCTAAACAAGACGCGACCGTAACATAGTAATATCATAATAACATCACTGCAATAAAAAAACAAGGGATTGACGATGGCTAACATAGTCTGATATAATGTTATCAAGATGATACGTTAATGAGTTAGTACGTCTAACATAATTAGAAGGAATAAAAAAAAGATGGATCGTAAAGACTGGGAAGTATCTACAACGGGCGGGGAAAAAATGAACGGTTACAAGGCTGCGGAGATCCTTGGAGTATCTTACCCCCACCTCTACAAGCTGATTCAACGTAACGAGATTAAGAGAGCAGAGGCAAGGAAGCCCGCATTTATCCGTCAATCTCTGGTCTTTTTCACCGCTGACGTTATAAAATTGGCTATCAAATATCGCACAATGACGCAGGAACAAGCCGACGATTTTTTGCAGCCAAAGCCGATAGCAGCGGCATAGAACCGGAGCCAGATACATAGAGAGATCATTATTTGACCTCTCTATTTTTTTTTGCTTCATTGGTGATAGTCCATTCATACGCAGCCTTTACGATGATAGTTATGTATTGCTTAATCGATTGCTGACGAACAGGGGAATAGTGGGGTACGGGCTCACGTCGTGAGTAGTGACCGCATAATGTGTGTCTGCGGTCTGCTCTTCTAACAGCATGCGCTCTAGGTCTCTTACCAGCTCCGCCCGTTCCTGGCGCTCCACCGATCTAAACAAGCCAGTTCTTTTTTGTTTGTGGTCTGCGTCTCTCATTGGTCGTACCTTGTTTGAAAACAGCAATAACCATATTTTGTACGTATGTCCAGCCAATAGAATCACCTAGCCAGCGCGGCATCTCTGTATGCGCCAGTACGTCTACCTGCTCTACTGCGGAATTGCCAGCGTAGAAATAAAATTGTTTCGTGTAGACCTGGCGTAGCGTGCTATCTATTTCCTCTGCTAGAGGCTGCTCTAGGCTGCTATGGATGTATAGCGTTGTCGGTATGGCTCCATACGTGCTAATGCACAGTAGGCACGCTCTGTAGAGAGCAGACATAGGCGTATCACTGGCGCTACTGTAGACACGCATGTAAGGATCTGCAAGTCTGACAGTCGGGATACAAACGGTTCCATCTATCAGCACATCATCTTGTGTAGTCATCATCATATGCGGATTATTAAGAGGCTGCGTTATACGCTCATAAATTGGTACTTTTTGTAAACGTACGTGGTTCCTAAACATTTCTTTTTGTATCTTTCTGCTTTATGGAGCGATATTGTAGAAATAATCTCATATGAGGTATAAGCGGTACACATCCATACTTTTATGTTTCTGTATCGATAATGCTACACGCTGCGTGCTGGAAAGTCAATGAAAGATGTTAGGATCTTATTAAAAAGCGTACCTCTCTTGTAGAGGTACGCCAGGTTGACTAGCTTATTTATCATCCATTTATCATTTACTTATCGTTGGCGGCTTGCCTGTATCTCGACGATTGCCAATGTAAGGTATACTGTAATCATCCAGAATACTTTTCATTTTAGAGTAGAGCGAGTACGATTTATTAGACATATTGTGCTTTGTGTGTAATAACTCAAATAATGTAGAGCGGCTTACACCTCCACTAGAATCTTTTATAAGTTCGGCCTCTTGCAAAACTATTTCTTTCTGCTCTGGCGTGTACTCATAACATGCTATGCCAGCCTCAAATAAGATAGACCGGATAACACTTTTTTTGATGCCAGAGCCTTTTAAGGGCTCCGTTAATTGCACTAAGTATACCCCCGGTCTATCATCGCAGAGCGGAGCGGCTAATGCTAGTATCTGCTCTCTGGTCTCATCGGTGTACGGAGTATCGTTATGTGGTGGAGCTGGCGCTATACTCTGCGTGGCCTCTTGCTCTCTCTTCTCTTTTAGTTGCTCCACCTCAGACAAAATAAACATCAAATGGTTTCTATAATCCACTTTATCGTCAGGGCTCCACCTTCGCCAGCCGTAACCACTGGAGTCAATAACGCAGGGAATTAATAATCCCTTTTTTACCAGATTGTAAACGCTCTTTATTTGTTTATAGCCTAGCATCTCGCTAACCATTGTAACGGTAACAGTAGGATTTAACACCCCTGGTCTTTTCTTGAGTGCATTCATTCTATTAGATCCTCTCTCTTATATACAATATCTTAAACGCGTATTCCTATCATACATCTATGTATGTGATTCGTCAAGCATGCGAGCAATATTTTATATATTTGACAATAATACACGTCTATGGTATTATAGGTAAATATAAAATCAATGATAAAAAGAAAGAGGAATGTAATGGTACATGACACAAGCAACTTTGAAAATAAATTGAACATGCTACAAGAACTAGACCGCCTCATGCTAAAAGAGTCTGGCAAGCGGAGCCCGCGCCAGCATGTTATAGCCAGCTTCTTAAACCAGAAAGCAGGGCTCATTGACCATTTGAAAAATCTAGCAGGTTCCGCGCCACGCTGGACAGTTTACGGATATTTTTTTGATAAGGGAGAATAGAATAAAAACACTTGACAGGAATACACGTCTATGGTATTATGTGGAGGTGAGAGAAACGTAATTAAAAAACACTAAGGAGCACAAAAATGCAGACCATTTCAAAGCCATTAACAAAAAAAGCACAAGCTGAAATTGAGCTTGAAAAATATCTAGAGACGGTCGTTGTGACCGAGCATTCCCTACGTGATTCTGGCGGCTCCGCCTTCGTGGTTCCCTCTTCTTCTTCTTCAGAAAAATATGTTGTGTATGTCGATGAGAACTACAATATTATTAAATGCAAATGTCAGGGCGGTAACGGCAATTGTCGTCATAAAAAAGCGGTGGCGCGTTATCTGGCTCCACTCATGACTCAACTTCTCAATAAAAGAAACCACGTTTATAGCTTCTATCGCCAGGATAAGCCGGTCGTATGTCGCTTGTCTCAATTCTCGCCTGCGGAGAAAAAAACGCTCGACGCGGCCCACCGCGAGGCGGAGCTCCGCGCCGGTTTCATTCTCGAATTTGGAATCTATAATTAGTCAGCATATTGTCAGTAGGATATTACATCCTACTGACGCAAGAGGAAAGGGTAATAATCATGATGCAGACCGTAAAAACCATTAATTACAAGGGCAAGCCGTACGTAGAGGTTAAAGAGCGCGTGAGAGCGGTACATGAAATGGAAGTACCATTTGAGGTGCTAGAGGTAGACTTTCAGACGATCCTAGACCGCGTAATCTGTAAGGTTAAAATCCGCCTCAATGGTAGCATTTACTGTGGCTCCGCAGAGGCGAAGGTACATAACGCGGTCGCTACCTCCGCTGACGCTACAAATCCTTTTGAGTGTGCAGAAACTAGCGCGGTCGGTAGGGCTCTAGCGTTCGCTGGCGTGGGCTCTGTTGATGGCATCGCATCTCTAGATGAAATTATACGAGGGGTAGCGCCAGAGCGTCAGGGATTCGCAGCCAGCCAGGAAACCGCAGAGCGCCAGCCTAAAAAAGTAGTTGGTATACAACCTGCTACGAATAGCTCTATTATGACCATAGGTGAGTTGCGTACATACGTAAGCGCGGCTAAGCCATCGCAGAATAAACAATCTCTCTCCTGGTCTGCAATCGTAGAATTAGCATGCTCAGACCTGTTAGCCGCTGAAGAGAAGAAGCTAGAGCAGGTACTAAAACCCGGAGCCCTAACGCCTGTCTATTGTTCACAGATTCAAAATTTTCTTTATCGTCTAGCGAACGCTGCATAGAAATAAACCCGCTGCGGAGCGTCAGGGCTCCGCAGCATAGGAAAGGTTCGTATCATGGAAACTATGTCAGTACTTCAGATAGCCGCGTATCTGCGTGTAGATAAGACGACCGTCAGGCGGTGGATACGTCGAGGTCAGTTACCCGCTGCGGCCCGTATGTTGAGTAGAGACGGTGTATATTTTGCGTACATCGTCAAGAGAGAGGATCTAGACCGATTAACGGAATCTAAATAATATGGAGCCTGGCGATTGACCAGGCTCCATTATTTTTATTTAAAATTAACCTCTCCGCTTTCTTCCATCGCTTGCACTTCCTCTTCACCATAATTCGCTACGTATAATTTACGACGCAGCGGAGCCGGTAACGTCTTTAGCTTGTGGATATCCGCATACATTGACAATATCTTTAACGCGCTATCTTGCACGTCTGGCGCGGTCGTGAGTACATCATGCGCCAGGTTAACCGCATCTTGAGCAATGCTATATACCGTTTCACTACGTCCTAGATCTTCATTGAGCGGCGTATTCTCTGCTATCTTCTCTAGACCACTATAGAGCGTATCCAGCGAGGTCGTATAAGCAAAGTAATCATTCTCATATGTATAGTTACCGTTACCAGCATAGGTTATCATCCAGCCAATAGACCGCGCCAGCTCCGCGCATCGCTGTAATTCCTGGTCTTTATCTTGCATGATACCCCCTGATTTTTTCTGCTAGGCTCGTTGTTAGCGGTTGACCCTGCTCGAAACCTTCATATAACAACTCTAGAGCCTGGTCTATTGCGTTGTAGTCGTAGTTGTAGCCATTGGTTATCAGTAAGAGTATGAGTACGTTATCAAGTGCAATATGGAGCCTTTCTGAATATTTTTCTAAATCACGTACCTCCGCTGAGAGCTTGTTAGCATCTGAGACTGCTTTAGTTAAAATTTGTTTCTCTTTATCTTGCATAATTTCCCCCTTTTGTTTATTCTCCACCTCTAAATTTTTTGTAACTAAATCCTATGATCTTCTCTTCTTTCTGCATAGCTTCTAACCTGGCTATAACCATGCCTAGATCATCACTTGTAACCGTAGCTCGCGCTATAGCCATCATTACCCCCTGATAGAGACAAACAAAAGTAGCGCCAGGGATTATTATAGTAACTCTATTTTTATCATGTCCTAGATGGTTGTAATGAAAAAATACCGCTTCAAAAGTGTACATGATTCAACCCTGCTATTCATCCTATGATACTGCTTACCTTATGACACCAATTTTCCAGTATAGGCAGTGAGCCCCCTGGTAACACTATGTAACTCTTAAAGCTAACCATGACATTGAATATTTCTTCCTTTTCTCCCCTGGCTGCTAGATGAGTTGTAGTCATACGCGCTACCCATAACGCTTCGGTCTCATCTAAAACTTGTATCGTTCCTTCTATGATCTCCCAAGCATACCTATTCTTTATGTATTGTATGGATGTTTCTACTCTTATCATGATTCCCCCTGCTATAAAATCAATGATCTTTCTCTATCTTCATAGAGATACCTAGAAATGTGTCAGGCATCAATTCTGTTAACGGTCGCTCATTGTATTTTGCTTCCAAGATCCTACCGAATTGATATGTTGACGTGTTAATAATCCCTGCGTCATTGACCCCTATACTTAGCAGGTAGTTTCTATACTTTTCTAATCTGGCGTTGAGGTCTGGACTATGTCGTATGTTCTCAACTATAGAGCCTATCTCTTTTTCGATAAGCTCTATATCCTCTATACATAGTCCAGACCGCGCCAGCATACGGTTAAAGGTGTTATTTTTTATGGCTCCGCTCAAAAAGGCAATGACTATATTTATCGCTATCTCGTTATGTATGTCGCTCATTCTGGTTACTCCTTGCTATACTTAATTTCTAAGTGTATGTACATTCCCTCGTGTGATTGTAATTCTTCTATCAAGTCATGTCCACCAACCATAATGTAATCATCAGTCCATAGATACCCGGTCACATCAGACCATCTTACCGCGTAATCTGCGGAGCCTATACCTTCTATCTGGTCAAGCCAGGCGGTTACAAGCGCATCGCTATCCATTTGTATATCAGATGCAAAATACTGTACTGATAACTTTCTACCATATATGCCGATATCATTCATAATCTTATCTGACAATGGATCTAGCGTGCTAGTGCTAGCACTTTCCTGTAGAGTAAATGTATCATGACAGTTCACATCTTCTATGGTTTTAACCCACCCTGTATATATTTTATGCTCTATGCTACTCATTCTGGTTTAATTCCTAACTTTCTGTAGTTATCTAATACGTTAGTTACCTCTTGTGCGGTTAATATTTGAAATACTGCTAGATCGTCCTCTCTACGTATGAACTTGTATGGAGATCCTTCATAATCAATACACGCTGCGGGTGGATCGTCACATCCGGCAATCGGTAATAATGTTGGCCTTGCATTCCTCACTTTGATGATTCTAGGCTCCTGGTCTAAGATGTGGCGAGGATCGTTCATTCTGGTTTACCCTTTCTATACTGCTCTACCAAATTGTTAAGGCGGCGCATGATAGTTGTGTTAGGATCTACGCCAGCATGTTTCATGTAGAGCCTAGCATCGTGTACGGCTGCTTTGAGTGTGTCTACTTCTGATAGCTTCATACGCTCCGTGTACGTCGTCTCCTGGTCGTATTTTTCTTTGAGCAGCCTATATAATTCGCGTTGCTTCTCTTCTGATAGCACCAGGGTTATACCATTTTTGTTATCAACGTCTCGCATCCAGTTAGGCCATAGCGAATATATCAGGAGCCTATTCTCTGAGCTGAAGTAAAAATCAGACTCTTTATCACCTTGCATGTGTTTGTTATGCTCGCTCATTCTGGTTTACCTTTCATGCCTGCTAATTTCACTTTCACTATACCAGGCTGGAGCCTTATTTATTTCCTCTCGCGTTTTACCTTCAAGGCTAGCTAATTCTTCTTTACTACCATTATCTAATATACACCAATATGCATTGTCTCTAGCGTCATATTTCTTTATAGTCGCAGGTTCATTAATTGTAATTCCCGCTTGATTAACAAATACCCGCTCGTTAATATGGTAGTGTGGTTTTCTTGACCTAAATATTCTCATTCTGGTTTACCTTTCCTCTTATTATGAGCTGCGTTACTTTTTCGCTAAATTCGTTTCCTGGCTGGCTAGCCATTGGTTTATTCTTTCAATGTTAGCAGGTGGGAATAGTTTAGTAAACTTTTCTGGCGTCTTATTGCCCTTAGTTGAATTACATTTTCTGCAAGATGGTAAACAATTATCTTTAGTGGTTCCCCCGGTCGGTATTGGCCTATAGTGTTCTAAACATTCATATATACCACCGCAGTATGCACACATAGCATTAAAGTGCTTTACTATAGAATCCCACTCTGCTAGGGTCAGGGTAGCAGGTACATTAAATTTTCGTGCTCTGGAATTATTGCTATCTATTAAATAGATGTTTTCATAACATTTAGCACATGTAAAGTTATTATCTACATAATCAGATAGAAGCACCTTAGAGCAAATTGTACATTTTAACGTATGCTTCATTTTTTGAGTACATTCAATACAAATATAGGCTATATCGAATCTTGCATGATGTTTAAACCGAACTGTTTTAAATGTCCTACCATCTTTCCATTCAAAACATGATTGACACTTTCTTAAATGCCGCTCCTGGTCTCTTTTATGTAGTAGTGGTTTCCAGTCTATCAACATTAGCTCTTTTAAAAATTCTTGTACTTCTTCTTCAGTCTCACATGCTCCGGTTATAGCGTCTGTAATGTTAGGTGTAATATAGAACTTGCTCATTATTCCCCCTCTGATGTTGGCATTGTTACATTCTCGTTTGCATTCTCGCTTGCCAGACGGTAACGCAGAATCATATTAATGTTCGTCCAGCCGCCAGCCTTAGCAATGTCTAGTAGGTTCCCTCTTGCATATGTAGCATAGTAATGTCTAAGGTCATGAGGTGAGAGGTTAAGCCCTATTAGCTTTCCAGCGGTAACGATGTGAGCCCGTATAGATGCTATACCTATTCCTATAAGTGTTTCATCTGGCGCTCTCTCGTAAAGGTCTAGAAACATGTTGAGAGCTTCTAGAGCGTCAGGTACAAATTTATGATAATGCTGCGTGTCTGTTTTTCTACGGTCAATAAGGAATCGTAGTTCGTCTAGATCGACCTGGCTCCGCTGCAAGCTGGCTACCTCGCTCACTCTCATTGCATGATCCGCTAGTAAACAGATGATAAGCAGAGTACGAATACTTACAGGTGTATTTATTTGCCGTAACTTTCTTTTCAGTAGCGCTAATTGGGCTGGCTTAATTGGTGTAGGCTCCGCTTTCTTTAAACCTACGCTTGTTACTGGTCTGCTCTCATCAATGATCCTTGCTTCACTCGCTGAAGTATCATGTATTTGTGCGATTGGTTGCCAGGAATCAATAGAAAGATATTTAGCTGTATAGGCCATCTCGCAATAGACACGCAGAGTAGACATACAGAGATTTATATACCCTGCTCTATACCCGTTCTTTTCTAGCCAGAGCCTAAAAGCTATAATTAATCCCCTGCTCATTCCAGCCCATAAAGAAAGATCATCTTTCATTCCCTCTAGTGGTATACTTAGCTCTGCTAGAAACTTCTCAAAAAGTGCTATCTCTACTTTCTGGCGTCTTATGGTATTTGGTCGTTTCAATCTCTTGTACTCTTGCAGCGTATTTAATTCCGATATATTATCGGCTGCGTGGCTAGCTTGTACTAACTTCATTGCTAACACATCTCTATTATTAATTGGTACGGGGTATTGAGTCATGCGCTTTACTTCCCTTACGGTTGTGTTTCTAGCGACTATCTTAAATAGTCGCTAATAGAATTATACCATATTACCCTTGAATTGTCTCCTGAATGGACAATCGTCTCACTCTATCGTATACTATAAACGTAGCACACAAGCCGATGTAAGGACAACATGACGATAAAAATTTACACAATTACACAAGCCGCTGAATATCTCGGAATCTCGACTAAAACAGTTCGGAGACATCTGGCGCTAGGATTCTTTGAAAACTGTATCATAATCCAGCATGGTAAGCGCGTCGAGACACTATTTAAAAGTGTTTCCTTGACCAGATATAAAAAGCTCCATATGAAACCGGCTGCGGTGAAACGTCAGTATCATAGACGTATGGTAAAATGGCAACATGCGAGCCAGATCGTTAGCAAGAAAAGAGAGCAGGGGGATTGATGAGCAAGTTACTTGAATTGTATAGAGCCTGGCAAGAGAAGCGGAGAATACGTAAAGATTATGAAGCTTTCATGAAAGAATACCCTAAACCTCATGCATGGTTTAATATTGCCTATTTTGTAAAGGTGCTTGACCAGGGTAAAAATAAATTTGCACAGGAATGGAAAGAAGAATCTAAAAGAGAGCAGGGGGAATGATGGATAAGAAAGAATACTATGCGCTCACTGAAGTATCTATAATCATCGGAGCCAGCCGCGCAAAATGTCATTTGACTTATGAACTTACTAGGTATTGAGAAACATAAATTTATTATTGGTCGTGAAAAATATATTACATATGATGATATGCAATTGATCCTAACAGTTATAGAAAAGCCCTGGCTCGCTGAAAAGTTAGCACGTAGTAAAGATAAAGAGGGGGAATAATGGCATACTATATAAAATGCGCCAGAGACGTAAAAAGAGGGGACATACTAGCGTTACCAGGAATACGACCGGGTATCGTTACGCTGACGCAGAATAGCATGTACGGGCCTCTCTATATCAATCTGAGAGACCTAGACGAAGCTGGCGAGGTGCTTGTACATGATTACCTGCTAGGCACGCAGATAAGAATGTTTGACGGAGAATATCCAGAGGTACTAGCTCGCTGGCTACTACGCGATGTACAGTAGACATGATGTAAGTATAAGTCCTATACTAGAAATAAAGGATATCATCATGTTTCTATTGGCACGTTGCGAGATCTGCGGTCGCTGGCTGCTACCCTGGCAAGGTTTCACGTCAGGCGGTCGCATATTCCTAGCTGGCATGATGCTTTACAAAAAGAAAGTAAAGCTCTGCTCTGCTCAATGTGCATCGGAGTATAAAGAAGAGCCATCTTACAGAAAGAAATTATGCAGATAATAAAATCATTGGTTTTATTTCTATTCACATTTATCTATATCGTCTATATGATTCTGAGAGGAATATACAGGTTACTATGCCAGATACCAACACCTCTACTAGCATTGTTTGTACTTGCGATTGCTGCGTTGCTATTTCTGCGTTGAGAAACCGGTCGGCCCGTCGAGACCTTAACCCGCTTGACTGGCGTCGTGTCATTCCACCGATAGAGCATGTACATGCGCCAGATGAAATTATGAGCGGTCTGGCTCCGTGGGCATCATTCTGTGAGTACCTTAACGCGGTGGAGCCTAGAACGCTGTACAGAGCAGATAGAGCGGCTATAATCAGTCTGCTAGAAGAAGTGAGAGCAAGAGGCGCGGTCTCTATGCAGTCTCGCTATAATTACCGTAGACAAATGTACGGGCATACTTATACTGTTGACAGTACAACATAAACACGTGTAAACTAAAAAAGGTTTACGGTTCCTCTCTGGCTCGTCTGATGATTCCCCCGTCAGGCGAGCTTTATTTTTTGTCTCATACCTTGACAGGAATACACGTCTATGGTATTATGTGGAGGTGAGAGAAACTAAAAACAAGAGAGGTAAAAAAGAATGACAACCGATTATATCAAGAGATTGAATGAGCAACTAGAGCACAAATTATCAGAACTTGACGCAGAAAAGAAAAAAGCAGAGCAGCGACATAAAACCGCGCTCCGCATGTTGCCAGGGTTAGCAGAAAAAAGCGGTTTACCAGTTGAGACGTTATTTAGAGCTGCGTCATTGGCTACGAACATTTATCAGGATATGAGCGCTCTAGATCTGCTTTTTCTGCTAGATGATTTTTACGGATTCGTTAAAGAAATTGAAATGAATAAAAAGTAGTGGAGCGCCAGCGGTTAATAGCCGCTGGCTAGCAAGAGGAAAATAATCATGTATCCAGTTGACGACCAGACGATTAAGACTCTAGAGCAGGATTGTAAGACGACCAGAGAGGCATACAATAAAAATAAATCGGCTGCTACGCTGCGTCATTATCTCAATGCCAATATCAAGCACCTTAACAGCTTATTACATCCTGACATAAGGCTATCTGAAGAAGAAGATACGAACCCGGCTGCGTACGCTGACTCCGTGACTTTTGAAAATGGTTATTTTGATTAAGGAGAAAATGAAGTGAAAAAAATTAAAAGTGTCGCAAAGCAAGCAATTTTTACTAGTGATAATCCAGAGGAGCGAGATATAGCAATGCGAAAAATGCGCAAAAGTTTTCCACGTTTTAAAATGCGACCGGTAGGACATACGTGTAAGAATGACATGCATGTCAATCCATACTTCGTTTTTAGATATTTCAATTATTTTAGGTTTCCTCAGGAATTTATTAACCAGTCAGAAGAGTTTCCTGCTTTTCTGAAAACATGGAACCTTATTGAAGGTGTTGATATTCCGAAGTGGAGAAATAAATGATCCTGCTAGATGCATTGAGAGCGAGCTCCACCAATACCGCTACGTATGAATCTAACGGCCTATGCACATGCGTAGACGGTAGCGCATTGGACGATACCTATTGTATCTCTAGAGGCCGTGTAGGATTCCCCTATAGCAATCTGGCGCTAGTAGCAGTCAACCGGCTGTATCTGGCGCTAGACCAGATTGTAGCAATGAATCTGGATAACGATCAATGGCTACCTGACGGAGAGGTGAATAAAACCAATGATTAATAATGAAGAGAAGAAAAAATATTTTAGAGATAAAAACCCTATCTCCATAAAATATAGAGCCCTGCTCTTGCAAGAGTATGATAGTGACACGTTTACCATAGATTGGCTTTGCGAGGAAACTGGGCTATCTCGAAAAAACCTTACAAAGTGGGCCGCTAGCGAGGGGTTAACACGACGTAGCCCCCGATGGACAAGAAAAGCAGATCAATATCTAGAAGACCAGTACTTTCACATGAGGATAGAGGATATAGCTGCAGAGTTAGGACGGAGCCAACAAGGTATAATTCAACGGGCTAAAAAGTTGGGCATAACCAAAAAAGCAGAGGGATATACTCTCACCTCGCTAGCAGAGGCACTAGGATGCACGCAGCCGACCGTACACCGATGGATAAAAAATGGCTGGCTCAAAGCGGTACCGCGCAATACTGATATGCATCATGATTGGTGGTATATCTCAAATGAAGCATTGAAATTATTTATGCGTAAGTATCCACGCGAGATAGATCTAGAGAAACTATCTCGCGTGCCAGGTGGGAACGTCTGGCTAATCGATGTATTGTTAGGGGATACTCTAAAGATTGGACTAGGCTATTAACAGTCAAATTTATAGCGCCAGATGTAAACCATCTGGCGCTATTTTTTTTAGAGCAGGGTATTATCCGGTAGTGGATATGTAGCATGTGAATCAGGCTCTGGCGCGAGCGGAGACTGTAAGCCTAGCAGGTAATCAATGATCGTTTTGAAATCGTTCCTTGCCAGATAGCCGACGTACAAGAGTACAGCTATTGCTAGGATCTGCGGATTACCAGACCAGGAACCAGAGAGCCAGACACAAGCCACCGCAGTAATGAGTATGGAGCCTAGAGCAATGAGCGCGTTAGCATATGCGGGTAGTTTGCTATCACGTAGAAAGCTAGAGAGCAGCGTTACAATAAAAGGAATAATGAAAGTCAACGTATCTGGAATCGTTATAACCATAACTCACCTCATGAGGCTAATAATTTTTGAACTTGCGTTACAATTTGACCGCCTAGAGTCTTATAGGCTGCGAGCTGGCTTTGCAATGTGTTTATTTGAGCTTGTAAGACCGCTAGACCGTTCTGTAGAAGGATCTGTTGACCGATGCCACTATCAATATGGAGCAAGTAACACGGCCCCGGCATAGGGCAAGGATCTATCTTCCTACTAGGATCGTAAGTTATTAAACCTCGCTCGCAACTGGCGATCGCAGTACCGCTATATTGAGCAGGGTAAAATTCGTTGTGAAGTGGTAGGCCGAAGAGAGCAGGGCCACCGTACGAGCGATAAAATGTCAGGTTAGCACCTTGCAGCACGTTACCATTGACACATTTCCATGTACCGTTACCCCCGTCTTTAAAGTACTTAGCGACCAGGGCGTCAGTTAGTTCTAACATACTACTTCCCTCTTGTAATGATGTGATTAGATCTTGCCAGGGATACGGGCCAGGGCATCTAGAGCGCTCCACCGGATCTAGGCTATAATGACCAGTAATCCCCCCTGACGCGTCAGCCATTCGCATAGGGATATCCCACCTCTTACAGATATCCTTAACCAGAGCCTTAGACGCTGCGTATTGAGCGGTCGTCAACACGTCGCTATTGTCTGAGCTTGGCTTACAATGCTCAATGCTAATCGTAGTCAAGTTGGGATTTACCGCAGTATTCCAGAATGCATCATGACCAGCGCTAAAACCACCGTTACCATAGGCTCCGTTAGCTTCTGAGACCGTTTGAACTACCGTTCCATCCGTACCTATAATGTAATGAGAGCTGACCGGATTTGCTCCACCCTGTGTAGACGCAAAGTAGTTGCCGATTGCCACCGCTGAAGTACCGCCAGCCGTACCATGCAAGATGATATATTTAGGCGTATAACCATTCCGACTAGCAAAAAAATTGTTATTAGGTATCACGACCGCGCCAGCATAATCAGGTATCATTGTATTCCCTTACCATTATCGTCAATAAAAAGACAATGATTATATTTACTCCACCGTCGTAATTGTCCAGAAATCACTAGCGAGGTGGGGATCTGTAGCATAAGCATAAGGCATATAGAAGTAGCCAGCATCACCCCACGCAGAGCCCCAAGAGTTGCGAACCGTGAAACACTGTTTATTATCATCATAGCCAACGACTAGTACCGCATGTCCCCCTAGAACGTTCTCAGAATGACTAGGCATAGGCATAAGACCAGTTTTAGCGACCGCTGCGGATTCAAAACTTGAGTACACGGTGAAACCGATTAGGATAGGATATCCATCGGACAAGCAACTTTTCATCGTTACTAGATCCTGGCTTACTGGTCTGTAGACTTTTGCTAGGTGGAGCGCTCCGTCAGCATAACACTTCGGGTCAGGTTTCTTTTTAAACTGTGTGATGTCATAAGGCCATTCGGTTTCCGCTGGCGCTCCGTACTTCACTAGCATCTTGACCGATTGACGGATCGTCGAGCCAGTATCTTGAGACTTAATTAAGCGCTCGTTATAGTAATGGAAAAGCCTAGATCCTACTACCGGATTTTCTCCCTGACGATGCGCCAGGAACCAGAGCATAGCAATCGCTGAATTACTTGTACACGACCCTAGATTCCCCTGGTCGAATACAGGTGGGCAGAGTGGGCGCATATCCACCGTAGTAGGCATGATGGTATATTCAGGAATCTTATATGCATATTCCTTGTCTCTCTGGTCTGGTAATTGTCGAATCCATCCATATTTACGTGTAGACATAATGTCAACCTTTCATCATTAAGGGTTAGCCGCTATAAATGCGGTTACGTCGTCAATTGTTTTCAGCACATGCGCCTGACTGTAAGTCTCTCCAATGAGAACTACGTCGAGTTCGCCGGGGATACTGTGCTCCGATAAGATTTGAGCAGGTGGGAAATAGACCAGGCCGATAACTGCTATATGATTATTAGTAGACGATGTACGGAGCCTAGAATACTGCTGTTGTAGCGTGTCGTACAACATTTGAGCAGTCGTATCTACCGGAACCGGGGTAGGACTAGCAAGCGTTACCAGCTCCACTACGGCTATGCTCTCAATGATTTTAGTCTGAGCTTGAAGTGCTAGAACCTCACTTACTGCTACGCTCTCTGTCCTAGTCGTACTGGCTTGTAGTGTTACCAGCTCCACTACTGCATTCGATTCATTGACGACCGCTAGAAAGATGCCAGCGCTATAGATCGTCTCGACTACGGCTATGTTCTCCGCAGCGGTCGTACTGGCTTGTACTTGTCTGGTCTCGACTACGGCTATGCTCTCAATTGCAGCGGTGTTAGATTGAGCGTTTACAGACTCCGTAACATCATTGGATTCGACTACCACCGCTCCATACACATTAAAACCGCTCACGAACTCCGTAACTGCGTTGGCCTCAATTATTGCCAGAATAGAGGTTACTGATAGTGTACCCTTCGTCGCTATGCTCTCAATAGCTGAAGTCTGAAGTAGAGCGTTAGTCGTCTCGACTACTGCATTAAGCTCCGTTACCGTCTGAGAAGAGGTCGTGATTCCGACCTGATACCCTGGCGAGGTGCTAGAGTGAACTGACGCGCCAGTGAGCCCACTAACATCTAGTGATAGATTCCCTACCCTAAAATTTTGAGTACCAGAGCCGGTATTACTGCTTACATTGGCCCACTCATCAATGTATAAAAAATCCCCTGGCGCAAAGTTCGTTACTATGATACTACTATTGCTTGGCATTGAGACGGTTATCGCGCTACTTCCTGATAGTGCCTGGCTAGTGGAGGTCAGCGTTATGATAGCGGTGTATGTGCCACCGCTAGCGGTATATTTCCACCATCTCTGATAGTACACCACGTTAGCAGAATTACCGGCTAATTTAAAGCCGCTTCGCAGAGAACCGCTATAGGCTCCGATAACTAATTGCTGATTATCCAATACATTAGAATCTAGTAGCCAGCCCTTACCCGTTGGCGCTCCAATGGAACCTAGAGCAGCCCACGCGCTAACAGACCCTTGAGAGCATATCTCTCCATAGCCGTTAGCCGTTCCTATCAGAACTAGATTCTCTTGTACCGTAGGGCTACCTGACGTTACATACAGCTTATTTGCAGTCGTAAGCGTAGTAGACATGGTAGCAGTGAGATATGCTACTAGAGCTGTTGTCATAGTTAAAGTTGCTCTGTAATCGTTACCTGACCATTAGTGCTACTGTTGACTGGTATCGGAGCGTCAAATGCCACATGTACGAATGTTTGAGCGGTGCTTGCTACCGGATTTGTATTAACTAACCAGCCTGCGGTATAGTTTGCCACCGTAGCGGTGGAGCCATTAGAATTAGCGGTCGTACTGAATAGATAGGAGCCGCTATTATTCACGGTCATAGCCCTATTACCTTGACCAGAGCCACTAATAGTAAAATTGCCAGTCGGTAACGCTGCGGTATAGCTTACTGGAGCGGATAGGCTAGAAGCATCGGTTGTAGGCATGCTGGCGAGCGCGGAGCCCGCAGCGGTCAGCTCCGTCTTATTGGCATAGCGGATATTTGCGCCTGACGCGATACTAGAGCCCGGCCCGGTCGCACTCACCACGCTATAGGTACCCGCGCCAGTTATAGACGCGCTCAATTGTAAGAATAGCTTTGTAGCTCCACCCGCGCCCACGCAGATTACGGTACCCGATGGAATCGTAGGCCCGGTTAGGGCTCCTACAACAATGCTCGTTACGGTTCCACCCGAACCGATTGTAGTAGCTAGTGTGGTGTATCCTAGTGACTGGTCAACGGCTATAATGTTCGCTACTCCTATACCACCTGCGGTATAGTTCATCGTATTTTTCCACATGCTCAAAGCGCCGTTATCAGTAATGGCATTATTGAGCAATTGGCAATGAGTGACTTCACCTGTTAGCTTGTCGATGGCTTGCACGCACCAATAGCCCCCGGCCCCCGTCTTTTTCATCAATCCGCGCCAGGTTCTAGGACGATTACGCGGAGCCAGCGACCAGTAAGCAGGAATATCGCATAGAAAATTTTTACCTAACTTCTTTGCATTGAGCAGGATAGACTTCTCTTTAGTTTGTACCATGTGTTTGTAACTCCTTATGTTTCGTGTTGACAGTATGTAATGATGTACGATCAACAACTAAAAAATACACGCTAAGAGCTTGAAAAATCATTGACCTTGTAATCAATGTACCAAAGTCGTCAGGCTGTATTACGCTGCTAATTATAGCCGCTGCGATGCCTACAAGTAAAAAGACTGAATATATTATGACTTTTTTGTATATAAATTCTTTCTTGACCAGGAATAGAATAGCATATATTCCTAGTATGGATACACCGTAGAGTGCAGCATCATTCAATCCAAACATAATCATGATGATACCTTTTTTATTTTATGAAATTGGTAAAAAGATAGGTGATGATAATGGTTATAATCGGCCCCCCGATGTACTTGAGTACAGCCTCAACGCGGTTTATCTGACCGGATAAAGCTACTAGTATCTTACCTGTATCTACTTGACCAGCCTGTAAGCTCTCTATTTCTTTAGCATGCGTCTCTGTGCGGTCAGTTATTGCCTTCGCTATATAGACCTGGCTGTCAGTCTGACGCGCCAGAGCTTCTAGTAATGCGTTGTGTTTATCTTGCGTAGCGATAATGTGAGATACTTGTGTTTCCACCTTAACAATTCTTTCCTGATACATAGTTACGTGATTTTCTTCACTCGCCATTATTGGCCTTTCAGGTTTACACTAGTCCTTTAATTCTGTTGATAGATTTAGAAACCCAGTCCCCTAGATCCGGCCCGGTCGTCCCCTTTACCGTGTACTCCACATTGATACTATCTATATTAGTGGTCACGTCCGTAAGAATAAACTGAGCGTCCTTTATTTGGTACTGGTCTAGGAACAATGATCCTACTTGACCAGCGTCTAGCCCGTCTCTGGTCGTTGTAAAGCTGGCGATAAGAGAGATGATAGCAAACTGGTCTAGCCTTGATTGACACAATTGTAACATTGCAATCTTTCCTAGTCCGTTTACGTTCTCAATTGCTTCTACAATACCATTCGTATGATCTAGGCTGCTCATTATTGCAATCTGGTCGTCTTTACGGAGCTCGACTACTACTGACGTCTGACCCTGGTAATTGATAGTTACAAATTGACCAGGAAGTAGAGGCAAGTTCGCGCTATTTTGTGAGAATGAGAGCTCGCCAGACTTAAAATTAAAATCTTTTCCGGTCGTCGAGTCACGTGCTCCATAGCTAGCAGGTACATTGTTGATGCTTATTGAGTCTATAGATTCAATCGGATAGGCTAAAGGCCACGTCTGCGTAAGTCCATCCCCCTGCTTTATATCCGATACGCTTATAACGTCAATACCACCGTTGGCAATATGCGTATTCTCGTATTGGTCTCCGCTAGTCTCTACTGTTATTTGTGTATTAGACTGGATATCATTTCTGCTAATCACCCAAGGCGTTAACATAGCATGTTTCTCACCGAATGAATAATTGAAATTATCATCAATTGACCAGATAAAGTTAGTAGACTTCTTGGCTAGATCGTCAAATGCGCCTGCTACGGTCGTTTTGTTGCCAGACATTATAGAGTAACTAGCCTGCGGAATGAGCGCTCCACTTTGTACCCCTGGCGCTCTCACTGATAAGGTAATATCGGTTACTTGCGGCGTATAGCGAGGGTCGGTAGTGGTTAGATAGATGTAAGAGTAAACATTATTTCCTATTTGCGATGTGCCTATAGGCTGCGTATACAGCCGGTAAAATTCAGCGTTACCAGCGATATTAGAGAGCCCACATTTACCAGTAGCGGTTATACTGGTATCTACGGTCGTTGCTACTAGGGCTCCGTCTATGTAGATATTGATGGTACTTCCTACCATCGTCAACATTATACGGTAGACGATCCCACGCGTCAGAGTAACACTATAGGTCTGCAAGGTGGTAGAAGCATTACTTACCACTTTGACTAGACGGAGCTTGTTTTGTAAGCCTTGATTTGACGCAGAATCGAATATATCTAGCTTGTAGTAGTTGGCATTATTAGCCCAACGCCAGAGCAAGCCGCCCCCGTCTGAATAATCAGTATCTACAATCAATTTCACATCTTGAGTACTTGTAGCAGTATTTAAAAGTTGCGCGTTAACGCCGCCTGACACGTTTACACGGCTGTTCGATGTACTGATAGGCCATGATGTAGACGTACCGCCTGACTTGGCTGTGTTCGTGTAATTTGCCGATGTGTCTACGTCGAATGTATCGTCAATCGCGTCAGGCTGCGTTACCACGCTGGCAATTGTACCGCTACCCGATGCGCCAGATCCTACTAGAGAGAGAGAGGCATAACCCACTGGCGATGTGTATAGGCTGATAGTTGTACCCGCTGGCTGTATGCCGTTCCATGATGCGAGCGTATCTCCAGCGATGCCTACGTTATTGAGTGAGAGCGCAGGGGATAGCCTATCACCGATAGAACTATATGCACCGATTATTAATAGCTGCGGATAGTCTATAGCCGGGATACGTGCTGATGTATTTGTGGTCAGGGTTATTTTGATCTTTAAAGATACACCTGAAAATGATTGACCTGCTACTAGCCCTGGTAACGCAGAGCTATTTATACAGTCAACGTAGGTACTACCACCGTTTATACTATATTGCACATTGACCACGTTGCTAGAGCTGCTAGCGGATCTATTGCGCCAGTAAATGTAACTATCAAAGTATGTTCCCACCGATGATAGCGCGATACTAGGGGATATCCATGTACCCGTCAGTACTGGCATAGCTCCAAAGTTATCGAACCAGGCTGTAGAAAATACCGTAGCAGTAGAATTGGTTGTAAGTGCGATAAGGCCGAAGTACCCGGCTGCGTTAAAGTTCGTAGACGTGGCATTAATGATCCTTACACCGTCTAGGAATATCTGATGATTGGTACCATTAATGATAGCGGTTATATGATGCCAGGAATTAGCCTGCAGCGTCAGCGCTACGCTGGTCACGGTGGTAACGGAGCCTCCGCCAGTTGTATTAGTCCCCCTTTTTAGGATTACACCAGTTTGCGAGATAAACACGGCATAGGCGTAACTACCCGCGCTCGTGCTAAAGTTCGTACACCTGTAGAGCAGACCGGCTAACTCTAAATTATCATCGGTAACTTGTATGTCTATATCAGATGTGAAATTTTGTAATTGAGGTGCAAAGTCAAATCTTATTTTTGATTCTGTCATTGTATCGTCAAAATTAAAAAAAGTTTGCGAGCCTCTATTTTCCCCTGCAGCCGCGCCAGTCGCTAAATAATATGTTTGATTTAAATTATCTGCGTCATCCCACGACCTAGAGACACCGCTCAATGCTAGAAAATTTGCCGTAGCACCTTGTACCGTATTGCTAAATGTAGCGCCTGGCTCACTTCCTGAAAAAGCAGTAGAGTATAGCACATCTGTTTTTGTACATGAGAATGAGGGATTAATCGTTACCTCAACGCTATTGAGCAGGGGTAAATCAGTAGGTTTACCATCGGATGAAATATAGAATTCCTCATGCAATGTTAGCGTACACCCTGCTAGATTCATACCCGGTAGCAGACCAGGAAGCGGAGCGTTATTTGTACATTCTATTGGCGCTCCACCGTTGAGAGAATATTTAATAGAAACAATTGACCCTGACGCTAGCCAGCTAATAAAACTATTACGCAATAGAGCAGCCGCGCTAATATCATAGGCTGTAGATATTCTTTCATGAGGTATTGTACGCAGCCCCATAAATCCCACTGTTGAGGGGTCAGGCGCGATTGTTGAACCAATGCGAGCAATTGGCAAATTATAGCCGGTCACTTGCGTACAACTAAGATTGGTATATCCTATCGTTTGTAGCTCTTGCGCCATCGCAAGAGAGGTATCAAACAACGTGAGAGTTACGGTTGTTGCTACGTTTTGCGTTACAACCATTCTTCTAAAATATGCAGTATAGTTACCGCCTTTAACTCCACCTAGTATAACGTTTGCACCAACTACGGTTTTACCCGTAACATTGGTTATTGTTACGGTTCTAGAGTACCATTGACCGTTAGCAAAGCCTGACAAATCCGCGCTTGCTTGCGGTTCAATTTGAAAAAAATCATTAAACGGATTCGATCCTAGCAAGGTGGAGCCATCTGAAAATGTAAGGTCTATAGTAGCCTTTATTTCAGGATTTGCGGGGTCAATCCATGTATACCAACGCAGAGATGTATCTGTAGACAGTAAGGTATAACTACCGCTCCATATCTTATATGTAGCGCTTGCATTATTTAGTCCAGAGGTATTCATGGTACCCGAAAACTTTATAAGCTGAATAGACGACGGAGCAAGAGTATTACTCGCTGCGGTAACATTGGTGAGAGTACCCGTACTAAAATCGGCTGTAGTGGATTCTTTTATCTCTACACTTGTACCCGCTGGCGCTAGTTCTAGGTTTCCATCCCCTACATTCGATGCGCCCACGCTGTTTGTAAGCGTGCCTAAACTAAATTGCGTCTTACTGCTATCTCGACGTATCGCATAATTAGCACTTACCCCTTCGCCAGCGAGGTAAGTATTAAGTAGATCTGACGCTATATCACCTGCATACTGATTCTCGTAATCTTTCCTGACATAAACATTATCCGCAATATCAGATCGATCTACGCAGTCTATAGATATCATGTTTGTGGTGTTAGGATTTAGATTATTGCGCGTAACGGTATGGATATAACCAGCAAAGCGGAGCCCTATCACGCTATCGGTCACTAAAACCGGCTGACGCTTTGTATAATTAGCGGTGCCTGTAGAATCCACTACAGTAAAAGAGCAGGTGGAGCGGAGCGCATTCGTTTTATGAATAGTGACGATATTGTTAAACGTCGCTACTTGCACGCTAGATATTAAGACGGTGGTATCACCTGACATATTATTTGCTTCTCACTCTCAAATCTATCTGTTTTTGCGCTTTATCCATAACCATATTCGTTACCTGCGTGGTATCCCAATAGATATTTAATTGCGCTAGACCACTATCGCCAGAGGAACCGGAGCTATTAGCACTTTTTGTAAGTGCCTGTATTTGCGTGCTGGCGGTCGATACAGGAGAGATAGAGTTACCAGTACCGACGTTAACCGATGCGCTAGTATTGAGACCTGCTAATGCTCCAGCGGCGTTATTTACGGCTGTCTGGATATCCGGTACACCTGCATTGATACCCCCTACCAACATATTCATCAGGTTAGGCATCCATACATCGGCGTCAGCGCCAGGCCCGGCCTTCGCTGGCGAGTGGAAACCGAGAGCAGTCCAGATAGTGTTAGCGATTCCTACAACTGCATTCCAGACCGCGCCAGCTCCGCTCTGGATACCAGATACGAGCATATTTATAAAATTGGTACCTGACGTATGCGCCTGATTGCCTAGATTTGTAAACCATCCTACGATCTGATTATAGAGGCTCCCTAATGGCCCTGATATATGGGTAGTCCAGATAGAAGCAAATACCGCAGAGACCGCAGCCCACGCGGCATTAGCCATATTTGCTAGCAGGTTCCATTGAGCGCCTATCCAGCCAGTTATAGCAGTCCAGATAGACACCAGGAAAGCATGCGCCTCGTTGGTACGATCCGTTATATACGTTGTCACGGCCCCCCAAACGAGCGTAGCGGCTGCGGCTATCATTGTCCATTGAGCAGAGAGCCAGCCGGTTATAGCAGTCCAGACGGAGACCAGGAACGCATGCGCTTCGTTTACACGTGCTGTTATGTAGCTCGTTACCATACCCCAATAGAGCGTAGCAGCGACCGTTAACGCTTGCCACTCCGTTGTTATCCATGCGACTATAAGCTTCCATGTATTTTGCAGCCACGCGCCAGCATCTTGTACCCATTTCACTATGCCATCTACCGCAGCCTTGACATAGTAGTTATGGTTGTAGAGCCAGATCATAGAATCAGCCGCGCTATGTGCCATAGCCATATAGTTATCAGACACAGCGGTTAAACCGGTCTTTGTATCGGCTGCGGTCTGCGTGCCCTGATCTTTAAACCAATTTCCTACCCCTGTAAAGAAGTCTTTAGCACCTTGGAAACCGGTCTTTACTCCGTCAGCCGCCTGTTTGAACTTGTCTTGAAACCATTGACCGATACCACCAAAGAAACCTACGATACTTGCCCATATGCCAGCGAAAAAGGAAACCGTATTCGACCAGGCTCCTTGCAGCCAGGCTGCTATTTCTCCCCAATGTTGAATAGCTAAAATTATGATTGCCACTACCACCGCTATAGCCAGACCAATTAGCACAATTGGAGCCATCGCTATAACCGTCTCAATGGCTACTACCAACATTTCAGCACCCCAAACACCTATACCCGCTATGATGATAGGCAAAGCCTCTATGAGTGCTCCTAATTGGATAGCGGCTATAGCTACGCCTATACCTATCATTAAATCCTTAACTATTTGTGCTTGTATGCTATTGCTCTCAAAAAAGTTCGTTAAACCTTGAATCAGGTTGCTTACCTTCTGTATAGCGTCAGCTATATCATAAAATGATCCTTCTAATGAAAGGGCTCCGCTCTCAATGCTTCCATCCGAAAACATCTGAGAAAATAAATCCCCTACAACTTTGAGAGCTGGCGCAAGTGCATTACCGATACTAGATCCTAGATTCTGTATGCTATCGATCAATATATACAATGATTCATCATTGAGGATATTCAATACTTTCCCGGCTTCAGCACCAAATTTAGATATTATTGATATTACTGTAGTAAGTGCATTGGCTATATTTGTACCTATCATAGCCGCAAAGTCTTTAAATGCTGGCGAGGTTAACGCCGTATTAATACCACCTATGGAAACCTCTAGCATTTTTATAATAGGGGAACCGAATGATACTAGTAGTTGATCCCAGTCACTTTTTAGTGTAGATACCGCTCCCACTAGGACATTAGCGTCATTTGCCATCTGACCTTTATACAATGGGTTTGCTTCCATCCCTGTAGTTAGATCTTTCATCGCTTGATTAGCAGGATAGAGCCCTGCTGATATCATTTTTTGTAGAGCTGCGTGTGTTTGTCCAGTCTGTTTTTCTAGTACCGACCAGGCGTCAATGCCCTGAGCTGAAAAGGAATTCATAGCTTCTGTAGTCAGGTGCCCTTCTGTTTTTATTTTCATGAAAGTATCTGCTACCATGTTCAGGTCAGCTTCAGACGTTCGGCCTACTGCGTCGAGTCCATCTCCTAATGCGGTCAAGTCAGGTATGATATCCTTCGCGCTAATGCCAACACTTTGCAATTTTAGCGCGGCCCGGTCTATAGCGGTCGTCTCAAATGGAGTATGTGAGCTGAAGTCACTAAGATCTTGCATTTCCTTTTTTGCTGCGGCTGCGGAGCCCGTAAATATTTCTAATGACCCCTGTAGTTGCTCCGCTGACGCAGCCGGTTCTAGTAAAGAAGTAGCGGTCTGTGTAGCCATTTGCGCTAGAGATTGGAAGCCCATTACAGCCATACCTAATTTAGAGCCCATATCTAGCAGGCTCATGCTAGACTGTTCACTTTTTGATGCTAGACTTTCCTCTTGATTGCCAGCATTATTAGCCGCTTGGCTCATTTGCTCTAATTCGCTGGCTGCTCTCTCAGCCGAGCTAGTTTCATTATTCAAGGCATTGCTACTTTGCTCCACCTCGCCAGCCATCGTTACCGCTGCGGAGCCAGCCATAGCCGCCGATTCTGATAGACTAGTAGCAGATTGACCGGCTTGTGTTAAAGAGGATGATAGAGCAAGTGGAGCGCTAGCAGAGCCTTCAAAGCCATTGACAATAGCTATTGCTCTCTGGCTACCCGTCTCTAGATCTGTCAAGTCTGCTACGTACTCGACTACTAATTGTGCTAACAATGGCATTTATTTATTCGCCTCTCTAGCCTTTTCATCCTCATATTCAAACAAAATAGACCAGTCGGTAATCTCAGAACTAGACATCCTGATAAGTACATCACCGGCTGTCATGCCAACTTCGCGGGCTATTCGATAGTATAGCCATCGCTCTGTACTATGGTTTCCGGCTCGGAGCTCTCTTTTTTTTCCTCAATGTCTTCTTCACGCAGACCAGACATAATACTAGCAGGCTTTGCCACTACCTCTAAAACAGCGCCAGAGGCTTTATTAAGCGGCCCTAGATCTGCAAGAGTAAATACCAGTTCGCCAGCGTCAGGGCTCAATGGAACCGCGCCCACGCCAGGGTACTCATCATAGTGGGGATCGTCTGAGTCTGGCATGCAATCAGGGCTAGGATTACGCAGCGATAAGACGACCAGCATAGGGTAGAGCATTTTCATATTGATCTTAGATTCTCGCTTGCTTCCCATCTTGATGATACTAGAGCATTTTTCTAAAAGCTCTGCTCTCTCTTGCCCTGATAGTTCTTGAATATTGACCCAAGTTTTCCACGCCTCAACGTAATAAGCAACTTTTTTAAGTGGAGTTTCTAAGGCGATTTTTCTAATGTCCATCGGTTTCCTCTTCTTTTTCATGATTTTATTTTATGGGATTATGTAGACTTGACCGTTAATTTTTATTTCTAAGTCTTCGGTTTCCAGTTCCCCTATAGCAGTCTTGTACCCGTCTTTTGTGAGCATACAAGCGAACTCTACACGTGAGCCGGTTGTCACATCCATAACCAGACTCGCTACTAGCGGTGATGTGGCGGTAACAAGAGGTAGGTAAGTAGGATCTGCGGTAAAGCCCATTAGCTTCATAGTGCCACTTAGTAGACCTGGCTGGTATGTTTTAAATCGTACTGGCGTACTGTTGACAGTCTGTACAGTATTCTCTTTTACTTCTCTATCTAGATCCGCGCTAAAACCGGTAGACGTTGCCACCGCTGCGTAAGGAAGATACGCGCCCACGCTAACCCTGGCGCTAGGTGTACCACCAGAGACCGCAGCCGGGAATGTGACTTGACCGCCCACATACTGTACTAATGCTGGCACTACTGTAGTCCATGTAGAGCCATCTGGCGAGGTCTGAAAAGTAAATGATGCTGTATTGTCCCATTGCCGTTTAGCCGCTTGTCCTACTGGCGTGGTGAAAGTTGTATGGTCTCCGCTATCAGTCAATGCAAAGTTTGAGAGAGCTAGCGAAGGATAGCTAGTAAGCAAAATTTGTGATTTATTACCGTGATGCGCAGTCATTTGCTAGCCTTTCAAGAGATTAACTATAGACCGGAGCGCCCGTAACAGTGAAGGAAAATGACACGGTTTCCTCTTTATCTACCGCTACCTTGTCTGACATTTTTGTGATGAAAATATTCACCGCAAAGTTATGCGTAGCGTCGAGATAGAGAGAGAGCGCCAGCGGCGTATCACTTACCATGCTAGTCCAGAGCGCGAACTGACCGCTCGTATCGGTCATATCTAGACGCCCGTCTAGTTTGCCACTTGCGCCAGCAAGACCGGCTATAAAAGACTTCCATGCAACGCCCCCGGTTGCAAACTTTGTTACGTCTGAGATATCACGATCAACATCTAGCGACCACGTATCAAGCTCCGCTACCGTGACCGTAGCTAGTTTGATATTGCCACTTTTGCCGTGTAAAGCAGTCATTTTTTTATAATCCTTCTTCTGTGGTAATCCGGTATCTATCGATCCTATGTACAATGTCTATCGTAGTTGAATTATCCATCATTGTATTACCGTTGTCATATTGACAGGACAAGAGGGTATTTGCAGATAGGTGAATATCTTGATTGTCCAGTACGGTATGTATCGCATTATGAATAATCAATGACTCTTTTTTTCCTGTATACACGCTCCATATATGTATCATGACTACAGAATCATAGCCTCTACGCCCGAACGTATCACCGTGTCTTCCTTCTGTTGTCTCACCTAAAACGATGTATGGATATGGTTGCTTCTCTGGTAGACCATTTACATCAAATACGCCAGTAACGAGCGAGGTTACACCGCTGGCGCTATGGAGCGTGGTATAGAGCGCTTGTGCAATGTCTAGCTCAGAAGTTGCCATTATAATTTAATATCCTGACTATGACTTACTAGAGCGTCTTTAGTAGCCTCAAATCCCTGCGTTAAGTAGGGTCTAGCAGCCATCTTGACAGTACCATCATGCACGTACCATGCATACGGTACTTTGTCTAGATCTACGCCTATGTCACGTGTATAGGTTTCTGGCGTCGTGACTGCTATGTTACTCTGCAAGGTTCCACCGATGTAACCCGGTATACCAGTTGACTCAGGGGAACCTATAGGGCATCGCTCCACCGCTGCGTCAAGAGTCTCTAGCGAGGTCTCATCTAGCGCATGTGTAACGCCATCTCTAATTTTAGCCATCATAGCCGCTGTATTAGCAGCCATATCACCCGCGCCTTTTATGGTAAAAGTTATTTTTGCCATATTAAGCCTCTACCGTAACGCTAACATGTCGTAATACTTCATATGATGTTATCGTACCTAGTCCGATAACTTTGTATGTGATGCTTTGAGCTGTAATCAGATCGTCTATCCTGACATCGGTTAAGCGAGGTAAGGATATCCTCTTAATTACAAGCTCCGTTGTGCGTTGAGCCAGAGTGATCTGATAAGTCTTAGTAGGTATATCAGATACCATACATGGAACCGTTGCAACGGTCGTCAATGTATCGCCAGCATGACCGCCTTGTCCATCGTCTACCCTGGTATAGCGTTTAATGGTAGCGGTATCTTTAAGCGCCAGTGAGACCGCTAAATCTCCAAAGTCTTGCAGATCACTATCGGAGAAAATACTCATTAGAATAAAGTCCCCTCATTGGTGTAGTACTCCGCTGGTAAGCTTGGCTCTAGGAAGTCTAGTTGTATGGAGCCTAGTTGAAAGCCAACAATCCCCCCAACATTGAAGCCTAGATTGATTGCTTCTTGCTCTGCCTCTAGGAATAGTTGTTTTATCTGCTCATAGGCTTGTGATCTTTTCGCCTCAATAGCGCCAGTCACATTTACGTCATATTTGAGCGCCAGCACTCTCACAAGCCGTTTAAGGACGTAGTAATTGAGCAGGGCTATAAAGCTAATCGTCTGGCTCTGGCTCACGATGGTAGCAGATAGATCGATGTCAGCTACTCCTAATTGACGCAGCGACATATCTATAGCATTGGTATAAGCCGTTGTCGTCTGGTCACTGGTCAGTTTGACTTCAGTAACCACCTCGCTATATTCACCGGTCAAGTAGTCGATAGCTGATGTACGATCCATCTTGATTACTCCTTAATCGCTACGCCGTTTGCGTCTACCACCTGACCGTCAACAATGTAACGGCCCCCTGCTACTGTCATATCCAGAGGTTTAGCGGCTGCGGCTTCCTGGTTCGCCTGGTCGGCCCTGGCGCGTGCTTGTGCTTTTTCTGCTTTGATGTCAATCGCTGTTTTATCTTCAGACATTTTTCTATCTCCTAATTTATCCCCCTATAATCAGGGGGATAAAATCATTGATTATTTACTAGAGAGACCACGCAGCCGGAGCGCTATAAGTTGCGTTAGTCGTGAGAAGAGCCGCGCCGTTTGTGCGCTCGTATACGCCAATTCCGTATTCACGCTCCATATAAGTAGCCATAAGCGGGTAGGCCTCCACCTGAGCAGCGATACGCAAGTTACCTCTATCCATGCCAGCGCTAGGCCGTGTACGCATGCGGAGAGGTTTAGGCGCTCCCAGATTGAAACTAAAAATGTATGATGCGGGAATCCAGGGCTTAACCCAAACTTCAGCGGCCCCAAACACACCGATAGGGCGGTTATAGATGTCAAACTGATTCAGCGTAACCGCGTTGGCTACATCCTGGTTAACAGACGGTGTAATCCTGGCATCGTAGTACGGGTAAAAACCAGAGAAGGCACGAACCGCAGCCTCTTGAGCGCGATTGATGTACGTGCGTAGCTGACCGCTGGCGTAGTGTTCAATAACCGTATTTTGCAGTGCGGTTAGATCCGCAGCGACAAAGCTAGAGGTACCTAAGTAATGAGTATGTGTGCTACTGTCAAACGTATTGCCAAACTGGTCTGGAGGAATGTATGCGCTATCCGCATTGACCAGGGCTCTCAATGGAAGTGTGATGTTATCAACAAAGCGGTCTTTATAGGTCAAGTTGTTGGTAGGATTGAAGAGAGTAGCGCGGATTGTTTTCAGGCGATCGCGTACGTCTGCGTCAGTTGCCATAGTAACTACTTGTTCTAAATCACCTACCGTTTTTGTCTCCATAAAAAGTTTAGTAACACCATATGCCACTTGTTTAATACGAAGTGGGAAGGCGTTCATTGTTGGCGTTACTAACCCTTTTTGCACGTCAGGACGGCTATATTCATCTCCGTCCTGCATCTGTACTTGATCGTAGCTACCCCACGTAATAAACCTATCGGTCGTTGGTTCGACAAGTTCGGATGTCATGACATCCATAAGGTTATTATGAGCGTCGAGAAAAACTTGCAACTGCGTGTAAAGGGTCTGAGGGTCGTACAACCCGATGTAGTCGTTAGCCGCAGCTCGACGCCCACCGATTGTATCAAAAATGCTTAATGTACCGAAGGCCATTATAGCAAGTCCTTTCTTGATATTAAATCAATGATTAAATGCTAATTAATAGCTCCGGATAAGATCAATACGGGTAGCGTCAATGACACGACCAATTGGAGCGGTTCCACCGGTTGTCGCTGCATCGTCTAGTAAACCCGCGCTAGCGCTAAGATAGACAAATGAACCAGGGGACAAAGCCGCGCCGTAACGGAAACGTACGCCGTAGTAAAGGCTAATGGCCTCTCCTACTGGACAATCGCCAGGTGCATAACCGTCTACCACCGCAGCCGCGTTAGCCGCTGTACCTGTTGAGCGCCAGACCTTACCGTCTGAAGTTTTGATATAGCATGCATCTCCAGCGGTCAGGGCTTCGCCAGCGAACAATCCGCTTACGCTATGCTCTGCATCTGGCGCTGCGGTCGATAGAGTAACCTGACCGCTTTTAGCTACTGTTGCCATAATGATATGACTCCTTTTGTTTTTGTGCTATGCGCCGTACTTGCCACTGGCGCGGAGCCGGTTCTCAAATCCGCCTCTCACATCGTCCGAGCTGCTACCAACTGGTCGCGGCCCTGGCGTATTCCCTGGCGAAGTTGAACGTGCTTGTAACTGTAATTTCTCAATGAGAGGTTTAGATTTTTCTAGCCAAGCTAGACGCTGCTCTACGGATGAATCCGCGCCAGGGTCGAATGCTTTTACCTCGCTAGGCCAGTCTTTAATCTGCGTCTCGATTTGAGCAGAAACAAGTTGGGATAAGGTTGTATACCGTTCGTTAATGGGCTCTAATGCCTTGACACGCTCCGCATGCTGCTCTGCAAGTTCTTTATATTTGCCCTGCTCTTTGAGTTGAGACTCTAGATTTGCGGCGTTTAAATCATCCTGCTCTTTTACTTTGTTGCGTGCTGCGGCGTTTTCTTTGCGTAGCTCTTTGATCTGTTTTAACAGATCGTCTACATTTGGGGTCTCAGTCGATGCCTGACCGTCTGAGCTAGTGAGCGCCTGGCTCTGGAGATTCTGGCCCGATGCCTGACCGTTGCCAGAATTGTTATTTTGCGCGATATTTGTACCGTTATCAGGTGCAAATAATCGATAATATCTTGTTTTCATAATTGTAACATATCCTCTCATACTATACTAGTGGTGTACGGACAACATGACTATTTATTTAATGTTTAGACCTTCTATCCCATCTTTAGGATAAATAATAGTGAACTGAGCAGGGTTTACAGGTACTTCATTCTCATTCCTGGCTATGGCTGAATGTGCATCTCTACTAGCATTGTCTACCGCAGTCAAGGCTAGAGACTGCTCTCTAGATGCTGGCGTCAGGTCTGCAATGATTAGGGAAAACGCTAGAGCAGCGGCGTTTATTTTCTCATGCCGTTCTCTCTGGTCTGCGTTAGGCGCGTGATAGGTAAAATCATTTTCTAATCGTTTACGCATAATCTCTGTTAGCATTTATTTATTCCATTTCTTTCTGAGCTTTAAAAAAGCAATCTTGACACCATACATCTACATCATTTAGTACGTTGTACTCGCCATCCGCTATATCTTTTACCTTGCCCGATACAAATACAGCGAGCGCTCCACATTCACACTCTACTCTATTGTTTACGACCAGCATAACCGGTTGCCACTTGATATTATCATCACTCATACTATGGCTTACTAGGATCTACTTTGATGCCAGATAGCTCACAAATGAGTACAGACGATGCGTAGCTAGCCACCACATGATTCTTGAGAGCCTGGCGCAACAATCTGATTTGATCCTCTAGGCTCTCTATCTTGCTATTCTTTAGATCTAGTTTAGCGCGGAGCTCCGATAGTTCGTCATACATCTCTTTTTCGGTTGGCGGTCTTGCAACATCAACATCTATCCTGATGTTCTTACCTTTACCAGATATTTTGCTATATGTTGTCTCTCGCTCTTCAGGCATCGAGAGGTCAGGACAATGTAACGATGCTGGTTTAATACTCTCTGCAATCTTGCGAATCTCATACTCCGCAGCGTCAAGGCCATAGGGATAAGTACCGATTTTATGAAGTGTCTCTTTAACGTTACCGCGTTTAATGGCTCTGTCTACTATGTCATAGAGAACTTGACTCGCTAGGCTATTCAAACTTTCCATAATGTTCCTCTCCTTATAAACTATCTAACAGTCACAACCCGGATTCATCCCACCCTTAACCATGCCACTGCTCTTGCTCATATTGCCCTTCGGCATGGTTTTAGGCTGGCTGCTAGTTTTTGCTTTACTGGTTTTATTTTGTGATAGGCGCATGTCTTTAGGCGTGCCCTTTGATGGTTTACCCATTTTAGTTACTCCTTTCTGGTATAATGCTACTGGAGTAGTAGTTTAACGGTTGAGCGTCCTAGACGTAGGAAGATAGAGGTTCGAATCCTCTCTACTCCGTCTCCTTTATGACATTTTATGCATATTCGCGTCAAAACAATCTTTACACGTGAAAACATATATCTGTGCACGCAGATCATGTATGTAAGCTGATAGTTTGTACCGTGTATCACTCCGGTTTATACATTGTTTACCAATTTCCAGAGCCATAGGACATTGTAACCTCTCATCTGTGATATAGACTTGTCTAGGCTCACTAGTAAAGTTAGGTGAAATATCTTCTTTCAAAACATATCCTTTAAATAATCAATGGCTATTTGTATGAAAAACTACATCTACAATTGGCTTTGCATATCCTCTCACCTATTGGTATGAGAGAATCTATAGGGCTCCATCCCTTAGTGGCCTCGCCTATGCAATCGCTACAATGATCTGACGGGCCTAGCATGCTCTTCTCTTGCGTGGCTCCACCGTTTGACGCAGCCCTAGATACTACAGCTTCATAGGTGCCTCTAGCAGACTGGATGTACAGAGCAGACCTAGATGCTAGTGTACCGTCTAATGGCTGCTGACCTTTCTTTATCTGTAGAGCAAAGTCTCTTAAATACTTGTATTGTTCTTTTACCTTGCCAGCAATAAAACCTAGATCTGCGTTAGACGTATTGGCATAGCCACCGTTAGCAGCCAGGGCCATAGCAACATGTGTAGATTTTACAATGGCTGCGGTCTGTAATTGCCACTCCGCTAGATTAATAGAACCTGCTACGTACTTGCTAGCAATCTCTTTTATCTTGACCGTCTGAGTGTCTATAATATCGTCCGCTGCAGACCGTACGGCCTTAGCAGCGACATAACGACCGCTTGATAGCTCCACATAACGACGCGGCTTTACAGCATACGCATAGCGCGATATTTGCGTAGTATCTGGCTTACTGCTCATTGCTGGATTCCTGGTAAGTCGAATTGTACGTCGGATATCTCTACAGTTTTTAGTTCACCGTTTAATTCTTTAACAGGTAACAATTTTTCGTTATAGCCATCGTAGTAAGTGATGCCACATATAATACTATTGTCAGGCTCCAGCGTGAGAACAATTTTGTTTATATTAATGTAGCTATTCCCGGTCTGCGGATTGACTACATTGATACCAGTAAGGCGAGGTTGGTTTAAATCGCCTTTAATCAAAAGTTTCTTTTCTGGCGTAAAGTTTTCTAGACTGCTCATTTCCATGTACCATACATTTCTGCCGACCAGTTACGAACCCTGGTCAATGCTGCGTTAAAACTTGCCACGTCTCCGCATGCTAGATTTTTGTAATCTACGCTGGAGTCAAACGTAAAGCCAGAGAGCGGTATAGCTTGACCCTCGCTATTGATAATGTAATGCGAACTATCAGCGTTGCGGTAAACAGAAACTAATTTTCCATCCCTAATAACGCAACTATCAGAGTTCCTATGCCTGGTCTCGTATCTGCGTTGCGCTACCTTTAATCGTCTCTGGCTAATCTTATTTTTGTGAGCATGTGTCATGTGATACGTTTTTCTCTGCATTGCACGTAAGAAAGCATTAGCTTGTTTTGAGCGTACTACAATCGGTGGATCTTTGATACAATGCACTGATATGGTTCTATCTACATCTACAGTTATATCGTATGAGTATCCATCTACAGTTATATCCTGGTAACGTGTTATACAATTCAATGATGGATACAGTAATCTCATTAGATCCTCGCTCATTTAATCCCCCGGCCTCTCTCGATACAGAATAGCGATATCATAGGCTATCTGTTTTGCGCGGTGGGCGTGGCACAGTTCGTAATAGCAAGTCGCTGCGTGCTCTGGCGTGATATCCGACCAGACCAGATTACTATCAAAAAGAAAAACTTTTGTGTGCTTTTTCTGGTCTGGCTCCATAACAGTTACGGCTACATGCTCGCCTTTTACGTAGTGAAACCACTCTTTACCTTTAGCGTCATACTTAACACCGTCTGGCAAGGTTTCAAACTCAAAGTTTATACTCTCGATGTCCCCTACTAGAGTGTTTACCCAACGTTGAACAGGTGGAGGAAATACGGTATCTCTGAGTGAATTAGTCATTGGTTTTATTCACCTCTTGCACATTGGCCTTAAGTAGATCTTTCAGCGTAGCAGGTGCCTCCGCTTGCCAGAGAGCCATAGCCGCTTTGATATCCGCAGGCGTGATAACCGACATATCCTCTAGATCCTGGTCGCTCCACATGATAGGCTCGTTTATTGGATTCCTGATAGGCTTCTTTGCTGGTTTCATTGATTGGTTCCTCTTCTTCTATTTATTGAGCAGGTGGAATAACGTCCTCCGTTGCAAGGGTCTGGTCTTTAGCGATCGCCGCCGCTTTGTCGTATCCTAATTGGTCTATTTCTTCCTGGCTCCACCCTTCATCCCTTAGTACTCCCTCTAGCGGAGCGCCAGCGGTCACAGCTAGCCCTACACCAGTCCACATAGCTTGTTTTTCTTGTGAGCGCTCTAGTTTTGTGGGCGTAAGTAGTGGGCGTGGCATGATATCCATATCTAGATCCCCTCTGGCGTATGAGTCTAAATTGAAGGGCGTAAATTTCTTCTGTTGTCTGTTGAGCGGCCCCCACGCGCCAGAATTGGCCCGGAAACCGGCTATAGCTACTGCCATCTGAAAGAGCTTGATATTTTGCTGGTCATATGCGGCTTGCGCCTCTAGCACCCTGCTAGACACATCCCCTACGATCCTAGCCGCAGCCGGGCCCGTAACTTGTGACATACCACGCAGTTCTTTATAGAGCGCCAGCTCTGGATGATCTGCCTCAATTTCTTCCATAAGCTGCGTCATATAAGGTAAGCTATCGGCTAATGATAAGTTACCGGCTAATGATGAGACCGAACCGTCTGCTGGCCCTTTCAGCATCATTACAGATTCCTGGTCAACCGTTGGCTCTTCAAAGTCATTTGTAGCACCCCTTTTAGGTTTATTGAAAAGTGATTGAATGGAGCCAGAGCTCCACATCACGACAGGCGAGCCTATAACTTTGTGTATCTGGTCGTGTACGTGACTGGCTAAAGAGTTGAGTTCGTCAATTTTTGCGAATGATCCTGCTATGGCTGGACTACCATGATTACCCCCGGTATCTGTATGTTTAATCCAGACCGCAGGTACAAAGCCGTACGGATTCTCTATCAGGGCTCCATTCCCGTAATCGTAGGGTTCGTAGTTTCTGAAGTATTGTATGGATTCCTGGTCTACCTGTTTACCATACAAGTATGATTCATTATCATCATGAGCTTGATAGATTATTGTGTAACTTTTGACGTTGCCTATGTTATCCAAGATTAGGTTATGAAGGAAGCCGGGCCACGGTATTGACGCACTAACCTTACCATGCTCCACATCGTCTATAATCTCGACTAAGACGGAGCCTAGCGCTCCACCGTAGCGTACTTCTACAGACTTACCCGCTTGCCAGTTAGACCACTGCCAGTATTGGCCTATGGCTGCTTTTAGTCTATCGTCAACATCCTTAGCAAATGGAATCGCCAGGGGTACACCGTCTGGTAATGCGGAGCCATCAATAGATAGCACACCGGGGTAGACTTGAGAACCATAAAAATCTACTAGACGCCTTGTAGGATTGTAAAGCGTTCTGATGTTGCGATAAAGATTATAGTTACTCTTATACGCAGCCCACGTATTACCTGCGTTCCAACTCCCCCAGTTGTTAAAAACATGCGGTAACTTCTCGAACATGCTATTATTGTAATAGCTCCATAATAGCTGATATTGTACCGCTCTATTGCGAAAAGTCTGCTCTTGATACGCGGTACTAGGATCTTCAAACACGCGCCTAGCGGCTATGATCCCCTGTTGTAGTCCAATTGTCCCGGCATTTAACATACGGCTAAATACTCCCATAATTTTAATATCCTATGTATTGTTGTAAAGCCGCTGCGGTAGCGGGATCTAACACGTCAATTTCTGGCGACCGTATAATCATACATATCATGCTAAATGGGTCTACCTGGTCATCGTTACGAGTCATCGGAAACTTGTAAATTTCCGTTTGCCAGTCCTCTAGCCACGTGGCATGCTTCAATAGATAGACCTTACCGGCCTCTTGCCAGATGCTAGCGCCTATAGCCCTGGTCGTCTTATCCCCTTTAGGTCTAAATCCTAGTACTGGTATCCCTTCTGTTAGTAGATCCTGACCTATAGCAGACTGATAACCAACATCCTCAAAGTAAAATGCTCTGTATCGCTCCGTAAACCACTTTCTATAGATCTGGCGTGCTTTATTTTTCTGCTCTGGAATACTCCAGTGACCGCGCCAGACATCTAACAGTAACACATCATTATCAGGCGTTACCGCCCAATGTTCAAACACAGTATAATCGTTGCTCTCTTTATCTTTAGCTGCTACGTCTGATGTTGTTATCTCCCAACAATCGGCTACTAACACCGATTGGATACCGCCAGGGGTCTCTAGCAGATACACATCTCGCTCCGGAGAGAGCGTAAATAACCGCTCGTTTGTTTTCTTAAATACATAGCCGCCAGGTGGTACTGGCGCTTGTTGGTATAACGCAGAATAGGCTAGCGCTCCGTGTCTCTTCTTAGCTCTCTCAATGACGTAGAGAGGGAACCGTTCGGGCCATAGTAATTCCCCTTCTTCTTTGCGCCAGTCCGACCACTTAAATGTACCGTCAGGTAATTCCACCGTACACTTTGACTCTGCGTGATATTCCGTAGCGAGGTTTAAGTGTATCCAGTGCTCGCCAGTTTCACCGCCTAAAATGTACCCTGATAGATCCTGCTCATGTACACGCTGACCAACAACAATCATAGCGCTCGTTTGCTGGTCGTTGAGGCGAGTACACCACGTATCCTTAAACCACTCTAGTGTAGCCTCTCTGGTCGTATCGGAGCGTGTTTCATCAATGCTATGAGGATCGTCAATGAGAAGAAGATCTCCACCGTCGCCAGTTACGCCAGATCCTACGCTACCAGCTTGCGAGTAACCACCTTTGTTATTTTCAAATTTTATTTTAGCGTTCTGGTCTCGCTGCATTCTGAAGATATGACCGTACGCAGCCTGAAATTCGTTAGAAAGAATAAGGCGTCTACACTTCACATTATCTCTAATCGCCAGACCTAGCGCGTAGCTGGCGCATAGCCATTTGATTGACGGTCGTTTTATCCATGTCCATACTCGATATAGCACGCTGATAATGGAGCTCTTAGCGTGGCGAGGTGGCATGTTCACAATTAAGCGGAGTATACGCCCGTCAGTAACGGCCTCTAGAAACTTGCATAGAGCCCTGATATGCGGCCCGTCTACAAACGGCTTGCCCTGCTCAATAACAGGCCAGTATTTCACAACGAACTCATGTAGAGAGATGTTTTCATCCTCTATTCGTTGAAATTTTGACTTATTATCTTGTAGAACTGGCTTCGTCAATACTGGCAAGTGTAGAGCGCTCCTCTTTTGTTAAATGACGCAGATCGAATGTAACCATGTATTCAGAATCTTCCTGAGAGACGATATCACGCGCTAGTTTTTCCTGCTCTAGCTCATTGATACGTTTCTGTAATTCTGCGGTCTGTATCGTCTGGCGTATGATTATTTCAGCGGCCTTAATCTGGTCTTTAGGCTCCGTCTCAATGTCGGTTAGATGTTTATCAATAGTAGAGAGAGCTTTATCAAAATGGAGCTGTAAGCGTACTAGCGCCTGGTCAATGATTGCACGTCTAGCTTTCTGGTATTCGGCTTGAAAGTTCTTTGAAGAGAGCCAGCGTGTAACGGTTCTACGTGGCGTCTCTGATTTTTGTGCAGCATCTTCTATTGTCATGCCAGAAAGCAGCATAGCCATAAACGCATATTGACCAGGTGTTAATTCTCGCTCTTTAGGTTCGCGCTCCATATAATAAGGCTCCGTCTATAGGTCTATAATTTGCCAATTGCCGACTACAAAGGTCTGCGGCCCGTTGAGAAAGGTTACTACTACATAGGTCTGGTAGTTTCCTGGCGTATCAACATCTGCGGCTGCGTGTTGATACTGGACTATACCCGGATTCGCTTGTGTGATGGTAAACGAGCCAGTACCCGTTACTTTTGCGCCCGTTGCCATATTTTTGTAAACAAATGCTAGATTGCCAGTTGTAACCCCTGCTAGATTAGCAGTGCCACTATCGTTAACTAGGTTTATATTCCATGCTGGCGCTAAATCACCAACGAACCAGGGCGTTATAGCCATAAATTTATCCTCTAGAGCTTGTTATGATCTTGCCATCTCTGGCGAGACCGGTTGTTACTCCGCTGCGTGCTAGACCGCTGGTTCTACCACTACGCCCAATAGCCGCAACATCCATAGCCTCAATGAGCGGAGCCACATATGGTATATAACCCGCTGTACTTACTATGAGGTCTGCGGTTCCCTGGTTAGCGTCAGTCGATCCGTACAAGTACATGGAAGCGCCAGGAAACGAGCCATCATTTACGGTGATATCCGGCCAATAATCAAAATATAATTTCTCGCCTGTTAGAAAGTGAGTAGCAGGAATAGCACCGCTAAGATTGACAACGGTGATACCCGCGAATGCAGTCAAGGTTACATTGTTGGCTATCCATTCATCGATTAGACTGTAATCATTGGCGGCGGAGCGCTTAAACGCTCTAAAATGCATGTTAGCCGTTGGCCCTGTATCGCTATTGAGCGATAGCGTTATATCCCAACGACCGCTATTTAGCTGCATACCTTCTAATTCAGGCGAGTCATAAAGCCATCCGTGGCCGTCAGGATTCCCGATAGTAGTAGACGCAGCCCACGTATTAGAAGCGCCTTGACCTCGCGGCCACACCTGACCGAAGTGTGTATATCGGTCGTATGTCGTTGGCGTATTGACCGGGAATGATCCGTCAACCTTTACGCACTTTGACGCAGTAGCCAGCGTACTAGTTGGCTGGCGCATGACTGGATACAATACAAGCGGTGTTGTCATGATGCTACCTCGTTATGAGCATAGGCAAGTCTGGCGTTAATGATGTCAATGTACTCTTGTGACTGCTCAATGAGAATGTAGCCCAGACCTAAAGCTACACAAGCTACGCCAGTTGAGCCACTACCCGCAAACATGTCTAATACTATACCATCATGAGGTGTTATCATCCTGACAAGATACTGCATAAGTGCTTGCGATTTAACTGTACAATGGTTGTTTCCATTTTCTAACTCATCACAACCTCTTGAACGCTCACGTCTCGACGCCTTAGCAGCGTAAAGGAACGGTGGAAACGTTTTGAAGTAGCGCGATGCTCCACCCTGGTCATTGTAACCGCCTATGTTTTCTACCCCTGGTATTGTTTTACGATCTGTTCGGTTATAGTTCCCACCTCGCATATCTAGTAACTCACCTCTATTACTTCTAACACTCTTGCTAGCTCCAGACTGCTCATTAAGCAGCCTGACCGGGCAATCGTCGGAGCAATCATAGGCGTCAATTTCTTCTAGTCCGTTGGCGTCTTTGTATGCTATAAAGTCATTGGTTTTATTATACGTTCCATAGACTTTATTAGATTTTATTTCATTGTCTAGGTTGACGGAGCCAGAGCCAGTTATTTTTACTTTTTGCGTACCTAGTGGAGTGCAAAATAGCGTATGTGAGAGCAAGAGGTGAGAGGGAAAACGCCCGTTAACATGTGTTTGAGCAATAAAACTATTTTTAGTATATGATAAACCGTCTGTATATTTCCTCGCTCCCTGATTTTTTGCTTCTATCTGATATGTTCCAACCCCTTTACTATTGCTATAATCTTTAGGCTCTGCGTCTTTTTCGTTTATGTATCCTATCCTGCTCTCATCAATATTTAACGCGCCAGTTCCATGCAAGAGAACATTTGCGGCTATGTTCTTTTCGCTTATGGGCTTACGGCATAGTATCCACTCTTCACACGCTGGCTTAAGCGCGGTTCCCTTGCCAGCGTGCTCTATGGCTTGCTCCGATGCTGGCGCGGTCGTGTTGATCGTCACATGCTCATTATTGCCTACTGCTAAATCGAAGCCCGCTCCACCTTGTTTGTGGGCTGGTCTAGCATTAGCAGAGACGCCTATAACCTCGCGCTCCATACCTTGCATCTTGTCTAGCTGTTTTGAAATATCAAGAGACTTCGGGAATCCAGAGCCAAAAATCTGCAAGAAGCTATAGGGCGTCTCTTGCGAGTCTATAACCTGCTCTAGTAAGTTGCGTTGCTCCTGGCTCAATGATGCTTGAAACGATGCAAGTTTTGTGTCAGGCGAATAGAGGTGATACACTTTATCCCTAATCTCGAATCCAGAATCCTCTAGCGCCGTAGCAGTCCAATGGCTTGTACGTGGTAGGCTCCATATGAGCGCGTGGCCCCCTGGCTTTAATACGCGTAATGCTTCTGTCATGACTTCAGCCATAAATGCTATGAAACCATTACGCTCTTTTTTGCCAGGCTTTAAAGATGCGCCAGAGAAACCATAAGGCGAAGCGCCCTTACCTATGTTATCGTACGCCTTATTTCTCTCCGCCTCACTATCATAAGTTTTAGGTACACCAGAAAAATTATCCCACTCTTTACCCATAAAAGCTATACCCGCAGGGGGGTCGCTGATTATAGAATCTACGCTATCATCTGGCATACTGCGGAGCGCTAGTAAACAGTCTGAGTGTATAACCTGGCTGCTCATTATTTCCTCACTAGGCAAGTAAACTGCGGAGCTCCGTCAATGCTACTACGTGTTACCCTGACGCCGGGTAGTCTGATAGAGTCGTTTGTATCATCCTGATAATTCCACTCTTCTAGAGCTACTAGACGATCCTGATTACCCTGGCGCTCCATATCCTGATATTCGGCTTCTAGCTCATTGAACGCTGTATCACGACCGTAGAAAAAACCTATCCGATACGCACAGTAGAGAATAGTTGAAATTATGGTTGTTAAAATGACTGTGTACAATAAAATAATCAATGGTTTAATCACCTTACGCTACCTCATGAGCAGCGGCGTATTGAAGGATAAGGCGTTGAGCCTGGTCTAGATCGTCTGCGTCAAAAAGCCGTTTAAGAAGTTGCTTATAATCAGCGGTATAACGAGTGCCGTCAATAACACATAACCTATCACGTAAAGTATAGATGTTGTCACAAGGCCATAGAGCGACCAGTACCCGCGCTTGCTCTCTCTCTAGTTCGTTGGCTGCGTGGTCAAAGTTGTAGTAATCCCCACCAGAGTTACGAGCATAGTTACAAGTGCAGACATGAGCATCATTCAATACAATATATTCCGATTTGCTTTTATAGTTGATAAGCAACTTGAAACCGCCACATAGCGTACACGCCAGCCCTACGGATTCTTTGAAACTTAGAACGATTGTATGATCGAGTGGGATACTTTCCACTTTATTCTCGCCAGCATACGTTAAGTCACTCATTTATTTAATTTCCCCTCAATAAATACTATACTTGCAGACATGATAACATGTTGTCTACATAACCGCAATAATCGGCACAAAAAAGGTACAAAAAAGAGCGGAGCTAACAAGGCTCCGCTCTTTGTCCTGGCAAGATCGATCATGATAAATGGTTGTACGCAGTGATAACCAGATTCATTTTTTGTATCTCCATAGGATCTTTCAAAACGCATTGTACACTGTGCGTTTCTCCAAATTGAAACCTGTACGATACACTCCCATCTGTACTTTCTGCAATCTGGATATCAGTACAAACACTTAGATTTACAAATCTTTTACCGATACGATTTGAAGGTATTTCAATAAACATTGTTTATCCTCTCTTTTTTATGGTGTTAACAATGGGAATAATTAACTGGGTAATGGTAAAATCTAGCCCTGCTATGCAACAACAAAACAGCAATAAAACTTGTAAAGAGACTGGCATTTTTTGCCCGGTTGTTATATCAAAAAGTAACGCAGCTCCGACGTAAAGATAAGAAAGAATTACAAAAATTACGATGAATAATAAAAATCTCTGAGAGAAAAACCTTTTCATTTTTTTACCTACTTTCCGCTAAAAAACTTCTGATTAATTTGTGACCAGGGTTAAATTTTTGAGCCAACTTTTTAACGCATGCTCTCTAATTTTACCATCGCTTTTTACAATAATTTCCTTGCTCTCTATTGCTTTTTTTATTGCAATTTTCCTTTTAGCAGGTGTAGGAAAAATTGCTATGATCCTTTCATCTTTTTCTAATTGTTCTGGCGTAAAACCTCGCTCCATATTTTTCAAGAAAACGCTTTCACTTTTTGAGGTTTCGTGTATGCTGTTCTGGCTTACGGAGCCAGTATAACTATTTTCTTCTTGTAAGTTTTTTTCAGCGGTCTCTATTGCTTTTCTTATGTCGGAAACCTTCATAGTTTCATCTGTTTTTTGTCTGCTCTCATCTGAAAAACTTTCAAAAAGTTCTGGCGTAGTAGGAATGTTTTGAATAGGAAAAATTAAAACTTTCTCGCTCGTTTCTTCAGATAAAATTATCGGTTCTGGCTCAATAATTTTATCGTAGAAGTTACGAGCTGATTCAATTTTGTCAAAAGTTTCCTGCGTAATTTCTGCTAAAATTTCATCGGTCTTTTTCTCGATGGTCGGCAAATTTTCTTGCAAGTTTTTAGCGGGTGGAGCGCTCAATTTTTTATCAGAAACCGCAGTAACAATTTCACTTGCAGCCTGATTAATTTCTAACGCGGTTTCCTTCGCTTTTTGAATCAGGCTCTTACCTTTTTTCTTCTCTGCAAGTTGCTTGACCAGGCTCTCACGTCCGTTAATTTCATCCAGTTCTTTTTGAAGTTCCTCCACCGTTTTTACTTTGAATGTAAAGAACTCCGCAACGATGGAATAGGCCAGATTCAAAAATGCAAACGAACTGGCTAGGATCGGGTTAACATCATGCCAGAATGGAGAAACAACTAGCGCGGAGCCCTGATAGGTCTGTGCATATTGCCAGTTAACTATCCATGAAAAACCAGTTAAGCAGAAAATGAAAAACCATACAATTATTTTTGCGTACGTTGGCATCTGGCTATTAAAGAACATGATACCTAGCGTCAGTACAAGCGCCGTAGCATCTACGCTTATAGCGAGCGCATATGATCCGATGTAATCGCTACCCCCTGGCTCAAAGTTGTGAAAGAACGCTGCTACGTGGTGAATTGAAGCCCACAAAAAAGAGGCGAACGCAAATAGAAAAACTATTCTAATCGCACCGCTGAAAAATTTAATCCAAGTCATGATTTCCCCCTCATGATATACATTTTACTGATTAGTACTAGATCCTCTTTTCTTTAGAAGATAGCCAGTCTCTTGAATGTTGCGAGCGTCGAGACCGTATAGAGCCAGATGCACACGCATGCTACTAATAGCATTACGCAGCGGTCTTAATACTCCGTCTGCGTTATGGTATGTGTTATATGCACTAACAAGCATGTCACGGCATGCGCTAACACTTTTACCTGTATGAGCGCTTAACAAACATTCATGCGGAGCGTAAGCAGGATGTAATTCTATTAAGCACATTAAAATGTCGAACTTATGATCCGTAAAACGTTCATTCTGTAGCCACTCGCCAGTACTGCTAATCATCGTTA
>ERZ1292642.68-Hain-H14-01um-R1-68-length-55999-cov-6_pt1 | contig 55999 bp, 103 predicted proteins | sample MGYA00564403_ERZ1292642 | MGnify/ENA primary metagenome ERZ1292642 (study PRJEB36523, sample SAMEA6512643) | groundwater metagenome | collected 2019-01-09 | study: AquaDiva: Metagenomics assemblies of 32 groundwater samples
ATAAATTTCTTTTACCGCTTCTTCAAAGTTCATGGCTAATCGAATTTAGGTTCATTGGAGTTAATGATTTAAGATTACAATTAGGCATAATCCCAAATAAATCCCTTTCGTTGAACTCTTTGTTTATTCTATATTTTTCAATACCAAAAAATGAATACCAACCTTGAGTTTCCGAATATAGTAATTTTAGACTTTTTAGATTTTCTATATACTTATTTCGTTGCCAAATATTAACGGCCATTTTTATTATTTTTATTGGTTTATTTTTCTTTTTTCTTCCAAAAATTCCTTAATCCAATCATCTGATTTACTGGCGGCGCAGTATTTGTATTTATACACAAATTCGCGCAGGTCGCTTTCTGTAAATTCCTTTGGTTCTGCCTTTTTTGGCAAAAACCATTCTGGGTTGTTTTCAACGACACCCTTTCCATAAACAATTTCTTCAATTTCACTATTATATCGGTAGGTATGTTCGTTGTTTTTAATAAACTCAGCGCCGGCTTTTAACTCAGGTAAATCACGTTGTAAAATGTATGAGGATGGGGAAAATAGTTTGAATTGGCCTAGGTGGCATTCGGAAATCGTATAACTACCCCCATCGTCATTTGTTAATTTATCTTCTTCGTTCGCCTTATATATATTTCCTTTGAAAAGCCTGCATGAACTTATTGAGTCTACACATAAATACCACTTTCCTTTTATTATTTTCATTTTTATGGTTTTTTATTGTTTGATAAATTTACTATAATCGCTAAAGTGCAAACGATCAACGTCATAATAAGGCTATGATTTTCTTTGGACGGGGCAGTGCTTTCAAGAAACATTAGCAGCATTAGGCATATGAGTGATATTATTTTTATCATAATCATAGTTCTACAAAATCTAAATAATCGGATGAATTATCTGTATCGGCAATCACTCTGCAACATTTAGTATAAACATACTCCCATGCTAATTCTGGCGTTTTGTGAAAATGCATTGGCAGTGTGCCTGGATCATTCGGAACCAAAATATAATACTGTGTTCCGTTTATTACTGATACCATCTTCTTGCATTCAGCAGTAGGGTGTATCTTTAGTACTAGGTCTTTGTAGTTTGTCATGATTCTGTGTTTTCAGGGTTAACCCACCGGCGAATTGTTACACGGGCATGGTTTTTATCTTCTTTGGAAAAAAAACTGCCTTGTGATCCATAATACTTATCAGGTACCCAATCAGCCATACCATCTCTTTTAAGGGACAGTGTTGCTTGTCGGTTCAGTTCTTCTGTTTGTCCCTTTTTTAAGTCTCCAACAAAAAATGTGTAATATTTATTTTCCATTTTTTTACCCAAAAGATCAGTTCCCCTTATTTCCGTTTTGGCACATTCTACACTCATTTCCCTGCCAATTGCCCGGCAAAATTGTTCCGGCGTTAATCTGATGTCAACGAATACAATCGCACTTGCTTCGTCTTTTATCTGAATACTTGTGTATTCTCCATTGGTTAATATTGATATTCTTCCGTTTATGTTCATTGTATATGTTTTAGGTTTTGGGTTCACCATGATGGTGTAGGTTAAATGGGTTCGTCACAATGACGAAGGTTAGAATTTACGGTTTTTATCATTCCATATCTTACGCATTGGTAACTTTTTTAAAATCATAATCTTTGATTATTTGTTTACGATCCATATCTGTAAGAGAAAACCATTCGCCTCTAACACGTTTATCCGAATACTTATCATGCAAATATTGCTCAATGTCTTTTTCTGCGATAGCAATCAACCTTACCGTTGGCTTTTCTGATTGTAGGGTTCGCTCTCTATATTCAGGATTACTAGACTTTCCTATTTTAGTGTACCCGTTTCCATCAATCATTAGGTACGTGTTTTTAGATATATTATATGTTTCCGTTTTTTCTCCCGTATACGGTGGCGGGAAAGAACCGATAATAGCCATTACACTTTGTGGGGCATTTTCTTTTTTAACATAGCATTCATCAACATTCGAAAATTCAACTGTTGGAAAAAATAAATAACCCTCAATATAGTCGCAATATTCAGTTACAATGCCATTACCAAGATAAACGCATGGACAGTGATCTTTTGCCTTCATATACATGGCTATTGGCATCTCACAAACTATAATGAATTTATCACAATTTGCGCCTGCATCAATAGTATCCATATATCTCAAAAACCAGCACCCCATATTTTCAACAAACAACTCCTTGCTATTTTGGTCTATGTATTCCAAAATCTCTTTTGATAGTTCGCCTATTTCTTTTGATTCAAAGTTAAATTCTCTCATGCTTTAAAAATATATGCCCCGCAAAAGTTAATAGAGGTTCGACTTTCTATCTTCTCTTGCAGGGCAAGTTAGTTAAGCTACTATGATGTCGAACCGTAGCAATTGATCGTAAAGGTAACACCTTCTTTTCACTTATTCTAATTTATAGGGGATTTATTTTGTGAGTAAATTTAAACCGAAAATCATGTAGATAAAGCTTTTCATTAATCCCAATAGCGCAAAATCCGCCTTTCGGATGTGCCATCACAATATATGTGGCTTCCTTTTTCCACGCATCAACAAACCAATGAGCCGAATCCTCAAAATCATGAGATAGCTTGTCTCCGACATTTATTTTTTCTCCATTAGCATCAAACACTTCTGTAAGCCCGGATGTTCCTTTGAAATATGTTCTCATGACTGTAAGTTTAAGTACTCTTGGTGCAATTCGTGATACATGTCCTGATGTTCTGGTGCCATGGCGTTTTCGTGAGCAAAGAATATTTCTGTTTGGTTAACTCGCCTTAGGGTTATCCACGTCTTATCATACTCATGCCACCACATAAACCATGGTTCACCGCCATACATGCAGCATAAATACGGTTTATGGTCGCTTCCGATGAATACGAATCCTTTTTCTGTTAATTGGTTGCTCATATTAAGGGGTTTATTTTAAAAGTTCAATTGGCATATATTCTGTTACTCTATCTGCAAAAACTCTGTGTGGGGATGAATTATTATACCATTTGCCATCTTCAAAAATCATCACCCTGTATTCGTTACCTGCATCAATTGTATCGAATTTAACGAGGCAGATAAAGTTTATGTTACTTTTAAAATCTTTCATTGGGTACCATTTATTCAGTTCTAAGGCCGAATTTTGCTGCTGTACACTATCAAACATTGGCAGTTTCTTATCTTCTCTGTCTGCCTGGTAATTTGTTCCTTCAAAAAAGCTCATAATTATAAGGTTTAAATGTTAGTGTTTAACGTTGGTACTTTTTAGGTAAGCAATATGAACATAGATGGATGTATTTTTTTGCTCTTGGGAACAATCCCCAACCTAATGCATAGAACACGTCACCTGCATTTTTTTGTGTGGCCGTATTTTTATTTCCGCACTTGTCACAGGTAATGGTACAATGCCCGTTTTCGGTTTTATAAGCCATGCTTTGTTATTTTATGGTTAGTGGTTAAAAATCTTTTTTGCCTGATCAATCTTGTTCAACTGGCTTTTCAAATCTCCCTGAAACACATCAAAAATGCGCTTTAGTCCTGCTTCATAAGGTTGCATATAGTGTTTGCCTAAATGTTCATAGAACACCTTTAAAAAAGCATCCGTACCATATCCGGCTAATGCTTCTAAAGCGCGGGCTTCCTCTTCGTCTAAATCAATGTTTATTCTTGTGGTGATATTGAATCGTGGCTTGATGTTCATTGTAGGTTATTTTTAGGGGTTAATGTCTCTTCTGTGTACAAAGCAATCCTGCGTTTCAATTTGGCAAACATTAGGAATAAATGATACTGGCTTACTAAGCTTTGAGCAATTACCGTAACTGATTAACCCTTCCGTATTGAATTGAAATTTCATCTTATGCGCTTTTCTTAAAATACCTTCACACGATCTTTTGTCTTCCGGAGTTTCTGCATCCAATATTGATTGTTCCGCATCGAAGATTGCCTTGGCCTTATTTCGGTTAAAATCACTTTCTTGTATCTTTCTATTCCATTCACGCCAATACGCGTATTTATCCATATCCCTATACATAAAAATACAATTATTGCAATTGCAGTCTATCTTTTGAAGGTCGTATGCTGATTCTCGCTCTTCGCTTGTCATAGTTTATCCTTTTTCAATGCTCTGTCTGAATAATCTCGTTTGATTCCTTGTCCGCACTTCCAACATCTATTGTTTGCCTTAGAGACCTTCCCTGTATCGTGTCCACAGTTTTCACATAATTCATACCAGATATCATAATCGCCCAATACTCTGCCAGTACTTTCTTTTACTTCCTGGAATAAATGGGGATAGTCAGCGAGGTTTGCTTTAGTTTCAGATGTGACATAAGCACGACCATTCGGATATTGTTCAACAATTTGCCCTACCTCCAATATCATATCCGGGTATTCAGCTATTACTTTGTATTTTATTGTGGTCATATAGTTATCTTTTTAGGTGGATTCCGTTCGCCAAAAGAGGTTTTGTTTTTCTCGTAATATGCCTTAGTCCTTTTATCTAATCGTTTAATTAGAGGTTCAGCAAAAGCATTAAATTCATCACTATTACTTGTTCCTACACAGCCTACCAAAAGGCCAATAAGGTTTTCTGCGTCATCAATCGATAATTCTATTTTTATGGTCATGGGGTTTTTAATTTAAAGATTCCGGCTTCTGTGAGCTGATCAACTGAATAATATTCATAAGGCACAGCATATCCATTAGCCCGTAAATAATCCACGCAAATCGAATACTTCAATAAGTCTCTTTTGCCGCCATTTTCTAACCAATGTTTTGCGCAGGTAAGTACATCTTTAAAATCCTGCGTGTAATCATAGCCTATTGCCGAACTATGCAGGTGGTAGCACTTGATTAAATCTTCGTCTGATATTCCAGAGGTTGGCTTAACCAGTAAGCTTACTTTATTATATCCTGAGTATGATGGTTCTTCCCACACATTGTTGTTATCGTCAATGAACTGTATTTCGGCCTGATATTCTCCGTGTATTCCAGTTAGGTATCCTTTTCTGGTAATCTGTTCTTCTGATGGATCAGGTGCGATCAATTCGCATCCGATATAAAGACCAAATATAGTAGGCAATAATTCTTCTTTTATCATTTTACTGTGGGTTTTTGGGTTTATGAATCCAATGGGTAGGGGCATTTACAATTAGCCCAAATTCTTGCTGAATAGTGCCTGAAATTCTGTTATGGTATGTGTCATGCAGTCCACACCATTTTGCAATTGTCCAGTTTTCTTCATCATCTTTCCAACACATGCAAATACCATCTTTGTTGTAATCTTCATCTATCCATTCTGGGTTAAACCCTAGAACCTCCAGACCTATAGGGGCAGAATCAACGGGCATCCAATTTATATCTTTCATTTTATTGATTTGGTTTAGTAAGTAAGTGTTATTGACTAAGGGGGTTAGATTTTGGAGGTTCGTATATTTCCCTCCAACTAAACGAGTCGCAGTCATTATCGAATTCGTAATCTTCGTTCTCTTCCATATTTACGGCATTGCCTGTTTTAATCGTTTGTAAGGGGGTTTTATTATTGCTTTTAGGATTATATTCGTGTTTCCCATCATTCCAACCGAAGTCAAAAATTAGTTGGAATTTCATTGTCCTTTCTCCTTGTTTTTCGTTCCCATTATAATATTCAGGGTGGTATTTCAAAAACAAATCATCCAACATTTCAGGGTTATTATTCTCTAAATAAGAAACGACTCTGACAACCTCTTCTCGGTTATACTCTTTATTTTTTATGTTTTTGATTACATCTTCAATGTCCAATTCTCTATGGGCTGGCAGTTTCATAATTTTACTTTTAGTTGTTAAGCATTACACGGTCTATGGGCGTTAGAATAGTTGAGGTAAATGTTGTTTCACTCTTTGAAAGGTAAAATGTTGTAGCGTACCGAAATTAATAGTAGGGTTTTTAAATTCCTTGATAAATTCCCATCCGTCTTCCTTTATAAGATCGTAGTAAACCGTGAACAACAATCGTGGAATCATTTTGCTAGACCATCCGGATTCAACTTCTATTTTAGAGTGGACTTTTTCACACAATGCTTTTGTTACATATTTTTCCGCAATCTCGTCTTCTACCATTTTCTTCCCAGTCACTACATCCCCGCCATGAACTTTTGAATGTTGCTCTTTGAATTCAGACGTTACTATTTTTGCCCACGTTTGCCGGTTAAATTTATTCCTGAAATCGTAGTTTTTAATTACAATCCCTTCACCGGCTCCTTTACCATCCTCAATCAGAAATACATTCTTTGCCAATTGATTCACCATCTGATCATAAGACCCATTTTTGATCAGGCAAATAGGGGGAATATAGTTAATATTGTGAGCTTCTAACAAAGGTTTATAGGTGTCGTAATGCAGATAGTTCAATTCGCTATCTCCTTCATGCAATATTTCTTCTGGAGCGCGGTCGATTGCAACATCAAAAACATAAAAGTTTCTCCATGCCGCATCACGATAAGTCTTTAGTGCATGAGGGATAAGCCATTCACCAAATAAACGATGTGTAGGATTTTCTTTCAGATAGTTCAAAATGTTTTCCTGTTTCAATACCCATTCATAAAACCCTGCATTGTCTTTTTCAAGGCTAAGGTGCCTGGTTCTTGACCCTGCCTGCATGATTACACCACAGAGCCAAACACTGGCGTTTGTGCCGTCTATTTTAGGGAATACATGGCATTGCCCTAATTCAATGTTTTGCACTTCTGTTGCTCCGAATCTTTCTAAGTGTTGATACTTTTTAAATTCCATTTTTTAGTATTTATTGTGGTTAACATTAATTCAAGGGTTGTGGGGCGGCACCCTTAGTAAGGGTCGTAGTGTTCAAAATAAAATGTTACTGGTTGTTTCGTTTCAAGTACTAATTCGTATCTTTTAGCAAACTTATACTGTGTATTATATTCATTTAGTGAATTTATAAACTGGCCTATTATGCGCCTGAATTCTTCTATTGAACCAGAACCTTTCATTCTATTGCATGAACCGCACGCGGGGTTGTAATTGTTCATTGTATGGCGATCTGGGTATTCACATACGGATGGGTTGCTTATATCTCTCACAACTGGTTCAATGTGATCAACGTGCCATCCTTTAACTAGGGGAGTACCACAATAAGCACATTTACCGCCGTATTTATTGAATACTATTTCTCTGTCTTGTTTTTTCATGCTTATTCACAATTAAAGTTATTGTAGTAATCCCATTGACTATAAAATTCATCAACTACATCATTAGAAAACTTAGATTCTATTTTATCCGTATTCTCGTATAACCATATAAAGTATTTTATATCTGTTCTTAATACGTCAATTACTTTATGACCAATGTATTTACCAAAATCTATATTGTCCTGTAAGCCTAACATGTGTTTTGTGTTTTCAAGGTCTGAATAATAAGTTCCTTGTCGTTCTTAAAGTGTATATTCCTTGTACATGTGCTGATTGCCTTTATATGCCTACGTAATAAGTTGTAAAATTTGAATTGCCTTTGCTTACTCCGCAGGTGTACTATCTCATCATAAAACCGTTCCGGATCTGATTTTGATAGATTAACCCAATACTCAACTTTAACCAATTCAAAATTATCAATATTCTGTACATTGTGCCGCCTTGTCTCATATCGGCCAGCATCCATTTTTAAAATATCTACCAAAAAGCAATTAAGTTCTTCGCCGCCTACTATTCGATATAGGCTGATTTGATTATCCTTCGCAAACTTATCTTTTAAAGAGTCCCGATACTTAACATCTGCCGAATCATGGAATCCCCTACCATCATACTCAAGTATTAAATTATGTTCTGGTAAATAAAAGTCGCACCTTAATTTCCTTTTTGTCTTTGGATTAACCAATCCGTCAAATTCTACTTCTCGCCTATATGATATCTTTTCTTTCCTAAATATTCTGACTATCTTTCTTTCTATAGGTGAAGGATTAATCCCTTTTACTACTTTATATGTAACTGTATTCATAATGTTATTAATTAAGTTATGCTAATAGGTGAAGTATTCAGGAAACATATGTTCATAATCCCTACTAAAAAAGTAAGGTTATGACAATGAGAAAGTCTGCTTTATTGGAGCCAATACCCTTTCAACATACACAATCGGAACAAATAGGCCATTGTGCTTGTGATTACCTTTTCGATTGCTATTCCAACCGTTAAGCCTACTGCCCCGTATCACTTAGTCCTGGGGTTGTGCTAGGGCTTAAATCCCCCTCTGGTAGCACAATAACTAATTAACGCCAGCAGATCGAACAGCCCCATTAAAAAGCCTTCTTTATGGTATGGGCAAAGAAAACCCACGCTGATAAGGGATTGGCCGCCTCGCGTGGGTTAGGTTATTTAGACCTACTATTATACAAAATTTAATGGAGTTCAGATATTAAGCCCGGTCAGGATAATAAGACAGTTCAGACTATATACCCGCCATTAAAATATTTTTCTTTGAAGGAGGCGGCCAAGCATCACATCAATACGATAATGCAAATATATACAATAACTTTTGATAAAAAGATCATAAAGGGGAAATTTATTTTTCAGAAGACTCATTTGAGTACTACCCTATTCCATTATTACACCAGGCATTTTGTACCCGGTCCAGACCTGGCTATTTTAAGCCCGTTTATTGTAATGTTCAAGTAAACAAGTATTGATAATCAATTGATTAAATAAGGGCTACACCTGGACCTGTGACCGGCGCTTAAAGTGGTGGAATTCCACCACTTTAAAATATAAATAATTGAAAATAAACATCTTGTGTTTTATTTAGGCGGCGCCAATCCCAGGCACACTATACCTGGGCTAAAACCCCCGAAATCAGGGGAATTAAAATATACAACTAGTTGCAAAGATTAAAAATACCGATTACCAGGTATAGGAAAAGAAATATTGGTTCCATATCTTTACCCCTTAATCTTAAGGCAGGGACTAGCCAAGTAGTCTAATGATAGTTATGAATAATAATATTGAAGAATCAACGGTTACTTTTGGCTTGCCCGATGCCGGTGAAAGAACCCAATTACCTAAAGCATTCCAACCAAAGCAGGTAGTTAAAGTTTGCTTTGCCAAAGACATGGTTTTTAACTGCTGCACGATCCTTAAAGTACACTACACGAACAAGCATGTTTCTTATGATTTAGAAGTGGCCTGTACGCATCCAATAAAAGGAACGGAACATTATCTCCGACTTTACAATATAGACGCTGAATTTGTCTTTATGTAAGATTTAATTACCACTACTTATTTACTAGCCCATGCTTATGTGTGGGCTAGTTTTATGTCCAACATGTAAGGATTATTTACAGGTTCAAAAAATAGTTTAAGCCACCAGTAAGGGTTTCAGAATTATTTTAAAAATAGTTGTCAAAAGATTAGGATAATTGGTGTTACCGTATTACCTTCGCATTCATCTTAAGCGTTAAGCATTTTACGACAAATGTATTTCATATGTAAAACAATCCAGACCGCCCAAATAACCATTACCCAATAGAGTGTTAACATGGCGGGATATAAGTAATTATGCGGGATAGAGATCTAAGAAAAAAAGACGGAAAGATTAAAAAGAACTAAGGAAAGAGTAAAAAAAGAAAATCGGGGGTGCAATTAGCACTCCCGATTATTAAAACAAAAACAATGGCAGCGAAGAAAGCAGAAAATCCAAAGAAAGTACAAACATTCAGGTCTACAGAATTGCTTATTAAGAGAGCAAAGGCTAAGGCGGCAAAGCAAAAAACCACCCTATCTGAGAAGGTAAATGAGCTGGTTACAGAATGGGTTCAAAAATAAATTTACAAAACATTTGGTAATACGGTATTACTTATTTACCTTTGAATCCTAAAGCAAAAAGAAATGAAAACCTACAACATTTGCATTATAGATTCTGAATTATCTTTTCCTCGTAACGCCGAAAGATCAGAAGGCTTTGAAGTAGTATTCTCTGGATCATGGAACGCATGTTTGGAATTCATTAAAGAAAATATTTAACCCATAACCCTATAAACTAAAAACAATGAAGATCACACAAAGTGTTGAAACGATTCATATCATTAAAGGAGAAAGCTTGTCTTTTGGATTAAGAGAATGGCTTAGACTAATGACTAGCTGTAAAATTGATTGTGTCATACCTAATCCAACTAATGACAAACAAAATGCTGATGAATATTCTATTGTTTATACAAAAACAGAACTTTAACCATGCACCCACTAACAGATTTAGCCGCCCAAAGATTTACCATTATAGGTGAACCATTAGCATTCATTACTCTTCGTAAGTTCGATATTTGTGTAGAGGATGAGCACGGAACATTATCAAGCCGAGAAATAACCTTTGAAGAGTTCGCCGCCAATCATCCGGACTGTGATAAACTTTATGTAATATGCTTTCAATGGGATTCGGAAGGCTGTGAAGACGAGAAACAACTCTACTATGTAGATTTCATAGAGAATGTTTTTTACAGCCCTACAGAGCCTTATTTTACCGATATTCAAAAGGCAGACTACAAAGAACAGGTTATTGAAACATTGCTTAATATTATTGAAAAACGATAAAAATGGATAAGATTATACTTCCTGGATTTTACATTATTTGTATCAAAACATACGAAATAGATGGCTTTATTTTTGAACGCGGAGAAATTGAATGGAGAGAAAAAAATGGATGGCCTTTAACTTCTTCATATTGGAGACGGGCAACATATAAAGAAGTGAATGATTGGTTGATGGGGAATCCACTAAGATTAGACATGAGGCAATTTCAAAACCACATAAGACAAACAATATGATTATACACATAAGAACAGAAGCAAGCCGCAAGCAAGATAATGATAGCGTTTCGGTTGAAGAACTAGGCATTACAGAAGATGAATGGAATTCACTTAACCCCGAAGAAAGGAATGGTGTTTTGATGGAATGGATAGGCGAGAAAGAACGCCCGTATTGGATGCTTGTAGATCATCAAGAAATAGAAGAATAGTAAAAGGAGAGTACGGATCGGTTTTTATATTTTTTCGTCCGTTTTGCTTATAAGCCACTATTGATACTCCAATATTTGGGACTGTAAACATTAACTCTCCCTTTTTAAAGATAGCACAAGGGGATCACACGAGGGGATAAATCTGTAATGCAGTATAAACGTTCTGCACATTAATATTAAAACGTATCGGGGCTGTAGAGCCGCTGCGGGTGAAGTTTGAGTGATCTCCTTTTTATTATGGTGGTGGCGGAATTTAGACGCGATTGGGCTTAAAGAAATATCGGTAGCGCTCTCTGTATATGGACAGCCAAAGCATTTCGAAGTGTGACCGACCCTACTCATGCAGGTTTCAACCCTGCCCACCTATATTACATGGGAAGCTGTTGACCGGGACACGCGAAGTATATCAGCGGTAACATGACAGGCTCTTTATCCTTTCCATCCCCTGCGGTTTAACCGTGAGCTTTTGAGGCTAACAGGGGGCATCAAGTAAACAAACGATCATTCATAATTACAAAGTATTTTTTAACTTTAAACCCCTATAAAATGACCACCAAAGAAGAAACAGCATATCCTACACCCTTATCGCATTTTAGTAAAGGTCTTACCAAACGTGAATACTTCGCAGCCTTGGCAATGCAAGGTTATGTATCAGCAGACTACACGGCAAACTCAGGGACACCGGTTGAAAACATGGCTGAATTCGCTGTAAAAATGGCCGATGCCCTTATTATTGAATTAAACAAACCCTCTAACCCCACCCTATAAACTCAAGTATTATGCCATTAGAAATAACAGATCAGTATGGGGATCTGCTTAGAATTACAGATAACCCAATAAACTTTATTCACTTCATAGTTGAGGGAAGAGCGCAAGATCCAAATGATGCGGAATGCGTTGAAATAGATATAGAGCAAGCCAAACAAATTATAGCCCACCTCCAAAAACAATTTGAACTATGAAAAACTTTTTCAGATTACTCCGTCTATTATGGACGCTAAAAAGAAGGGAGCGTGATGCTCAAATACAAAGGTTTGAATTACTGGAACATGAATTACGGTGTTGCAGGGATTTTAACCACCTGGATCAATTCGATAGCCATTGCGATGTTATACTTACTGATGCTGATAAAAACCATATTCGTTATGATATTATGATGGTGCGAAGATTCAACAAAGACAGGGCTATGTGTAAAAATGAGCATGAACGCAGATGGGTAAGAATCAAAGAAGGTGAACATTTACTAACCAAATACAATTTACAATGAACGAAGAAAACAAATGGAATAATCGTAAACTTTTGGATGATGAACAGCCGGAAGAAATGATGTCATTCTACATCAAAACAGAAAACACGGTAGCACACGCAACCTTTACAAAAGAACCTTCACCGGAAACAGTAGAAGCCGTAAAGACCATGATTGATTTGGCTTACCACATGTCACCACAACCCGATACAGATTCACCAACGGACAATGTAACATTCTAAAACTATGAACGAATTAATAAAATTCAGGGCGTGGAATAAGATGTGCCTATCCATGCACGAAGTAATAGCTATGTCTAATAATTCGGTAACATGTAGACCTGAAAAGTTCTTAGAAAATCCATTCGTTTTGGGGTATAAAGAATTTGAATTGATGCAGTTCACTGGTGTTAAAGATGGGTGTGGAGACGATATTTATTTAGGTGATATCTTGAAGTTTGAAGAAACTAATTATCTGTATGAAGTCCGGTTTGAAAATGGTTCATATGTCTGTTATCACCTTCGTAAAGATTGGGGTAAGTGGGGCAACCTTAGCCGAATAAAAGATCACGACTTTTCAGAGCATAAAATTTATGTCGTAGGAAATATTTATAATAACCCTGAACTGCTAACCCCATGAACTTAAACCAACCTATTCAGGAACAACATGTATTTACTGTAATGGTGTCTTTAATTTCAGCTTATGCCATTGGAATATTCCTGATAGTAATGTGATGCAAAGCGTATAACTCATTCAGTAAAATAGGATCAAATAAACAATCGAAAAAGTAATGAAGACAATTCACAAATTCCCGTTAGCGACAACAGATTTACAGGTTATTTATGCTCCAACAACATTTAAGCCTTTGTGCGTTCAGGTACAAAACGATAGAATTACCCTTTGGGCAGAAGTTGACACAGACCAACCAAATACAGAATGGGATATTGCTATAGTAGGAACCGGGCATAACATGTATGCCACTTATACGAACTACATTGGTACCGTTCAACTTGATGGACTTGTTTGGCACATTTATTACTAACCCATAACAAATCCAGTCTCCTTATTCTCTAACCTTGCAAGGGTTTTTATTCGGGGGCTGGTATTTTTAACCCTATAAATATTTTTAAAATGATACAACTCACATCAGATCAGGCAATCGAATTACATGATAGTAAAGCATGGGAATATTGGTCAAACAAACGATTGGCGGCGTTTCAACTACATCAGGAATGTTTATGCATCCCTTTCGATAAATTCCATGAAGCAATTTCAAAGACATTGGATATCACAATATTTACGCACCAATTTGGAAACAAAGAAATTGTAGATGATTTGAAATCAAAACTACCTGAACCATCATCGGATGATTTGGCAGATATGATACCGCTGAATTTGATAGACATTTTCCTATAAAAAGTAACTATTACTAACCCTATAAATTAAATTAAACAAAATGGAGCAAGGACTAGCAAAGCGAACCGATAACACCGTAGTAGCTTTAAAAGAAATTCAAGACCAGAAATCAAGAAACAAAATTCAGAACTTCGTAAACAAGCTGAATTCATTACCTGACCCGCAAAGCATAGACAAAACGCCTGATGGCAAAGCTGCCACAATGGTTATTTCTTACATGGAAATGACATTGGATGAATACTTTTTCGGCCTATGGAGCACCGAAAACTTTAAGTGGTCTGTAATTGCAAATGAAGTTGTTGGGAGCCTGGATTTGATTTGTACCCATCCCGTTACAGGAAAAGATATTCGGCGTGTTGGCGCGGCTTGCATTCAGATCATGGTTGACAAAAGACCAGACAATGTAAATCCATCAGAATGGGCAAATAACCCCGCAAACAAGAAGCCAAACGCTTTGGATATGGGTTTCCCTAAGCTAAAGGCCGAGTGCCTTAAAAACGCGGCGCAATCGCTAGGTAAACTATTTGGCCGTGACCTTAACCGTAAAAAACAGGATATATTTCAGCCATTGGTAAATACAAACACATTGGATGAAAGAATAAAAGTTCTGCTTTTAGATTGTATGACCTGCGATGAATTGGAGGCATACAAAAACGAAGTGCCTGCCAATTTGAGGGATTTTTACAACGAACGCTATGACTTTTTAAACCCTGCTAAATAATGGACTTTTCAAAAATATTATTCCGCGCATCAGGGAATGGGAACTTAATGACCGATCCACAATTGAAAGTGCAAAAAGATGCTGGTGAACTATCACAGACAACAAAAACGTATCTCATGCAAATGCATAGAGAATTACGGTGGAAGCGATCAAAAGAGTTATCAAACAAGTATATCGAAAAAGGAATTAAGCAGGAAGAGGCTGCAATAACATTACTAAGCCGCCAATTAAAGAAGGTTCTTAAAAAGAATGACAAGCGGATTAACAACGAATTCTTTACCGGCGAACCGGATATTTTTTTAGGCCAATCAATAATGAAAGTCGAGAATGGGTACGATACTAAATGTAGCTTTGATTGCTTCACATTCCCTTATCCTGACGACAAAAAGAACAAAGACTACTATTGGCAGGCACAAACTTATTGTGACCTTACCGGGGCTAAGGATTGGACTGTTTCTTATTGCCTTGTGAATACGCCGTTGAATATTATCATACGGGAGCAGGAAAGGTGTTATTATGCTATGGAATGCCCTGACGAATCGCACCCAAGATTTGAGGAATATCTTTCACGGTTGATTGAGATTGAAAAGATGCACATTTTTGATCATATGGAATTCTTAAAAGAAAATCCGAATTACGATTTTTATTGCAAGGACTGGCGGTTTGATATACCGCTTATTGAGAGGGTACATTCAGTAACTTATCCGCACAACAAAGAAGACATTGAACGGCTAAAAGAACGCGTAATAAGGTCAAGGGAATGGCTTAAAAAGTACCACAATACACATTACCCCTCCGTTCTTATCGCATCGCATGACAAAGAAGTCGGAGCAACAATAATTGAATAAAAATAACATCCAGTGATGGTTGGTTTATAGGGATAGGGTAGAGTGTTTCTACATTTTGCCAACTTATTTAATAACAGTTAAAAATTGAAATAAAAATGGATATTCAATCATTAATTAATTTAGACCTTAAAAAGGAAACATCAGTCGAGGAATTGATAAGTATTTCAAAAGAAATATTAGCTCTAAACCCATATTGCAGACTTTCCGGAAGTGTGTCTCTTCATGTTCAGGAATTAAAGACCCGAAGAAGCCCAAAAGATATCGACATCTACCTGCCATATGGAAAGATATTAGTAAAACCCGAAGGGATGGTACCATTCGCCAACAACTCAAATAATGATGAATATGATAGTGAACATTATGAAAGATCATCTTATAAATACAAGGGCATTCCTGTTGACGTTTTTACCCCTACTGATGAATCGGTGCCGGATTTAATAATGGTTCAAAAGGAAGATATTAATTGCATAGCCTATTTTGAAATACTGAAACTTAAGGTTATGCATTCATACGGGGATCATTTTACCCGGTTCAAACATAAGGATGATATTGTTTTCATGATGTCCTTAATTGCTTAATAATGGCTTGTTCATGGTATAATTGCCGAACCCCAACGCCGGACGGTAAATCATGGTGTACGCTTCACGGAAAACAAATGGGAATAGAAAGGCCGGTTAAGGAAAAGAAAGCGATTCCGAAGGTTAGTGCTAAGAAAAAGTCAAATCAACCAAAGGAGAAAGCAGACAAGCAAAATCTAACCGCCTTTTACAATGAAATGTTGGCACACGCACCATTGTTATGTATGGAAACGGGAGAGCCGCTTATTGGTTCTACCGTGATAAATTCCAGGACAATTTGCGTACACATTTTGAGCAAATCAGGCTTTCCTTCTGTTGCAACAAATCCTTTAAATATCATCTACCTGACAGCGTATGAGCATTCAAAATTTGATCTACAGACTGAACGATACTTAAAGGAAGCTAAAATTTCAGGACTAATCAAACAACGGGTATCATTACTTATACCCTTTTTATCAACTGAAGAGGTAAATAAAATACCGGCTTATCTTTTATAACTATGGGATACGTTAGCATAGATGTCGATACAGATGAAATAATGAGCGACATAAGAACCAGGGATATGACAAAAGAATTGTCTACGCGGTTCAAAGCGAGTGAACATGAAAGGAGTAAAATCATGGAATGGATAAAGACTGAACTAAGGGTAACAATGAGGGATGCAATTAATGGCGACAATCTTATTGATGATTTTAAGGCTCAATTATTAAGAGAATCAATGAACAGATTCACATTAGATCAACTTGAAGAAAGACTAAAATAGACCATGAAACTATTTTGTGAAATTGGTTTTGTTTCGTACATTTGTCTCTAATCGTTCCGGTCTCACACTATATGGAACTTAAAAAAATTGCCCGAATCAGGCGAAGAGACGTGAGACCCTTTTCAATTGATTCGGGCTTTACTTTTTATGGATAGCTCTACCTCTTTTTATTTTAAACAACTTAACGAATACAAGGATTACTATCATAGGTTTATGGAAGACATTTTAATTTTTGGCGAGCAGAGGCCAAATACTTTTTATGCATCTTACCCTTTTGATTGGAACAAAATATTTTCTCCTATAGAGAAACAGGCATGGCAGGCAATAAAATGCAAAGGAGGAATTGTACTTTATCCTCAATTCCCTGTTGGAAGATTTTTTGTTGATTTTGGGAATCCATATCTAAAAATAGCCTTAGAGCTGGACGGCAAAGAATTTCACAGTGCAGAGAGGGACATAATAAGGGATTCAGAACTAAAAGAATTGGGGTGGACGGTGTACCGGGTGCCAGGATCTGAAATGTATTCTACAAATTACTTAGAATGGTATGATATGGACGTAAGGGACATTTCACATTCTGCCCGTGTCGGACACATCTATAATTGGTTTATGAATACTGGAGACGGTGTAATCGAGGCTATAAAAATAGTTCATTTTAACGGGTCTTCATATCATGATTGTGCAGAAGAGTTAGCGAAAGAATCACTAGATAAACACAAACTCATATAGCCATGTTTAATAATCCTCAATCCTACGGAGATATAGACCCAAGTGAAATGTGGTTAAATTCAGATCTTGAAAAATGCTTTGATCTATACTTTAATCGAAAATATTTTGAACGAACAAGGGAAACATTGTGTATGCGAAGCCATTTTAATGAAGATATATTAAAGGGGTGGGCGGAATCATTCAACTTATACTTATATAGCAAAGGAGAGCCGCAAAAGAGCCTTAAAGACTGGTCAACGCATTTAAGCAACTGGTTAAAATTTCAGAACTTACAATCAAATCCTAAAGACCTAAATAATGTCGCAGGAAATCAAAAAACAGGAGCCACTTACGCCCGCCCAAATTCAGCGGAGGCAAATAATAATAGACAAAGAGAGGCAGACGATCAAATTGATAGGATATTTGAATCCTGAAAGCGTTATTGTTGATTATAAAAAGCTATCGGAGGAAGAAAAGAAAAAACTTTCAGATGATCTGCCATTAAAAATATCATCCTACGCTATGCGCTTAATGCCTGAAGGTCTACCCGACTTTGGCTCCATAAAGCACTACCCTACTATTAAGCAAATACGCACAGAGGCCGGAGACAAAATAGCAATAAGATCATTGAAAGGATTGATTGAAAACTTTAACCTGTCCATGAATGTAGTTCGACCTATGAATGCTGTTCAACTGAATGATTGTGCCTTCATGATGTTATCAGAATATCCATCGTACCGACTTGAAGATTTTGTTATCATGTTTAACATGGCAAAGACGGGCAAACTAGGCAAGATAATGGATCGAGTAGACATAGAGACCATTTGCAGATTCCTTTCCGAATATGACGCTATGAGGACGGATTATGGACTAAGACAGCAAGAACAATACACCGAGCAAAAAGAAAGTGAATATATCGAACCAGAACACCCCGAAAAGCTTATTGAATTTGATGCGGTGGCATATCTGGCTAAACTCAAAGAAGAACGAAGGATCAGGAAAGAACAGGAATTGAAGGAATACGAAGAACGGCACCAGGTACAAATGGACGAAGCTTTGAAAGTGCTGCAAAACTATCAAACAAATTTCAAACCTAAAATGAAAGGCTGATGTCAAAGCTAATTATTCCGGACGAAGTAAAACAGGCTATAATAAACGATAAGCAGAATATGACTTACGGGCAGCTCCAAAAGAAATATGGATTCGGCTCTACTGTCATGAAAGCGTTTTGCTCAAAGCCTGCTAATAGAAGTGTGATACCTTCCGATCTAAGACCACGTGAATTTGCATCTGATATTTTCAATTGGGATTTTGAATGTTTTTAAAACTATAACTAACTAAAAATAAAATTATGAGTGATACAATAACGATAGTAGGACAAATTAAGGGCATTCTTGAATCTAAAATATTCGGAACCAATTTTGAGGTTCGGGAATTTTGGGTAGAAGAAATTGAAGGGCAATACCCGCAAACGTTCAGCATTCAGGCTACACAGGGGAAATGCAATATTCTGGATAATTTCAAAGCTGGTGATGCGGTTGAGGTAAAATGCAATCTAAGAGGCCGATATTGGCAGAAAGAGGAAAAAGAAGGAGTGATGAACTCCATTCAAATGTGGCAGATACAGAAGGTTAATGCACAGCCAACACAACAGTTTGCACCCAATCCAGGTTACAATCAGAATCATGCGCAACAGGAATATAAGGCTACCAACACAAACAATAGTACTCAATTTATGCCTGTGAATCAGCCAGACGATCTTCCATTTTAAAATATAACCTTATGAATATACATGTAGCAGTAAGCCAATGGATGACAGATAAATTGTATAAAGAAATAAGAAGTTTGGATAATGTTTTCGATGTAGTTGAACGTGTTTTTCTTATTTCGAGAGACCAGATAAAAACAAAATCCAGGCAAGGGGATATTATCGAAGCCAGACATGCTTTTATTTATGTAGCCCGTGAGGTTATGAAATACCCCCTTATTTCAATAGGCTCCGAAATGGGAATGGATCACACTTCTATAATGAGTGCGGTTGAATCGTTCAAAGGACGCTTAGTAAGCGACTACAGGGGTATAAACAGGAAAATGAAAGCATTGTACCACATAGCATTTGAAGGAGAAACCGTAGGCACATACACATTGTAATCTACTCTGATAAAATTAATAAGAGGGGTTGGGTTATTTCTATAATTATTTACTAAAATTTAAATATGATACATAAACTGAAAACGTGGCCTCATTTTTATCAAGATGTGGTAAGAAAAAAGAAGTCATTTGAGGTGAGGAAAAACGATAGGAATTTCAGGGTAGGTGATACTCTTATTTTGGAAGAGTGGTTACCGAATTTAGATAAGTACTCCGGCGATTCATTGAAAGTAAAGATTGAATATCTGTTACAAGGCGGCGTGTTTGGGATTGAAAAGGATTATTGTGTAATCGGGTTTAATCCTTAATTTGTAATGCACTTAAAAATGGATAGATATAGAAAATATGCCCGCAATAAATTCAAGCTTTTGAAGCAAAGGGTTTCTAAGCGAATCCCAGATTTAGTTATAGAATTTTATAACGGTTCATATCGACACTGCGAAGATCATGTATTATTAGGAAAGGTTATTCACTGGATTAATTCTTGTTCTTATTCATTAGTTGATGTTGATTTTAAGCCCACTGATAGTATGCACGAAATGTCTGATCAGATAATTTTAGAAATGTTTGTTCAGGAACTTTTTAATAAAGTTTATTCCAAAAAGAAGCAACGCACTTTAACCCACATACCATGAAAGAAAATAACCTTACCTGTAAATCTAAAATCAATGAGTAACTCCGCGAGTTGGGCAGAACTATTCGCCCCTATTAATGCCCACAATAGAGAAATGGCTTTCCGTGATACATGGGGTCACTTGGCACCTGAAAAGAATGTAACATACCGATCCAAAATATTATTCTGTGTCAGTGAATATAATTCAATCGGCACATGTTTAATATCCGATGGGATGCCTAACTCTCCATGGATGTTTGATGCTATACACGAATACATTAACAGCTTTGATAAAATTGATGCAGGCGTATATGAAATAAAGGCAACGCTCCGTAACTATCGATTTTGGGGAAAGCCTGTAAAAGTAATTTAACCCTCTCTCTCACACACAAAACATTTAAATAATGGAACTGATCAAAGAATTTTATTCAAAGCTTCCACACGATAAAGTAAAAATAAACTGGAATAAAATTCCTATTAAGATGAATCTATTTCTTTCATTTTTGACCGTTCCTGTTGAAATAATAAGAGGCCACCTAGGTAGTGACAATGGATGGACAAGGAAAGAAAATAAGGATCACAAATTGATAATTGGCGGCGGCATTGTCAACGGTTCTGAATGGCTTGATAACATACAATTCGGAACCAAATTAAGCAACCCGTACAACAACTATGTGAATCCATTCTTTTTAATGGATATTATGACAAAGGAAGGCATTGACTTCTTTTTGAAGTACTATAATGAGGATATCGAAAAACTCATAAGCAACCAAACCGAAAAGGTTGAATCTCATAGAATACTATTGGAATATAATAATCAACTGTTACAAGACATGATCAGGGAAATACAAAAAATAAAAACATTTAAATAATGAATACAGAATTTAAAGGAACGCATGGCCCATGGATAAGGAATGGTAACCACATTTCACAGGAAGGCAAACACCCACACGGGCAATCATTTGTTATTGATACTGATCATGTATTAAAGGGCATTCAAGATAAAGAAGGTGTTGCAAACGCTCAACTAATGGCAACAGCACCGGAGTTATTGGAAGCTTGCCAATGTGCTATGCGAATTCATGACCTATGGAGGACTTCTGACGGAGAAATTCAACCCGAATTTGAACAAGAGGCAATTGCGCTACGAGAAATGGAAGACAAATTAAAAACTGCTATCAATAAAGCTCTAAACCCTGACACAAAATGAATACAGAAAACAACAAGCTTATTGCAGAATTCTTAGGAGATAAGATTGAACTACGTGATTACGGTTCCGCATTGCCCGGCAAACAGGCATTTTACTATATCAGTAAAAATGTGGTGGTGTTCCTGTGCATGTATAATGGAACTGATAACGCATATCATGAAGTATGGATGCGTGAAGCTGCAAAACTAACCTTTCATAAAGACTGGAATGCTTTAATGGAAGTGGTAGAAAAGATAGAGGACTGTACATTGCTCTCAGATGTAGGAATGAATGTCAATAGCTACAATACCGTTGCAAGTATTCAATGCAGATGGAAGGGAAGCGTTACAGGAACTGGTCAGGGTAAAACAAGACTTCAAGCACTTTATTACGCAGTAGTTGAATTCATCACCTGGTACAACCGAAATACAGAAAGATGCTAAAGTCGTATAAATACAGAATATACCCAACTGAAAAACAGAAAGTGTTAATTGAAAAACACTTCGGATGCTGCCGTTGGTTTTATAACTATGCTTTAGCTGAAAAAATAAGGTCTTACGAAGAACTAGGTAATAGCAGACATCGGTTTGACATACAATCTGACTTACCAGGATTAAGAAAATAAAATGATTGGCTTAGAGAAGTTAATGCGCAGTCAATGGTAGGCGTTTTGGTGAATTTGGAAAAAGCATCTGGTTCTTTTTTCAAAAAGAATAGCGGGTATCCAAAATTCAAGTCGAAAAGTAACAATAAAAAGGCATACCCCATTCCCCAATTGACCAAAATTAATATCGAAGGATCAACAATATCAATCCCTAAGTTCAGGGAGGGTATAAGGTGCAATTTTCACAGACTTTTTAAAGGCAAAATAAAGTCTTCAGTTGTAATCAAAACGCCATCTGGTAAATATTTCATCTCTCTTTTGGTTGAAACGGGAATCGCGGAGCCAAAATTAAACCCCATAGACGAAAGCCAAGCTATAGGTATTGATTTGGGCATCAAAACATTTGCCGTGTTGTCAAATGGGGAAGAAATAGAAAACCCAAAGTTCCTTCGTAAGTCACTTTTAAAGCTTAAACGGGAACAGCAAAGATTGAGCAGGAAGGTTAAGGGTAGTAAAAACATGGTCAAGCAAAGGGTAAAATTATCTCGCACTTATGAAAGGGTAACCAATCAAAGAAACGATTTCCTACATAAAGTTACAATTAGGATGGTATCGCAACATACAACAATTTGCCTGGAGGACTTGAATATAAATGGCATGCTTAAAAACCACAAGCTTGCCCAAGCCTTAACCGATGTAAGTATTGGCACATTCAACCAGATGATAGAATACAAAGCAAAAGAACGGGGTGTAAACATCATTAGGATAGGCAGATTTGAGCCATCAAGCAAAATGTGTACATGTGGTGTGGTAAATAAAGAATTGAAACTATCACAACGCACATGGACTTGCCCCAATTGTAGCACTACCCATGACCGGGACTTGTTAGCTGCGAATAATATTAAACGATTTGCTTTTTTAAAGAACAATACGGCAGGAATTGCCGGAATTAACGCCTGTGGAGATGAATCGTTGGATTCGCCGATGAAGCAGGAAGGCGCATAGTCAGTTCACCCTGGTACAATAAACAATTATCCCTAACCCCACACCTTGTGTGTGACTACAACCTTTAAATATGACAGAGCAACAATTAATTGATGAAGGATATGCCGAAGGTAAAAAGTCCTTCCAGTTTTATGCCAAGGAAATAGGCAGCACTTTTGATTTCAAAATGGTTCACAAAGCTATGATGGCCACGGAATGGAAATGGCTTTTAGGCACGGATAATTTAGGAGCCGATAATTACGGTATACCAACATTGGAAACGATGCAAAATCATGCTTATTCCACACTAAAAGCCGCCTATGATACAGGAAACACTATTTCTACTGGTGGATTCTCTGCCGGTTGGGAAGATGGCTCTCTATACTTAACCTTCACTTTAGAAGAGTGTTCAATTTAACTAACCATGCCAGAAAATAAAGAAGTAAGGAAGCTGGAGCTTTCGCCGGAAGATAAACAACAAATGGATGATGCGTTTAAGGAGTTTGCTGAATTTGAAAATAAAAACTATGAAAGCAACTTAGCCTTAATGAAAAGCATAGGGCGCTCAGCTCATTATATGGTCAGTAAAATTGCGGATGGGTGCGACATCGGACTGTATGAACCAATGGTAATTGTTGACACACCTAAAGGCGAATTGCAGCCTGAAAAGTACGGAATATTCAAAGAGCTATGGGTAGAACAATGGGATATTAAAGACATGCCCAAATACGTTAAGTTCAATTTTGACTATATGTCATTCAGGGAAGGCGTTGTGTACCCGTTTTGTGACTGGGGGCAAGGAAGAGACATGATCGGATTTGTTACCGATCCAAATGATGAATATGGGAAAGCTGCCGTTCCTGCTATATGGTCAAACAAGACCATACTTAGCCCTGCAACAGAATTAGAATACAATTGCAACGTAGTTTGACCTAATGACTAACCCTCACTATAAACAACACCAATAACTAACAGGCTAAACAAAAAAACGATGAAAGAAAAGACTTTTTTTTATTTTAGAAATGAAGCCAGTAAGGAATTTTTGAGCATTCGGAATATTGATTATTCAAAATGGCTTAACCTTTTTTTCTGCATACAAACAGGAAAAGAGTTTAATAAACTTGATATTATTGATATCATGAATATTGCAGCCGAACGTTACACCAATCATGTAAAGGCAATTGCCTTGCAGGAGTTTAAAGATGAAGTTATCACGCAGGTCAATCATGCTAAAGATAATTTCCCAAGTCATTCATTTGATCCTGAATTTACACGAGGAATTACCAAAGGCTTTCAAATGGCTTCTGCTATTATCAGTACTAAACTGGTCACTCCAAAATAATTAGCCGAAAGACAACTAAAAAATAAGATAATGAACATTCAATATAGGGATTCAGATTACTTTAATACAACTGATTATTTTTTGTTTGCATTGCCGTATCTCAATGGGGAATATGAATTCATATCGTGTAAGGTAGAATTTCAAAATTCAAACTGGTATATGCTTCATGGAGTTCAATACAAATGCACTACTGTAAGGGCTATAAACTGTTCTGAATTTAACATCGTGAAATAACCCCACCTCATCAGGTAGATAAAAAACCTTTAATTATGAGCGACATTAAGCATGTGGTAGATAACAGAAAAGACGACACCTTAAAACAATGGCAATACAAAACAATATGTGGTATGATAATAAATAAGCCGGTTTGGGTTTTTTTAGATATCGACCATGTTTATTTTTCGGTATCAAATAAGGGGAATATACAACCATGCAAAAAATGTCTTAAAAAAATAGTTTCAACATTTAATAAAGAATTGGATGGAACAATATACGAATAGTTGGTATAATTCTAATTTTACAATCTGCGATTTTGATGGAATTCGGATGGCTTATTGATTCCTAAAATGTCCAAACTTTTCAATAATTAGGAAATAAAAAAGGGATAACGATTTGTTATCCCTTTCATCTAAACCCTATAATCAATGAAAACCAATGTAATTTACTAAAAAGAATTGATTCTCGATAGCCAACCAATTAAAAACTTATTCTGCGATGTATTATTTTTTACGATGTTTCTCACAAATTGAATGCGTACACATTTCAATGTTTGTAAAAGTTCTGCACCATGATTGTTTATTACTACAATCGTATTTGCGCCAAAGATACCATCATCAATCGCCCCGATCGTACGCTGAACCTGAATTAATGCCGTTCTGCCTGAATTAACATAAAAGTCAAAGATAAAATTTGCCACCGGCTGATCTTTAATTTCGGTTCCACGCATCTTATCCCAAAAGTTTAACCGGTAAAATTCAGAAACTAGTCCATCCAACTCACTGCTTACAATTTTTTTATTATGCTTAAGTGGTTTGTTGCGATCAATAATGGCCCATCCCTTCCAATCAGGAAAGTATTTACGTGAAATTCCATACATCGTCTCACCGCCTGCATCATTTGAAACACTGGCGTAACCGCCCTCATGTTTCAGAACCTTGTTGAATGCTTCTTTAAATACAGCCATAATTATTTACTTCTTTTAAACCATAATGCAAGACCAAGGATAACCGATATACAGATGAATATTAATCCTATTGCCTGCCATATACCGGACTTTGCCTTATACTTATCCCGCTCTATATTTGATGCCCTTATTTTGGCTGTGCTTTCCTGGGTAATGATGGTTTTGATATTAATGTATCTGTAGGCAGAATCCGGAGCTTTGTAGTTATTCTTAAATTGAATAATCATTCCTTGAAGATCCTTTATTTGTGCAATGTACGGAGCTACTTTTGTAACGCATGTATCATTTGGCGGCAATGGCTTTATTTTGCGCATAGCAACCCCGTAAAGGCTATCAATAGTTTCTGTATAATCTATGTTTCCCGTTTCGATATAAAGCGTATCTAATACCAGTACACTGTCTGAAACAATAGGGAAACGATCTGCACAATTCTTAGCTTCCAGTTCTGGAAATTTCTGGTGTATAGTTGCCTGAGATCGGATCGCCCAATCTTGTGTTCGGCAACTAGCGAGGACGGCGAATAGAATTAGTATCAGGTATTTCATCGGTCGAAGTTAAGCATATTCCCATTTAAGTCCACCTGATGTTTTATACTTTCCATTGCAACATTTTAAAATAGCGGAAGCCGTTAAGCCAAAATTGCGTGCAGCAACTGTGGCCGATTCATATTTTTCTCCAGTATTAATGCAAGCTACCGACACCTTCTTTGGTTTGTACAATTTAGGCTTAAAATTAAGAACATCAATTGCATGCCTTGTATTTTCTTTTGATGTAACCCATTCTAGGTTATTAGTATTATTGTTTTTCTTATCTCCATCTATATGATTTACTTCAGGCTTATTGTCTGGATTTGGAATGAAAGTCTGCGCCACAAGTCTATGAACGGAAAAATATTTGCTTACACTATTGCTATGAAGTCCTATACGAAAATACCCTTCTCTTAATTGAAGCTTCAATATTTTATTTCCTTTAATTGATTTAACTCTACCGATATTAGATACATAATATTGATTATTAAATATAGGCTTCCATATTTCAATCATAAATTAACATAAAAATGCCCATCATAAGAAATGGCATTCGACCTCCAAAACTTATAACGGGCAAATATTTTAAATAGCGTTTATCGTCGAATGCTACGCTAATGCAAAGATACTATTTATTTCTTTCCTGATACTGTTGTGTCATAACAAAATCAACGCTATCCTTATACTTTATCTGAGCGTCTATAACTGAAATCGTATCTTTTATTGCTTTTATTTCTTGCCTTATGGACTTAGTGTCTCTCTCAATTTCATACTTACTAATTGAGTCTTGTCCTCCCCCTGTCAATGACATCATAGGTATAATAACCAACAGTACAGCTATTAATATAGCTGCTGAATCTCTGGCACTATAGAGTATCTTTATCGTACTTTTGATCAAGTTCACTCTTTTTCGATTCCAATTCTTGTTTTTTATCATTTCGATAATATATAAGCTGTTCTCGGTAAAACATTTCACGTTCTTTGTCTTTTGCCTCCTGCTCTACCCTTACAACTTCGTTACGTTCATCTTTTTTAATATCCCTGTATCCTAAGTATATACAACCCGCCACGAAGGGGAATTGTTTTATAAAATTAGCTAATTTTTCGATGAACCATGTTTGTGTTTTTTCGGGGGATGCTTGGTTTGCCATCTCATGTAAACTTGGTTCGTTAAATGCTTAATTCCTTGTATAAAAGGTGATACCTGTTTAGATACCAAATATGCTAAAGAAATTATTACAAAGCACATTATCCAATCTACATCATACACACTATGTTTATGAGATAAATGAAAAAATGATTTTATTCCTAATGTAAAGAATACACCAAAGCTAACGATTAAACACGACTTTATCAACCTATTAATTACATTAAAAAAATAACAGGTGCAAATTGTCATGAAGCAAATACTTATCTGCATTAGAAAAGAATAGGCATATGTAGAATATTCAGGATCAGTTTTAGGTATGGGCATCTGAACTGTATAAACCGACAAAGCCGTGAAAAATATCACGGCTAATGTTGTTAATATGCTTTTTACACTTATCACGTGGTTGGCCTTTTAATGGGACCAGCTACGTAAGTACTATTGGGATTGCCATGAATCTGAACAGTTATCGAACTAAATACAGGTTCAGAGCTATATGTAATAACCTTAGCCATTGTGTCTATATTGCCGAATGTTATTTGAGCAAACATAGACGCAGTATTGGTGCCACCACTATATTCGAATAGATCATCGTCATTTTGATAGGATAAATCCCATACGTATTCCATAGTTTCCTGTTTTTTTGCGTTAAAAAAGAATGACATTATTTCCCTGATCTTTACAACCATCAAATCTACACCGGCTCCAATAAAGAAAGATGCGTATGTAGTTGCGTTGCTGCCGAAAAAGTTTTGACAAAGCAGTATAGCGGGAATAATTACAAATATAGAAGCAATTATCCTAACAGCATTGTCTTTTATCAAAAAAGGGAGGCTGAATTTTGTTGGGGTTCTTGAATCGAGCGGGTCACGTTTGAGAGCGATCACAGCAAGCGTAAAGGCCAAACCCATTAGCGAATAAATAAAGAACACAATAAAGTCTACTGGATCAATGCCATTCAAAAGTTTCCCCGCAAATTGTTGTGTAATTGTTTTTGTAATAACTACAGTGTCATTCATATACTTAGTTTTAAATGGTTACAATAAACCCCCTATAGAAACCTGTAAAAATATCTTAACTCCATTCATTATTCCCGAATTAGAAGCGAGTGCAGCCGTGTTCCCTGCATTTCTAGGGGAAACGAATACGCTTATATACCGGGATGATGCTATTGTCTGAATGGTGTATGTCTGTGGGTTATTTGTCAAATCGTAAGAAGTATTGTGTTGGATATAAGACGATGTTTTTGCTAGTACGTCATATCCGATATCTAAAACTACTGCGGTTCCCGATCCACCCCCTGAAACAGTATATGGGATTCCAATATCTCCGGAAAGGGGGGTAACAGTCGCTGCGCTCGTAGATGTAGAATAGGTAAATAGAAAATTCAGAACTTTGGCAGGCGGTTCTATCGAATTTCCAACTACTCTTTGCAGCACTGGCATTTTATTTTTGCCTATAGTTACATTTGAAGTATTGAAAAACGCATAGTCTGGTGAGCTTGCCAAAGAAAGATCAATTGTATTGCCATCCCATAAACACGCGGCAGATGTCCCGAAATAAAAACCTCTTTTAAATACACCATGTACTATATTATCACGAACCAATCCTTCTATCCCACCTTGAAAATAAACTCCAATATATGCAGGATCTTTACCGGCAGTATCAAGAGATTCAACTAAATTATTTGTAATTATTGTATAATCCCCAATAGTATTTATAGCCCGCCCATTTCCACAATTATAAAGCTGATTTCCGGATATTGTTACGTTGTCATGCACAGCATAAATTCCGATCTTGCCATCTACAACCCCACCCAATATATTTCCTATCCCGACATTAGTCAGGATGTTATTTGAAATAATAGCCCTTGATCTTATACCGGAATTTCCAGTTAATGATATGCCCTGAATGTATGACTGCTTTAGCGTATTATTTACTATTTGAAGCCCCTCTGAGGAGTGGGAATCAATGCACTTTCTATTGCAATTAGTCACCCTGTTTCCATCTACTATTACATTTTTAGATGAATATGCATCCAACGAAACAGCGGCCATAGCAATGCCATAACCTGGATCAATCGTACTATCTGTGCTTATGCAATCAGGATGTCCCATTGAATCAATTACATTGTTCAGTATAAAGAATCCATCTACTGAATGCCCTTCAACCCCTGCATTATAAATATGCTTAAACGTGCACCCTTCAACTGTAATATTCTTTGAGAAATTAAGCCTAACAGATGCAGAATCACCACGATATCCAACCTCAATACCACCATAATTGAATCCGTAGAAGAAAACACCTTTGATCGATATATTTTCACTTCCATCATGAATTAATACACCAATTCCGCAATTGCCTATTGTCCCATTCCCAAACGCAGGACGACCAGTACTATCTCCATTCCTATTAAATCCCCACGTACCACCTACATAATGCTTTTCGCCGCCGCCGTTTCCTCCATTGTATGTTTTGGACGGGAAGGAACCATATCCAGTTATTCTTCCACCTGAAATAGTTATATTTTTGCTATTCCTTATCTCAAATACGCCATATCCATGCTTCTGAATAATAATGGAGGCATCCCCCATTAAATTAATGGTTACATTCTGCCTGTTATTTAGCAAAAGGATATCAGTTATTAGGTAATTCTTTGATAAAACTATGTTGCTCCCTGCATTTATAGCCCTTTGAAGGGGTTCCGTATCATCTGTAATGCCATCGCCTTTCGCTCCATACATTTCGGGGCTTATAATACTTGTAGCATTTAAAGGAGAAGAAATTCCCGTTCTTTGATCATAAAACTGTAGTGAGCTATCTGCTTTACTTACAAATATGTCGCTGTAATACCCTGGGTACCACCTTGCGCTATCCAGCCTTGCAAGTTTTATACCAGATGAGAAGTTGTGAAAACTTGATTGATTTACATATTGTAGTGGACTGCCAGTATTATAAATATATGGCTGTGCGCTTAAAATTGTCGGCATAAATGCCAGTAAGAATAATATCCGTTTCATTAATTTATATTTCATTTTTCAAAAATTGACACGTCGATATTGGTAGAAGCTACGTTTGTAGTCGATGATAGTAATACATCTATGCCCAATAGGTTAACAGAACTCCGTTGAAATACATTGACAGTAAAGCCTGTTGTGCTTACTGAAGTTACGCGGAAAAACACATTGGTTGCTGATTGATTGGGTATTGATGGCTGAACTACCGGCGCGGCACTAAAGGCGACAGGAAATGTCACTGTATATGCTCCACTTGCATTTGTTGTGCCAGAATATTGCTCTATTCGTTTAGCTGTTGGCGGTGTAGGAATATTTAATGTCTGTGTCCCGGCGTTCCATGTGGCTGCGCCTGTTCCCGTAGTTGTAAATGTTGCTATCCCTTCATTCCCGATAACGCTATCTACATCAGCAACCGAAAATGTACCACCTGATTGGCTTAATGTTACATTATTGCCGGCTTTTGAAACTGCCTGCAACTCATTTGTGTTCAGCGAATCAATATTTACCGGAATGTATCTGAAATCAAGCTTATTATTAATTGCAGTTCTATGAACTGCCAATGAATCATTAACCCTGCTATTCGTTGCATAGGCGGCATGACTAGGCGTGTCCGTTAAGTTCAGGTAAGATATATTCAAAGCCCTGTTCCATGCCGTAACTCCCACCGCATCTACAACCATTTGCGAATCCACATTGAAAGATTGCAAATATCTCATGTCTGATTCTGGTTTAGTGTAAAAGTTAGTGCTGAGATAATAAAAAGTTGGAAATACTAAGTTCGTATCTGGATATATACGAGTTACAGAAGACGACTTCAGCATCCCATTCACATCTGTATATAAGAAGTTTATTGCCCCTGATTGGTCTAGGGTGTTTGGCAATCCACGCATGTAAATTGCAGCGGTTATAAAATCATAGTATGTAGAATCCTTTATTCTTTGCACCACACGACTATTGCCGATCATATTACCCGGACTGTTTATCAGATATTTTTCCTGTGCTCCAATGCTTCCATTATTACGGTCTGTTGGATATCCTGTTTGTGCATTTACAATAATACCAGTTAAGAATGCAGCAATAAGTAATAGTTTTTTCATGGTTTTTTGGCTTTTATTTATAAACAGTCCATACGTAATTAACATCTTCACCGATTAAGGGTGCTGTGTTAAAAGTTATTCTCATGGTGTTGGCATCAGGGAACGTAATAGTTCTATTGAGCTGGTTTAAAGTTATTACTGTTGTGGTAGTTAAGGTAAAGAAAGATGGGATTGCCCCAAGGTTGTGAGTTATGTTAAACATTGTCTGAATACCATCGGCTGTAAATAATGATTGTCCGCCTTTAAAATCAGTCTTTAATAATACCTGTGAGGTAGTTGTTACATCATTTGCATTTATACCTGGCTGTGCATCAATCCTACCAGAAACAAGAACACTCGCATTAACGCCGGTTTGTGGCTGTATGTTTATCGAGGAAACACCACCTGCATTGATGGCTACTATCGTATTGCTTATCTCAATAGATCCCGCAACACCTCCCAATGTGGAATCAATCCTATACAATCCACCATTAGCCCCTTGTTCAAGCAATGTGGTAGATGTTTTACTCAAATCTATATTGGATAATCCTGTTATCTGAATAGCATTAGGAGTAAGATTATTACCTGCTCCAGTTGTAACAGAGGTTAATGTTGCCGTATCGCCCCCGCCGCCGGAAGTAGTGTCAGGAAACATGTGCACATTTAGCCAACTTGTTAAAGAATCCCGTGATGGGAAAGCACCACCATTATATGTGAAATCGGTATATGGCCTTGTTCCCCAAACCGATCCATAATTATATATAAATATCCTGATGCTATTAACACCGGGCAAGCTATAATATAGTGCCCCCTTAGGAAAGGTTGTGCCATCTATTGTGCCTGTAGCATTATCATAATCCATGGATAGTGTTTGTGAAAAACACCATGCAGGGGAAAGTAGTAGTATAAAAAGTAAGCTTTTCATGATCAAAGTTTTTTTAGTTGATAGTTCAATTTTATATTATCTACCCCCGTAGGTATATCAATTAAAAAAACAACATCTAGCAAATTTGTATTTTCTGCTGCCACGAAAAACCCTGCTTCCGCAGCCACTGCATTTCCTGCTGTAACCGTAGCAATATATGGCGCAGCCATAGTGTGAGGTATATGATAAATTGCTGTTGCTCCATCCCCGCTTGCGGTAAAAGATCCACCTATTACAAAACCTGTGCTATCTCCATTTGTTGACCCGTCTCCCGCTTTAAGTAAAACAAGAATGTTTGGTGGCAAAGAATTAGGATTAATATATACCACATTTTGATCTCCAACGTTTTTTGTGTAATGGATGCCTTTCAAAAATTCACCACCATTGAAAGTAATAGAAAGTATATCCATTCCTATTAAGTCAGGGTCAGATATATTCCCTGATCCATTTGTGAAAAGTGGTATTGGATATGCCGAACTTGCGTATCTGGCCACTTCATCAAGACAATGGGCCACATCAGTAGGGGTAATGCTGTCAATAGTTGTTTTTTGACGTATAATAACATCTATTTCGTTTAGGATATTTGGTAAATTGCTTGACATTTTAATTTTTATTTAAAGTTTATGATTGATATTCCGTTGCCATTACAATTCCTGATATCTGCTGATTAACTACCAATTCGCTATCGTAAATGAATGTTTGCCCCGTACCTGGTATGTAGTTTACATTATCCACATTATTATCAGTGCAAAGCTTGAGCAGTAAATCCAATGTGCCATACGACATTAGACATAGATCGTACATTGTTTGTCCGGAAAGCGATTTAATTTCTAATAGCATTTGGGTCTATTGTAACATCTGAACCTTGAATTAATATTTTTGGATTATTCACCGTATATCCATCTGATTGTAATTGTATCTTAATGTTTCGCGCCAATTGCTGTTGGTTACCGCTTGAATTAAGATAATCCGAAATGCCTACACCATCTGTAAAGTTTTCTTTCCACCATCCTGGATGAGCGCGGATCGTATCTTCAATATGCTGTGCATCTGATTCACCTAGTTTAAAATCGTCATTATCGATTATTAAATCTCCATTGTCATCTAATAGTATGTCAAATGCTTTTGCCATGTTGGATCAGATCGTTTTCGATATCGCTTCTTTGTGTATTGGTAACTGTATTTGTAAGGACGGCTGCGGTTGTTCCGCTTGTTCCACCTCCTGTTGTTACACCTGTATGGGTATGGGTATTATATTTTGTTTTCAATTCAATTAGTGCATTCTCTACATCATTCAGTCTGTTTGTCAATTCAATGACTTTAACCAACCCACCATAAGAACCGTCATTAAGTTTTATCAGGTCACTTGTTATATCAATTCCGCTATTGCCGACTATCATCAACCATTTTTGTATGTCAGACCATTGAATAACAAAGGGGGCGACATTATCTGAATAACTTACAATAACAGTAGAATCAATAGCAGGTAATTTTAAATCTCCATCATCAACCTCTGACATCAAGCTTACTCCTTCCAGTATCATTTCCCCTGCATTGCTGACTGTGGACACATCGCACGTCCTTTCTGCTTCATTAATACCGACAACAGTACAAACAATATACTTTACATTGTCCATATTATCAGTTCCGGACAATTTCTTTACTGCTGTTGCTATGTCTTTATTGCCACTCATAATATAAGATAATCTAATGTTATTTTTTGCCTGTTCCCCTCGGTGCCACCAGCATATTCAACCTTTTTTACAAAATATCTTCCATTTCTTTCAGGGAGTATATTGTCCTCCAAAATGACTATGTCTCCGTACTTTACATATGGTATGCCAAAAGTAGTGAAAGTCCCTCTAAATCCAGTGTAATAATATTTTTTTAATTGCTCAAACCCGAACTTTATTAACTCTTGTTCGTTAGTGGCGGATTCAAAGAAAAATTGTCTTCTTTCACCCCCTACATTCGGAGGAAGCGGCTCGTTTGTTTTTTTGATGTATGACTTTTCCTTTCCCTTTTCAAATGTAACCAAAACCTCTATTCTTTTCTTTTTGGTTTTAGCTGTGCCGTCCTTGTTTGTTTTTCCCGTTTCTTGAATTACATAGTTTTGAACCACTGCCGATAGGTTGATATCATCCCGTCTTTGGTATTCTAAATTATCTTCAATGACATTTTTCTGAAAGATGAATTTATGCTCTGCTGCTTCATCAACAAAGTATGTCGGGTATCCTATGCGAAGTTCCTTTCCTCTGAACCTGGAATCAAAGTGAAATCCCCCTTTTTTATTTTCTTCCAAGAACTGCGCCACACTTTCACCATGAGACATGGTAGACTTTATATTGTAAGTAACGTTTATCTCTGATTTTGAGGAAACTGTTAAATCGGTACCCGAAAGCATATATTCTAATATTTGTCTTAGCGTCTGGCTTTTCCCCCATTGCTTTACAGGGGTGGGTATTTGTTTTAACAGCCACATGTTGTCCTCGCATTCAAGCATGAAGGGCTTTTTACTCGTTACCTTGCTAATAAATCCTTCAAATAATACATTTACATCACTAACTTCCTTACCCTGTAAATTAAAATACTTATAGCCCCCTGAAATAGTTATCTTATCCCCCCTAAGAAACAAAGGTATTGGATTGCTAAATCCGCCAATGTTACTATCTACTGAACTTCTATTCCCACTTACTATTTTCCCGTCGGGGGATCTTATAATAATATTCTTAGGCAATACTAATTTAGCGGTTTGGGTTAAATCCTGCCATGTACTTTCTATTTCATAACTCACACAAAAATCAAGCACCATTATCTTATTCCTGGTTGGGAAATCAGATGTAGGTTGTTGCTCTATGGTTATATTAGTTATAACCCTCGCATGATTAAAAATAAGCACTTCGCCCATTAGAATTGTATCAGTTCAATTGGTTTATTACTCACTGCATTTATAGAAAAAGGCTGCATGCTGTATTGCCCGGCCTGCTGCGGCACTCCATATCCTTCAATTACAATTTCGTCAATATCCCACAGTTGCAAGAACCAGGAAATGCACTTTATAGAAACGGGGGCAGTAAGCATTTTCTTTACTTCTGCCACGGCATCACGATCATATCGGCCATTATCAAAAGCGAGAATAGCATTTATTGTTACAGTGTAATCACCCATCCCAATATATTCCTTAACATCCCCATCCCTGCCTTGTACAGATGTTTTAATGATTCGTTTTTGTTGATCCACAATCATTATAACCGTATCAAAATAGATACTGCCAAAATTAAATTCCTGCCCTGCTTCGTTGGTGTATGTTCCGCCCTCTAAAGTTAGATCTGAATAAACAGGCGTACCCAATGCAGACATTCGTAATGCTTCATCGGAGCCGTTACCTTGTGGCAAGCCCTGATAGATATTAATCTTATCGAGTATGATTGCATTCTGCAATCCAAAAACATCTGGCGGAAATGGTATCATCGTTCTGGTACAATTTGAGAATCATTAACTGCAGATAATAATGTTTGTGTTACTAAATCTTTTATCCTTCCCTCCCCTATTCCTTGTATTTGTGTTGTAATAACCTCGAATTTATCCACTAATTTTTGAATGTTAATGGTGATGTTTAATATCTTTTGACCTGCTGCGCCTTTAGTGCCTGTTGTTTTTCCTAAATCTGGTGCGGGGCTTGGTGCCGAATTCCTTGCCCCATTACTTACACTTTCTTTTGCCCATACCATTTGGTTAACTGGCTTGGTCGTGCCAAAAACAAGGCTTTGTATATCTTTGGGTGTTGGCGTAGGAAGCCCATTTTTTATATCATCTGTTACCCCAAGCAACTCCTTAGTTCCTGATACCAAAGCTTCCACGGCCTCTACAATGGGCTTTATCTGATGTTCATAAACCCACTGTATAACATCTCCTATAGCTTTAATCCCTTCTCCTATTGCTTGAAACAATTTATACATAGCAGAAAAGAATTGTAACTTTTCCAGTATGTCATATATGTTTTTAAGGAGCTTAATAACCCATGTAACAATATTAATAGTGTGTGGCAATAATTGTCCAATAATACCCAAAATAAAAGAAAAGGCTTGCCCCATTGCTGACAAAAGACCTAGTATGGGTTCTCTCCATTCTGTGATAGCATCAAATAATTTTAACAAAGGTTCTCTTATATTTTCCCAAATACCAAGCAATTGACCTTTGATCATTCCAAAATATCCAATCAGCCCATCTACTACACTGCTATCCTTTGTTTGCGCCCATACATTTTTAAATTGTCCCCACAATTCCCCTGCTTTTTTTACTCCTGCATCTAATAGTTTTAGTATCCTTAAAAATAAAGGCTCTAAATCTTTCCCTATATTTAATTTTAATTGTATAATCTGATTATTAAGATCGGTCGCCTCTGCGGACAATGATTTAACCGCATTGGGAACCGCACCACTAAATGTTTTCTTAAGCTCGGCGGCAAATTTTGGAAGAAAGTCGCTGGCCATCAATTTACTATCTTCCATGAATTTGGTAAGTTGTCCTGTTGTCATTTTCATAGCTCTGGCAGCTATCTGAAAAGAACCAGGCAACGCATTACCTAACTGTAGTTTCATTTCTTGCGCCTGAACTGTACCCTTTGACATCATTTGTCCTAATGCCAAAAATACCTGTTGCGCTCTTTGCGCATTTAGATGCATTGCTATTGTTGCAACACTAACACCTTCAAACACATCCCTTGCGCCTTGTCCTTGCAAGGAAGAACCCAACATTGCAGCACTAAAGTCAGAAAACCCCTCCGTTGTTTCTTCTATTGGTAATTTGTAATCATTTATTATATGGCTTAGGAATTTATGATTTCCCGCTGCATCAACTGCATCTAAGGAAGTGTAGTTGATTACATTATTTAATGATTCAAATTTAGCAGAAACATCAAATATTCCTTTCCCTATATCAATTACCTTTTTAACTGCAATACCTATTGCCGCGATAGCCCCTGCAGCAAGCAGTGAACTTGTTTTAATATTGCCTAAAGATCCTTCAAAACGATTCGCAGACCCCTCTAGTCCTCCTAAGGTAGATGCCGCATTTATATCTTTTAAAGATATCGTATATTGAATATTGTTATTGGCCATTATCTTCCCACTTACCCGTTTTTTGCATGAAGTACTTTAATCTTCCCCAATTCCTCCAAAATGTATCATCATCCCATGTGTCAGGATCTTCACGAAAATAGCAGTGAAGTAAGGCTGTTATCTTGCTTTCTTCACTGCTATCATCACTAATGCGGTATTGATCTATTTTTTTTTATACTGATTGGCTGATACATTTATAAGTGCAGTAACCGAAAGGCAAGCCCCAATATAAATATTGGTATGCTCCTCTGATTCTGAAAGAATACGTTTATCGCTTTCTCCAGCTATCAGGCAAGACAGCAAAATCATTTCACCGGCCAATGTCAATGATTCCGCAAGCTTATCAACTGCCCTCATTTTTACTAACCTATTGGGTTCTCTAATATAGCCTACAATTTGCTCATCATCCTGTATAAACACAAGGGGTGTAATCTTTACCTTTTCTCTTTCGGTTAATTCAGTTGCTTTTGCCTCAATTTGTTCTTCTGTTAATTTTACAGTGGGTGTATTCATTTTTGTTTTATTTTACGATTCCTGCGATAATTAAAGGTACGGTTACTTTGATTGAGGTATCTCCTTGTGATGAATCTATTGGATTTTCCATAAATTCAGCGGATTTAAGGATATGTTTTATTGCTGTTACTCCTTCCCCACCAAAAACAATTGGGATATCGAAAGGAGGTATTTTTAACGGATTTCGCTCCGGGGAAACCGAAATGATGCGCTGCCATTCCTCTGTATATATTTCTATTGACGCTTCATACTCAATATTCCCACGTCCACGGCTGATAGGCTCATATCCTGCGCCATACAGATTTTCCTTCGTCTGTTTTGCGTTGTATGATATTTTGGTAATGCCAATTATGGGTGTACCTGCGATTATCATAGTGATATTAGCAAACCCATAAGAGGTGCCGTTTATTAAAACAGGTAAAGGCATGTTGAATTATTTTAAGCTGTTAGTGATGTTGTGTATCCTATTTTCACTTCATAGTTTCTGCCTACACCTACACCAATAATAGATATGGTAATGAATACTTTGCTTGTCGTCTGTACGCTTGTCGTCTGATCAATTACAGTGCTATAGTCGCTTAGTTCCTGGTTGTTCTGCATATTCCCCAAACCTACATTTGCATCTACTTCTATTGCCGCCGCCTGCACATCTGTAAGCGTTCCGTTTGCATTAAGCAATAGTGATCCATTAAGATTTGGCAACGTGCTTGCATATACCTCTCTTATAGCCTTGTCGATAACACGATTGTCATTGATATAGGCATAATCAGAGCTGATCGCAATTGATGTATGGTTGTCGTTATAATAACTACCTGCACGTCCAACAAATACACGAAGGAAAATATAACGGTAAGTATTTAGCTGGCTAATAAGATTTGAAGATAGCGCAGAATATAGTTGACCATTTGCAAAAGCAATTGTGTCAAGCTCGGTACCATTACTCATATTGAACTTAGCCACCCATGCGATGCTTTCATTAACTGCGGCTAAAGAAACAGCTCCTAATGTAGCTCCAAGATTGGTAATAGACTTGCCATATGCGATAAACAAGGCTGCACCTTCCGCGCGCCCATCCTGTGCAATAACAGCACTTACAGTATTTGCGGTTAATAGCCCCAAATCCGTAAGCGTTGCAAGGTTTGTAACACTTACCATGTCTGCAGCATAAAGCGCGCTTAATGGCATGTGTAATTCACCCAATGCTTTGTTTACAATGTCAATTGCCGTAATATCCGCTGTGGTAAATGCTGCACTATCCTTATAAACTCCGATCTGCCGTATTTTACCCTTAGCAAATGTTTGCATCAGGCTTATTTCAGTGAAAACGTAAGGTGAAGGAACTGTGTAAATGCCAATAAACAGGTTTCCTTGTGGCTGAATTCTGAAATACTCGCTTACATGGTAATGCATTACAGCAAGTTTAGAGCCAACGCCGCCCGTAAATTGAGCGGTAACAGATGCTGCCAAAGATCCAGTTGTATTAACTGAAAGCGGCGTACCTGTATTTAACCCAACTCCTATGCCAGGTCTTGCAGTGATTGTAATAACACCCGCTAAGTTTGTGGCAGTATAGCCATGAGTAGATGTTCCGTTGTTAATGGTAAGTACCATCGCAGCGGCAAGCAGCGTAACCGTAGTTTCCGCCGCCGTTTTAGTAAATGTGCCTAAGTCAACAGAGGTAGTGCCGCCACCAACCTTAGGCTCTGCAACGAGTATTTGTATCGTATTCCCATCTGATCCAATAACACCAATTGTTACTGTACCTGTGGCCTTTGTTTCATCTGAATATGTTTTTACGATACCCAAATTTTCAGCATCAGCAAGCGAAAAAACCTGTTGAATCCTGGTAGTTGTAGTGAATCCCGATGGCAGTGAAGCCGAATAAAAAAGCAACCCGGAAATAAAGTCCTCACCTTCCAGTGGACGACCTAACCCGCCTTGCCCTTTGATAAATTTTATATCGTTGAGTGCCATTTAAGGAATGTTTATGCGGGATACAATAAAGTATCCCGCTAATTTTATTATGCTGTTAATGCGCGGGAAACTTCAACCCATGCAACGCCATTGAAACGAAACCTTGCACTGCCATACTTAGCAGAAACAACCGTAAGTGTACCTGATGTAGCAAACCCTGTCGAGAATGTAACAACACGATCCGCGCCACTTGCCGTAAATAAGAAGTCTACTACATCGCCTACAAATGGTGGCGTTGTAGATGATCCTACATTAATGGTAAGTGACAACGCGCCCGTAAGCGCAGCCGGAGCAACAAGTGTGTTCGACACATCACGTGTATCAATAGCAATAGAAGCGGCGTAGGCAGGGGTTAATGTTTTTTCGGTTCTGATGCGGTGCGTATTATCGCGACCCTGATCAAATACTCCGACATTATCCGTAAATCTTGCTGATGTTGACATTTTAATTATTTTTTAACGGTTTCCGTTTTTGTTTCTTCTTTAGATTCGGTCTTTTTTGAAGACTTACCCATTTGCATAACTTCATCAATAGTTTTTTCTATCGGGTAAAGCGTACAAGGTGCAAAACTCCATTGCCCTTTTTCGTCAAACCAAACTTTATCTATTTCTGGATGGCTTGAAACATAATCCTGTAATCCTGCTATCTTATCCATAATAAATATTAAGCGGTGAATGTACCGGATGTAAGGGTAGTGAACAGGAATGCTTCGGCACTGAATTTGTATTGAGTATCGAATTTCATTAACCCTTTAATGAAGAACAATTCAGAGTTGTTTTGCAGTCTCATTAATTGCAGTTCATTATCTTCTGTTGAGTTCATGCCAACGTGTAAAGATGAATTGAAATCATCTGTGGCGCGAGTGAAAACAATAGTATTGTCTGGCATACCGGCAAGTGCTTCAATAGTATATCCACGATACTTGTCAATTGCCCTGTCTGTGGTGTTGTTGCCCTTGAAATCCAAAGCGGAAGTAAGATAATCCTGCCAAATCTGCTGTGTGTTTACAGATACAAGGAATTTCATTCTGTCATAACGCAATGGATCAGCAATCAACGCTTTTGCATTGGCAGCAGCAAGGGAAATCAACGCTTCCATTGCATCCTTGATGTTGTATACAGATACAGAAGACGGCGCGGCACTCAAAGGAAGCGGTGAAGCAACTTTCAATACAGCGGCATCGTTTACCATTTTCTTAATGAAACCATCAAAGAAAACGATTTGTCCGTTACCTGCTGTGCCTGGTGTTGCGGTATAAGTTGTTGAACCCATCCAAATGCCGTTTTCCAATTGCTCCATGGCACGGTTAAGCGCAATCTGTAGCATATAGTTTTCAGCCTGAACAGGAACTTCGCGAGCAAGCAATGTAGGGGAAAGCTGTTCGGCTAACCAGTGTTGTTCAAAGTCACGAGGGTTAAACTCAGAATAAACCATGATATCCTGTGGCGTAAGAACACGCCCGTTGATATCAAAGTTAGAGGTGTTTGGTGTAGGGGTGGCAACACGTTTTTGCAATGGATTGGTAAAATCCATTGTGCCAATTGTGTGCGCTTTCTTAATCCCATCAATAGTGTTCACTACACCCTTTCTCAGGGTATCGGCCTGAAATGTAGCAGGCAACCAAAATTGGCTTGCAAATGTACCAGCGTATGAAGTATCGTTAATAATTAATGACATGTCTTTTTGTTTTTGTTGTTATTAGTTTTTAGAACGTTCCTTACGCATATTTGCAACCATTTCGGCGGCTGTTACTGTGCTGCCAATATTTCCTACATTTGAAACCTGAATTGCCGGAGCCTTTTTATTCAATGGAATTGCTTCCAGAAGGTCTTTAACTTCGTCAATACCCTGAGCCAATGCCATTTTCTCCCATTTATCACAGGTTTCAACGTTATTGACAATCCTGCCAGCTTTAGCATATCCGGCAACCATATTTTTGATCTCAGTCAATTTAGCGGCTTCTGTTGCTTCTTCCTGTTCTGTTTTTAAACGGGCAAGTAAATCACGATCTGCCTTAACTTCATCCTTTACGGCCTGCACATCGGCAATTGCCTGGTTTTTTACCTGTTCGATCTCTGCATCTTTAGCAGAAACGGTATCTACATTTTCTTTTCGCACATTGGCTAAAGTGTTTGTAAGGTTCAGGATTTCCGTATCTTTTGCTGAGATAGTGGACTTTGCCACTTCAGCAATGTTTTTAAGCGATTGAATCTCTTTGGCAATAGCTTCGCCGCTTGCCTCTGAATTTAAGCCTAACGTATTGGCTATTGCTGCATAATTGCTCATATTGCTTATTGTTTTTACTGTTTTAAGATCGCTTATTGCGCTGTTCATGATTGCAGCCGCTTGTTTCCAATTGTTTTTAATATCTCCATCCGTAGTCAATACGGTTCTTTTGGTGTTCAGTTTGGCACTATCAGATATTTCATCACAAAGACCTTCCTCTAAAGATTGCGATGCATTATACCATGTGGTTTTATCCATGATGGCTAATATATCCTCTGTGGTCTTTTTGCCTTTGGATCGGCTGCTGATCATAGTAGCAACCGAATTGTTGAACATAGCGAATACGTCCATACTGTCACCAGATCCGGAAGTATTATGTAACATCTGTAATGCGTAATCTGCCATTACTCTGTTACGCCCGGCCTGAAAAAGAACCCCGGCAATTGAAGCGCAAACGCCGAAATTATAAGTGTTTACCTTGGTTTTGGAATTCACAATGGCGTTGTAGATATTCATTCCGTCCATCACGTTGCCACCTACCGAATTAATCCATACTTCAATACACTTTTTACCCATCCCATCCAAATAGAATAATTCACGAGCAAATGCAGCTCCGTCAACACCCATTCCATAATCATCATCCCATCCACCTATATGCCTGTCAATAAGCATTACTGGTGTATCTGATTCTGCATTAAGAGTATAGTATAATTCCATTTCCATGTAAATATAGATTTACGTAGAAATATGTCTAAAAAAGTAAGTCCCTTATTTTGATAATTAGTATATTTGTGGAAACCCAATGTAAAATGATAGACACAAAAGAGTTAAGGATCGGCAACATTGTCTTAATAAGAGGCAAAATGGAATCTGTTTATAACGTTCAGGAAAACAGTGTTAATCTTTCTTATGAATGTGGTGACCACATGGGAGGCTGTGGATCAGATTCCTATGACGAAGCGAAAGATATCGAACCTGTTCCAATAACACCAGAACTTCTTATTGAATTCGGATTTATAAAAAAACCACATATATGGCGAGATATGTCTGTTTCGGAAGATAATTATTGGTTTGGTAGGTATAATATTGGATTTGAAGAGGATTATATTTTTTTGGGTAGAGAACAAGATAGAAATGCACAATGGCTTGCTAATATTCAGTATGCCCACCAACTTCAAAATATTTATTTTAACTTGTCTGGCAAAGAACTTGAAATAAACCAATGATACTAAAAACCTATCCAGAGCCTACGCCTATCAATAAGCCACAAGTAGGTGATTTGAAATACAAAAACTTCTTTGCGTGGTGGCCTACAAAGGTTGACAATCAATTAATATGGTTACATAAATGGCGTCAATGCTTTGAATACAGGCTTTATACTCAAAGGGAATGGGATAAAGCACAAGAATTAATTTCAAGTGCTAACTCTTTTTTTAATCATAAAAATGATTACGTGAAATTCCCTAAGAAACCCGCCCACCCAGACGGGGAGTATGGATGGATATTCAAAGAAAACCAAATTAAATACTCTCAAATTGTGCACCCATGAAATACGTAAAAGCAACCCTCCTTTGTTTAATTGGATATACAGCTATAATGCTTATGGGATATAAGGAGCAATATTCTGCTGATTGGTGGATATGTGTTCCTTTCTCATGGCTCCTTTTCACACCTGCATTTATGTGGTATATAAGGCCAAAAAACAAAAAGGCGCTCCCTAAGAATAAGGAGCGCACACCCATGTAAATAAAACGTCTTAACTAATAGTCGTTAGCCGCTTTATCGTATTTTGCCCGATCTGATTCGGGCATTTTGCGTATAAACTCTTTTACAGCAAGATTCACACATTCACTTTTGCTCATGTGATTACTCTTTGCATATCCGGTAAACGTCTTATTGATTGACGGCTTTAAATACGCTTGTACCCTTCTGTTGTGACATTCTTTATTTGCTGACATGGTCTTATGTATTTTCTAAAACTTCCAATGATACTTTTGATGCAAACGGACTAACATAAGCCCTGAACTTGAAAACAAAAAACGATGTACTCCCTACGGTAATAACAACGGATGTAGCAGAACCACCAATACCCATAACCGCGCCCGTAAATCCTGATGTGGTATTTGTGAATGTCACTGCTGAACCATCGGACTGGAATAGGAATATAACTTCTGTTCCATCTTTAGCCCCCGTGCCATCCAAAGTAAGGGTCAATGCCGTTTCCCCTGTAACCACAAAAGACCTGTATAGTCTTCCTGGTTTAGTGAATGTAATTGTAGGGCTTGGGGTGCCATTTGTTACGACATACGGAATGTAGGAAATGTCCTTCAAGTCGCCAAACACAAAACCAAGCGGAACAGAAGGGACACCGCTAATAAAATTAATCTTCCTTATTTCATGTACGCTTCTCGGCGTGCCATCAGTAAACGTTACGGGATCTGCCTCCGTTGCGGTATAGTATGTTGTTACTATTTGAGCATTTGCAGGGCTTGGTAGCGAAAATGAATCTACCTTAAATATTTCATTATTCCAAAATATCGATCCCGCCGATACGGTTCCAGCAGTATTTATTAGTCCTTCTATTCGGTATGGGATAAGGGCGCTATAATTATCCCCTATAATTCCCTTTAAAGTTTCAGCAAATCCTTCGCTGATTGCTGATTGTATGTGGAGCAAAGTCCCTGACTTTTCGGGCATCCCATTGGTTGTGCTTACAGCAGATAGATCTACTTTTTTCATCTTAGTACGTTACGATAATACATGCTTTGCCGGCTGCAGTTATCTTGTTTGCAAAATTTAATATCGCTTCATCATTTCCCCCCGCATCCGTATAGGCCAATATTGGTATATTTATTTCAAATGAATACGGGAACTGTACAAAATAATCATTAATAATTACGCCGCTTGATCTGTTGGCATAAATAACACTCGAATTACCTTCTATGCCGCCTACGATCTTTGATGCATTAAAGTAAGCCGTATTGGTAATGTAAATATCGCTTTGCAATGGCGGCTGCCTAAACTCAGTTCCGAAATAACGGTTCAAAGCATATTCAAATATAAGCTTATTGGGCTGATATCTTACACGTTCATTGCTTGCTAATGAGGATGGGTTTTGAACTGACCAATAAGCTGCATCAAATGGCGGTCTACCTGTGTGATCCTGAATAGCAATGTAATTCTTCCCCTGATAATAAACGATGTCACCAATTAAGTATGGTTCTGTTACATCCCATGGAGTATAGACATCGCCGTTTTGATAAAGGGTAAAGTAGGTTGTGGACGTTTGTAATGCAGACAACAGCGCCTTTACAAAAGAAAATATTTTAGGTTCCCTTTTGTCCGGCGGCAAATTATTATTTGCATATGTTTCTGTATTGAAATCGAAAAGGCTCATTTGCTATTTAAAATCACTTGAATACAATCCTTTTCTTCTACCCAACACCATTGGTAATTTTCCTTTAGTGTGCTTCATTCGGCTAACAATATTTTTAGCTTTAGGCTTATTGTTATAGCCCAGCAATGCTTCGTATTCGTTTTGATAAACTTCTATCATTCCCGAATAACTTGTGGATGCAGAATCAAACCATGTTTTTGTGGCAACCTGTATTTTATTTATACCCGTAACCTCAACGCCGCCTATGAGCACCTTAACATTACCCCAATCAATATTTTCCATATTATACAGCTATTAAGTTTATTGAATCAGCGGGCGTTTGTCCTGCCGTGTCTTCTGGTAACATGTACCCTGCAAATGTAGGCCATTGGCGACTTAATTCAGTACCATTATCTACTAATTTTGTTGCATCTACAAACGGCGTTGCGTCAGCACGGGCATAAATATTTTTAAGTACAACATCCTGAACACCAGGAACGGCCATTATCGCAATTTCAAGGTCTGTAAGATTCATTATTCCATTGAAGGGTATTCCGGATAAATATGTTTCAATTGCTGCAGTAATGGTATCTAATATAGTGCTTGAATATTGACCGGAATAATAAAGATCAAGCCCTAAGTATAGTCTATCAGCATCGGCACTCGTAACAGAATAGGTAACCCCTGCGATTCCTATCGTATCCACATAGCTTTGTAGTGCTGCAAGTTCTAAAGCGTCCAACGCTTCCGGCGGTTCACTTTTGGCAACCTTAATACGTACCTCATTTTCCAAAGTAGATATTACTGCGCATCGGGTAACGATTCTTAACAGCGGGTCAACCGTGGGGTAATAATAAAACAGTCCATCAGTATCCAGTTGAACGATTTGAGGTGTAACACTATCATATTGGAATTGGAATACTTTAGCCTGTAGCCATGCTTTACTTGCTGCGGGGGCTGTTGCTATCAATGCCTCCAAAGAAACGTAATAAGCATCCTGTATTTGCTCAAAAACGGCTATCGCAACAGCAATGGTATAAATGATTAGCCGTTGCAGATTTCTTTTGCTCCACTTTGTTGGATCTATTACATACCCTTCTGCTGCCATGCGGGTTACATAGTCGGCTATAATAGCGTTATTTATTACTGCAATTGATCGTGCCATTATTTACTTTTAAAGATCATTTTATTGAGCCAATCAAGAAATGGGGTAAAGTATGGTGTTACTTCAGCCCAAAACGCTTTCTTAAATTCATCAATTGCTTTTGTAAGCTGTTGCCTTTCTTCAAAATATGTCATTGTTTTATTAGTTTGTTGTATGGAATCATTGAATTTGTAGAATATAAAATCTTATGCTCTTTTTGGTCTTCTGTAAGAAAGACTAACACCATTCCTATACCCCAATCGCATTCTAGTGTTTCTTGTCTAACAATAGGATACCTATATCCAGCAGATACCATTATATCCCCTGATTTAAATTCCATTGGCAAAATTATTTCACAGTTAATTTCCGGCTCAAACAAATTCATTTCCATTATTCAAATTCGGATGTAAACTCGTCAGTAAATATATTTTTATCCTTTTCCAAATAAACAACTACCAATTCCGTAGGTGGCATTCGCTCAATCCATGTTCCATTTTCGGGATCAATCGGGCTGCCTTTCGTGTCAACAAAGCATGTTTTAAAGCTCAATATTCCGTGATAAATGTCCGTATGTTCATAGTCCTGCTCTTCGCCACTTGCTATCATATTCCCGCAATTAAAGGGCTTGAACATGGTAAATGCTGTTTTAACCGCATCCCGGTAATCAAAGTAATCTAAATTCTGGTCAAATGTTCCATCACCTGCATCCGTCTGATCGTGACAAACATGTATCCTAATTTCTAATTCTGATTGACTTACACCCAAAGATAATGAATTATATTCCTGTGGCACAATCTCAAAATATAAAGCGGGGAAAGGCAAAGAAAGCCCACTTTGATCTTCCATTCTATCCAATTGATTATTCCAAACTGCCTGCCAGTTAGTGCCGGTGATCGTCTTGGCTTTCTCAATTAAATCTATGAATACCTGTTTGAATGCCATTATTTATTGAATGATCGGTTAATATTTCGTTCTATTATCTTTCTCGCTTCTTTACTTTGTTGCTGGCTCCATCCCATGAATTGACGTTTCGGCATCCCTTTTAATCCTTCATTGTGACGCTTTGCATATGGCAAGTCAACCCTAAAATATATCTTACCTCCTGATATCCCCTTTACAGAACTATTCACCGCCCGTCTAAGCGTACCTTTGTTCACTAAAATTGGCTTTGTTCGCCTTGACAGTCCTTTATTCTTTGGGTATTTATATGCTGCCGTTCCTGATATCCTTCTTTGTACCTGTCTCCATGACTTACCTTCCCAACTGCTCTTTTGAAATGCATTTAAGTAATGATTCCTTGCCATATTAGCTATCTCACGCAAAATTACAGGTTCTTTTCGCCGGATTTCTGTAGCTATTTGATTAAACCCGAATTTACTCATAACAATCCAAAACCTTTTTTAGCAAATTTCCTATCCTTTGCAGGGACATCGAAATACGGGTGCTTCTTATTAAATATCTCCTGTGAAATTCCCACATTATCAAGGAATACAGGTGACATTTTAGGCTCAATACCATTTACAATATGTTTCACCGTTCCCTTATTCCATGGCCTTACATTCTTACCCTCCTGAACACACAAACAAAAACAATTATAGTGGTTTGTGGGATATATCCTCTTCCAAATCGGGTCATTAATCGGGGCTACAATTCCATTAAGAGGGGCGCAAATTTGACACGCATCGCCAATGGTAGAATATCGAAGGTTAGGAAACAGGTCACTATCCATTATTATTTCCTGCCACTTTTGAGCCTGAAATGCCTGCTGTAATGCTGTGTTTTCTTCGGCACTCCCCCAAACATTAGTAAACCGGTCAAAGATGTTTAATGCCGCCTCTGTAAACGCCTCCTTAGCCCCGAATGCCATTGCTGCAACTTCTACCTCCCTAACCATTTGATAAGTCTTAGCCGCGCTAAATTCATCAGTAGATTTAATCAGGCTATTCAATATCTCTTCATCATCAGATCCAAATCCTTTTGTAACCAACTCACTAAACTTAACCTGAAGCTTTTCAAAATATTCTTTAGGCAACTTCCTTGATGTATATTTACCAGAATAAATACCATCTAATATTTCGTTTATTTCGCTTGCTGTAAACTTCATGGTCGATACAGGTTTTTAACCTTTTCAATCATTTCATTTGCTGCGTTGGCTTTTTGCTCAGGTGTTTCCGTTTCTTCAACTTCCTTTTTCTCCACCTTCATGTTTGTTTGATCATTGAACCATGCCCAATCCGGTTCGCCGCCTGCATCTGAAATAGTTTTCATTATGGTAGCTGCCGAAAGGTTTCTTTCATATTCCTTTTCCCTGGTTTCTTCATCTTCTTCGTCATTCTTAAACTTACCAGTAGCTCCAATTGGGAAGTTAACCCCAATTGCCTGGAGTTTTTGAATAAGAACAAGGTTGAATGCATTTTCAATATACGCCCCGTCTTTTGTTTTCTTAGCCATTAAAGCTTTATGAACTGGGCTATCTTCTCCTTGTTCCGCACCTAGCTTACCTGCTGTTGAATCAGCGGCATCGGCATGACCAAGTATAATCTTACTGATAAGCTTCTCACACCGGGTAATAAGGTTGTCATATGACAAATGTCCGTTACCCGATCCCGCTCCTTTAGCTTCTATGAACTCAATCATATCCTCAGGATCTACAACAGCCCAGTTGCTACTACCCATACTATCCAAGGTGTTAGCCATTTCAGCGCGTTCATGCTCTTCTGTCTTACTGGTCTTCCCTACACGGTATGGTTGACCGAATACCTGAACATAATCGGCATTGGCGCCCATGGCATTACGAATATATATTTCGGGTAGTGCGGCGGTGTACAAATAACCATACCCACACGGAGGTATATCGTTTACCCTTGCTGATGAACGCCCATTATCTGCCGGCGTACTGAAATATGTGTGCCAATCTAAAAATGGTTCATCCATGAATGGCGTTCCGGAAGTAGAATAAACAAATGTTCCGACATTTAATCTATCAGGGCTTACGTTTTGCCGTGGCAATGGCTGTAGATTTGGGAACTGATTACCTACTATATCTCCGTGGGCTACCAATTGATACCCATAGGCCAGCGCATCAAGTCCGTATGTCATCCACAAATAAAACCATGGTGTCTTAAAAAACTTAGTCCATTCCTCTAATTCTTCGCCGGATTCGTTGACAATAATAAAATCACGTAGCAATGTAAGATCCCGGCGCTTTTCCATACAGGTATAAACCTGACCATTCAAAATAGTATCCTGAAACAGGCGTTGCATTTTAACCCGGTGCGGGAACCATGCTTGTTCTGCTTCCACAGCACACTCACGCCATGTTGTTACACTTTGGCGAATCCTTTCTAAGGTAGCTGGCGATATAACACGAAGCAGATTCCGCTTTGCGTCAACCTGCTGAGTAGTTACACTTTCCCCTCTACTATTCCAAAATGCGCGTGTGAATATATTTGCCATCAATAAATATTGTTAACTTTTATTTCGCCCCCGAAACGGATTCTCGATCCTGATGTAGGTTGTATTAATGGTAGATCTGCTGTCACCCTCCCTTCACTTGCTGCCTGCAGCCAGCCTATTGCCGATGTTTCAGGATAATAGAACCGGCCTTTAATCCATGCTCCTTCTTCTGTTTTGCCCTTGTACCTATCAATCCTTAATTGCGGAATATTAGTAGGCGCCAACCTTGAATGAATATGATACAGGCATACATCAACCGTGTAATTCTTTAACTGTTGGTTACGATTATCTCCCAATACCCACCATGTTGTATTTGTTGGTACAGTTCCGATTGGAATTATAAAGGCTCCCATGTCCTGCCAGTAAAGATTATTTGCTGTTGTGGGGAAAACATTTGGTGCCGGGATATTGGCATAAGTGCCGTATTGAGGATCGGGATAGGGAATGATAGATGGTTTTAAAGCTTTCCATGTATGCCCTGAATAATAAACGAAATCCCCAATAACATATTGAGCATAAAGGTCAAATTCTGGATATGGGTATTTTCCATAGTACATAGCAATAGCTCCCGCTGTGTCGGTATAAACCCGACTACCTGCATAATATTGGGTTGCATTGTTATAAACTACAGTATCGGTCAATTCGGCATCCACAATGTACTTTTGCACTAAATGAGATCGCACCTCAGCCTCAGCCATTGCCATAATGGGGTTAAGAACCTCGTCTGAAGTTTCCATCTGTTCTAATTGCTTGGCTTGAATAAGGGGCAAAAAATCATTTCGGATAAGGTACATGGCTAAACGTTTTCTGATTCTTTAATGACACCTACTGTAATTGACAATACGCCTTCATATGGTTGGATTCTACCATCTTCCGGCGTAATAGTTCCCATATTCAAATCAACCGATTGAACGATGTATAGCAATCCTTGGCAAACAATTTTATCCCCTTCTTTCGGGATAACCAAACTACGGATATTTGAATCTATGATTGTTCCTTTATAGCTTATTTTGAACATGATGTAATTTTTTGTTTCATTTTACTGATAACGTATGAATGGGTGCTTACCCGCAACGATTGTGCTTCCATCACGCATTGATCAAGATATTTTCGTGATTCTGCTTTACCAAGAAGGTAATCTAATTGACATAACACATCCAATAGAGCATTGTGAATCGGTAAAGGAATAAGTATATTTTTGAACATAGCTTAGTTTTTATGCGCACCATCTTTCAAATTCAACATCTTGCACCTTCAATACCTCTTTCGCCAATTCGGGAATATCTTCACAATTATGCGTAGTTATACCATCTCTGCAAAACTCAATAAAAGATACTAACAGCTTCTTTTCGGCCATATGTTGTACTTCATTATCGCCTGCCATTGATTCAATATTAGATATGGATTCTTTTATGTTTTCAATTGTCATGACACAGCTTTTAAATTTAAAATCAATGAAACATTGTCTTTTACCCTTCATTAAAGGCATGAACTTACGCTCCAATACTTCAAATGTACGTTCTTTTATAATTACTTTATCACCTACTGATGGGATATTGTAAGATAAATCAGGAACAAAGTGAATATGTTCATGGTTGAAGCAGTACGTTGCGGGGATTATTTGGGTCATGATTTCACGTTTTTAGCACATTCTTCCATTTCAATTCTAAGGGCGGCTATTTCTTCGTTAGTCATCCCTTTCGGCCTACAACTACTTGAATAAAAATTGCCTATATGTATCGTTATTTCTTTTGGATCAGGCTCAAATGCTTTCAACTCTGTCTCTTTTAAATTTTCTACCCTGTCAGCATCAGCATGTCCTTGATCAATTCCCCTAAGATATATATCCAGTATAAATTTTGCAATACCTTCTTTGGCCGAATCCGTAGCCATCATGCCAAATTGAGACAAAAATAACTCCATTTCTTCAATCTTGTTGAACGCGGAGCCTACATAGATAGATTTTCGACCATTCTCGAATGCTGATTTAAGGTGACCCTCTATAACACTTCTCATTTCATCAAGTGTGTTATTGGGAAACATTATGCAAATGTGCTCTGCAAGTTTTTGGTAATTCATTTTCGTTTTATTTATGGGTGTTAAAGAATTAATTCTTTGGTGGCTTATGCTTCCACTTTTTAAGTTCGTATTCAAGATTTTCTACCGTCGCAGTAAGTGACATTATTTGCCTTTCCATTCTAACCGCTTCTTCTGATTTTGGATTTATATACTTAGGCTTACCAAATGGGTTTAAATTGCTATGCTCCAATGAAACTATAGATAATATTTCGTTATATCCTAAACTTTGATCTGCCAATAATTGGATTATGTGCTTTATTTTTGCGTCACGAGAAAATACCGACTTCTCTAAATTAGAAATCTTTGCCTCCAGCCCCTTTATTACTTGTTTCATTTGCGGCTTTGACAATATCTCCCCTGTTTCTTTTTTAACTCTCTTGTTGGCTAATGTTTCTTTAATCTTCTCACGTGAATGATCTCGGTCATTTTTAAGGTGACATTGTTGACATAAACTCAAAAGCCTATCGTAAGAAACCTCCCAATTTTCTGGATCATGATCTAAGTGAGCAACCTGTAATTGTGTTTTAAAAACCTTCCCTGTTGTACTTGTTCTGTTTTCGCCGTCCTTACACCCGCAGTGTTGGCATTCGTGATTATCTCTATCGAATACAATTTTGCGTATTTCTGTCCAGTTTAATGGATATCTATTATCTTTCATTAAACAAATATACACATTTCTGTTTTAATAACTCTGCCTTGAAACTGTTGTTTTTCCTAATGTTGGTTTAGGGATATTGCCGCCACGTTGGTACTTAAGGTAATCACTTGCAAATGTAGCGCAGCACATATAACGAAAAATATCTACATGATGCCCGTATGGTTGATATGTTTTCTTTGTGATAGGGTCACGAACCAATGTTTTATCAACTGCGCCGTTTTTATCTTCTTTGGTATTCTCAAAATCTACTATCGGTATCCGGCACGATTTATCCACCCTTACGTTTATTCCGTACAGTTCATCAGACAATATTTCGTTTACAAAGTCCTTTGACACCCTTACGGATGGATTAGAGGTCATTACGCGGCGTGTTGGTTTGTATTCCTTTATGCCGTTCATTATGAGCCTAAATAGATCCATACCCTTTTCCTGCTTCACATCTTCTTTCTGGCTTGTAGCATCACCACCTACATATACTTCGCCTGTATGGCCCCATAGCCTTAGCCTTTTATTGATCTCGTTGCACATTGCGGAAACCGTGTTATCCGGATTCTTTAACGACAAGTGATGCACCATTCGTATATCTTTTTGATTTTCGCCCACCTGATAAAATCCACATGGGAAATATGGCACAACGTTTTCATCAAAGATCAAATATAATGCTAATTTTGGATTATATTGGCATATATCAACATGTTTTTCGCTTCGCCAAGACTTCAGAAATTCGCCGCCGTAATCAACTTTACCCCATTCGCCTTGCACATTCACTCGGTAACTGTTATAATTCTTTGTTCTTAGTGCTTCGTATTCAGCAATCAGGTTATCATCCCTATATCCATAAGTGCCGCAAGGGCTGCCTGTTATCCAGTAGTTATCCTCATAGTTTGTTTTAATAAGAATATACCGGCCGCACGTAGAAATCTTAACGAATGAATTTTCAGATGGCAATTTATATTCTGTATCTACCCACTCAAACTTATCTACCAAATCAGTTTTTACCCAGCTATTTTCATCTACCGGATTCCAAGAGGCTAATATCTTTTGCCCTTCAATACCGCGCAATGACAAGTTGAACTGTTCATATTCCTGTAGGGTAAAGTGGTTCAGTTCATCCAGGTAAAGGTATTTGTAAGATTCTATACCCTTAGCCTTTTCCTCCTTATCCAACCCTTTCATTACTATTTCGCTCCCTTCTCCCTGTTCATTCTCACATAAAAAGCGCATTAACTGACCTTCAAACGCAGGATATAAGTATTGACTATTAATAGCCAGTTCAAATGATTTCTTTAATGTAGTCTGGATAATGGCGCTTTCCTTCCTGTAGGCTATTACATTACTGCCTTTTACATAGCATTCCTTTGAAAGTACCTGAGCTATAGAAACGGTCTTAGAGCTTGACTTACCCCCATAAGCAAAAATGCCTCTTATAGATTTGTTCTTTAAGAGGTCATTTAGTATAAAATATAGTGGGTTATAATATTTTTTGGAGAATTTAGCCATCAATCAACATATTCTTCATCTGCGAGTTCTTTACCTACCTTACGGATAACAATATCTGCTTCGACCTTATCCCCAAACATTTTAGGATAGTACTTACTCGCTTTCCATTTTAGCGTCTGTATCAAAACATTGGCCGTGCTGGCATCTATTTCTCCGTTCTTTAGCATTAACATACAATCATCTATGGCTTCATCCATAGCTTCCGACTTGTCTTGTATGCTCTTTACATATAGGTCAAATAACTCTTTGTATTCCCGTTTCCAGTTACACCACGTTTGAAAGGTAGGGTATTCTTCTTTTTCGGCTAAAACTTTCTTGATGTTCTTGCCGCTTGCTACCTTGTCGCAAATTTCAATACACAGTTCTTTACTGTATCCGGACGGCCTGCCAACACTTTTCTTTTCTTCACTCATGTTTATCCTTTAATGGGTAGGTAAAGATACAAAAGTTTATTCGCCCTCACACCAAAATAGTTTACACGCTGTTCCTTTCGTGTTTTATCCACATTCTGTGGGCATGAGGCGAATAAAATGTAAGTAGCGGGGGTTGGATTCGAACCAACCATCTGGGTATTGACGCGTTATTCCCCAGCAACCGTAACGGCTATGTTTTCCTACTTCACCACCCCGCGATTTTATTTATCCAAAGATACAAAAATAGCCACACAAAGTTATATGCATGGCTATTTTTTTGTTATTAGTTGTTAATCGTGCTCGTATTCTTCTGTTTCAATCGTTCCATCCGCGTTCACTGTGACCAGAACATGATCCCCGAAAAGGTCTTTGTAAAATCCGTCTTCTATACTGGACAATACTTCTGAAAACTCCCTTACGGCCTCATCAAGGCGTGAATTAAAGTTTGGGTTTTTAAAGTACCCGTCTTCGCCTACCTTTTTGTCTGCGTACCACTTATACCCATCGCCAGATGAATTCCATATAACATGGGCGTCATGATTTTCTTCTGTTATCTTTTCATAAATTCCTTTTGATAAAGATTCGTTATCGTCAACATATTCCCCATTAATATAACAACTATCGAAATCCAGTCGTACACCGAATGTGCGTTCTTCGCCATCATTAAAGTATGGCGTGTATTGTGTCCATCCAAAAGACGTAACAAGTCCGCTATACTTATCGAATAAGGGTTTAAGCATCGGGACAAAGTCTGATCTTAATGCTGTGATCAGTTCTTCTCTTTGTTGTTTGATAACAGCGATTTTCTGTTTAATCGTTTCAATTGCGCTCATGTTAATCATTGATTTTTGTGGTTAAAGAAATAGTTTTATTTTTTAATCTATTTGGAACCCCGCCGCCATTATTCATCCACGGTTGAACGTCCAAATGTTCTAAATAGTCTTGAATTGAAGGGATGAAGCGCATTTTAAAGTCTTCCAGGATGTGATATTCTCCCACATCTTTTACACTGTATGTTTTTCCTTCTGAATTAATCCTTTGATGCCCGAATACTTTAGGAAGGATTGTTACTACGAACCATGAGTTGTGAGTTAAGACCCTATGCCCGTTATTGGGGAATGCTGCCTTTGAGCTGTCCATTAGTTCGTGAATATCCAGATAGTCTTCTGGTATACCTCCGAATCGCTTAACGGATAGCTGAGCGTGAATTATTGGTATCATTTTTGGTTATCCTCCAGTTTCATTGATTTAAGAATGATAATTGTTATTATTATTGCTGCTGATGGGATTAGTAGGTAGGTCAAAGTTCTTAAAATTGAATATTATCCGATGGGTGTTGCTTTGATTCTTCATCCGTTTGAAAGTGTCCCAATGCCTTTAAATCTCCATATGCTCTATGCCATGCATCGGGAGGATTGCTTGCAAAACCTAGGCTAAAGTCTTCATCATCACCCGAAAATATGTATACAGCCATTGAAGCTTGAACCTCACTAGCATTTGGATAAA